>Ga0209341_10004413_pt1 | contig 12966 bp, 15 predicted proteins | sample RifCSP13_2_FD_184020 | JGI IMG/M metagenome (GOLD analysis project Ga0209341, IMG submission 184020) | Soil microbial communities from Rifle, Colorado - Rifle CSP2_sed 13_2 (SPAdes) (version 2) | ecosystem: Environmental > Terrestrial > Deep subsurface > Rock core/Sediment | place: Rifle...
CTCATCACCCCGCGTGGCCCGAGCCGGGTTTCGGGCTTTTCGGTCCCGAACCAGGGGGTTTTACCATCGGAAAGAGAGGTCCCAAGCCCAAGCCCACTAGCCTCAAGCTGGTGGAGGGTGCCCGCCCCTCGCGGGTCAACCGTAGGGAGCCCAAACCGGAGGCTCCTGAGGCCCTAGAGCCGCCTGAGTGGCTAGGCACGGTCGCTTGTGCCTACTGGGCGGATCTGGCCCCCCGGATGACCCGGGCAGGGGTCCTCTCGAGCGTGGACCTGCATGGCCTGGCGGTGCTCTGCCAGGCGCTCGAGGTCCATCAGCGGGCGGCGGAGATTCTGGCCGAGGAGGAACTCGTCATCCAGGGGAAAGAGGGAGTCGTGCTCAACAAGGTCGTACAGGCGCTCCGGGACTCCGCGGCCACGATCCGTGCCTGGTCGGCCGAGTTCGGGCTGACTCCTTCCTCACGGTCCACGATCAGCCTGCCTGAGACGGCTCCGAGCACCGAGGCCACCCGGCTCCTGTCGTGAAGACCAAGTCCGACGCCCGAAGGGCCACCCACGCGGTGTCCTTCTTCGAGAGGCTCCTGGTCCACACGAAGGGGGTCTACGCACGGCAGCCGTTCAAGCTGGCGGCCTTCCAGAAACAGATCGTCCGGCCCCTGTTCGGGCGGATGATGCGCGACCCCGAAAGCGAGGAATGGGTCCGCCTCTACAACCTGGCTTGGCTGGAGATGGCCCGCAAGAACGGCAAGTCCGAACTCATGGCCGGCCTGGCGCTCCTTCTCACCGGGGCCGACGATGAGGAGGGGGCTGAGGTCTACGGCGTCGCCAAGGACACCGACCAGGCCTCGCTCGTGTTCAACGTCGCTCGGCGGATGCTCGAGCTCGGGGAGCTCGGAGGTCCCCCCCGAAGCGGGCTGCCCTTCACGATCTACCCGACCAACCGGCGGATCGTGTACCCGAAGCTCGGCAGCTTCTATCGGGTCATCGCCGCCGACGCGCTTGGGAACCTAGGCCAGGACCCTCACGGGATAGTCTTCGACGAGATCATCGCCCAGCCCAACGGTGAGCTCTGGGACGCGCTGAAGACCGGATTCGGGGCTCGCCGACAGCCGCTCATGGTGGCCGCCACCACGGCCGGCGACGATCCCTCGAGCTTCGCCTACGACGAGCACCTGTTCTCCGAGCGGGTCCTCGGGGAGCCGTCGCTCGACCCCCGGCGCTTCGTCTACATCCGGACCGTGCCGAAGGATCTGGACTGGCGCGACGAGCGTTACTGGCGTAAGGCGAACCCGGCGCTCGGGGATTTCCTCCGCCCCCAGGTGCTCCGCGACGAGCTCACCTCGGCTCAGAACAACCCCCGAGAGGAACGGCGGTTCCGCCAGTTCCGCCTCAACCAGTGGCAGAGCGGCGGGCAAGTCGAGGCCATCCCTTATGACCTGTGGGTCCAGACGGGCGGCATGGTTGTTCCCGACAAGCTGAAGGGCAAGCCTGCCTGGGGGGGACTGGTCGCCTCGACGGTGACCGACCTGACCGCCATCTCGTGGATCTTCAAGGCCCCCGAGGGCGAAGCCGACTGGTGGGTGCTCTGGCAGCACTTCCTCCCCGAGGTCTACCTCCCAGCCCTCGATGAGCGGACCAACAGCAAGGCGAGCATCTGGGCCAAGGAAGGCCGGCTCACGATCACCGAGGGCGACGTGATCGACGTGGGCGCTCACACCGGGGCGCTGCTCGAGGGCATGAAGCGCTACGACGTGCGGGAGTTGGCCTACGACCCCAATGGGACCATCGGGATAGTCCAGCCGATCATCGAGGCGAACGCCTGCGAGGTCGTGCCTATCTACGCCTCGACCCCCGGTGCGGCTCTGGTGGACCTGGAGCGCCTGGTGCGCGCAGCGAAGATCCACCACGGGGCCGACCCGATAGCTACCTGGCAGGTCGGTAACCTCATGGCGAAGGAGTCCTCGGGGGGTGTGCTGAAGATCGACCGCAAGGGCTCCCACGACAACGTGTCCGGTATCGCGGCGGCCGAGCTTGCACTTCGGAGGGCGCTGCTTGCCACCGAACCCCGGGAGTCGGCGTATGAGACGGAAGGACTGATGACTGTCTAGTTGTTCGGCAAGGGCGACAAGTCCTGGCTCCGCCGGCTAGCGGGGCGCTTCGAGGCTCACGAGATCGGCTACACGCCGTCCGTGAGCGGCTCGGACGAGCTGATGCAGCTCCTCGGGGAGACATCCCTGACCGACCTAGGCGAGCTGTACCGGACTCAGTGGGCTGTTCGGACCTCCGCCAACTTCCTGGCGTTGAACGTGGCTCACGTCAATCTCAAGACCTACCGCCGGATCCACGAGAGCGAGCGGGAAGAGGTACCGCACCACCCCCAAGCCCTCGTCCTTCAGCAGCCTAATCCCCAGACGACCCGGTTCATGCTCGTCCGCGACACCGTGTCTGACCTCGTCATCTACGACGCGGCGTTCTGGCTGAAGGTTCCCCGGCGTAATCCCAAGCGGCTCCATCGCCTTCCTCCCGGTTACATAGAGCCGACTGGCGGCGACATGTTGAGTGGTCCTGCGTTCTATACCTTCCACACGGTGAACGGTCCAAAGCACTTTGAGCCGGAGGAGATAGTTCACTTCCACGGGTACTCGCCTACCGATACTCGCGTCGGCTCGCCTGTGCTGGACGCGCTCCGCTCCGTTCTCCGCGAGGAGATAGAGGCATCGCGTCACCGCCAGAAGTTCTGGTCGCGCCGCGCTCGCATCGATGGCGTCATCACCCGGCCTGCGGACGCGCCGAACTGGGACAAGAAGGGCCGCGAGCGCTTCCGCGAGGGCTGGCGACGGTTCACTCGGGGCGGTGATCGTGAGGAGGAGACCCCCGTCCTTGAGGACGGCATGGACTTCCGGCCTATTGCATTCTCTCCGAAAGACGCCGAGTTTCAGGCTGGCCGGGAGTGGGTGCTCGAGGTCGTCGCTACCGCGTTCCAGATTCCGCTTGCGCTCCTGTCCCGCAAGAACACGGCTACCTTCGCCTCAATGAAGGAGTTCCACAAGGTGCTGTATGTGGACGTGCTCGGGTCGTGGAACGCGATGATTGAGGGCGGCATCGCGCTTCAGCTCACGCCGTCCTTCGACGAGTCAAAGGACATCTACTCTGAGTTCAACATCGAGGAGAAGCTACAGGGCGACTTCGAGACGCAGGCCGATGCGCTGAAGTCGGCCGTCCAGGTCCCCTGGATGTCGGTGAACGACGCAAGGGCGCTTCGGAACAAGCCGCCCGTGGGCGACCCGCTCGACCCTGAGAACCCGTACAACTGGCCGGCGATTCCTCCGGGTTACGTCATGGGACCGCCCTCCGGAGCGCAATCGCCGTCGGGTCCACGTCTTTCGGATGAGGAGCTTCAACGGATGTTGGAGGAACCATGAGCGAGGAGATCTTCGAAGCGCCGGCTGTAGAGGAGTTCAAGGCCCTGATGCGCGACCCTGCGGCGCGTCAGGCGTTCGTGCGCCTTCGGGCCGACGGACGCAGGGCGGGTGTGAGGACACGCTATCAGCACATCCTGAAGCTCGTCTCGACCACTCCCTGGGTGATCCGGGAGGAGGTCCTCGGCGTCATCGTGGACTTGCTCGTACTGCGGGCCGAGGGCGGTCGCTACGACGCTGAGGAAATCTCCGAGCGGATAGAGGCGCGCACTCGGCGCGAGAAGCCGACAGGTCCCCCCGGGGTCGCGGTGGTTCCGCTACACGGAGTCCTCATCCCCAAGGCGCAGATGCTCGACGACATCTCCGGTGGTTCCTCCATCCAATCGTTCCGTCAGTCTTTCCGCGAGGCGCTGGCCGATGAGGACGTGCGCTCCATCGTCCTCGACGTGGACTCCCCCGGAGGGATGGTAGACGGTGTGCCGGAGATGGCCTCGGAGATACGGGCCGCTCGCGGGACTAAGCCGATACTGGCCGTCGCCAACACCGAGGCTGCGTCGGGCGCGTATTGGCTCGCCTCCCAGGCGGATCAGGTCATCGCTACTAAGTCCGGGCGCGTCGGTTCCATCGGCGTGTTCACTCCCCATGAGGACATCTCGGCCCGACAGGAGCAGGATGGAGTCCGAACGACGCTGGTCTCGGCTGGCAAGTTCAAGACGGAGGGCAACCCCTTCGAGAAGCTGTCTGACGAAGGACGAGCGCACCTTCAGTCGATGGTGAACGACTACTACAACATGTTCGTGACCGATGTCGCCAACGGCCGCAAGGTTCCGGTGGACCAGGTTCGTAGCGGCTACGGGGAGGGTAGGGTCTTCACGGCGCGTCAGGCGCTCGAGGTGGGGATGGTAGACCGAGTCGGAACACTGGAGGCGGTCGTGAGCGAGCTAGCGAACACCCAGGCCAAGGAGATGGCGATGGTGCGTCGCCAGGCGCTATCGCGGGGAGGCGTGATAGCTCCCCTCACGCGGATTACGACGCTGTCGAACCCGAATACCGACAATGCGACCATGCCTGTCTTTCAGGCAGCGCCTGAACCCGTCACCGAAGAGGCCATGCGTTCTCACCTGACCGCCGATCCCCCCGAAGGCCACGGGATGCCGCAGGACGAAGCTGCGGACATGCCGATGGCAGAGATGCGGCAGATGCACCGCCAGAAGCACGAGGACGGAGCCGACCACGATCACGAAGACATGGAAGAGATGATGGGTGAGGACTTCTTCCAGAAGAACCTCGTGGCTGTTCAAGAGGAAGTCGCCAAGGCCCAAACGGAGCCCGACGCCATGTTCCAGACAGAGGCCGAGTTCGAGGCGGCCGTGGATAACTCGCCGTGGGATGGGGGCAGGGCGATGGGAGAGGCCAGCAGCGCCGACAACCCGGCCAGCGCGTTCCGATCTATCTGTGCTGGTGAGCGAGACGTCGGGGAGCCGAGTGAGCGCCAGCACTGGGCGCTTCCTCACCACTACCTGGCGCGGGTTCCCTCCCCGAATGCCGGTGGGGTGCGAAACGCGCTCCAGCGGCTTCCGCAGACCCAGGGCCTCACGAACCGCGACGCCGCGCAACGCCACCTTGATGCGCACATGCGTGAGATCAACCCGGAAAGTGAGGCGTTCGACGACATCGGGCAGGAGATAGCGGAGCTCCGCTTGCCTCCCGTTGCCAGAGATCCGCTAGCCAAGTAGCGGCGCTCGGATAGCGCCAGCGAGTTAATCCCGAAGGCCGGTCGTCCGACCGGTCTTCTTCATGTCCAAGAGGAGGTAGACGTGGCAGACGACGATGTCCTGAAGTGGTGGGAGACCGAGAAGCAGGCCCACCTCGATGCGGCAGAGGAGATCAAGGAGAAGGCCAAGGCCGAGTTCCGTGGTCTCCACGATGAGGAGAAGGACCAGATCAAGCACCACCTCACGGAGGCGGGTGCCTTCCAGAAGAAGATCCAGGACCGCCTTGACAACGAGGCGCTGGACAACTCGATCAAGCAGCTCGGGAAGCAGCTCGTGGTCCGCAACGAGGAGGAGGTTGTGGACTCGCGGACGGCTCGGAACTGGGCCGATGCATGGGTTGCATCCGACGTCTTCAAGGCGCTCAAGGCTGGCGGAATCCCGTCGGGCAGGTTTGACAGCCCGTTCGTGATCTTCCGCGCAGCCGTCGGGGATCCGTTGCTGCCCCAGACGGGGAGCAACGACGACGCGCTGGCCGAGACCTTCTTCCCGAGGCTAGAGACACCTGGGTTGCGCCAGGAGGCGGTCACGCTGGCCGACCTCTTCGAGCAGGTGACGGTGCCGGCGGGAACCGGTCCGACAATCCGTTACCCGGTCCTCACGACCCGTACGCGGGCATCGGGCGAGGTGGTAGCCCCAGGTGACGTCAAGCCCTACGCCGAGTACGCGACCGACGACGCCACGGCCGAGCTCGACAAGCGGGCCGCGTTCGTGGCGGTGGCTGAGGAGTTCCTGGAGGACGCGCCGTTCTTGCGGCCGTTCCTGAACTCCGACTTGCCGTTCATGGTCCGTCAGAACGAGGAGACGGCATTCGCCGTCGATCTCTACACGGCAGTGCTGGAGGGCTCCGCTGCGCCGGACATCACGGGAGGGGTGGGCGTTTGGGACGCCATCCTCGCCGGTGTGACCGACGTACGGATGAACTTCTTCGCCGAGCCGGACGCCCTGTTCATCCATCCGCTGGACTGGGCAGCCGCGTCGGCTGCGAAGGCCGACACGTCGGGGATCTATCTCTCCGGTGGCCCGAATCAGTCGCCGTCCCAGAACCTCTGGGGCTCGCCGGCTCGGGTCGTCGTCTCCCAGTCGGCGGTTCAGGGCTTCCCGATAGTGGGGGCCTTCCGTCAGGGCGGGAAGGTGTACCGCAAGGGTGAGGTGCGTCTGTCCGCGTCGAACAGCCACGACGACTTCTTCCTGAAGAACCTCGTGGCTATTCGGGCAGAGGTGCGTTCGGCTCTGGGTATTACCTACCCGGAGGCGTTCTCGAAGATCGACCTGGCCTCATAAGGGCCTAAGTGGCGGATAGGACCGGTGGAGGGTATGCAACCCCTCTCTCCCCTCCACCGGTCCACCGTCCGGTTCGTCGTTCCCTGGCGGACTGACGGTGGCGAAAGGCAGAAGCTCTGGGCGTTCTGCCGCTCGTGGTGGGAGAAAGGCTGTTCGGACTTCGAGGTCGTCGAAGGTCAAGCTCCCGAAGGTCCGTTCAGTCGTGCTGCTGCCATCAACGACGGTGCCCAAGGTGATTGGGAGGTCGCGGTGGTACTGGACGCCGACGTCTTGGCAGCGCCGAATCAGGTTGCCCAAGCGGTCTCCCGAGCCAGAGCAACGGGACGCCTGACGCTTGCCTTCGAGCGGTTCGTGGGACTCATCCCCTCAATGACCCACCGGATCCTTGAGGGGTATCAGGGTGACTGGACCAAGGGCCGGCGCTACGTGACCGACGAGCACGAGTCCTCTATCGTGGCCGTCCCCCGGGCTCTGTGGGACGAGATAGGCGGCTTCGACGAGCGGTTCCGGGGATGGGGCCAGGAGGACGTGTCGTTCGTTCAGGCGGCGCGGGTGCTTGGAGGCTGGATAGACCGGGTTCCCGGGACGGTCTACCACCTGTGGCATCGGCGCTCCCCCGACCGGATGCCGTTCACCGCTACCTACAAAGCCAACCAGGAACTCGGTGCGCGGTACCGGCAGACGAGGGACCCCGAAGCGATGCGCGCCCTACTTTCCGAGCGCCGTGTCTACGCCTAGGGCTGCCGTCTTCACCGAGATCTACCGCCGAAATGCCTGGAACGGGCGTGGCGGGACCAGGGCCGGACCGGGCTCCAGCCTGGAAGCTACGGCTCGCCTGCGGGAAGCCCTACCGAAGCTTGTTGCCGAACTCGGAGTCTCCTCCGTGCTCGACGCCGGCGCTGGCGACTCGCTCTGGATGCCGGACCTACCCGGCTATATCGGCGTAGACATCGTTCGAAACGCCCTCATCGTCGCTCGCAAGCGACATCCCAACAGGCGATACGTAATCGCCGACATCTGCACAGACGAGCTTCCACGCTGTGAACTCGTCATCTGCCGCGACGCGCTCCAACACCTGAGCCTTTCCGACGGCACCCAAGCACTCGCAAACTTCCGCGCAAGCGGAGCAACATGGCTACTCGCCTCGACCCACGACGGCGCAACCAACATAGGCGTGCCTTCGGGGAGCTACTACCAAATCAACATGCTGGCCCCGCCGTTTAGCTTCCCGGAGCCCTCTTGGGCTATCCCCGACGGCGTGTGGGCTTCCGGTGTCCAGTACCCGCATAAGAGGATCGGACTGTGGCGGCTCTAAGAACGGTAATCCTGGTCCCCTGGCGCAACGGTGACGAGCTGCGCGAGCAGAACTGGGAGGTGACGCTTCCCTTTCTCGAGGACCTCGGACCACCGGTGTTCACCGGCGATAGCAAGGGTGAATGGTCACGGGCCGGAGCTATCAATGCGGCGGCCAAGGCGGCGGGGACCTGGGACGTGGCGATCATCGCCGACGCCGATACCATCCCCGAGCTACAGGTCATCCGAAAGGCAGTGGAACTTGCCGACCGGACGGGGGGAGCCGTGCGCCCTCACGACCGGTTACACCGGCTCACCCCGTCTGGTTCCATCGCTCTGTCCAAGAAGGGACCGGAGGCTATCGCCGAGCGCCACATCGAGGGCCAGCACAAGGGTGGCGGGCTACTGGTCGTGGCTCGCGCCGGCTGGGACAAGGTCAGAGGGTTCGACGAGCGATTCGTCGGCTGGGGACATGAGGACACGGCGTTCAACGTCCAGATGCTGAAGGTCGCTTCGTGGGAGCGGATACCCGGCCAGGCGTGGCACCTGTGGCACCCGAATCCGCCGAGGCGGAATCCGCAGTACCAGGACAACCGCTCGCGCATGCAACAGCTCCTACGGGTGAACCGGGCGATGATCCTGGTCGCCAACCGGGCCAAGGGCTACAACGTGGGGGAGATCCTCTGATCGGCGTGGTCATCCTCGGGCCGGAGGCTTCCGGTACGCGGTACGTCGCGGGGCTACTGCGAGCCGCCAACTGGAGCGAGGAGAACCGCATCATCCGTCGGTCGCTCCCCTACGACACTGGCTACCCGCTGCTCTCGGAGTTGATGGCTGAGCTCGACTGCAACGACACGCGAATGGTGCTCACCTCGAGGCGGGCCGACGTGCTCGGGCTGTCTCAGGTAAAGAACGGACATGCCGCTGACTGGCAGGAAGGACTTCGGCAGGCGCAGCGTGCCTACACCTGGGCGATGACCGAGTGTGCGCGGATGACCGTGCCGTTCCTGCTGACGAGCTACGAAGCCTTCGCGGACCCGGTGTATCGGGGGTGGGTTAGCGACTGGGCGCTCGACGGTAGCGACCACGAGGCGGCCATCGCCTATGGGTTTGTTGACGGCAACGCGAAGTACGTGCCGTGATCGACGCTGGAACCAGGGCGCTCCTTCTGGAGATACCCGGCCTCATCACGCCCGCGGAGGGCGAGAAGCTGGCGGAGCTCGCCGGCCTGGTTCGCGCCGAGCAGGCCATCGTAGAGATCGGTTCGCATCGTGGGCTGTCGGCCTGTTGGCTCGCCAGCGGTGCGCGGTCCGGTGCAGGTGCGCGGGTTACATGCGTGGATCCCTGGCCGCAGTACGAGCCCCCCGGACTGGCGGCGTCCGAGCTTGATAGCGAGCCCTGGGGAGAGGTCGGCGCGCTCGAGCGGTTCATGGCAAACGTAGGCGAGCAGGATTGTTGGCCCTACGTGACGCCGCTTCGCGCAACCGCGGCACAGGTGGCGCAGATGTGGGTGAAGCCCGTGGGGCTCTGGTTCCATGACGCCGACCATCGCTACGACGCGGTGCGAGACGACTTCCTTGCCTGGGAGCGGTTCGTTTCTCCCGGCGGATGGTTCGCGGTTCACGACTATTACGGGTCCGTGTGGAAGGGCGCGGAGTGGGTCCGCGACGGTAGCGAGCAGAAGGCGGTAGCGGACCACTACCTACCGAGCGGCGAATGGGAAGGCGTAGAGATCGTGGACAACCTCTGGGTCGGGCGGCGGATGTGATCCCGCGAACCTTTCACCGTATCTGGCTCGACGAGTCCATCCCCGAACGGTACGAGGCCTTCTGGCAACGGCTGAAAGAGCTACATCCCGGTTGGGACTTCGTGACGTGGAACACGAGCTCGAACTACGTGCTGGGCTTCATGAGATGCCGCGAGGTGTTCGACCAGGCGATGACGTGGGCCGGCAAGTCAGACGTGCTCCGCTACGAAGTGCTGCACGAGTACGGGGGGATCTACCTCGACACCGACGTGGAACCGCTGCGACCATTCGATGAGCTGCTAGAAGACGAGCGACCGTTCGCGGCTTGGGAGGACAAATACCTACTCTGTCCGACCGTGATGGGCTCCCCGGCCGGACATCCTGCGGTGACCGACCTTCTGGAAGCCCTGCCGAAGTGGGCGAGGCTTCGAGCTGGGGCTCCCCCAAATCAGCAGACGGGACCGCACTTCTTAACGGCGCAGTGGGCAGACAGGCGAGATGTGCGGCTGCTACCGCGAGTGGCTTTCTATCCGGTTCACTGGAGCCAAAGAGTTGAACTCGGCGGGCCGTATCCCCCTGAAAGCTACGCCGTCCACTGGTGGGATCAGGGTTGGGACCCGGCGGCCAAGGCTCGGATAGATGCCCGACAGGCTTGACGCTTTCGGTGTCGAGCCTCAGTACCTCGACCACCTGCTACCGGTCTGGGAAGCGCTCCCCCCGGAGTACCGAGGGACGCTCTACGACAGAAGGCCGGATGGGCGCGGGCCGATCATGGTCGCGTCCTACAAGGACTACGCCCTTTCCCCCCGAAGGCCGGTCGTCTTCGTGGAGCACGGAGCGGGACAGAGCTACAACGGGAGACACCCTGCCTACTCGGGGGGACCCAGGCGGGACCGGAGCATCCTGTTCCTCTGTCCGGGGGAGGAAGTGGCACGGCGGAACCGAGTGACCTATCCCGGCATCCTCTCGGTGGCGGTCGGTCCCCCGAAGCTCGACCCGTGGATAGGAAAGCCTTCTCCCGGAACCGGCATCATCGCGCTGGCGTTTCACTGGAACGCTCACGTAGCTCCCGAGGGACGAAGCGCGCTCGAGCACTACCGCAAGGCACTGCCGGAGCTGGCGCAGTCGTTCCACGTGATAGGTCACGGACACCCTCGCGCGGCCCCTACGCTTCGCAAGGTCTACCGCCAGGCGGGGATCGAGTACGTCCCGAGCTTTGCCGAAGTGCTTGACCGAGCCGACCTGCTCGTATGCGACAACTCAAGCGTGCTGTACGAGTTCGCCGCGCTGGATAGGCCGGTAGTGGTGCTGGACGCTCCCTGGTACCGGAGGAACGTGGAGCATGGCCTTCGGTTCTGGGAGCACGCAGACGTTGGGGTCCGAGTGCAGTCGCCGAACCAGCTTGGGGAAGCCGTCGGTCCAGCGCTCTCGGACCCCAACGAAGTAGCAGAACGCCGGCGGCGGATCTGTAGAGCCGTTTACGGCGAGCTCGACGGACGTTCCTCCCAGCGTGCTGCGGCGGCCGTGGCGGAGGTACTCGGGAGCCGGGGGTCGGCTGCTGGGCTGGTGGGCTCGCCGACCGGTCGGCCCCGCGTGGTGCCCGAGCCGGCTCTCGGCAACTAGTTGGACGACAAGGGGAGATACCCCAGAAGGAGGTAGGTCATGGGTCTGTCAACAGACGCCAAGAACCTGATGCTGGACGAGCTCGCCACGGTGGCGGGCTTCTCCAGCTTGCACACGGCGGATCCGGGAGGTGCGGGATCCAACGAGGTGACCGGTGGGTCGCCGGCGTATGCCCGCAAGGCAATCACTTGGAACCCTGCGGCCTCGGGGAACCTGGACAACTCCAACGCGCCGGTGTTCGACATTCCGGGCTCGACTACGGTCGGCTGGTTCGGATTGTGGTCGCTGTCAACGGGTGGCACGTTCTATGGCTACGGACAGCTCGGGGCGACGGCGGACCCGATCCCGTTCACAGCCGAGGCCGACACCGACGTGGTGACCGCCGACAACCATGGTCTAGCCGACACGAACACAATCGTCTTCATCGACGCTGGTGGCTCATCGGTCCTTCCGTCTGGAGTCACTCAGGGAACGATCTACTTCGTGCGTGACGCAACGACCGACACGTTCAAGGTGGCGGCGACCTCTGGTGGCGTGGCAATCGACCTCACCGTGGACGGTGCGGGATTGGTCCAGAAGATCGTCACGGAGACGTTCTCCTCGCAAGGTACGTACACCCTGACCGATGCCGACGTTGCACTCTTGGCCTAGCTAGGAGGAGCTTCATGGCAGAGGAGGAAATCTTCCAACAGTCCATCCTGGATAGGCTCGACCGTCTGGACCGTTCACTCGCCAATGTTGCGGCGATGCTCTGTCCCATATGCCGAGAGGAGATCATGGCGGCAGAGCATCCCGCTGGCGAGAATGGGAGGGTGAACCGACCTACGAAACTTCGGGAGTGAATCATGCCCATCAACGCGACCGACGCTCGTGCTCTAGCCCGTGTCATCCTGATGGCCTACATCGAGGACGTGCAGACGATCGCGCTCATCCTCAAGCCGCTACGTGCCCAGTTCCCCGGAATCAACTGGATACAGGAGCTAACGACGGTAGCGACCAACTGGCAGCCGTTCTTAGACTCGGGCCTGTCCATCCAGTGGTGGGTGAACGAGGTGGATAGGTTGAGTCAGCCGTGACGCTGGTTACTCCGGTGCTTGGGGTGGAGGCAAGGCGGCATAGCATCGATACGTTTGATGACTCCTATGTCATGTCGATGAACGCTACCTCGGCGGGCGCATGGCCTGCCGCTAACCTTGCTGTCTATGTGCCAATCCGGGTTGCTGTCCGTGTTGTAGTAAGACAGCTATGGCTTGCCTCAGAGGCAACCGGGACGGGGAATGTTGACGTTGGCCTGTACAACCAAGCTGGAACTCGGCTGGTATCGGCTGGTTCAACCGCGAAGATAGCAGCGACTAACGAGCAGATCTTCAACGTGACGGATACGACCACCGGCCCCGGACTCTACTTCTGGGCACTCTCATGTAGCAACAGTACCGACACATTCAACAGGGCGGCCCCAGTGGCCCCCATACCGGCCGCGCTTGGTGTCCTAACCGAGTCGCTGGGATCGGTGACTCTTCCCGCAACGGCTACCTGGGTCGTGAATCAGACCCTCGCCTACGTCCCGATGGGCGGGGTGTTGCTGGAGACTGTTGCTGCATGAGCCTCCTAGCGGGCCCCGTGGAACCGGTCCCCCCGATGGTCTCGCCGTTTACGCCCCGTTGGTCAGCGGCGTGGCATGAGATAGCGGTTGCGGCCCTTCCGACCTCTAACGCTTATGAATCTGCTAACAGGGCTGCCTATGTCCCTATCGCCGTGCTCTCCCCGGTCTACGTTCGGCGGGTATGGTGGGCGAACGGTGCAGACACGGCAGGCGGAGCGACGGTTGAGGT
>Ga0209341_10004416_pt1 | contig 12962 bp, 13 predicted proteins | sample RifCSP13_2_FD_184020 | JGI IMG/M metagenome (GOLD analysis project Ga0209341, IMG submission 184020) | Soil microbial communities from Rifle, Colorado - Rifle CSP2_sed 13_2 (SPAdes) (version 2) | ecosystem: Environmental > Terrestrial > Deep subsurface > Rock core/Sediment | place: Rifle...
TCCATCACATCGGAGCCGCAGATGCCGCTCGACCGCACCTTTACGAGGACCTCGCCAGGGCCGATCGTCGGCGTCGGCAGCTCGACGATGCGCACATCGTCGTTGCTGTAGTACATCGCGGCGCGCATGGTCACGAGGCCACCGCGACGCTCACTTCTTCCCCTTCGCCTTCAGGTGCTCCAGGGCTTCCTTCGCGGAGGCGTGCTCGTGCACGATCGCCCGCACGGCGCGGATCATCCCGACGGGATTCGCGGCCTGCCAGATGTTGCGGCCCATGTCCACGCCGGCCGCGCCGGCCTCGATCGAGTGCTGCGTGAGCTCGAGGGCGTCCAGGTCCGTCTCGAGCTTCGGTCCACCCGCGACGACGAGGGGCACGGGGCAGGACTCGACGACCTTCTCGAAGTCCTCGCAGTAGTACGTCTTCACGAAGTGCGCGCCGAACTCGGAGGCGATGCGGCATGCGAGGCTGAGGTATCGGGCGTCCCGCCTCTCCAGTTCCTTGCCCACCGCGGTCACCGCGAGGACGGGCATGCCCACCTCCTCGCCTTCGTCCACGAGCTTACCGAGGTTCACGAGGCTCTCGTGCTCATGCGGCGCGCCGATGAAGATGGACAGGGCGACCGCGGACGCGTTGAGGCGGACCGCCTCGCGCATCCCCGTGGTCACGGTCTCGTGGGAGAGATCCTCCTTGAGGACGCTCGCTCCGCCGGAGACACGGAGCACGACGGGGGTCTGGTAGCCCGGGTCCACGGACGTGCGGAGCGCGCCGCGGGTGATCATGATCGCGTCCGCGTAGGGCAGCAGCGGCTCGATCGTCTTCCGCGGCACCTCGAGCTTCCGCGTAGGACCGAGGAAGTAGCCGTGGTCCACGGCGAGCATGACCGTGCGGCCCGTCGTGGGCCGGATGATCCGCGCCAACCGGTTCTGGAGTCCCCAAGCCATCGTATGCCTCCCGATGGGCAGCTGCCCGGGTCGTCCCATTCGAAGCGGGCTATTTATCCTTTCCCCGGCCCGCGCCGCGCGGGCCCACGGGAGAGCCGTGACCCACCGGAATCCTCTTGCCCGCCTCTCGCGCTTTCCCAACCATGGCCTTCGACACGGAGGATGTGCGGCGCGACGTCGTCGCGCGGATCCGGTCCCTCGGAAAGCCGAAAGGAGACTTCGACCTGCAGTCCTACCTCGGCTCGCCGTACCCCGTCCTCGGCCTGACCACGCCTCAGATTCGGCAGGTACATAAGGAGTTCCGCGGCGTGCATCCGCACCCTAGTGTAGAGGAGGTGAATGCCCTCGCGCAGGCGATGTGGGCGGGCCCGACCTTCGAGGAGAAGAACTTCGCGATCGGCCTCCTCGGTCGCAACGTGGACCTCCTCGACGACCGCTCCTGGGCCCTCGCGGACGCGTGGGTCGACACCGCGACCGGCTGGGCCCTCAGCGACAACCTCGCCTCGGGCCCGGTGAGCGCGATGGTCCACGCCCGGCCCGTACGCTTCCGGGAAATCCTCCGGTGGACCCGGTCGGAGAACTTCTGGCGCCGGCGCGCCTCGACGTACGCCTTGAACGACTTCATCCGCGAGGGAGAGCTCGACAAGCCGTTCCAGCTCCTCGGGCGGCTCGTGCACGACGACGAGTTCTGGGTCCAGCGGGCCGTGGGCACGTGGCTCCGCGAGTGCTGGAAGAAGAACGCGAATCGGACGGAGGCCTTCCTGCGCAAGCACGTCCGCGGCCTCCCGCCCGTGACGATCACCGTGGCCACGGAGCGCGCGACGAAGTCCTTCCGGGAGTCGCTCCGCAAAGCAGCCCGTGCCGCGAGGAGTCGGAAGCCCTAGGGAGCATCCGCGCACGTCACCGTGCGGTTTCGAACCCTCCACAGGACTGGCGCATGTCCAACTCTAACCGACACGCCCTGCCGACGTCCTCCGGAGGCCTTCGTACCGATACCTGACATCGGTCCCCCTCGTGCTGGGGCCTGCTGGCTCCCGGCCCTTGTCAGTTGTCTGGTTCTCGAGCATCTTGGGACCGTCTAACGCCGCGACCCCAGCCGGCATGCTTGAATCAGTGATGGTGCCATGCGGGGGATGTATGTGAGACAAATGAGCTACGACCTTTATTCAGTTGGGACCGCGATTGCAGTGCTTGGCGCCGGTTTCACCGTAGGCGCAGCCTGGAGTGTTCTGGATATGGCCATTGGCCTCGCCCCTGGGCTCGACCTTCGGATAGCGGTCACGATCTTGTTTTCTGCAATTGGGATTCCCACTCTGGTTGCCGGCCTCGTTGTCCGCCGAATGTTCCCGAAATCGAGTCTCCGGGAGGACTAGGCGTTCAGCCGACAGCCTGGCGGCTGGCCGAAGGATGGGGCCAAGCTGATGGGAACCCGGCCATGCAGGAGGCAGGTCGGGAGGCTGACTCGGACCACACAGCGCGATTACGCTATGCTAGAACGCCCCAGCCCGCAGTCGGAGCGCCGTCGTGCGGCGGAGGACTTCGAGGTCCGCGTCGTAGCGGGCCTTCCTGCGGCCGGCGAGGAGTTCCCGTTGCGCCTGCAGGATCCCTGCGGGGATGTCGGACCAGACCTCACCCAGCCGCACCGCGAGCCTCGCCTCGGCGGCGTGGACGGAGTCGCCCGCGACGGAGAGGTCGAACCCGCGCACGGGGCCATAGTACGCGTACACGTGGAGGTTCCCCTTGAAGAAGCACGCGCTGTACGGGATTGCCTGGACGCCGTGATGCTCCGCGACCTTGGAAAAGCGGGCCACTTCCTCGGGAGTGGCGGTTGCGGGGGCGACAATCTCCGTCAGGATCTCGACCGTCGACACGAACGAGTCGCCCTTGCGGTGGGTGTCGAAGATGAGCGGAAGGCCGTCCTGCACGAGCGTGCCGTACGAGGTCTCCTGCGTGTCCGCGTCGAAGACGGTGAGTCCATGGTCCTCGGGGGCGAGTCGGCGGAGGAGGGCCATCTCCTCCCGCAGGGATGGCATGCCTCCGCCACCGCCGCGTGTCTATTAGACCTTGCGCGCTTCGACGCGCCCGAGACCCATGGATACGAACCGCAAGCTTATACGCGGGACGCTTTTTCAGGAAGCCGAACCGGGGCGCGGCGATGGTTGACAAGATCTTGATCGGCGAGAGGGAGCTCACCGCCTTCTGTGAACAGGTGCTCATGCGGCTCGGAGTCCCGCCTGCGGACGCGAAGGTGACCACGGAGGTCCTCGTCCTCGCGGACCTGCGCGGCATCGACTCCCACGGCGTCGCGCGCCTCCAGCGGTACGTGAGCGGCCTCCAGGAAGGCTACATGAAACCCACGGACCACAGCGCGATCCTCCGCGAGACGAAGGCGACGGCCCTCATCGATGGCGGGCAGAGCCTCGGGCAGGTCGTCGGCCGGAAGGGCATGGAGCTCGCGATCCAGAAGGCGAAGGAGACCGCGGTCGGGCTCGTGACCGTGCGCAACTCGAACCACTACGGGATCGCGGGCTACTACAGCCTCATGGCCCTCGAGCACGACCTCATCGGGATGAGCATGACGAACGCGGCTCCGCTCGTCGTGCCGACCTTCGGCCGCACCTCGGTCCTGGGCACGAACCCCATCTCCCTCACCGCCCCGGCGTCGAAGGAGAAGCCCTTCGTCCTCGACATGGCCACGTCCGTCGTGCCGCGGGGCAAGGTCGAGGTGTACAACCGCCTTGGCAAGCCTATGCCTCCTGGATGGGCCGTGGACGAGTCGGGGAGAGGCTCGACGGACCCCGCCAGGGTGCTGAACGCTCTGACGAAGCGTCTCGGCGGCGGCCTCCTCCCGCTCGGGGGCGAGGGGGAGGAATTCAGCGGCCACAAGGGATACGGACTCGCGCTCCTCGTCGACGTGCTGTGCGGCGTCCTGCCCGGCGCCGCAACGGGCCTGCAGGTGTACGCGGACGAGAAGAGGCCCGACGTCGGGCACTTCTTCATGGCGATCGACCCCTCGGCCTTCCGTCCGCTCGAGGACTTCAAGCGGGACATGGACCGCCTCGCGCGGGAGCTCAAGGACTCCCCGAGGGCCGCAGGCCAGCCGCGGATCTACGTCCATGGCGAGAAGAGCTACGCCCGCATGGAGAAGCACCGGAAGGAAGGCATCCCGCTCGGACCCAAGGTCGTGGAGAACCTGAAGGAGATTGGGGCGCAGCTTCGCGTCCCCTGGCCTGGACCGTAGCTGCCTACGCAGGCCTAATAAACCGCGCTTGGTTCCGGAGACCGCGGGGCTAGCATGGACTCCTGGGACGTCGCAATCGTCGGCGGTGGCATCCTCGGCACCTCCGTGGCGTACTGGCTCGCGGCGCGGTACGACGGTCGGTTCGTCGTCCTCGAGAGGGAGCCCGTGGTTGCGGAGCACGCGAGCCGCCGAAACACGGGCGTCGTCCACCGACCGTTCTACCTGCACCCCAGGAAGGCGAAGGTCTTCGCCCGCGCGGCCGCCATCTCGTACCACCTGTGGAAGAAGTACGCCGCAGAGAAGGGGCTCCCCTGGAAGGAGGTCGGGACCTACGAGGTGGCCCTCGATGAGGACCAGCTTGGCGCCCTGGGCAAGTACGTGGACTACGCCTCGGAGAACGGGATGGCGCCGTCCGAGGTCGAGCTCCTCGATGGACGCGAAATGGCACATCGGGAGCCGAACGTCCGGTGCGAGGGTGCCCTTTTTTCGAAGACGGACACCGCCGTGGACTACCACGCGTTCACCGAGTCGCTGAAGGCAGACGCGGAGGCGCTCGGCGTTCGTTTCCTCACCGGGGCGGGTGCGAGTTCCGTCACCGCTACCGACTCGGACATCGAGATTGGGCTGAACGGCGCGAAGGAGGCCGTTCGCGCGCGCTACCTAATCGGCTGCGCCGGCGGGTCGGCGATCGACGTCGCCCACGCCATAGGCGCAGGCCTGGAGTACACGGACATGCACTTCCGCGGGGAGTACTGGACGATCGCTGAGCGGGCCGCGGACCTCGTCCGGCACAACGTCTACTCCGTTCCGCGGCACACCGACCTTCCGTTCCTCGACCCGCATTGGGTCCTCCGCGCGAACGGTCGGCGGGAGATCGGACCGAATGCGGTGCCCGTCTCTGGACCGGCGTCGTACCACGGGCTGGTCCGCCCGTTGGGGCCGTGGGTCGAGAAGTTCTTCGAACCCCCGGTGTACAACAAGATCCGCCTGATGCTCGACAAGGACTTCCTCGCCCTTTCCGCCCAGGAGATATGGAGCTCGGTTTCGAAGGCGGAAATGCTGCGACGTGTGCAACGGTTCCTGCCGGCCCTGAAGCTGGAGCACCTCGTCTCCCCGGGGACCGCTGGCATCCGCACTCCGGTCATCAACCGCCGTGGGCAGATCATGAAGGAAGCGATCGAAGTCCCCGGCCCGCGCTCGTACCACATCCTGAACTACAACTCCCCGGGAGCCACGGGGGCTCCCGCGTTCGCCGCCTACTTGGTGGACCGGCTCGCGAACCGCGGGGACTTGGACCACTTGAAGAAGAGCCCAAAGCCGCAAGAGGTGTGGGACTGGGACGCGATCGCAAGTGCGATGGAGTTCGCTGGCTAGTCGAGCGTTGCCCGCATTATGCGGACGTGTTCAGGAGCCGTTGGATCGGGCAGCCCTTCTTTGTGGCCTCCACAGTCTAGTCGTGGGCGGCCTTCTAGGCCATCGCAACCGTTGCCGCGACGTCGATGTGGGCCTAGGCGAGGGTCCAGCGTGCATGTGTCCCGTCGAGGTTCCCGGTCGCTCTCGTCGTGATGCGCTCCGGTACGGAATCGAACTCCCGCAGCTTGTTCAAGAGGGCCATTGGGAAGCTATCCTGGTGGCCGGTGAGGAGATCATCGGGGCTCGCACCCTTCGCGAATTCGCCTTGTGTCACTCTCGGCCGGCCCCGACGAGCGTCCAGTTTCGTGTCGGAGCGAGTCGCGTACAGGTAGTACTCGCTTTCATATAAGGGAAACGCAATGCGTGCATTGCATGCAAACTTCACGAGTCCGCAAGCCAACGATTTCCCTCCGCCTACCCCGGCCAATGCTCGAGGAAATCGATGACCTCGTCCGACGAACGCGTATGCGGTCGCGGACGGAGTTCCTAGAGCGAGCCGTGGAAGCCTATGTGGACGAGCTCCGGGAAGCTCGAATCGTCGTCCTGAAGCCTTGGACGGAGAGGAAGGCGCGGACTGCGATTCTCCGGTACCTGAAGGGTCGGCGAGCCACCTACGTCACGGACGTCGCCGAGGCCCTGGGGATGGACTTGGATCTCGCTTTCCGAGTCGTGGCATCCCTGCTCAAGAGGGGGAAGGTCGTTGACTGAACTCGGGAGCGTCGGTGACAGCGTCGCGGGCGAGAAACTCGCAGCGGTTGGCCGCAAGGTTGGCCGGGTGTTCGTCATCTCGGGAAGCGGTGCGCATCGAGCCCAACGGGTCTACGTCTGGGGCGACCCCGCCCGCTGCTATGTCGACAAGGCGATTCGACGCCCCTGATCGGTGACCGCCGAGGCTGGGTCCGGGATAGGGTCCTGTGACGGTTGCCTAGGCAACCTTCCGGCGCTCCGAGGGACCGGGGGTACGGGCCTGCCCGGATTCGTTACCCAGTACGAGGATCGATCGATCAGCGCGCCTGGCAGGCGCCGAGCTTCCTTTCCGGCCTCACTTCACGCCAAGTTCGTGGTCGGGTGGGCTCACCGGATCGAGCTGGTTCCCTGCCTTCGCCGCGCACCGATCCGCAAGGCGCCTTCCCCGAATCGGAAGAGGCCGGCAGTCACGAACAGCACTCCAATGGTTGGGTCACTCCAAAAGGATGGCCATGGGAAGTCAGGCCACGGATGTAAACCCCAACTCAGGATGTATGCGACTCCAAAATAGGCGGAGATCAAACCCAGACCGACTGCAACGGTCTCGGTGACGATCTCGATCGGGATGTGGCGCATGCCAGAATCCATGAATGCGTCTCCCGGTATATCTCTTCGCAAGTTGGCGACCGAGTGGTTGGCCACGACCATGGAGTCAAGACGGGCCTGCTGGGATTCGAACCGCGTACGGGTATGCCTTGTTCGATAGCACGACGCTCATCGTCGAAACGATCCCCGTACCGCTCTTTCACTCCGCGCCTAGGGTGCACTGCGTCCAATCCTTTCATCGCCGCGGGCGATTCCGATTCACGCGCCCTTCAGCTGGATCCAGTAAGTGGGGTCGTCGACGATCAGATACGTGGGCTTCCCCCGGTTCTCCTGATCTTGGACCCAGGCTTGCAGCCGCTCCTGGGGATCCTCGCCCCGGCTCCCAACGTACCGGAACGGGAGGAGCTTCCGCTCTTCGTCCGTGAGTCCATCGCACAGGAGCCACAGGTTGCCCCAGCCCGTGCGCCGGTACTGCACGAGCAGGTCCACGGGCTTCTGCTTCCCGATCTTGAAGTCCGCCATCACGACGTCCTGGACCTCACGCAGGGCGCGGTCGATCGCCTCCGCGCCCACCTTGGCGGGATCCGCGCCGCGAGCGATCCGGTCCTCCGCCTGATGGAGCACCGGGGCCGCGATCTTCATCAGGTTGCAGAACTCCTCGTTCCCGAAGCCGTCCGGACAGGGAGCGACGCACAGGACCGTGCCGCCCGGCTTCACGGCGCGGGCAGCGGCGTTGATCGCCTTGCCGGCCTGGTACGCGTTGATCCCGAGATGCCGCGCCGTGACGATCGCGATGTCCGCGAGCTTCGGGAGGCGGGCAACGTACACCTTGTCGAGGACGTGGCGCAACTTCCGGTGGAGGGTGAGGATCTCTCCGCCCTCGAGCGCCACGACCTGATATGCCGGGTTCAGCACGCTGACGACGGCGTACACGAAGGTGCCGCGGGCCTTCAGCGCGTCCAAGATGATCCGTACCGCCGCGCGCTTGTACTCGTAGACGGGGTTGCCGTCCAGGATGCCCATGTCGACGTGCGGCGCGAATCCGAGTTCGCCGAACATCTGGAGGTGGTCGGCGGTCGTGATCGACCGCCCCGCGATCCCTGGAACGATGTGCTTCGGACCGCCGCTGACACCGGCGAAGTAGTGGTAGTCGAGGTCGCTCAGAGACACGATCGCTTCGGAGCGGGCCGCCCTTCCGTTCAGCTCCACCGGCGTGCCGTCCGGCATCGCACCGAGCGTCTCGAGGTCCTCCCGGTCGTGGTGGAAGAACACGCGGTCCTTCCACGCGGGCCATAGGGCGTCCCCGAGCATGTACGGCCACTCCGCCGGCTTCGGGTCCCTGTGGGTCGCCGCGGCGATGACGATCGCGATCCGGTCCCTCTTCACGCCGTGGGACTGAAGCCAGTTAAGGAGGCCGGGGAGGAGGAGGCGCTGGTGGGCGCACGGCCGGGCGTAGTCGTCGATGATGACCGCGACATCCCCGCCGCGGTATCGGGACGCGAGCCACTCGCCCAGGGAGGGAACCAGGTCCGGCGTCGAGGAGACCTCGAGCGAATGACGCAGGGCGGCCGCCACATCCGGAACCGCAGGCGCGCCCTCCGGCGTCCGCAACGGGACGAGGCGGCCCTCGGACAGGACGGAATCCGGGAGGAAGTCGGAGAGGAAACGATCTCCATACGCAAGACGTGGCACTTGCTCTGCGATGCTCTTCGCCACCATAGGTCGCTACAACGCGGGACGCGATATTTAACGCACGCGGACCCACCATCCGAATGGGCCTGCATCCGCCGTCCCCCGAGCCCGCGCGTCTCCCGCCCGCTCCTCCCTCGGACGCGTCAATGGATTACACGTGCAGTACGTACCTTAGCTATATCCGGCGTCCGAAGGGTCGGCGCCGACAGGATGGCGGGAGCGATGGAGCTGACATCCCCACGTCAGGTGCCTCCCGAGTTCTGGCAGGAAGTCGCCTCGACGGCAAAGGACCTCGAAAACCGAGCCGGGGTGGAAGCGACGCCCGCCGCCTTGGAGGAATCCCCGTGAGGTTTGCGTACTTCCCAGGATGTGCGGCACGGGATCGCTGCCAGGAGCTCGACGAGGCCACACGCGAGGTGGCGAAGGAGCTCAGAATCGAGCTCGTCGGCCTGGACGGGGCCGCGTGTTGCGGCGCGGGGAACCTCCAGAAGTCGGACCCCGAGGGTGCCCTCGCCGTGAACGCCCGCACCCTGTCCATGGCACAGGCGAAGGGGCTCGACATCCTCACCGTCTGTGGCGCCTGCCAGCTCTACCTTTCCGAGGCCGCGCAGGCCCTCCAGGACCCCGATGCCCGGGAGAGGTTCAACCGGGTCCTGGGACACACAGGGCCGGGTTCGTACCGTGGAGGCGTGCGGGTCAAACATCTCCTCCAGGTCCTCCTCCAAGACATCGGGGAGAGGAGGCTCGCCGCCCACGTCCGGCGACCGCTCGCCGACGTCGCCGTGGGCGCGTTCTACGGCTGCCGCCTCCTTCGGGCCCCGGGAACGGAGGCGTTCGATACCCCTGCGGACCCGAAGTCCATCGAACGCCTCGTCAGGATCCTCGGCGGGAATCCGCTGCGGTACAAGGGGCGGACCGGCTGTTGCGGTTTCGACGCCCCGAGGGTCAGCGGTGACCTCACCTCCCGGTTGTCCGCCGCGGCTCTCACGGGGGCGAAGGACGCGGGTGCAACGATGCTCGCGACCCCATGCCCTCTTTGCCACCTCGTGCTCGACGCGCATCAGAAGGAAGCCTCGAAGGCCGCGGGCAGGCGGATTGGCATGCCGGTCCTCCATCTGCCCCAGCTCGCCGGGCTCGCGTTCGGGATCGATCCGGCTCGCCTGGGCGTGGGACGCCACGCGGTCAGCGTGGCCCCGGTGATCGCGAAACTCGAAGAGCAGGAGGTCGTGAAGGCGTGACGGACGGGGAGCGGAAAGTCGGCGTCTTCATCTGCCACTGCGGCGGGAACATCTCCGACGTCGTCGACGTGAACGCCCTGCGGGAGTCCGCGTCGAAGCAGGACGGTGTAGTGGCGGCGACGGACTTCCGCTTCATGTGCTCGAACCAGGGACAGGCGCGGCTCCAGGCGACGATCAAGGAGAAGGAACTGGACGGCGTCGTCGTCGCGTGCTGCACGCCCAAGATGTACGAGGACATGTTCCGACAGACGGCGAAGGAGGCGGGGATGAACCCGTACCTCCTGGAGATCGCGAACGTGCGGGAGCAGTGCGCGTACGCCCACCGGTCCCAGCCCGAGAAGGCGACGGAGAAGGCGAAGGCGCTCGTGGGAGCCCAGGTCGCGAAGGTCCTCCGCCTGCGGCCCCTAGAGGTGAAGACCGCCCCCATCCACGAAGGCGTCGCCGTGATCGGCGCGGGGATCGCCGGGATCCACGCGTCGATCCTGCTCGGCAATGCCGGGAACAAGGTCACGCTCATCGAGAAGGACCCGACGATCGGCGGCAACATGGCGCGCTTCGACAAGACGTTCCCCACGCTGGACTGCGCGATGTGCACCCTCTCCCCGAAGATGAACGAGGTGTTCAACCACCCGAACGTAGAGCTCCTCACGTACGCCGAGGTGAAGGACGCCGTCCGTACGCCGGGGAAGTTCACCCTGACCGTCCTGAAGAAGCCCCGGTACGTGACGGACGCCTGCATTGGGTGCAACCGGTGCACGGAGCGCTGCCCCGTCAGCACCCCGAAGAGTCCCATCCAGGTCGACTCCGAATGGAACCTGGGCCTCTCCCGCCGCAAGGCGATCTACCTCCCGTTCTCCCAGGCACTTCCGCAGCTTTGGACGATCGACGCGGACCACTGCTTCTATTTCCAGCGCAACCGCGCCTGCCGGATGTGCGAGGCGGTGTGCCCTGCGGACGCGATCGACTTCTCGATGCAACCGGAGGAGGTGAAGGTCGAGGTCGGCGCGGTCGTCATCGCCACGGGGTACCGGCCCTTCGACGCCTCGCAGGTCGCGCAGTACGGGTACGGGAAGTATCCTGAGGTGTACCACGGCCTCCAGGTCGAGAGGCTGTTGTCCTCCACGGGACCGACGAGCGGGAAGCTCGTGAAGAAGGACGGGGCGCCGCCGACGTCCGTGGGGATCATCCACTGTGTCGGCTCCCGCGACGAGAAGTACCGCGCGTACTGCTCGCGCGTGTGCTGCATGTACTCACTCAAGTACGCCCACCTGATCCGCGAGCGGACGGGGGCCCGCGTGTACAACTTCTACATAGACATGCGAGCGAACGGGAAGGGATACGAGGAGTTCTACCAGCGGGTGGCGTCCGAGCAGGTCGGGTTCGTCCGCGGGAAGCCCGCGCGGGTGACGGACGTCGCGACGTCGCCGGAGGAACAGGGCAAGCTCATCATCGTCGTCGAGGACACCCTCGCGGGCGTCATCCTCCGCGTGCCCGTGGACATGGTCGTCCTCAGCACCGCGATGGAGCCGGGGGACGTCGACGGCCTGCTGGCCTCCCTGCACCTCGACAAGACAGCGGATGGATTCGTGAAGGAGTACCACCTGAAGATCAACCCCACAGAGACGGCCGTGAAGGGCGTCTTCGTCGCAGGGTGCGCACAGGGCCCCAAGGACATCACGGACACGATCGCGCAGGCCGGGGCGGCGGCGATGTCCGCAGCGGTGTTCCTCGGGAGCGGCGAGATGACCCTCAACCCGCTGGTTGCGGAGGTGAACGCGGACCTCTGCCGCGCGTGCGACCGGTGCACGGAGGTGTGCGAGTTCGACGCCGTCCAGGTCGACCCGGAGACCCTCGTCGCGGTCGTGGACGAGACCGCGTGCGAGGGATGCGGGAAGTGCACGGTCGTGTGCCCGACGGGCGCGATCACGGTGCGCCAGTTCACGGCACCGCAGATCGTTGCATCGATTGACGCCCTCGCGCCGAAGGCGGTGGTGCCGTGACGCCCGATCCCGAAATCCTTGCGCTGTGCTGCAACTGGTGCGGGTACAACGCCGCGGACCAGGCTGGGACCGCGAAGATCCCGTACCCGTCGGCGGTGAAGATACTCCGCCTGATGTGCACGGGCATGGTGGACCCATACTACGTCCTCCGGGCATTCGAGCGCGGGTTCGACGGCGTCCTCGTGATGGGCTGCCACCCGGGCTCCTGCCACTACAAGAGCGGGAACCATCAGGCGCGTGAGCAGACGGACCGGCTCGTGCGGGTCCTTCGACTCCTGGGGATTGGCCCGGAGCGGCTGCGGATGGAAGCGGCCTCGACCTCGGAGGGCCCGAGGTTTGCGGAGATTGCGACGGAGTTCACAGAGACCCTCCGGAGGCTCGGCCCGAGCCCCCTGCGGGAGGTTGCGTGATGGCGGTCCTCGCGCCCCCGTCCGAGAGCCTGCGGGCAGGCGAACCGGGACCTGCGGGCCTCGACGAAGGCATGAGGATCCTCGCCCAGGAGGGCTGCATCCAGTGCAACAAGTGCACGTTCAGCTGCCCGGTCCACCGGGTGGACATCCTCTTCAGCCCTCGCAAGGTGGTCCTCCAGGCGTACCTAGGCGGGGCGGACGACGTGAGCGAGCGGGACCTCTGGGCCTGCCTGACGTGCGGCGAATGCCAGGCGGTCTGCCCGACGCAGGTGCCATACCCTGCGTTCATCCGCGCGAAGCGGGAGGCATTGCGTCCCGGGATGGAGCGGACGGCGCCATGCAAGCACGGCGGGTACAAGGACATCCTAGCGAAGATCATGGCGAAGCCGAACCTGAACCAGGACCGCCGCGCCTGGATCGGGGACGACCTGAAAGTCGCGGACACGGGAGACGTGATCTACTTCACGGGCTGCATGCCGTACCTCGATGGCGTCTTCACCTACTGCGACAGCGCCCGCATCGGGAAGGCGGCGATCAAGATCATGAACGCGGCGGGGATCGTGCCCATCGTCGCGAACGCGGAACGGTGCTGCGGCCATGACGCCCTTTGGAACGGCGACCGAGAGACGTTCGAAACCCTCGCCCGCCGGAACGCGGAGTGGATCCGTGCGAGCGGGGCGAAGCGCCTCGTGACCACGTGCGCCGAGTGCTACTCCATGTTGAAGTACGAGTA
>Ga0209341_10004418_pt1 | contig 12959 bp, 11 predicted proteins | sample RifCSP13_2_FD_184020 | JGI IMG/M metagenome (GOLD analysis project Ga0209341, IMG submission 184020) | Soil microbial communities from Rifle, Colorado - Rifle CSP2_sed 13_2 (SPAdes) (version 2) | ecosystem: Environmental > Terrestrial > Deep subsurface > Rock core/Sediment | place: Rifle...
GCTGGCGGGGGTCGGCCCGTTCGCCGGCCATCTTGCCGCGGGCGCCGCCGCGATCGCGCTCGTCACGCCGAACCCGGACGCTGCTGATCCACCCATGTCAGTGATGTGGGACCTGGGCCGCGCGGCGCAGAACATGACGCTGGTCGCCTGGTCCCGCGGCGTGGGCAGCGTCCCGGCCACGGTCTACGACCACGACCTGTGCCGGCGCATCCTGGGCTATCCACCCGACGAGCACTGCGAGTACCTGCTCAACTTCGGCTACCCCGCGAACGCCGACACCTTGACGCGCCCGCTGCGAGCTGGAGGTCGCCGCCCCCTCGACGAGGTGGTCTACTACGAGCGCTGGGGCGCGTCCGCGCCCCCGGCGGAGCGCATCGGCTGATTGGCGGCCTACGTCCTTCACGCATGCCCATCCGGCACGAATCGTTCTACCGTACGTGTGCTAGTAAACAGGCAAGCTGATCTCAGGCTGCGAAAGGAGATTGCCGTGCGTGTTCCATTGATGGTCGGCGCCGTTCTGGCGCTGGCCGCTCTTGGCGGTTGTGGCGGGGGCGGCGCGCCCACAGGGGCGCCCACGACCGGGCCGACCGGTGCGCCTACTGCCACGCCCGCTGCGGCCTGCACAGGCACGGCCGGCGTGCCCGTTGCAGTCGCCGACTTCTCGTTTGGCCCACAGGAGATCACGGTCGCCGCGGGCGGCGCAGCGACCTGGGCGAACGCTGGCCAGACCACTCATACGGTCACCTTCGACGGCGGACCTGACTGTGGTCGACTGGCGTCTGGCGCGACAGTGACGCGAACCTTCGACACCCCCGGAACGTTTCCCTATCACTGCACCATTCACCCGTCGATGACGGGCTCTGTCGTCGTCTCGTAGCGATAGGTCCGCGGCGCTGTGTGTCAATCCGGCGGAGCCGGTCCGCCGTATGTCTCGCTAGCGAAAGATCTTGGCTGCGAAAGGAGTCTTGCCGTGCGCGTTCCGGTGATGATCGGCGCTGTCTTGGCGCTGGCGGTGTTCGGAGGCTGTGGAGGCGGTGGCGTGCCGACGCCCACGCCCCCCGCGGCGACGGCCACGCCTGCTCCGGCGACACCCACCCCTGCTCCGGCGACGGCCACGCCTGCTCCGGCGACGGCCACGCCTGCTCCGGCGACGGCCACGCCCGCCCCGGCGACACCCACGCCTGCTCCGGTGTCGATCGAGTGCCGTGCCACCGGCACCGGGACCCCGGTCGCGGTTGAGGGCTTCTCCTATATCCCGGCCTCGACAACTGTCGCCGTGGACGGCCTCGTGACGTGGACTAACTCGGACAGTGCCACGCACACGGTCACCTTCGACAGCGGGCCCAACTGCGGCACTGTGTCGGGCGGCGGCGGCACGCAGACGGTGGCGTTCCCCGTTGCCGGCACCTACCCCTACCACTGCGCCATCCACCCCGACATGACGGGCACCGTCGTCGTCGAGTAGTCAGGGGGCGCCGCCGTCCTCGTGGATGGCGCGCGCGACCCGCGCGGCGAGCGCCATGACGGTGACCATCGGGTTGACGCCGGCGTCGGTCGGGAAGAGCGACGCATCGGCGACGTAGAGGTCGCGCGCGCCGCGCACCCTGCCAAATGGATCGCACGCGCTGGTGCGCGGGTCGCGACCGGCGCGCGCGGTGCCCATCTGGTGGGCGCTGAACGCCGAGCCGCGGTTGGGCGCAAAGTCAAAGCGTCCTAACCGCTCGATGTAAGCGCGCCAGGCCGGTCCATCGCCGTCGCGAACCTCGTGCCACGCGGCGGGCGTGCCCAGCGCGACGATGCGCATCGCGCCGGCCGCCCGCGTCAGCCGCGCGATGGCGACGAGGGCGGCGCGTGCCCGGTCGGCATCGCGCCCGGAGATCCGGTATGAGATCCGCGCGCGGCCGGAGCGGCTCAGCCGGACGCGCCCCCCGTCGCGGTCCTGGACGATGCCTATCAGCGGCGCGTAGTGGTTGGCGTCGGACATGAGCGCCGCGAACTCGGTCGCGCCGGCCCACGGGAAGGCGAGCGCGATCAGTCCCGGATGGCCCGGCGCCGACTCGATCAGGAAGCCACTTCGTAGAAACTCGGTCGAGCGGGCGGCCTGCATCGTGTCGCTCCACATGGCGACCGGCTCGTCGAAGCGCCCGGCGACGGCGACAGTCGGGTGCAGGTGAAGGTTCGCGCCGACCGCTTCATGGTTGATGCCACTGCGCAGCAGCACCAGCGGTGTGCGCAGAGCCCCCGCGGCAACGACCACCCGACGGGAAGTCACCTCGAACGGCCGACCGGACGCCAGCCGGCCGACCACCCGCTTGGTCCCAGCCACGCCGACTCCCTCCACTCGCGCCACCCGCGCGCCCGCCAGCAGCCGCGCGCCGTGCTCCGCCGCCGCGGCCAGATGCAGCCGCGGACCCGATCGTTTTGCGCCGCGGCGACAGCCGAAGCCACACGCGCCACAGTCACCGCACGGCGCCGCGTTGCGCTCGATCAGCGCCGCTTCCCAGCCGAGCTCCGCCGCACCGTCGAGGATGGCCTGGTCCTTGGGTCCGATCGATGCCGGCTGCTCGAAGCCCAATTCGGTCCGCAGCCGGGCCAGGTCGGCATCGGTCGGTGACCCGTCGAAGCCCTCCAGCCCGTGCTCGTGTGCCCATTCCGCGCGAAGCCACGCAGGCGGCTCGATGCACGTCATCCAGTTGACGAGCGTCCCGCCCCCTAGCGCGGCGCCCGCGAGGATGGGCAGACCCAGGTCCGCGGTGGAGGCCATGCCGTGGTCCAGGTACAGGCGGTCGAACGCGGCCAACTCGTCGGTCGGCATCTCCGGCTCCGGCGCGTACGGCCCGGCCTCGAGCACCAGCACATCGTGTCCCAGCTCGGCCAGCCGCGCCGCGACCAGTCCACCGCCGGCGCCACTGCCGACGATCACGATCTCCGAATCGAGCTCGAACGTGCCACCGCCGTCGGCGGGGCGCACGATCGCGTCGGCAACCGCGTTGCGCGGCGGAAATGGGTGGTCGGGCACCGCGTAGTCGATCGCTGCCCAGCGGGGGTTGCGGCCGGTGGGCCCGGGGTCGGCGTAGGCGAAGAAGCACGCCAGGCGCTTGACCGTCTGGAAGAACGTCCGCCGTTGCGGGATGCGACTGGTCGACCATGCTTGCAGAAGACGTTCGCGCTGCTCCCGCGGCAGCCGCGAGAACGATCGCGTTCCGGTCAGCGATGACACGCCGATCGGCGCCTCGAGGAGGTTGAGCACGACACGCAGCTGGCGCAGGTCGGCCGGCTCCGCTACCTCATTCAGCGCCGTCGCAGCGAGTTCCGCGTGGCGCTCCGATTCACCCTCGTAGGCAGACTCGACGAAGGTGCCGATAACCGCCGCCAGCGCGCGCAGTTGGCCACCGGACCAGCCCGCGACAGCGCTCACGCCCGGTGATGCGGCCCGTCAGCCACGCCCGAAGCCCTGTGCCGGGAGTGGCGGGCAGCGCAAAGGCTTGTCCTCGCGGTAGCCCAGCAGGTAGTCGGCCTGGATGAGCGTGTGCAGCTGCGACGTGCCCTCGTAGATGACCGCGGCCTTCGAGTTGCGCAGGTAGCGCGCCACCGGGTACTCGTCCGAGTAGCCGTACGCGCCGTGGATCTGGATCGCATCGAGCGCGCTCGCCACCGCGTGGTCGGTGCAGAACCACTTGGCGAGCGAGGTCTCGCGCGTGTTGCGCAGGCCCCGGTTCTTGAGCCACGCAGCCTGGCGGCACAGCAGCCGACCGGCCTCTATGCCCTGGCTCATCCGCGCCAGCATCTGCTTGACCAGCTGGTGGCGACCGATCTCCTCGCCGAACGTCTTGCGCTCGTGCGCGTACTTGACGCTCGCGTCGAGGCACGCCTGGGCGAGCCCAACCGCGCCGGACGCGACCGTGAAGCGGCCCTGGTCGATGGCGCTCATGGCGATGGTGAATCCCTCGCCCTCCTCGCCGACGCGGTTCGCGGCCGGGACGCGCACATCGTTGAACGCCAGCTCACCGGTGTTGCCGGCCCAGATGCCGAGCTTGCCCTCGATCGAACCTGTCGTGAAGCCGGGCATGCCGCGCTCGACGATGAACGCGGTGATGGCCTTGTGCTTCTTGGCGCGGTCCAGCGTCGCGAAGACCAGGAAGTGGTCCGCCACGTCGGCGAGGGAGATCCACATCTTCGAGCCGTTCAGGACGTACGAGTCGCCGTCGCGGCGCGCCGTCGTCGCCAGGTTGGCCGCATCCGTCCCGACACCAGGCTCAGTCAGGCCGAAAGTGGCCAGCTTCTGGCCCTTGGCCTGGGGTACCAGGAAGCGCTGCTTCTGCTCGTCGGTGCCCCACTGGAGCAGGGTGAGCGAGTTGAGCCCAACGTGGACGCTCATGACCACCCGAAAGGCAGTGTCGGCGCGTTCGAGCTCCTCGCACAGGATGCCCAGGCTGACGTAATCCATCCCAGCGCCGCCGTACGCCTCCGGGATGGGCGCGCCCAGGAAGCCCAGCTCGCCCATGCGCGTGAAGACCTCGCGGTGGACCTCGTGGCGCGCGTCCCACTCGCCGATGTGTGGTGATATCTCGTGCGCGGCGAAATCACGCACCGACGACTGCACTAGCCTGTTCTCGTCGCTCAGCGACAGGTCGATGGTCATACTCGTATTGTGGCGACTGGCGGACTGCCCCCTAGCGGCCGCAACGCGTTTTCGCTAGGTTCTGCGTGCGCAACGCTACGGTCTGAATCGGTTGTCCGACTGTGAGGGATGCCTTGAGAAATCGACTTTCGGCCGTCACGGCCGCCGGATTGGTCCTCGCGTTCGCCGCCGGGTGCGGCGGCTCCACGCCCGGGCAATCGACGCCGCCGCCGGATGGTGGGTCGACCCAGACGCCACGCGGCCCGGCCGCCGCAGATTCGTGCACCAGCGAGACGGTGCCCGGCGCAGTACAGGCGGTGATGACCGGAACGCACGAGTGGGCGCCGAGTGAATTCACGATCACCGTCGGCACCACGATCACCTGGACCAACGACACCACCGCCCCCCATACCGTCAGCTTCACCACCGGCCCAGATTGCGGCTACGTGCTCGGCGGCAACTCGACCTCGGTCACGTTCGACACGCCGGGCACCTTCAACTTCAACTGCAAGATCTACCCCACGTACATGAAGGGAACGGTCACCGTCACCGAGTAGCCACCGGCCGCCACAGCAAAGAACCGCCGGTTGACGCCGGCGGTTCAGCTCGATCTTGATAAGTGCGGCCGCATCGGGCGGCCCAGGCGCGACTAGCGGTTGCGAGTCAGGAACTGCATCACGTCGTCAAGCCGGAAGCGACGATCGCCACGCTTGCAGACGCGGAAGAAAGGCAGCTCGCCGCGGTCGCCCAGGCGCTTGACGGTGTTGACGTGCAGGTGCAGCAGGCTGGCTACTTCGCTTGCGGTCAGCATCGGGCCCAGCTCGTGGACACCCATTGAAGCCATCGTTGGTCCTCTAGTGCGGTGATGGGCCGAATGCTCCCGTCCGGAAGGGACTGCGCCAAGCCGTACTTTGGGAATGCCAGACAGGTACAAGGGGTGTTGCGGGCGGTCAACGTGGGTTAGGGCAGGTTCGCTACTCTCGGCACAGATGAGCGCAATGCGCCTGGCGTCCGTCTCGACGCGCGGCGTCCCGGGGTTGCCAGACGTCGAGGTCGCGCTGCAACCCGTGACCGCGCTGATCGGCCCGCGGGCGAGCGGCAAGTCGAGCCTGTTGCGCGCCCTCTCGTGGCTGCTCTCCGGCCTGCCGGCGCAGATCGCCGAGGCGTCCAGGCCCACGGTCAGCGCGCGGCTGGTATCGCTCGACGGGGCCGCCGCACGGACGATCGAGCGCGGCCCAGCGGCCTTCCCCGCACCGCCGCTGCCGCCGGTCGTCTTCCTCGCGGCGCGCGACCGCCTGCCGGCGCTGGCCGACGCGCCGCCACACTACGGCAGCGATGCGGCCGCGGCAGAAGCGATGGTCGCCGCGATCGCCCAGCGGCGCCTGTCCGGCGTGGAAGGCGAGCTGCTGCTGATCGAGGAGCCGGAGCTGATGCTCACAGTCCATCAGCAGCGCCACTTCTTCAACCTGCTGCACCGCTACGCCGAGCGCAACCAGGTCGTCTACTCGACCCGCTCGCCGGCCATGCTCGACGCGGTGGACTACCACGAGATCGTGCGCCTGGACATGAGCGCGGGGCAAATGGCCGTTCGCCGCGCGCCGGCAGGGACGCTGACGGACGAGCAGCGGGTGCGACTCGAAGCTGAGTTCGACCACGAGCGGACGGAGATGTTCTTCGCCTCTGCGGTGATCCTGGTGGAGGGTCAGACGGAGGCCCTCGCGCTGCCGCTGATGTTCCGCCGGCTGGGCCACCACCCCGACGCATTGGGCATCTCCGTCGTCGAGGTCGGCGGCAAAGGCAACCTGCCTCTGGTGGCGCGCCTGCTGGCGGAGCTGCGCATTCCCCACGTGGTCGTCTTCGACTCCGATCGCGGCCGCCCGGGCGAGCGCGAGAACCGGCTGATTAAGCGCGCGGTGGGCAAGGCGCCGGTGTACGTGCTCGATCCGGACTTCGAGGGCGTGGCCGGCATCCACGACCATGACGAGAAGGTGCTCAACGCCTGGCGCCGCTTCTCCAAGATCGCCCCGGACAAGATCCCGACGATCTTCCGCAAGATCATCGACCGGACCGTCGCCCTGGCCAACCGGGGCAATGCCGGCTGACCGATGCACAATGACCACCGCAGAACATGAGGTGCCCGACATCGCGGCTTGGCCGGACTTCGAGGACGGCGAGGAGGACTGAAATCAATGCCTGCACCCGTTATCGACACCCCCGCTCATCTCGAGCACCGCGTCAAGACGCCTGACGGCCGGACCCTAGCCGTTGCGGAATGGGGCGACCCCAACGGTCTGCCGCTGATCGCAATGCACGGCACGCCGGGCGGGCGCATCCAGTATTGGGAAGACCCCGCGATCTACGCGCGCCACGGCCTGCGCCGGATCACCTACGACCGGCCGGGCTACGGCGAGTCCACGCGCCATGAGGGACGCTCGATCGCCGATGTGGTCGACGATGTGGCGGCCATTGCGGAGGCGCTGGGGGTCGATCGCTTCGTCGTCAGTGGAGGCTCAGGCGGCGGCCCGCACTGTCTGGCAACGGCCGCGCTGATGCCCGGTCGCGTGATCCGCTGCCTCGCGGAGGTTTCCATCGCGCCGTTTCCGGCGGACGGGCTCGATTGGCTCGCGGGCATGACCCAGGGCAACATCGACGAGTTCAGCGCGGCCATGAAAGGCGAGGAGCCGATGCGCGCGATCGCAGAGCGCGAGCGACGGACGACGCTGGATCGCCTGGCTGACGGCCGGGCAGACTTCCTGGGCGACACCTACGAGCTGTCAGAGGCTGACAAGGCGCAGATGGCCAAGCACCTGACGCGAGTGGCCGACCAGCTATTCAACGCACTCGCGCCCGGAGTTGACGGCTGGGTGGACGACATGCTCGCCTTCGTGCGGCCGTGGGGTTTCGACGTGACCTCGATCCGCATGCCGACGGCGATCAAGTTCGGCCGGACGGACAACCTTGTCCCGCCGGCACACGGAGACTGGCTCGCGGCGCACATTCCCGACGCGATCGTCGCCGCGCACGAAGGGGCGGGTCACGCGGGCGACGACCAGGACATCGAGCGCGTCTACTCGTGGGTCGCCGGCGAGGTCAACGACCTCTCAACCTAGTCGAAGGAGGGCCTCCCCGGCAGGATTGGGCCGGCTATGCACTCTCAGGTCAGGACCCGGCGCGCTCCAACGGCGGATCGAAGAGGCTCAACTCCTCGTCTGTCGGCGGCTCGAAGACGCCTCGATACCGCTCCATGTGGCTCGCGGTGATTGGGATGCCGCCGTTGGCAGTCCGCTCGACAACCCGCCGCACCAGATCGTCATAGGACACGTCGAGGAAGCGGAGCTCGACAGCGGCCCCGAGCGATCGCGCGACCTTCCGCAGCTCGTCGCGTTCCGACCGAGCCCAGAAGCCCCATTCGAGGATCACCGAGGTTCCCAGCGTAAGAAGGCGCTTCGCCAGAGCCAACAGCTGTGCTTCGAGCCGGACTCGCGCATCGTCATCGAAGGGATCAATACCCAATGCCAGCTTCCATTCATCTGCGTTGAGTCGAACAGCGCCATACGTTTCGGCAAGCTCGCGCGCGAGCGTGGTCTTGCCCGACGCGGGCAGGCCGCACAGCAACACCAGTCTCGGCTGCTTCTTCGTGCCTTCGATCATCCGGGCCCTCTCACCGCTCGCCGCTAGCCGAGCTCCGTATACGGCGTGCCGGCCTCCGGCAAGGGCGCCGGGGTCGCGCCCGGCGACACCATCCGGATTCTCCGCACCGACGGCACGAAGATCACGCCCACCGCGGCAATGACGTTCATCACGCCGCAGGCGACGAGCGTCTCTGGCGTCCCAATAGCCAAAGCAAGGGGCCCTACGAGCGCGTACCCGACGGGATTGAACGCGACCGAACCCAGCCAATCGAACGAGCTGATCCGCGACAGGGCGTGCTCGGGAACGTTCTGCTGAAGCGCGGTCATCCAGTACGTATTCCCCGCCGCGAAGCCGAAGCCCACCGCCGCGCTCATGACCACCAGCACGGCCACGGGCAACGGCACGGCAAGACCTATCAGCAGCAACCCAGATGGGACGACGAACAGCTGGCAGGCCACGAGCGGTCTGACTACCTTGAGGCGCAGCGACACCGCGCCCCCGATCACGGCGCCGACTGCCTCGAGCGCCAGGATCAGGCCCCACGATGTCGGCCCGCCCAGCTCCGTTTGAGCGACGGACGGCCCGAGGACGTTGAGCGCCGGGAAGTAGGTCAGCTGAAAGAGCCCGAACGAGAGCACCATCGCGACGGCCCAGCGGCGCTCGACGAACTCGCGCCAACCGCCGCGCAGGTCGTCGAGCAATGAAGCGGCCACCATGCGCACTACGCCGGGCAAGCGCAGCGAGAAGGTGAACAAGGCCGACACCAGGAAGCTGACCGCATCGACCGCGAGCGCCAGTGCCGGGCTGCCGGCCGCCACGATCAGCGCGCCCACCGCCGGACCGACGATGTACAGGATGCTGCGCGATAGCGACAGCAGGGCGTTGGCCTCCTGAAGAGTGGAGTCGCTGGAGATCTCGCGCACCAACCCGGTCGTCGCCGGGCCGGAGAAGGCGCTTGCGGTGCCGAACATCACCTGGAGAATCACGACAGTCAGCAGGTCAGCGCTACCGGAGAAGAAGAGCAACGCGGTCAGACCTTGGGCGATCGCCTTGACGAGGTCCGTGCTAACGAGGATCGTGCGCCGTCGCATGCGGTCGGCGAACACTCCGCCGAGTAAGACGAAAAGGATCAGCGGGATCTCGCGCGCAAGCAGGATGATGCCCAGGTCGGTGACGCCGCCCATGCCCAGCACGGCGAAGGCGAGTGCCACGGTCGACATGCCGCTGCCCAGCGTCGACACACTCGAAGCGACGAGGTAGCGCGCGAAGTTGCCTTCACGAAGAATGGCGGGAACGTTCGCGCGTCGCATTGATCTGGAGTCTAGGAGCCCACGCGCGACGAGCCTGGTTGGCGTCCCCGGCAGGATTCGAACCTGCGACCCGCTGCTTAGAAGGCAGCCGCTCTAGTCCACTGAGCTACGGGGACGCGCCGCGGTAGTTTCGCACGGCGTGGTTGGTCGAAGTGGCTAGACTCCCGCCGCCGGCGTAACGCGCCCCGGCTGTCTTCTTCTCCAAGGTACTGCATCTAGCAGCCCGTCAAGGGAGCCGCTCGAGACCGTAGTTGTGACTGGTCAGGATATCGCTGCGCCCCTGGTATGAAGTGACCCGCTGCGGGCCGACATACTGGTCCTGCAAGGGCAGACGCTCGCCCGCGATGGCGTCATCGAATGATTCGGAGAGGTAGGAGACGGTCTCGATGGGGCTTGGGCCACTCCCAGATACGAGCACTTCTGGCCTGAACCCACCCCAGCGCACAATGATCTCGTCGCCGTCCACTTCCACCCTCAGCCGCAAGGTGGTGCTGCGAATGAGCCGTCCTTGGCACGAACGGCTGAGGCGAGTGCAATCCAGCGTGACCTGGTAGCGGTCTGCCGGGTAGAGGCTCGAGTATGTGAGCTCGGCGGTGACGACCCGTCTGCTGGCGACGGTCCAGGGTTTCGACGGAGTCGAGCGTTCCAGCACGAACTCCCCGATCAGGCGGTAATCGAAGCGCACGCCGACGCGCTCGCCCGTTGTCCAGTAGTACCTGTTCTCGTAGCCGGTGACCGTGATGCGGTAGCGACGGGTTTCGCTGCGCAGCGCCGGTGTCGGCGTTGCCGTGGGCGTGGCCGCGGGTGGGGATGCTGCCGGCGTGGACAGGGCGTCACGTAAACCCTGGGGAATGGGCGGCAGGTAGTACACGCGGATCTGCCCAAATCCGATGTGCGCCTCATCGGTCGCCCGGGCGACGCCCTCGGTGTACATGTAGCGGACCTGGTCGATGAGAGAGGTGTCGGAGCGATCGCCGAAGTCGAGCCCGCGCCTTTCTTCGAGAGTCATCGGGCGCAGGCCCGACCCGCCCAGATCGGGATGGACCGCACACAGCATCCGGTACACGTCCGCCATCGGAGGCGGTGTGCCGTCTTCCTTGATCCGGACTGGCAACGCTACCCCGTATCGCGGCTGGCCAGAGACCGTCGACATGTAGATGCCGCCCATGTGATAGGGCGCTCCGCCGAGGGCCGGATGAGGGTTGTAATCACGCTCCAGCCAAGGGAAGCCCGTGCCGGGAAGGTTGCAGTTGTAGTCGATCGCTGCTGGGCTGGAACTTGGGTTGGATGCCGTCCAGCTCTGCCAGTTCTGGTAGACGTACACGCCGCAGATGACAACGGCGGCGGCCAGCCCGACCACGGCCACAACAGACACCAGGCGCACGGTGAACACGGAGCCACCTTCCTTGGCCGGGATGAAGGCACGTCACGCCCCTCCGCCGACCCGCAATTGTGTGCGGTGGTCGGGGATCTGGCGAGAGCCAAACGGCCCCCAGGCCGCCATGAAGCAAGCGGGTGCCGATCCGGTGCCGCGCCACTCGTCAGGCCGCCGTGGGCGTCAACCACGATTAGGGCCGGAGCGTCGCGGTGGCGTCCCGGGCAGGATTCGAACCTGCGACCCGCTGCTTAGAAGGCAGCCGCTCTAGTCCACTGAGCTACGGGGACGCGCCGCCCCAGTTTGCCACGGGGCTCAGTCGAGGGTGGCCGTGTCGTGCCAGCGGGGGATTTCCACCTCGAAGCCGAGCGCCTTGACCTTGGGTGCGAGCGCGGCCTGCGCGGCGGGGTCGCCGTGGACGATGAACACCTTGCGCGGGAAGCCGGCGTCACCCGGTTGCTTGCCAGCGGCGAAGTTTCCGATCCAGTCGAGCAGCTCCGATTCGTCCGCGTGGGCGGAGAAGCCACTGATCGAGCGCACCTGGCACTTCACCTCGCGCAACGCACCATCGAGGCGAACCTGCGTGGCGCCTTCCTGGAGGTGGGCGCCGAGCGTGCCCTTGCCCTGGTAGCCCACGAACAGCAGCACCGCGGAAGGGTCACCGATCAGGTCGCGCAGGTGGCCCACCACTCGCCCGCCAGTGAGCATGCCGTTGGAGGCGACGATCATGTACGGCCGCTTGGCCGTGGCTATCGCTTCCGATTGCCTGACGTTGTTGGTGATGATCTGCGCGGGGTAGTCGAGCGGGCTCTCGCGCTGCTCCAGCAGCCGCCGCGTCTGCTCGTCGAAGTACTCGGCGTGGCGGCGGTAGACGTCGCTCGCCTTGGACGCCATTGGCGAGTCCAGGTACAGCGGCAGCTGCGGGATCTTGCCCTCCGCGATCAGCCGGTCGAGCTGCCACACGACCTCCTGGGTGCGGCCGATTGCGAACGATGGCACCAGCAGCACACCGTCGTGCTCTGCCACGAGGCGCACCGTCTCAGCCAGGATGCGCACCGCTTCTTCCTGCGGTTCGTGCTCGCGGCCGCCGTAGGTCGACTCCATCAGCACGTAGTCGGCGTCGCTGATCCGGGTCGGGTCGCGGATGATTGGCGTGTCGTACCGGCCAAGGTCGCCTGAGAAGACCAGCTGTCGCTCGGGCCCGCCGGGAGAATCGGTGACGTGGAGGTGGATGATCGCGGAGCCCAGGATGTGGCCGGCGTCGAGGAAGACGGCCTTGATCCCGGGGGCGACGTCGAGCTCGGTATCGTAACGAACAGACCGGAAGTGCTCGATCGCGGCCTCCGCGTCGCGCTCGTCGTACAGCGGCTGGTCGAGCTCGACTTCCATCGCCGGCGGCTGGTAACGCAGCGCCACCTCCGGGTTGGGCGCCATCCAGGCGTCTCCCCGATCTACCGCCGCGTGGTCCAGCGCCGGCCAATGGTCGGCCGCCATGAGCCGGTCGTCAGGCACCATCGTGGCGCGGTCGTCCTCTGTGGAGAGCTCGATCGCCGCCTCCAGCGCCACCTGCTGCTCACGCGCTTCAGACGCAGCCTTATCGGGGTGGCGGCGCCGGAAGCTCGCCTCGCGCTTGGCGAACTCCTGCTGCAGCTTGCCCGAATCGAGCAGCACCAGGCGGGCCAGCTCGACCGTGCCCGCGGTGGCAATGATGGGCCCCTTGAAGCCGCGCGCCACGACGTACGGAATCAGGCCGCAGTGGTCGAGGTGGGCGTGGGTGAGCAGGATGGCGTCCAGCTCGGCCGGGTCGTAGGCGAGCGGGATGCGGTTGCGGATTGCCTCGTTGGGGCTGCCCTGGAACATGCCGCAATCGACCAGCACCCGGGCCTGGCTCGTCGTCAGCAGGAACTGCGAGCCGGTGACCGTGGTCGCCGCGCCCAGGAATTGGAGCTGCACGGCTCAGATGGTGACAGTGCGCGGCCCGTCGCGTGCGATGGCTCGGGACCGATGGCCGTACGACTCA
>Ga0209341_10004420_pt1 | contig 12956 bp, 8 predicted proteins | sample RifCSP13_2_FD_184020 | JGI IMG/M metagenome (GOLD analysis project Ga0209341, IMG submission 184020) | Soil microbial communities from Rifle, Colorado - Rifle CSP2_sed 13_2 (SPAdes) (version 2) | ecosystem: Environmental > Terrestrial > Deep subsurface > Rock core/Sediment | place: Rifle...
CGCCCGCCGCGAGCACCGCGGAGGCGCGGCCGCGGTCGCCGCCGTCGGCCACGAGCGACCCGGGCTCGCGGGGTGCGCCGTCGAGCAGGAAGCTGCCGTCGGGGCGCGCCTCCACCCAGCGCGTCGTCTGCGTGCGGCCCTCGAAGCGCACCAGCGCGGCCTTGGCCGGCGTGCGCCGATCGGCGAGCGTGACCGTCCCGCGCAGCACGTGCCCGAGCGCGAGGGCGAGCGGTCGCGCGAGCGCTCCCGCGCGCACGGGCTGCCGCTCGAGTGTCGCGAAGGCAGCGGCCTCGACCCGCAAGCGGTTCGACTCGGGCGAGGCAGCTTCGAAGCGGAACGTGCCGTCCCCCCGGGTCGTCGCCGTCTGGGGCACGCCACGGGCCGCAGATGTGTCCTGCGCTCGTCGCTCGCCGCCTGGCCAGAGCGTCAGCGTGGCCCCGACAACCGGCCCGCCGCGCTCGTCCACCACGCGGCCCGCCAGCGCCGAAGCCCTGGGCAACCGCACATCACCCGCGTCGTCTCCCGCCGCGTCGAAGAGCGCGTCCAGGACCCGCGGGGCGACGCCTCCGCCCGAGAAGCCGAGCCGAACGCTGGCGCCGGCCGCCGCGGCGACGGTTGCGGCGAAGCTGCCGTCCGGGCGGGTGGCAGCCGCGGCCAGCGGCTGCGGCAGTCCCTCGCGCCGGGCCTCGCGACGTGCCTCCGCGAAGCCGTTCTCGAAGGGCAGGACCGAGACGGCAACGCCGGGCGCGGGCTTGCCGTCGACAAGGACCCGGCCGCGGAGCTCTCCGGCCTGGGCCGACACGGCGATCGCGGCCAGGGCGACCGCGCGGGCGAAGGGCTGGAAGGGCATGTGGGCTCTCCTGACGAGGCAAGCTACGCCGCTCATAGGACGAAGCTCGTCCCCCAAAAGTCGGCGCCTCAGTTCAAGTGCCAGATCGAGGCATTGAGTGCGGCGGCGAAGCCGAGCCAGGCCAGGTAGGGCAGCAGCAGCACCGCCGCCGTGCGGCTCACCCGCCAGAACGCCAGCAGCGTGCCCAGCACGACGAGCCACAGCACCACCAGGCACACGAGGGCCCAGCCCACGCGCCGCTCGGCGAAGAAGATGAAGGGCCAGGCGGCGTTGAGCGCGAGCTGCAGCAGGAACAGCAGCGTGCCCCCCCGCGAGCGGCCCTCGCGCCAGGCGAGCCAGCCGGCGACCGCCAGCATCGGGTAGAGCAGCGTCCAGACCGGACCGAAGACCCAGGCGGGCGGGGTCCAAGCGGGCTTGTGCAGCTCCGGGTACCAGTGCGCGAGCGCGGGCACCGTGGCCCGCCCGCCGAGCAGCGACACGCCGAAGCACATCACCACGAATGCCAGGAGCCCGAGCACGTCGCGGCGACGCGAGACGCTCACGCGGCGCTCAGGCGCTGCGGGCGGCGCGCAGCGCGGCCAGGATCCCGTCGCCGCGTGCCCTGCGCGCGTGGTTCCACGCCACCGCGTCGTCGATCAGGCTGTAGGCGGCGGGCACCACGAACAGCGTGAAGCCGGTCGAGACGATCATGCCGCCGACGATCGAGAGCGCCATCGGCCGCTGCAGCTCGGCGCCCGGCCCGATCGCGAGCGCCGGCGGCAGGGCGCCCGCGATCGTGGCGGTCGAGGTCATCAGGATCGGCCGCAGCCGTATCGGGCACGCCTGCAGCAGCGCGTCGTGGCGCTCGACCCCCTGCGCGCGGATCTGGTTGGTGAAGTCCACGAGCAGGATCGAGTTCTTCTTGGCGATCCCCATCAAGAGGATCAGCCCGAGCATGCTGTAGACGTTGATGCTCTGGCCCCCGACCCAAAGCGCGATGAGAGCGCCGCTGATGCTGAAGGGCAGCGCCAGGAGCACGGTGAAAGGATGCGTGAAGGCGTTGAACTGGGAGGCCAGCACCATGTACGCGACCACCAGCCCGAGCACCATGGCGAACAGCAGCGAGTCGAACGACTCGCGGAAGGTGCGCGCGGTGCCCGAGGGCACGGCGCGGTAATTCTCCGGCAGGGTCTCGCGCGCGAGCTCGACCGAGCGCTCGATCGCCACGGCCTGCGACACGCCGGGCGCCACGTTCGCGCGCAGCGTGATCGCCCGCTCGCGGTCGCGGCGCGTGATCGCCTGCAGCGTCGGCCGCTGGTCGATGCGCACGATGTCCCCCAGCCGGACGAGGCCGCCGCCGCCAGCGCGAACCAGCAGCCGGCCGATGTCCTCCGGGCGCTGCCGCTGCTGCGCGAGCAGCCGCACGCGGATGTCGAAGCGCCGGCCCTTGTCCTTGAACTTGCCGACGCGCTGGCCGCCGATCGCCGAGTTGATCGTCTCGCCGATCTCGGCCATCGAGATCCCGAGGTCGGCGGCCTTGTTGCGGTCGGGCACCACCTGCACCTCGGGCATGCCGACCTGGTAGTCCGAGTCGACGTCGGTCGTGAGCCCCGACTCGAGCATCTTCTCCATGATCAGGCGCGAGGCGCGCCCGAGCTCGTCCCAGTCGCGCCCGCGGATGTTGAACTCGACCGGCGAGCCGCCGCCGCGGCCCCCACTGAAGCCGCGCTGCGAGAAATCCACTATCGCGACGCGCGCCCCGGGGATGCCGCTCGTGGCCTGACGCAACACGCCCATCAGCTCCGTCTGCGAGAGCTCGCGGCCGGTCTTCGGGTCTTTCGGCCGCTCGCCCTTTTCCTTCATGGTCACGAACACGAAGCCGCTGTTGACCTCGCCGCCGCCGAAGCCGCCGATGAAGCCGCCGTACTTCTCGACCTCCGGCCGGCCCCGCAGGAAGCGCTCGATCTGGTCGAGCACGCGCTCGGTCGTCTCCATGCTCGAGCCGACCGGGGTCTGGAAGCGCATGCCGAAGCGGCTCATGTCCTGCGAGGGAACGAACTCCTGCCGCAGCAGCCGCACGATCCCGAGCGACGCGACGAACAGCGCCGCGGCCCCGACCAGCACCAGCCTGCGGTGCTTGAGCGCCGGCATCAGCAGGCGCTGGTAGCCGGCCGCGAGCCGCGCGAACCCCATGTTGACGGCCCGCTCGAACCGTGTGGCGCGCTCGCCCACCTCGAGCATGCGCGACAGCCGCATCGGCGCGAGCGTGAGCGCCTCGAGCAGCGAGATCAGCACGGCCACCGAGATCGTGACGCCGAACTGGAAGAAGAACTTGCCGATGATGCCCTTCATGAAGGCGACCGGCAGGAAGATGGCGATGATCGCGCCGGTCGCCGCGGCGGCAGCGAACGTGATTTCGCGGGCACCCACGGAGGCCGCCTTCACCTTGCCTTCGCCGTGTTCGCGGTGGCGGTAGATGTTCTCGAGCACCATGATCGCGTCGTCGACGACGATCCCCACCACCAGCGTCAGCCCGAGCACGGTGTAGGTGTTGAGCGTGAAGCCGAACACGTACATCACGATGAAGGTGCCCAGGATCGAGGTGGGAATCGCGAGCAGCACGTTGAGCGTCGTGGACCACGAGCCGAGGAACACCCAGCACACCAGGCTCGTGAGCAGGGCGGCCATCACCAGCGTGAACAGGATCTCCTCGATCGCGCGCTCCACGAACACCGTGGTGTCGAAGTTGATGACGATGAACAGCCCTTCGGGGAGCTGCTTCTCGATCTCGAGCACCTTGGCGCGCACGTCGCGGCCCACCTGGACGGCGTTGGCGCCGCGCAGCTTGGTGATGCCGAAGCCGACCGCGGGCTCGCTCATGGAGCGGAAGAAGCGCCTGCGGTCCTCGAGCCCGTCCTCGACCACCGCCACGTCCTCGAGCCGCACCGGCGCCCCGTCGCGGTAGCTCAGCACCAGCTTGCGGAAGCCCTCGAGATCGATCGCCTCGCCCTCGGCGCGCACGTTCATCTCGCGCGTGGCGCTCTCGATGCGACCGGCGGGCACCTCGAGGTGCTCGCGCTGGATCGCGGCGTTGACGTCCTGGACCGTGAGGCCCTGCGCCTCGAGCCGCACGGCGTCGTACCAGATACGCACGCTGCGATCGCGGAACCCCGAGAGCTGGATCTCGCCGATTCCCTGGATCGTCTGCAGCTGCGGCCGGACCACGTTGCGGATGTAGTCGGCGACGAATGTGGGCGGGCGGCTGCCCGCGATCGCGAGCCGCATGATCGGCTCGTCCTCGGGGTTCGACTTGCTCACGACCGGCGGGTCGATGCCGCGCGGCAGCCGGTTCTGCGCCTGGGAGATCTTGCTCTGGATGTCCTGCATCGCGACGTCGATGTCGCGCTCGAGCTCGAACTCGACGCTGATGTTGGCGGAGCCCTGGCGCGAGGTCGAGGACACTTCCTTGACGCCCTCGACCGCGGTGACCGTCTCCTCCAGGATGTCGACGACGTCGGTCTCGATGATCTCGGGCGAGGCGCCTTCCCAGCTCACGGAGATGTTCACGACCGGGAAGTCGACGTCGGGGTTCTGGCTGATGCCGAGCCCCTTGAACACCGTGCCGAAGCCGGTGAAGGTCAGGATCCCGAAGCCGATGAGCGCGAACATCAGGATCCAGGCGAACACGTGGTTGCGGATCGAGATGTCCGCGAGCGTCATCCCGGTCGCGATCTGGTGCGGGTCCTCGCGCTCCTCGACGGGACGCGGCGTCTCGGCGCTCACTGCGCGGCCCTCGGCGTCGCGCCGTCGACCGGCTCCACCAGCATCCCGTCCGCCAGGCGGTCGGAGCCTTCGGACACCACGACCTCGCCCGCCTCGAGCCCCGACAGGATCTCGACGACTCCTGTGCCCGTGCGCAGACCGAGCCCGACCGGGCGCACGCGCGCCGTGTTCTTGTCCAGGACGTAGGTGACGAAGCCGCGCTCGCTCGCCTGGATGGCACTCTCCGGCACCACCAGCGCGTTCTCCTTCTTCTCCCCGGCGAGCGTCACCTCGGCGAAGAAGCCGGGCTTGAGCTCGTTCTCGGGGTCGACCCACGCGAGCACCTCGACCTGGCGCGTCGTCGGGTCGGCCACGCGGCCGACGTGGTAGATGCGCGCGCCGAACTCGCGCGGGCCGAGCGGCGCCACGCCGAAGCTGACGCGACCGTCCTCGCGCGCGCGGAGCGATTCGGCCTCCGAGACCTTGAAGCGCAGCCGCAGCCGGCTCACGTCCACGATCGTCGCGAGCACGGTGCCGGTGCGGATGAACTGGCCGGTGTCGACGGTCCGGGTGTTGATCACGCCGGTGATCGGCGGCCTCACCTCGGCCCGCCTCTGGTCCTGAAGCGCGATCTCGTACGCCGCTTTCGCCACCTCCACCGCCGCTTCCAGGCGAGCGTTCTCGCCGCGCGAGCGGGTGAGCTCCTCGGTCGACAGCAGCTGGCTCGCGGCAAGCGACTCGCGCCGGGCGAGGTCCGCCTGCGCGCGCCCCAACTCCGCCGCCGCCTGGTCCTTCAAGGCCTTGGCGCGCTCGGCCTCGACGCGGTGCCGGTCGGGGTCGATCCGCAGCAGCACGCTCGCGGGGCTCACGCGGTCACCCTCCCGGAATCGGACGTCGCTCGCGACCCCCTCGACCTGGGCGGTGACCTGGACCATGTCCCGGGCCTCGAGCGACCCGAGCGACTTGATCTGGTGGACGACATCCTGGACGACGACGGGAGTGACCCGCACCCGCAGCGCCTGGCGTTGGGGCCGAGCGGAGGTGGCGCCCTGCGAGCCGCCGCAGGAGGAGAACAGCATCGTCCCGAGCGCGACCAGGACTCCAAGGTTTCGTCTCAAAGGGGCGCCTCGCTCAGATCGGGACCTCGGTGCCGAAGCGGCTCGTGCGTGAGGGACCGTCACCTCGATTCTCCGTCGAAACCGAGCGCGAAATCCACCGGGGGGCACGCCCGGCCCGGAGGCGTGCGGCCCATCTACAATGGCAGCAGGAGGCTCCCCCCGACATGCACGATCCCCGCGTACCCGAAGCGCTCGAGGGCTGGAGCGTCCTGCACCAGCTGTTCCGCATCCGCTGGGCCGAATGGCACGCCGTCGCGGCCGAGGAGCGCCGGCGCCTGGCCGCGGAGGCGGCGGGTGTTCTCGCCTCCATGCGGGGGGGGGCCGAGGGAACCAGCGTGCCGGTGACGCTGCTCGGCCACAAGGGCGACCTGATGCTGATCCACCTGCGCCGCAGCTTCGACGAGCTGCAGGCGGCCGAGCTCGCGGTGGCCGGCCTCGGCCTCGCGGCCTTCCTGGAGCCGACGACCTCGTTCGTGTCGATGGTCGAGCTCGCGATGTACGAGATGACGATGCAGATCCACAAGCGGCTCGGCGAGCGCGGGCTCAAGACCTTCAGCGACGAGTTCGAAAAGGCGTTCGACGCCGAGCTCGACGAGCAGCGCAAGCGCGTGGCTGCGCGGCTCTACATCGATCCCCCGGCGCGCCGGCACGTCTGCTTCTACCCGATGAACAAGCGCCGCGGCGAGCACAAGAACTGGTACGTCGAGTCGATGGAAGACCGCGCGCGCATGATGCTCGACCACGGCAGGATCGGCCGCCACTACTCGGGCCAGGTGACGCAGATCATCAGCGGCTCGATCGGCTTCGACGACTGGGAGTGGGGTGTCGACCTCTTCGCCGACGATCCGCTCGTCTTCAAGAAGCTGATCTACGAGATGCGCTTCGACGAGGCCTCCGTGTGGTACGCCGAGTTCGGGCCCTTCTACGTCGGGCTGCAGTTCTCGCCCTCCGAGCTGCCGAAGTACCTCGAGGGCGCCGTCCCGGAGTTGCTGCCGCCGACGCGGGATTAACGGCAACGTCTCGTGCGTTTCCCCGGTCTGGATGGCGGAGTTCGGAGGGCTCGGATGAACACGGGACGTGCCGGTCGCTTGCTGGCTCTCCTGTTACTGGCCGCCCTCGCCGCTTGTGGCGGCGACACGGGCACGTCACCTTTGCCCGGGCCGTCGCCCTCCCCGACCCCCGGCGCGTGCGCGGCCGGCGCGCCCGTCACGGGCATCCCAGCCCTCACGGCGCGCCTCGTCGTTTCGGGGCTGCAGAGCCCGCTCGACCTGCAGTCGGTCCCGAGCGATGCCGAGCGGCTCTACGTGGTCGAGCAGGGCGGCCGGATCCGCATCGTCCGGAACGGCCAGCTCCAGCCGGCCGCGTTCCTGGACGTCGCCGGGCGCATCTCGAGCGGCGGCGAGCGGGGGCTGCTCGGCCTCGCCTTCCACCCGCAGTTCGCGAACAACCGCCGCTTCTACGTCAACTACACCAGCCCGGCCGGGAACACGCACATCGCCGAGTTCCGCGCGTCTTCGGCCGACGCCGCCGACCCGGCGAGCGAGCGGGTCCTGCTGGTGGTCTCGCAGCCCTTCTCCAACCACAACGGCGGTGCTTTGGCCTTCGACAACTCCGGCCGGCTGCTGATCGCGCTCGGCGACGGCGGCTCCGGCGGCGATCCCCAGAACAACGGCCAGCGCCTCGACACGCTGCTCGGCAAGATCGCGCGGATCGACGTGGATGCGGGGTCGCCCTACTCGCTGCCCGCCGACAACCCGTTCCTCGCGACCGCGGGGGCGCGGGGCGAGATCTGGGCTTTCGGGCTGCGCAACCCGTTCAAGATCGCGATCGACCGGCCGACGGGCGATCTCTACATCGGCGACGTGGGCCAGAGCCGGATCGAGGAGATCGACGTGGGCCTCGCCACGCGCCGCGGCGGCGAGAACTACGGCTGGCGCACGACCGAGGGTAGCCAGTGCTTCAACCCGGCGAGCGGCTGCGACCGCACCGGCATCACGCCACCCGTCTACGAGTACACGCACTCGGAGGGCTGCTCCGTCACGGGCGGCGTCGTCTACCGCGGCTGCCGCGTCCCCGCGCTCGGCGGGACGTACTTCTTCGGGGATTTCTGCAGCGGGCTCGTGCGCTCGCTTCGCTTCGCGAACGGAGCCGCGACCGAGCTGCGGGACTGGACCTCGGGCCTGCGCGGGATCGGAGCGCCGTCGTCCTTCGGCCTCGACGCGGCCGGCGAGGTCTACATCGTGGACTACGACGGCGAGCTCTACCGGCTCGAGCCGTAGCGCTTGGCGGCGCGGGCGCGGGCCTGCGCCGCCACCAGCTCACGGTCGCGAGCGGGGGCGCTCGTCACGAGCGCATCTACCAGCCTGCGGGCGATGAGCGTGACGTCGCGCACCGCGCGATCGAAGGCTTCCGCGTTGGCCTGGGACGGGGTGTTGTAGCCGGAGAGCTTCCGCACGAACTGCAGTGCCGCCGCCTGCACCTCCGCGTCCGTCGCCGGGGGCTCGAAGTTGAAGAGCGTTCGTATGTTCCGGCACATGGCGGTCCTCCCCACCCGGCAGACTAGCAAGAAAGCCGGCCGAGGAGGACGAAGGGCCGCCATCGTAGTAGCCTGACGCCATGTTGGACGCGCTGCGCCAGCTGTTCCAGGGCCGGGTCGCGCTACCGCCCGACGCGCCGCAGCCCGATCGCGAGCACGCGCTGCGGCTCGCCGCCGCCGCCCTGATGTTCGAGATCGTGCGAGCCGACGCGAGCGTCGAGGAGGCGGAGCGCACCGTGATGAAGGCCGCGCTCCAGAGCACCTTCGATCTCCCGGCCGAGGAGACCGACGAGCTGGTGCGGCTGGCCGAAGCGCAGTCGAAGGGCGCGGCCTCGCTCTACGAGTTCACGTCGCTCGTGGACGCCAGGCTCGACCCCGCCCAGAAGAAGCGCATCGTCGAGCTGCTCTGGCTGGTGGCGTTCGCGGACGGCCGCAAGGACGCCCACGAAGAGCACCTGGTGCGGCGGATCGCGGGCCTGCTGCACGTGCCGCACCCGGACTTCATCGACGCGAAGCGGTGGGCACGCGAGCGAAGCCCGGAGGATCAGCGCAGCGGCTGAGCCTGGAGGGCTTCCCGGACGCGGCCCGCGAGCCGCGCCAGCCCGTAGGGCTTCTGCAGCAGCAGTACCCCGGGCTCGAGCACACCGTGGCGGGCGATCACCTCCTCGCCGTAGCCCGAGGTGAACAGCACGCGCAGGCTGGCGCGGCGTTCCGCGAGCCGCGCGGCGAGCTCGCGCCCGTTCATGCCGGGCATCACCACGTCGGTGAGCAGCAGCTGCAGCGGCTCGACGTGACCCGCCGCGACGACCAGCGCCTCCGCCGCGTTCGCGCACGACAGCACGCGGTACCCGAGCGACTCGAGCTGGGCGCGCGTCACCTCCCGCACGGCCGCCTCGTCCTCCACCAGCAGCACCGTCTCCGACCCGCGCGGCACATCGCCCTGCGCCGGCGGCGCCGCGGCTTTCTCGCCACGGGCCTCCGGCAGCAGGATGCGGAAGCTGGCGCCGCGGCCCGGAGCGGAGGCGACCTCGATCGCACCTGCGTTCTGCTCCACCGCCCCGTAGACCATGGCGAGCCCGAGCCCGGTGCCGCTGCCCACCGACTTCGTGGTGAAGAACGGCTCGAAGATGCGGGCGCGCACGTCCTCGCTCATGCCCTGGCCCGTGTCGCTCACCGCCATCACCACCACCGGGCCCGGGCGCAGCCGGCCCCCGGCCTCGGGACCCGTGGCCGCCCGGCTCACCTCGATGTTCAGCACGCCCCCGTCGGGCATAGCGTCGCGCGCGTTCGCCGCCAGGTTCAGCAGCACCTGCTCGAGCTGTCCCTGGTCGACCTCGACCAGGCACGGCTCGTCCGCGAGCTCGGTGCGCAGCGCGATGTCCTCGCCGATCATGCGCGCCAGCATCGAGCCGGCCCCCGCGACGACCGAGCGCAGGTCCAGCACCTGCGGTGCGATCACCTGCTGCCGGCTGAAGGCGAGCAGCTGGTGCGTGAGGGCGGCCGCGCGCCAGGCCGCCTTGTCCTCCCCCCAACCCCAGCGGTGGGCGCGCGTGTCGGGCCCGACGTCGCGCAGCGCCAGCGCCAGGCTGCCGGTGATCGCCGTCAGCAGGTTGTTGAAGTCGTGCGCCACCCCGCCGGCGAGCCGGCCGACCGCCTCCATCTTCTGCGACTGCCGCAGCCGCGCCTCGAGCGTCCGGCGCTCGCCCTCGGTCCGCTGGCGCTCGCTCACGTCGCGCAGGATCGTCTGGTACTTGCCGTCGGGCATGCGCCTCGAGCTCATCTCGACCGGCACGCGCGCGCCGTCGCTGCGGACGAGGGCGCGCTCGATGACCACGATGCGGCCCTGGTCGGCGAGGTCGTAGCGGAACGGGGCACGCGCGAGCTCGGCGTGGCCGAACAGCGTCTCCATCGCGAGGCCGAGCAGCTCCGCGCGCGTTCGGCCGGTGAGCTCGCAGGCGCGGTGGTTCGCCTCGACGATGCCGCCTCCGGGCAGGCTCACCACGATCGCGTCCGCGGCCAGCTCGACGAGCCCGCGGTAGAGCGCCTCGGAGGCACGCAGCTCCGCTTCCTGGCGGCGCAGCCGCGCGTGGCTCTCGCGCAGGCGTCCGGCCACGAGCCCGACGCCGAGGCTCGTCACCACCAGGATGATCGCCGCGTCGACGACGTCCGCCACGGAGTTGGCGGCCACCGACCGGGCCAGCCAGCCGTGGGTCTCGGCCGCGAGTATCGAGGCGGTGCACGCCACGGTCAGCAGCGTGACGGCCACGAGCGTCACACGATCGAGCAGCAGTCCGCACAGGATCAGCGAGGCCGGCAGGATCAGCACCGCCACGTCGCGAAAGCCCTGGCCGGACGCGATCATGAGGGCGGCGGCGAAGACGGGCAGGCTGAAGGCGAGCAGGCGGGCCGCCACGTGGTGCGCGCCGGACCGGTTGAGCCACAGCACCAGCGCGAGCAGCCCGAGCTCACCGATCAGGGCAAAGGTCGAGTCTCCCCCCAACCCGCCCTCGAACCGCGTGGCGTTGGCGAACGAGGCCACGATGCCGGCGCCGACACCGCAGGTCACGAGGCAGACGCTGCGAGCCATCCAACGCTCCCCCGCGTCGAGGTCTGCTCGAGGCATCAGCAGGCGAGCGAGGCCATGGCGACGCACGAGGGCCGGGTGTTCGTCCGTGTTGGGCATCGCCGTCGCCATGGCTCGGCACGATAGAGCAGGATGCGTGCCACGCCTCGGGGCGCTCGCGCTCAGCAGCTTGCAGGCCCTGATGTCCGGCGGCTGGACGATCCATCTGCGGGCTGGACGGCTCCGGCGAGCCGCGCGGGGTTCGGGCGGGCGCAAGCCCCGGCGCTACTGCTCGCGCAGCGCCCGCGCGGGATCGACGCGTGCGGCGCGCGCCGCGGGCAGGCCGATCGCGACGAGCCCCGCGAGCGCCACGGTTCCAGCGGTCACGGCGTAGAGCCGCGGATCGGACGGGTTCGCCTCGAAGAAGAGGCCCTGCCCCAGCCGTGCCAGCACGAAGGCGGCGACTCCCCCGAGAGCGAGCCCGAGCGCCACGAGCGCGAAGCCGCGACCGAGCACCTGCCGGAGCACGTCGCCCGCGCTCGCGCCGAGCGCCATGCGCAGGCCGAACTCGGGCATTTGCGCCCCAACGACGTATGCGACGAGCCCGTAGAGCCCGAGTGCCGCGAGCAGCAGGGCGCAAAGCGCAAAGACCGTCACGAGCAGGGCGCCGACGCGCGGCAGCAGCAGGCTCTCGCCGACCTGCGCGTCGAAGTCCGCGACGTGGTACACGGGCAGCTCCGCGTCCAGCTCGAGCACGGCGGCGCGCGCCGCGCCGGCGGCGGCCAGTGGGTCGCCGCTCGTGCGCACGGCCAGCATCATCATCGACTCGGACGCCTGGGCCAGCGGGACGTACGCCTCGGCTTCCGGATCGGTCGTGAGCGACCAGTGCCGCACGTCGCCCACGACGCCCACGATCTCGCGCCAGGGCGCCGCGGGGCCGCCCACGCGCAGGCGGCGACCGATGGCCGGGACGTCGCCGAGCTCGCGGCGCGCGAGCCGCTCGTTGACGATCACGACGGCCGGCGCACCCTCGCGGTCGCGAGCGTCGAAGTCGCGGCCGCGGCGCAGCGGTATCCCGAGCGCATCGAAGTAGCCGGGCGTCGTCACCCGGTAGGCGGCGCGCGCGGCCTCCCCCGGGGCCGGCTCCGGCGCGCCTTCGACGAGCACGCGGGTGCCGCGGTCGTAGGTGCTGAACGGGAGCACGTTCACTGCGGCGGCGCGCTCGGCCCCGGGCAGCGCCTGGAGCTTCGCGAGCGTGCGCTCGAAGAAGGCGATCCGGCTCGCCGGGTCCGGGTAGCGCTGCTCCGGCAGCGCTGCCGTCAGCGTCAGCACCCGCTGCGGCACGAACCCGGGGTCGCGCGTGAGCATCGAGCGGAAGCTCAGCAAGGCGAGCCCCGCCGCCACGAGCAGCACCAGCGAGCCGGCCACCTGCCCAACCACCAGCGCCCGGCGCAGGCTCTGCTGGGGCCGCGTGCCGAGGCTGCGGCCGCCGGAGGCGAGCACGGAGGCGGCCGTGCGACGCCCGGCACGCAGCGCCGGCAGCAGTGAGAAGGCGACCCCCGTGACGAGCGCCAGCCCCATCCCGAAGCCCAGCGTCGTGCCGTCGACGCGCAACTCGGCCACGTTCGGCAGCGTCGAGCGCGCGGCTTCGGGAAGCGCCGCCTGGAGCGCGCCGAGCGCCCAGCCCGCGATCACCAGGCCGGCGCAGGCGCCCCCGGCGGCGAGCAGCAGGCCCTCGCACAGGAGCTGGCGCGTGAGCTGCGTGCGGCTCGCGCCGAGGGCGGTGCGCAAGGCCAGCTCGCGCTCGCGCGCGATGCCCCGCGCGAGCAGCAGCCCGGCGAGGTTGGCGCAGCCGAGCAGCAGCACCGCGAGCACGGCCGCGAGCAGGGCGACGAGCGGCGGCCGCGCCTCGCGCGCGCCCAGCTCCGAAAGCGGCAGCACGCGCACACCGAGCGAGCGGAAAGTCTGCGGACTCGCGGCCGCATGCCGCAGGAACGCCGCGCGCACCTCGGCCTCCGCCGCCTGCGGCGAGCCGCCTTTCCGGAGCCGGCCGAGCGCCACCACCGAAGAGGAGGCGCCCGGGTCGGCGAGGGCCGCGGCTTCGTCCACAGCCAGCGGCGTCCACAGCTCTCCCTTGAAGTTGTAGAC
>Ga0209341_10004423_pt1 | contig 12953 bp, 11 predicted proteins | sample RifCSP13_2_FD_184020 | JGI IMG/M metagenome (GOLD analysis project Ga0209341, IMG submission 184020) | Soil microbial communities from Rifle, Colorado - Rifle CSP2_sed 13_2 (SPAdes) (version 2) | ecosystem: Environmental > Terrestrial > Deep subsurface > Rock core/Sediment | place: Rifle...
TGGACAGATCACTATTCTGGCCCAGAATAGTGATCTGTCCAGCCTCGATTTTCCGCAAGCCGGTCAGCGCCTCGACCAATTCCGTCTGGCCATTGCCCTGAACACCAGCCACTCCTAATACCTCTCCGGCCTTAACCTGAAATGAGACGCCATTAACCGCCCTCAATTTGCGATCATCCAGCACCTGCAGGTCTTCCACGTTGAGCACGACCTCGCTCGGCTGCGCTGGCGCCTTATCCACCTTCAGGATGACCTCCCGTCCAACCATCATGTTGGCCAGCGAGGCCTCGGTCGCCTGATCGGGTGTGGTGGTTCCCACCGCTTGTCCAAGGCGCAACACAGTGATGCGGTCGGCGATGGCAAGCACTTCTTTGAGCTTGTGGGTGATGAAGATCACCGATATCCCCTGGTCGACCAGGGAGTGGATCACTTTGAAGAATTCCTCGACTTCCTGGGGCGTCAGCACGGCGGTGGGCTCGTCGAGGATCAGGATATCAGCGTGGCGATATAAAACCTTGATAATTTCTACGCGCTGTTGGACGCCTACGGGGAGATCTTCGACCAGTGCCTGCGGATCAACATCTAAGCCGAAACGCGCGGAGATCTCCTGGATGCGCTGAGCCACCATCTCCCGATCGAGAACGATCCTGGCTTTCGTAGTCTCGACGCCCAGCATGACGTTCTCCGTTACGCTGAAGACAGGCACCAGCATGAAGTGCTGGTGCACCATGCCGATGCCATTGCGGATGGCGTCGTGGGGATTGTGGATGTCCACTTTAGAGCCACGGATATAAATATCACCAGCATCGGGCGAGTAAAGCCCGTAGAGGATATTCATCAGGGTAGTCTTGCCTGCACCGTTTTCCCCCAGCAAGGCCAGGATTTCACCTTCGTTGAGGGTTAGGTCGATGTGATCGTTCGCCAGGACTCCAGGGAAAGCTTTGGTGATGCCACGCAGCTCTAAGACGGGAGGCATAGACTACTCCTTTATTGATCAGCACTCGTTTGTCCAGCGGTTGAACTGCTGGACAAACGGCCGCCACGAAGAAACGCGAAGATCTATTTTAATCAGACGATCAATATTGGTGGCTCACAGATAGCGAGCAGCTTATTTTGATTCATACCGGGTGGTGCCAAGTACGGAGCTTGGCACCACCTGTTTTCGGACGAAAATTGACTTGTGGAGATTAAGGCCCGTACAGCCCGCCGGGGCAGTACTGCGGGAAGGAGACGCAACCCGTATCCGAGATCTCTCCGGAGATGATCTTGGCTTTCAGGTCCTCGACCTCTGCCTTCAGTTCTGCCGGCACAGCGCTGTCCAGGTCATGGTAGGGGGCGATGCCGACACCGCCGTTGGCCATATCGCCAACGTAGACGCCGCAACCATTGAACTTGCCCTCCTTAGTATCCTTGATCACCGCGTAGACCGAGTTGTCCATGTTCTTCATCACGCTGGTGAGAATCACATCCTGTACACCCTGCAGCGATGCATAACCATCGGTGTCCACCCAGATGCCGTAGCCGCCGCGCTCGCGGGCGACGTCAAATCCGGGTGTGCCGATTAAACCGCCAACGGGGATGAAGATGTCCACACCCTCATCGAACAGCGACTCGGTCGCCTCTTTGCCTTTGGTCAGGTCTGAGAAGTCGCCGGTGAACAGGCCTTCGCCAGTCGCGTTGTCCCAACCGATGAGTTCGACATTGGTGCCGTGCACTTCATTGTAGAGTTCCATCCCTTTCTGGAAGCCGACGCCGAAGTAGGTGACGGTGGGGATCTTGGCTCCACCGAAGTAGCCGAGCTTGCCGGTCTTGGTCATGCCCGCAGCCAGGTAGCCGGCCAGATAAGCAGCCTGGTCAGTCTTGAAGACCTGCCCCTGGACATTGGGAATGCATTCTTTGTTACCGACCACGCCCTCGGGGACACCGAACGGATCAGGGTAGGCGTAGTCAACGATAGAGAATTTAACGTCCGGGTATTGGGCAGCCACCTTGGCCAGGTCACCGCCGAGGAAGAAACCAGCCGCAATGACCAGATCGTAACCCTGGCTGGCAAACTCGGTCAGGTTGGGTTCGTACTGGGTGGCCTCGTCGGATTGAATGAACTGTGCCGCGACGCCCAGCTCGGTTTGGGCGCGCTGGACGCCTTTCCATTGTGTGGTGTTGAAGCTCTGGTCATCAATCCCGCCCGTGTCGGTAACAAAGCCGACCCTGAATGCGGGTGCAGCGGTTTCTACCGGAGGTGCTGTCACTAGGGGTAGGTGTTCGGGGGTGGCTTGGGTGGCGGCCGGTGCACAGGCTGCCAGGATCATGGAGGCCACGACAAGAATGGCCAACAGGGAAAACAGTTTTTTCGACATACTTTCTCTCCTCCTACATGAAATTCTTAGACGAAAAAGTTAGTGTAAATTTGAATGGGGAGCTAAGAACTGTGAAGTCTGATCGCCAGTTGTCCTCCTTTCACCTGGAATAGTTTGTGAACAATTTGCCTTGCATATCCATCGAAAGGATATTTTCTTTGCGCCAGTCTTAGATTAAAGTATATCGCCTAATCCGCGGATTGGCAAGTTTATCACGAAGTTTTAAGGTCAAAGGCAGGCCAGATGAAACTTTTATGGGACGCGGAGCAAAAGCACCAAAGACCGGCGCCGAAAAAAGATAGCCTTCGTCTATTGTCAAGGGGCTACCCCAGTGTCGATAAAACCTGACTGAAGCTCTTGGATCAGTTCTTCAACCAGGCGTTGCCGCCCGGGGCTAAGCAGCTCTGGGTTGATATCGCTGACTGCCAGCCCGGCAGGCAGGTCGGCGCCACCTTCTCCTTTCATCAGGTCAGGCCAGATCGCCTGCAAAGGTGTAATATAGTCGGGACCCACGCTGGCGATCCATGCTGCTTGCATGGCTGCAGGGGGTGTCTGACTGCCGATCAGCTGGAGGCCAGCCTCAGCCAGGGATGTCATGAGCGCCTCATCGCCTGCGCCTGGGGCGAGATAGACCGTCTGTACAAATTTATCCTTCAAGACATCCGCGGCGGCCTGCCATTCAGCCGGGCTGGCTCCGCCAGGCAGTTCGACGTACATCGGGTAGGTATAGAAGGGGGGATAGGTCTGGCGACACAAGCCGCAGAAAAAAACTACTCCATTGAGAAACCCCTGCCGGGCGGCCATGCCGCTTGGCGTGTCGCCGATGGACATGACGGCGGTGCGCCATTCGGGCGTGACGACTGCCGCCAGGTAACCGGCCAGGAAACCTTGCTGGTCGGGGGACATACCCTGGGAGCCGATCAGGCTGAGGTTGGTGGCGGGTGCCAGGCCGGGTATGCCGATCCCCAGGAATTGGACGTCCGGCGCGGCCCCCGCCAGGCTTACCAGACCGGGGTCGGGCGCGAGGACTACCACTAGCCGGAGAGCGGGCGTCAGGTTGCCTGGCGCCAGCGCTGGCTGCACCTCGAATTCCAGGCCCTCGGCGGCGGAGAGTTCTGCCAGCGCCGATTGCAGGGCGTCTGACTGGGCCGGATCGGCTGCGGGGGGGACCACCAGCACCACCCGGGAAGGAGGGGATGTCGCCGAGGGAGGCTGCGTTAACGTTTCGGTCGGCTGTTGGGTTTCCGTTGCGGTCGAGCCCGCTGCACTGGATACCGGGGACGGCGGCGATGGTTCTGGCGCGGTTGAATTACAAGCGGCTAATAAGGTGCTGGAGAGGAAGAAGATCAGAACCAGCCGGGTGATGAAAGGGATATTGAGGTTCTTCATATGCTGACGGTTATTTTACTATTATAATACGCTCATGATCGAACTCAACATCCCTGGACGCGGCCTGCTCGAATTGGAACACCTGGTGTGCGATGTCAATGGAACCCTGGCTGTAGATGGGCAGCTGCTTGATGGGTTGGTGCGTCCCTTGACCATGTTGCGCGATCGGCTGAACCTCCACCTGCTGACGGCCGACACGCATGGGCGGCAGCAGATCATCGACCGCCAGCTCAACCTCCAGGCGCTGCGCGTCCAACCTGGCGATGAAGCCCGTCAAAAAGCTGATTATGTCCGCAGGTTGGGCGCTGGACGGGTGGTGGCGGTTGGACAGGGCGGTAACGATGCGGCCATGCTCAGGGAAGCTGCCTTGGGAATTTGTGTCCTCTCCCCGGAAGGTGTTGCCCTGGAAGCTCTCCAGGCGGCAGACCTGATCGTGCCAGATATCTTCGCCGCCCTGGAGTTGCTGGAAAAACCCCTGCGCATCGTGGCGACCCTGCGAAAATAATGAACCAATATAACTCTAAAGCTACCCCGGATGACCCGGATCGCCTGCCTCCTGCCAGGCGGCGGCGCGCCCGCCGCCTGCTGGCGCCTGTAGAGGCTGACGAACGGGCGGCCTTTTTGGCTACAGTTGCCCATCGCGCCTCTCCCTCTTTTGATTTTTTCCTGTTCTCGCTGCTGGCGGGAGCAGTGATCGCTGGTGGATTTCTGCTCGACGCGCCGGCGATCCTGGTGCTGGGCGCGTTGATCTCTCCACTCATGACCCCCGCGGTGGGGGTTGCCCTGGGGACGGTGATCGGGTCAGGGCGTTTCTTCTTCCGTAGCCTGGTCGGCCTGGTGATCGGAAGCCTGCTGGTTTTCCTGGTTGGCTGGCTGGCAGGGTATGCTGTCCGCATCTGGCTGCCCTTGCCGCTGACTCTGGCCCACTACCACGCGCAACTCTCGTGGTCTAATTTTTTGGTTCTCGCCCTGGGGGCAGGCCTGGCGGCGGCTGGCATGGCGCGTTCGGCGCACAGCGCCGCTTTACCCAGCGTGGCGTTAGCTTATTGCCTTTACCTGCCCCTGTCCGCAGCGGGGATCGGCCTTGGCAGCGGCGAGCTGTTTTTATGGCCGGATGGTGTGGTAGTTTTCTCTTTACACCTGGCCTGGGCAGCTTTGTTTGGGGCGTTTACCCTGGCGATCCTCGGTTTTCGCCCCTTAACCTTGTTTGGTTACACGCTGGGCGGTGTAGTGGTTCTGGTAGGGGTAATATTGCTGATTGGGATCAGTGGAGCCGGGGCTGTGTTTGGCGCCCAGATGGCCTTGCCAACGCCCGTGCCTACGGCGACCTCCACAGTCACGCTCACCGTCACTCCCACCCTCACGCCGGTGCCTCCAACCGCCACATCTACCCAGACAGTGACGCCGACCCTCCCTCCAACTGCCACGCAGACGCCCACCCCCACCGCCACGCCGGTGCTGGCGCTGGTGGTTGCGGGAGAATCCGGTGGCGCTCATCTGCGCGCTGAACCTGGCTTTCAATCACCCAGCCTGGCCTTATTAGCCAATGGTACATTGGTGCAGGTATTGCCAGGCGATATCGTCGAAGAGGGGGGAGGGTCCTGGGTGCACGTGCGCGCCCCGGACGGCAAAGAGGGTTGGATCCTGGCGACCTTATTGGCGACCGCAACGCCCGCGCCGAATTGGTAAAATGGCGATTGGCGAGTTGCGAAATGTGGTTCTAGGCTTTTCCGGCCTGGGGTAAATCGGAAGGTTTGAACGCTCCAGGTAAAAGGGCGGAGAGCTGGGTTTCCTGGACGATTTTCCCTTCCCCATCGATAACCAGGACGAGCGTTTCCAGGCCAAATTCGGATAATACCTGGCGGCAGGCGCCGCAGGGAGTGCCGCCATTGCTGGTCGCCACGGCGATCGCCTCAAATTGCCGTTCACCTTCCGACACGGCTTTGAAGACGGCCACCCGCTCGGCGCACATGCTGGTTGGGTAGGCGGCGTTCTCGACATTAACGCCGTCGTAGATCCTTTCAGAAGAAGTAAGCAAGGCTGCTCCAACGTGATATGTTGAATAGGGCGCGTAAGCCCATCGCCGGGCTTGCAGGGCGGCCTCTACCAGTTTTTGGCGTAGCTCATTGGTCAACATAGGATTCATCCTCTCCATTATTTGAGGCTGGCGGGAGGCGCCGGGCGCGCACTTTGCGAATACGCTGCCCGCTGACCTGTTCTACGGTTAACTGCAGGTTATCGACTTGGATTTTGTCGCCCGCAGTGGGCACCCGACCAATACGGCTATAGATTAACCCAGCCAGGGTGTCGGCTTCGCTCTTGGGAAGATCGGTGCCCATGATCTCGTTGAAGTCACCCAGGTCTACTCGCCCCTGGAACACGTAATCCCCGGCGTTGATAACTTGGAAGAGCAATTCTTCCGCCTGGTCGTACTCGTCTCGAATATCTCCAACGATTTCCTCGACAATGTCTTCCAGGGTGACCAATCCCGCCACACCGCCATATTCATCGACGACGATCGCCATATGGATGCGTTGCGCCTGCAATTCGGCCAGCAACTGATCTACTTTCTTCGCCTCGGGTACGAAGTAGGCCGTGCGGAGCTGCAGATCGGCGAGGGAATCGATCTGCCGGCCTTCTTGCCAGACGCGCAACAAATCTTTAGAGTATAAAAGCCCCAGGATATTATCCACGCCCTCCAGATAGACAGGTACGCGCGAATGGCCGGAGCTGATCAGGACCTCAACGGCCTGCTGGAGGGGGGTATTGACATCCAGGGCCAGGATGTCGATGCGCGGCACCATGATCTCCCTGGTTAAGGTGTCACCCAAGCGGACGATCGAGACGATCATCTTGTGCTCGCCTTGCTCAATCGCACCCTCCTGTTGCCCTGCCTCCACCAGGCTCATCAGTTCATTCTCGGTCATGTTTTCTTGCTCGATGTCCAACGCCCCGGTCAAAAGAAGGGTGAGAGAGACCAATGGATAAGCGAGGATAGTCAAAATCCGGGCGAAGAGGGTCAGGCGCAATGCCCAGGTCTCTGGGTCTTGGGCGACCAGCCTTTCAGTAGTCCACTCCAACAAAAAAACGACCAGCCCGGAGAGCAGGAGGATGCCCAGGGCAGGTAAGAACGGGTAAGGCGCTTTTCCCCACGAAAGGGAGAGCGTCAGAACCAGGCCAGCCAGGAAGAAGCGAAGAACGGCCTGGGTCAAGTTCAAGCTGGCTTGCAAGCGGGGGAGGGAGGTAAGCACAGCGAGCGTGCGCTTGACTTGTGGGAGGGTTTGGTCATGCTGCCCCAGGATGCGGACCGGGCTGGTATTGAGCAAGGCGGCGTGCGCCGCGTTCGTCAATAGGTCCAAGACGAGCAGGGAAACCAGGCCGATGGTTAAAAGCAGATGTTGATCAGTCACGTTTTTCTAATTTCCGGATGGCGCGGGCTGGCATGCCGACTGCCAGGGTATGCGCGGGGACATCCTTGGTGACGACGGCGCCGGCACCTGTGACCGCGCCCTCGCCCAGCTTGACAGGCGCCACCAGCATGGTGTCGCTGCCGATGAAAGCCCCGGCGCCGATCTCGGTCGGGTTCTTCTTCTTGCCATCGAAATTGCAGGTGATCGTCCCTGCGCCGATGTTTACCCCGGAACCAAGAGTAGCATCTCCGATATAGGAAAAATGCCCCATCTTGGTGCCCGGGCCGAGGTAAGAGTTCTTGACTTCGCCGAAATTGCCCATGTGCACCCCACGCGCCAGGTGAGCGCCCTTGCGCAGGTGCGCGTAGGGACCGACATCCACCCCGTCTTCCAGCACGGCTTTTTCGACCACCGAGGCGAGCACTTTGCAGCGATCGCCAATGCGGGTGTCCCGGATCAAGCTGTTGGGACCCAGGCTGCAGGCTTCTCCGATTTTGGTCGCGCCTTGCAAATGGGTGTTTGGCCAGATGACGGTATCCTGGCCGATCTCCACGCCGGGCTCGATGTAAGTGGTGTTGGGGTCGATCAGGGTCACCCCAGCCAGCATCCAGGCCTGGTTGATCCGGCGGCGTAAGATAGCCTCAGCCTCCGCCAGGTGCACGCGAGTGTTGATGCCGATGGCTTCGCTGGCATCTTCGACCACCACGGCTTGCACCGCAAGTCCGTCTGCCACGGCGACGGCTACCAGGTCGGTCAAATAATATTCGCCTTTGGGTGAGAGTGGAATGCGGTGGAGAGCGGACCAGAGCCACGGCGCGGTAAAGCAGTACACGCTGGTGTTCAACTCTCGCAGGCGGAGCTGTTCTGGCGTGGCTTGTGCTTCTTCGACAACCGCCTGCACCTCTCCATCTGCATTGCGGATGAGACGCCCAAAACCACGCGCATCGTCGGAAAGAGCGGCGAGCAGGGTGATAGCAGGCGTCTTTTCTCCCCTTCCAGCTGGCGCAGCGTGCGCCTCTACGAGTCGCTCCAGGGTGGCGCGGGTTAGCAGGGGCATATCGGCTGCAATTACCAGGATGATATCGCTCTTGCCTTGCAACAAGCCTTCAGCTTGCATCAGGGCGTGGCCGGTGCCAAGTTGCGCTTCCTGGAGGATGAGCTGAGCTGCTTCCCCGAGCGCCTGGTGGACAGGCTCGGCCCCATGACCGATGACCACGACCGGTTTTTCCCCGGTGACCTCTCGGGTAGTCTCAACCGTATACCAGATCAGTGAGCGGCCTAAAAGCGGATGCAGGACTTTGGGGAGGGTTGAACGCATGCGCGTGCCTTGTCCAGCAGCCAGAATCACGGCGGTAATTTTCATACGGATAAACTCCTACATGTAGACGAAGGACGAAAGACGAAGGATGACGAAGAGCTTGCCCTGAGCGAAGTCAAGGGACGAAAGGGGGCGAGCGGCGTGGCAGAAGATCAGCCATGCAGAGCTCGCCTCCCGAGTTTTTTTGAATATGAGGTTTGGACTTCGACCAACACAGTAGATTTCCGTACCAGCCGATCAGGCTGGGGCGCCCGGATTCGAACCAGGATAAACGGATCCAAAGTCCGCTGTGCTACCATTGCACCACGCCCCAACGGCGAGGCCCGGAGGAACCGGGCGGGCTGTATTGTATCACACCCGTCAGGGTGATGACAATCCTTAGGGGGGTTATTCCACTCGCCAGCAGGCTACCCAGTGTTCCTGGCTGACCTCGATGAAAGGCGGTTCTTCCCGGGAACAATGGTCCATCGCTACAGGGCAGCGCGGGTGAAACCGGCAACCACTGGGAGGGTTCAGGGGGCTGGGCACGTCCCCAGGCAGCAGGATCCGTTCGCGTTTGAGGGTGGGGTCGGCGATGGGGATGGCCGACATTAAAGCCTGGGTATAGGGATGCAGGGGGTTGCGGAAGAGCTCTTCGCGCGTGGTCATCTCGACCATCTTGCCCAGGTACATTACCGCCACGCGGTGGGAGATATGCTCGACGACAGACAGGTTGTGGGCGATGAAGAGGTAAGTCAGACCAAACTCTTTTTGCAGGTCGTTGAGGATATTGAGCACCTGCGATTGAATGGAGACATCCAGGGCTGAGACCGGCTCATCACAGATTATAAATTTTGGCTGGAGGGCCAGGGCGCGGGCGATGCCGATGCGCTGGCGCTGGCCGCCGGAGAATTCATGTGGGTACCGGCGGGAATGGTAGTCTTCCAGGCCAACCTTGCGCAGGTTTTCGATGACGATCTCAAAGCGTTCTCTGGGGGTGCCGATATGGTGGATTTTCAAACCTTCGGCGATCGACTCGCCGATCGGCATGCGCGGGTCAAGAGAGGCATAGGGGTCCTGGAAAATGATCTGCATGTTGCGACGCATTTTTTTGAGGTCGCTGCCATGCAGGGAAAAGATGTTCGTCCCGTCATACAAGACCTGGCCGCCCGTCGGCTCGGTTAAGCGGAGCATGGTACGCCCGACGGTCGTTTTTCCGCAGCCTGACTCGCCGACTAATCCTAAAGTTTCCCCTTCTCTCACAAAGAAACTGACATCGTCCACTGCCTGGACCCAAGCCACGACGCGCTGCATCAGGCCTCCGCGCACCGGGAAATATTTCACCAGGTTTTTTACTTCAATCAACCGTTTCTGGCCGTTTGTGCTAAAAGCGAGTTGTTCACTCATTGAAAGCCTCTTCTAATCAGCGAGATCAGGCTACTGGCTTCACATCGGAAGCGCGCAAGGGAGCTTGGTGTCCTTTTTCCTCGTAGCTCTGGTAAAGCCAGCAGCGCACGGTGTGCTTGGGCAGGACTGGAATTAAATCGGGTTCAATTTCGGTGCAGATCGATAATTTATTTTCGAGGCGCGCCCGGCAACGCGGTGCGAACTTGCAGCCTTCCGGCAGGTTGATCAAGTTCGGCACCGAACCAGGAATGACATCCAGGCGATCTTTGATCTTTCCCAAGACGGGGATCGAAGCGATCAAGCCCTGGGTATAAGGATGCAGCGGTTTGTCAAACACGGAGCGGATGTCGGTCTGTTCGACGATCCGGCCGGCGTACATGACCGCTACGCGGTCGGCCAGCTCAGCGATCACGCCCAGGTCGTGGGTGATCAGGATCACCGAGGTGCCCATGCGAGTGCGTAGATCGCGCAGCAAGTCGAGGATCTGCGCCTGGATGGTCACGTCCAGGGCGGTAGTTGGCTCATCAGCGAGCAACAGCTGTGGGTTGAGCGCCAGGGCCATGGCGATCATCACCCGTTGCGCCTGCCCGCCGGACATTTCGTGGGGAAAGGCGTGCGCCTTTTTCTCTGGATCAGGGATGCCGACCAGGCGCAGCAAATCCACGGCCCTTTCCCACGATTCTTCGCGGCCCATGTTCTGGTGGATTTGGAACACTTCCGCCACCTGGTCGCCGACTTTGAAGACCGGGTTGAGACTGGACTGAGGCTGCTGGAAGATCATGGAAATGCGGTTGCCGCGCATGTCGACCATCTCCGATTCGGACAGCTGCAACAGGTCACGGCCTTCAAAGGATATTTTCCCGTTCACGACTTTACCAGGGATGCCGATCAGCCTCATGATGGAGAGGGAGGTGACGCTTTTTCCGCAGCCCGATTCGCCCACCAGCCCCAGGACTTCGCCGGGAAAAACAGCGAAATCTACACCGTCCACAGCCTTAACAGTGCCGTCCTCAGTGTAAAAATAAGTCTTCAGGTCTTGCACTTCAAGTAAAGGTTGGATAGTTTGCACGCTCACAATTAGTCTCTCCCAATTCAGTCCTGTGAGGCTTCGCCGGGCATCAGGGCTTGTCGCATAAGCCCTGTTCAGCCAGGTATTCTACCAGAGGCGCAGTGGTATCAACATGAAAAGATCCGGCAGCCGGGAGCTCCCCCCGGCGGCCAAATATCGCCATCGTTATAGCATGGCGCCCTTCAAGGGGAATTATAATCGCATCGACGTTCGAAAAGAACTTATAGCGTGAATGAACCCGCAATGGAGAAGCGTAAAACAATTCCAGGGTCATCATTTGCGGGCTGGTCCGGTAATCCTGGTAAGTGACTTCTGACAGACTGAGCGGATCCCAGCGTTTGCTGCCTGACAAGGTTTCATTCACCAAATCGGTTAATGCAACGAAATCCGGTGTTCCTGGTTCCAAGGGGACGTCGTTACTGTAGCAGTGGATGACGATCGCCCCCGGTTCGGCGCTAAAAACGGGTGAAACCCATAACAGGTCACCCGTATTCAGGGCAATGATGCCATAAATGAGCGGTGCCAGGACCAGGACCGCCATGCCAGCCATTTTGAGTAGACTTGGTGAAGAGGGCTGGGTATCCAACGTTTTAATTAATGCTTCAGGCGAGGGTCCATCGCATCGCGCAGGCCGTCGCCGATGTAGTTAAATGCCAGAACGCAGACGAATATCATCAAACCCGGGAAGAACACCTTGGCTGGTTGCGTCCACATCTCGTTCTGGTATTCGAAGAGCATATTGCCCCAGGTGGGCACCGGCGGCTGGATGCCGAAGCCCAGGAAAGATAAGGCCGACTCGTAAATGATCACGCCTCCCAATTCCAGGGTGGCGGCAACGATGATCGGGGCCAGCGAGTTGGGGATCATGTGGCGCAGGATGATGCCAGTGTTTCCCAGTCCCATTGCCCTGGCGGCTTCGGTGAATGCCTGGTTGCGCAGCGACAGCACCATGCCCCGGATCAGGATCGCGGCGCTCATCCAACCGAATACCGTCAAAATGATGGTGATCACCACCGCGCTGCTCCACTCGCGGGGCAACCCGGGAATGGTCATGTCGCGCAGCAAGGCGGAAAACGCCAGCAGCAAAGGCAATAAGGGGATAGTGATCAGGAACTCTACGAAGCGTTGGATCACGTCGTCAATTCGACCCCCGTAATAGCCGGAGAAGGCGCCGACTAACACGCCGATAATGATAGAGATAATGGTGACGATAAAGGCCACCGAGAGCGAGATCCGGCCGGCATACAATAAGCGGCTGAAGATGTCGCGCCCGATGTTGTCGGTGCCCATCAAGTGCTCCAGCGAAGGAGGGGCATTCTTGATGATCTGGCCGTTTTCATCCTTGGCAATGTCCCTGATTGGGTCGTAAGGCGCGACCCAAGACGCGAAAAAACAAGCCAGGGCGATCAGAACAATCGTTACGATTCCTGCTAACGCCAGCTTGTGCTTGCGGAAGCGTTTAAAAATGATCTTCCAGGGGCTTTCTTCTTCGATCGAGGCCAGGGCTTCACGGTCGAGTTCGGCAACAGCCATGGTTCAGTGCTCCTTATTTAGTCGAATAGTCTGATAGTCTTATAGTCAGATAGTCAAGATCGACAAATTTCCGTGGCCCAAGAAGTGCGAGCAGCTTTTTTGATTAAAGCTCTTCTCTGTGTTCTCAGTGGCTCTCTGTGGTTAAATCCTTTTGTGTGGCCCACGGAGCGCGTGCAGCTTATTAATAAATGTGTGACGAAGGACGAACGACAAACCTTCGTCCTTGCTCTTTCGTCTAGGAAAATCGGATGCGCGGATCGACGATGGTGTAAACGATGTCCCTGACCAGGGTGGCGATCACCACCAGCACCGCCACGATGAAGAGATAGGCCATCACGACCGGCCAATCGCTCGCTCCCAGGGCGTCGAAGTACAGGCGGCCCATGCCCGGGTAGCTGAAGATGGTCTCGGTCAGGATGGCGCCGCTGAAGATGCCGGCGATGTCAAAGATCAGGATCGTCACCACGGGGATCAGCGCGTTGCGCAGCGCG
>Ga0209341_10004424_pt1 | contig 12953 bp, 12 predicted proteins | sample RifCSP13_2_FD_184020 | JGI IMG/M metagenome (GOLD analysis project Ga0209341, IMG submission 184020) | Soil microbial communities from Rifle, Colorado - Rifle CSP2_sed 13_2 (SPAdes) (version 2) | ecosystem: Environmental > Terrestrial > Deep subsurface > Rock core/Sediment | place: Rifle...
GGCCTTTTGGGGCTGGGGGCCTTGTGCTCGATCCTCAAGGGGCCATGTTGACATAGGTCAGGGAAGGAGGGGCGGCGTTGCGGTAGAGGCAGCTTTCTGCCTATATTTCCCTGAGATTGTCGGACATGGTCACAAAGATGCATAGGCCGCCTCCGGGCCCCCACAAATCGCCAAGCGAGACCACGTCAGGAAACGTCGCCAAGCTCCTGCGCGGCGCGGGCTTGAGACCCACGCGGCAACGCGTGGCGCTGGCCAATCTCCTCTTTGCCGAGGGTGACCGTCACGTCACGGCGGAGACGCTGCATGAGGAGGCTTTAGCCCGCAAAGTGCCGGTGTCGCTTGCCACCGTGTACAACACGCTGCACCAATTTACCGAAGCCGGCCTGTTGCGGGAGGTCGCGGTGGAAGGCGCCAAGACCTATTTCGACACCAATACCTCCAACCACTATCATTTCTTCTGCGAGCCCTCAGGCCAGCTCATGGACATCTCAACCGGCGCAATCCGCATCGAGGGGCTCCCCGATGCGCCGGAGGGCATGGCCATCTCCCGCGTCGATGTGCTGGTCAGGCTGGTCGACAAACCCTAGGGCTACTTTACTTCCTCGCCGCGATAGACGCCCCAGAGCTTGTCCTGCTGCACATAGCCGGAATAGTCGTCGACCGACACCCGGCACCATTCCCCGTCGCAATCAAGAACGCTGCCGAGGACGCCCGACTGAAGCTCCGCCACGGCGCGTGAGCTGGTCGAATTGGAGTTATAGAGGGGGACGCGCTCTTCGCCCTTCGACCACGGGGTGACGAGCACGGTGCGGCGCGCACTGAGGAGGCTATGAAACACCCAGCCGTCGGCCCCTTCGCTGTCGCGCACGCGCCGCCAATTGTCCGATTCGGCGATTACCTCGACGGGGAGGCCGGCACGGGAGAATACCCAGACGATCGACTGGTCGGTGCTCGGCCCTTTGCGCACATTGACCTTGTCGGACTTGAGGCTCACGAAGCGCGGAACCGGCAGCGCCGCCTTGCCAGCGTCCACCGCCGCCTGCCTCACGCTATCCTCCGCGGCGCTCCCCTCGATGCCGGTCAAAAGGACCAGCCCCAAGGCCGCCGCGATCCCGATCGAAGCCCGATGCCACACCCGTCTCACCCCGCCTTGGCGCCTAATGATGCAATCCCTGAAGAGGGGGCGCCCCCCCGAATCGGCTGGCCCTTCGCTGGCCCTGGATGACCCAGAAAAGTGAAAGGATCGTGGCTCTGGGCCAAGATGACGCTTTATCTCGCAAAGCCGCTTCTGTTAGAGAAGGCGGCGCTCTGTCGAAAAGCGCCTCAAAATGACGCGGGAGGCCCCCTCTCGCCCCAATCCTAACTGGGCTTGTAATGGCTGAACGACCAATCGTTATCGTCACGCGTAAGCTCCCCGATGTGGTGGAAACGCGGCTACGGGAGCTTTTTGACGCACGGCTCAATCTCGACGACAAGCCGTTCACGCGCGAGGAGCTAATCAATGCCGCCAAGTCCGCCAACGTGCTGGTGCCCACCGTCACCGACCGCATCGACCGGGGCGTGCTGAGCCAGGCCGGTCCCGACCTCAAGCTCATCGCCCAATTCGGCACCGGCGTCGACAATATCGACCTCGAAACGGCGCGGAACCGCTCGATCCTCGTCACCAACACGCCGGGCGTGCTCACCGAGGATACCGCCGACATGACCATGGCGCTGATTATTGCGGTGCCGCGAAGGCTCACTGAAGGCGCGATGGTGCTCAAGAGCTCCGATGGGGAGTGGCAGGGCTGGTCGCCGACCTGGATGCTCGGCCACCGCATCTACGGCAAACGGCTCGGCATTGTCGGCATGGGGCGCGTCGGCCAGGCCGTGGCCAAGCGGGCGCGGGCCTTCGGGCTTCAGATCCACTATCACAATCGCAGGCGGGTGGCGCCGGAGGTCGAACACGAGCTCGAGGCGACCTATTGGGACAGCCTCGACCAGATGCTCGCCCGCATGGACATCATCTCCATCAACTGCCCGCATACGCCGGCAACCTATCATTTGCTTTCGGCGCGCCGGCTCGCGCTGATGAAACCTAGCGCTTATATCGTCAACACGGCGCGCGGGGAGGTGATCGACGAGAACGCGCTGGCCCGCATGATCGAGAACAACGAACTTGGCGGCGCGGGCCTCGACGTGTTCGAGCACGAGCCTGCGGTGAACCCGAAGCTGTTGAAGAGCAGCAAGGTGGTGGTCCTGCCGCATATGGGCTCGGCTACCTTGGAAGGCCGGGTCGACATGGGCGAGAAGGTCATCATCAATATCAAGACCTTCCTCGACGGCCACGCGCCGCCGGACCGTGTCCATCCCGCGATGTTCTAGTTGGGTTTAAGCTCGGGCGAATGCACGTGCTCGGGGCGAAAGCCCATGCCGACGAGCCGCGCCGGGATCCTCCTGAGAAACGGGAAGCGGCTGAACAGCGTCACCACAAAAGGCGGCCGCGGGCGCTCGGTCATGGTCAGCACGTTGCTGATAATGCGCTTCTGCACGAAGAGCTGGACGGCCTGCATCATCTTGGTCGGCCATTCGCGCCGCGCTTGCACCTTGGCAAGGAGATCGACCGGCGCCTCACCTTTGCGCAGCGCCTCCCATAGAATATTGGCGGCAACGACCGCGTCCTGAATGGCGAGATTGATGCCGACGCCGCCGACCGGCGACATGGCGTGAGCCGCGTCGCCTATGCACAGCGCGCCCTCCCGGTACCAGCGCTTGAGCCGGTCAACCGTGACGGTCAGCAGCTTGACGTCGTCCCAGGACCCGATCTCGTCGACGCGATCGGCGAACTGAGCATTCAGGCTCGCTATCGCCGCGCGAAAAGCTTCCAACCCCTTGCTGCGCAGCACGTCGAAGCCGCCCTTCGGGATGACATAGGCGCATTGCCAATAGTCGCCCCGGTCGAGCGTGACGAACACCACGCCGGCTTGCATGCGGCCGAGCGGCTGCTGATCGTCGTCTGCGCGCTTGGCGAGGCGAAACCAGAGCACGTCCATCGGAGCGCCGAAATCCTCGACTTTTAACCCGGCGAGTTCACGCACATCGGAGTGGCGGCCGTCGGCGCCGACCACGAGATCGGCCCTGATCTCGAGCAGGCCCTCCGGCGTCTCGGCATAAAGACCCAAGACGCGGCCATGATCCATGATGAGATCGGTGACGCGCGCCTGCATCCTCAGATGAAAGCTCGGATAGCGGCGCGCTTCGTCGGCGAGGAAATCCAGGAAATCCCATTGCGGCATCAAAGCGATGAAGCGGCACCGGGTGGGCAGATGCGAGAAGTCGGCAAGCACGATTCGCTCGTCGCCGACCAGGCCGGTGAGCTCACGCACGTCTTGATGCGGGCGCTTGAGGAAGGCGTCGAGAATTCCAAGCTCATACATGATCTCAAGCGTCGAGGGATGAATGGTGTCGCCGCGGAAGTCGCGAAAGAAGTCGGCATGCTTCTCAAGCACGACGACATCGACGCCGGCGCGGGCAAGCAAAAGGCCGAGCATCATGCCGGCCGGGCCGCCTCCGGCGATGGCACAGGTTGTGGTGATTTTCTCCGCCGCCATGCTTATCCGCTCGCCTCTTCCATGGCCGTGCGGTGATGGGACAGGTCGTGAAAGCGAGGGGCCCGGCCGTTCAGCGGATTGTCGGGATCCCAGGCATAGGCCACCGTTGAGAACCGCGCCTGAAGCGCGTCGTAGAGGAGCAGCCTGCCGACGAGGCTCTCGCCCAAGCCCAGCAGCTCCTTGACCACTTCGACGGCGGCCAAGCAGCCGATCACGCCGGCGACCGCGCCGAGAATGCCTGCCTCCGAGCAGGGCGGCACTGTGCCGTCAGGCGGCGGCTCGGGGAAGAGGCAGCGATAGGAGGGTCGTGGGTTCCCCGCGCCGTCCGTCTCGAAGGCGCGGAAGGTGGTGAGGTGGCCGTCGAACGGACCGACCGCCGCGAAGACGAGCGGCGTCTTGGCAAAATAGCAGGCGTCGTTAACGAGATAGCGGGTGGCGAAATTGTCGGAGCCGTCGGCGACGATGTCGTAGCCGCCGATAATGCCTGCCGCGTTCTCGGGTACGAGGCGCGTGGTGTAGAGGCGCGTCTCGACATGCGGGTTGAGGCGCTCGATTGCTCCGGCCGCGCTCCGCGTCTTGGCCTTCCCCACGCTCTTCGTGTCGTGGACGATCTGGCGGTGGAGATTATCGAGGCTCACACGGTCGCTGTCGATGATGCCGATCTGGCCTATGCCCGCGGCGGCAAGGTAAAGAATGAGCGGCGAGCCCAGTCCGCCGGCGCCGATCACGAGCACTCTGGCGGCCTTCAGCTTCTGCTGGCCCTCGCCGCCGATCTCCTTCAGCACCAGCTGGCGCTTGTAGCGCTGGATCTCCTCCTGGGTGAGCATGATGGGAATGTATGTCATCAGTTCCATTTCGTCATTGCCGGGCATGACGAACGTAAGGCGAGGTCAGCCGGTGGAGCCGAAACCGCCCTGCCCGCGCACCGTGCCGCCAAGCGCCTCCACAGCAACGATCTCGACCGAGGCGACGGGCGCGATCACGAGCTGCGCGATGCGCATCCCCCGGCGGACGAGGAAGGGCTCGAGGCCGTGGTTGATCAGCAGCACCATCAGCTCGCCGCGATAGTCGGAGTCGATGGTGCCGGGGGTGTTGAGAAGCGTCACGCCGTGCTTCAGCGCCAGGCCGGAGCGTGGGCGGACTTGCGCCTCGTAGCCTGGCGGTAGCTCGAGCGCGAAGCCGGTGGGAACGAGCGCGCGGGCTCCCGGCAGAAGCTCGACCGGCTCCGCTTCCGGCACGCCGGCCACCACATCGAGACCTGCTGCGTGCGTCGATTGATAGGACGGGAGCGGCAGGCCCTCGCCATGGGGGAGCCGCTTCACGCGCACGGTGACGGTACGGGCCCGGGCCTCACTCATTCAGCAGCCGAACGGAGCGCGGAGAGCGCGTCAGCGGCGCGGGCAAGAAGACGCGCCGCCGTCTCGTCCTTGCTTAGGCGTGGCCAATCCTCGACGCCTGCGGCGGAGATCAAGTGAACCTGCGTGCTATCGCCGCCCATCGCTCCGGTTCCCGGCCAGACGTCGTTGGCGACGATCCAGTCAGCACCCTTGGTGCGGCGCTTGGCGACCGCGTTCTCAATCAGATTCTCCGTCTCGGCGGCAAAGCCGATGACCAGGCGCGGGCGCTTAGGACCGGGCTTGGCGACGGTGGCAAGAATGTCGGGGTTGAGCGCCAGCTTCAGCTCGGCCTCCACCTGATTTTGCTTCTTCAGCTTCTGCGGCGACTCGTCGGCGGCGCGCCAATCGGCGACCGCCGCGGCGCAAATGACGATATCGGCGGGAAGCGCGGCAAGGGTCGCGGCCAGCATCTCATGTGCCGTCTCGACCTTCACCACGGTGACGCCTGGCGGATCTGGAAGCGCCACAGGACCGCTCACCAGGGTCACCTCGGCGCCGAGCGCGGCGGCGGCGCGCGCCAAGGCATGGCCTTGCTTGCCGGAGGAGCGGTTGGCGATATAGCGCACCGGGTCGATCGGCTCTTGCGTGGGACCCGAGGTGATCAGCACGTGGCGACCGCGGAGCAATGCGTTGAGGGGCGCGACACGCGGGCTGTTTACTCCAGCGTCGAGCAAGCTCGCGATGGCTTCGAGGATCGCTTGCGGCTCGGCCATGCGGCCGGGTCCATATTCACCGCAGGCCATTTCACCTTCATCAGGACCCACGAAGTGGGTGCCGTCGGCCTGGAGCGTTGCCAGGTTCCGCCTTGTGGCGGGGTGCTGCCACATGCGCACATTCATGGCGGGCGCAGCGAGCACAGGCTTGTCGGTCGCAAGCAGCACGGCTGTGGCGAGGTCGTCAGCGAGCCCATGCGCCATCTTGGCGAGGAGATCGGCGGTCGCCGGCACGACCACGATCAGGTCGGCCTCGCGCGACAGGCGGATATGCCCGATCTCGGCCTCGTCCTTGAGATCGAAGAGATCGGTGAGAGCCTTCTCCTCGGTGAGGACAGAGAGCGAGAGCGGGGTGACGAACTCGGCGCCGCCTTTGGTCACGATCGCGTGCACGGAGGCGCCCCGCTCCTTCAAGCGGCGCACCAGCTCGAGGCTCTTATAGGCAGCGATCCCGCCGCCGACGATCAAGAGGATGCGCTTGCCTTGCACCTGCTTCCTCACGCGTTGTCATGCCCGCGAAGGCGGGCGTCCAGTAGCCACCGACTTTACCAGCAACGTCCTGCGGTGGTTACTGGATTGCCCGATCAAGCCGGGCAATGACAAGAAATAGGGTTAGCGGTCAACACTCAAAAGAGGAGCGCAAGGGCTATGGCGGCAAGGGCAATGGCGCCCACCCAGATGCCGATGCGGCTCACCCGGTTCTCGCGGCCTTGCGCCTCGGCCAGGCGTTCGACGGTGTGGTCGTCGAGCCGGAGGCCCTCCTCGGCCATGGAAGACAAGGCTTCCGCGGTGCGCTCGGCCTGGCCGAGCAGCTTGGGGATGTCGCCCATGAAGCGGCCCACGCTCGCCGCGCCTTCCGCCGCGGCTTCGAATTGGGCGCCGGCGCCGAACTCCTGCTCCATCCACTCCTTCACTACGGGCTCTGACACCACCCACATATTCAGCTCGGGGTCGAGGCTGCGGCCGACGCCTTCGACCACCACCATGGTCTTTTGCAGGAGCAGCAGCTCGGGCCGGGTCTGCATGTCGAACACTTCGGTATATTGAAACAGCTGGCCGAGCAGCTGGGCCATGGAGATCTCGCTGGCCGGCCGGTCCATGATCGGCTCGCCGATGGCGCGCAAGGCTTGCGCGAACTGCGCCACCGAGTGCTTGCGCGGCACGTAGCCGGCCTCGAAATGGACCTCGGCGACGCGGGCGTAGTTGTGGTTGAGGAAGCCGTAGAGGATCTCGGCGAGAAAGCGCCGCTCCTTGAAGCCGAGCCGTCCCATGATGCCAAAATCGACGGCGACGATGCGGCCCTTCTCGTCGATGAAGAGATTTCCCGGATGCATGTCGGCATGGAAGAAGCCGTCGCGCATGGCATGGCGCAGAAAGGTCTGCATCAGCCGCGCGCCGAGCGGCTTCACCTCGTGACCGGCGGCGGCGAGGCCCTCACGGTCCGAGATCGGGATGCCGTCGATCCATTCGAGCGTCAGCACGCGGCGCGCGCTCCGCGTCCAATCGACGGTCGGCACTCGGAAGCCTTCGTCGTTCTTGGTGTTCTCGGCCATCTCAGAGATGGCCGCGGCCTCCATGCGCAAATCCATCTCGATGGCGACGGATTTTGCCAAGGTGTCGACCACGGCAATCGGCCGTAAGCGCCGCGAGGGAGGATGGAAGCGCTCGATCGTCCGGGCCGCGAAGAAATAGCTGTCGAGGTCCCGCTGGAAGCGCTGCTCGATGCCGGGTCGGAGCACCTTGACCGCGACCGGCTTGAGAGACCCGTCGGCCCCGCGCACTCTCGCCTTATGCACCTGAGCGATCGAGGCGGCGGCGACCGGAGGCCCGAACTCGGCGTAAAGCGTGTCGATCGGCGCGCCCAACGCTTCCTCGACCGCGGCGCGTGCCTCGCCTTGGGAGAAGGGCGGCAGGCGGTCCTGGAGGGTGGAAAGATCGCGCGCCAGCTCGCGGCCGATGATGTCGTCGCGGGTGGCGAGGAACTGGCCGAGCTTGATGTAGGACGGCCCGAGCGAAGTGAGCGCCTCGGAGAGTTTCGTTTCGTTGGGGTTCTCTCCGGTCCCGTTCTTGCGCAGCGGCGCCGTCACGCGGGCGAACAGGGCAAGCGGCGCGGGAAGGTTGGCGCCATCGGGCATAACGCGCGCGCCCGACCAGGCGATGACGGCGCCCGCCTTGGTCAGTCGCGCCATATTGGCAATCGCGTTCATGCTAGAGCCTCGTCACAGTCGCCAGGCGGAGTGGAGCGCGGCAATCCCGCCGGTGAGATTGCGATAGCAAACCCGCTCGAAGCCCGCATTCTCGATCATCTGAGTGAAGCTTTTCTGATCGGGGAAGCGGCGAATGCTCTCCACCAGATAGCGATACGACGCGCTGTCGCCGGCGACCAGGCCGCCGAGCATCGGGATCGCGTTGAAGGAATAGGCGTCGTAGAGCGTGTCGAGGAGCGGCACCTCGACGGTCGAAAATTCGAGGCACAGGAACCGCCCGCCGGGCTTGAGCACGCGATATGCCTCGGCCAGCGCCGCCTCCAGGCGCGTGAGATTGCGCATGCCGAAGGCGATGGTATAGGCATCGAAGCTTCGGTCAGGGAAAGGCAAGGCTTCGGCATTGCCGCGCACGAAACTGAGCCGCGCCCCCTCGCTGGCGGCTCTCGCCCGTCCCGCCTCGATCATCTCGGCGCTGATATCGCAGATCACGGCGCTCGTGCCGGGGCCCGAGGCTTCCAGCACTCTCGAGGCCACGTCGCCGGTGCCGCCGGCAACGTCGAGAAGGGCGTAAGGAACGGCGCTTTTCGGCGGCGCGAGCCACGAGACAAGGTCGCTTTTCCATAGCCGGTGGAGGCCGCCCGACATGAGGTCGTTCATCAGGTCGTAGCGGCGCGCAACCTTGGCAAAGACCTCATTCACAAGGCCTTGCTTGGCGTCTTCCCGCACGGGGGCGAAGCCGAAGCTCGCCTTCGGCTTTGTCACATCTTGGCGCTTAAGATCTTCGGACATCGACGCGGACAATAGCGCAAGGCCCAAGATCAGGCTATTGTTGCGGTGCAACTAGCTTCTTCTGCACTGCAGTATCAGGCCAGGTCGTCATGCCAGAGCTTCCCGAGGTCGAGACCGTGCGCCGGGGATTGGAGCCCGTTCTCGTCGGCAATGCGTTCGCGCGCGTCGAGCAACGGCGCCCCGATCTGCGCTTTCCGCTGCCCAAAGACTTCGGGATGAGACTATCCGGGCGAAGGATAGAGGCGCTCGACCGCCGCGCCAAATATCTGCTCGCCCGCCTCGACGACGGCGAGGTGCTGGTGATGCATCTCGGCATGACCGGCCGCTTCTCCATCAATGGATCCGCGACGAAGCCCCCGCCGAAACACGAGCACATCGTGTTCCATCTCGGCGACGGAACGGCAGTCCGATACTCCGACACGCGGCGCTTCGGGCTCATGGACCTCGTGCCCGCCGCCACGCTCGACAGTCACGCTCTGTTCAAGGGTCTCGGCGTCGAACCTCTCAGTGAGGCTCTTACGCCGGAATGGCTCGCCGCGCGCTTCAAAGGAAAAACTACCTCGATCAAGGCGGCGTTGGTGGACCAGAAGCTGATCGCGGGGCTCGGCAACATCTATGCCGGTGAGGCGCTCTACCGCGCGGCAATCTCACCGTTGCGGCTCGCGGGCTCGCTCGCCACGAAATCGGGCAAGCCGACCCTCAAAACGAAAGCCCTCGTCGCCGCCGTCAAGGCGGTGCTCGAGGACGCCATCAAGGCCGGCGGCTCGACACTGCGCGACTATAAACGCGCCGACGGGAGGCTCGGCCGCTTTCAGCACAGATTCAAGGCTTATGGCCGCGAGGGCAAGCCATGCCCCAGAAAAGGCTGCGGAGGAACCGTACGCCGCATCGTCCAGGGAGGACGCTCCACCTTCTATTGTCCAACCTGTCAACGCTAGGGGACTCACATGGTCTTGAACGTTTTTACCGTCAGGGAACCCGAACCCGAGGCGCCGAAAAAGAACGGCGCCTATGAGACGATCATCGTCTCGACCAGGGGCAAGGTCGGGCTCATCACGCTGAACCGCCCGCACGCGCTGAACGCGCTCAACACCGAGCTGATCAGCGAGCTCAACCGCGCGCTCGACGCCTTCGAAACCGACCCTTCGATCGGCTGCATCGTCATCACCGGAAGCGAGAAAGCGTTCGCCGCCGGCGTCGACATCAAGGAAATGCAGTCCAAGACCTTCGTCGAGGCCTATGGCAGCGATTTCCTTTCCCCCTTCGATCGCATCGGCCATTGCCGCAAGCCGATCCTCGCGGCGGTGGCCGGGTATGCCTTGGGTGGCGGCTGCGAACTCGCCATGAACTGCGACATCATCATCGCCGCCGACAACGCCGTGTTCGGGCAGCCCGAGATCACGCTCGGCATCATGCCGGGCGGCGGCGGCACGCAGAGGCTGACCCGCGCCATGGGCAAGGCCAAGGCCATGGATCTCTGCCTCACCGGCCGGCGCATGTATGCCGAAGAGGCCGAGCGCTCGGGCTTGGTGAGCCGCGTGGTGCCGGCGGACTGCCTCCTCGATGAAGCGATGAACGTGGCCGACAAGATCGCCGGCCTGTCGCAGCACGCGGTGATGATGATCAAGGAGGCGATCAATCGCGGCTTCGCCACGACGCTCGCGGAGGGCGCGCGCTTCGAGCGCGGCCAGTTCTATTCTCTGTTCGCCACCGAAGATCAGAAGGAGGGCATGGCCGCCTTCATCGAGAAGCGCAAGCCGGAGTTCAAGAACAAATGAGTGCCGCTTCTCTCGCTGCGGGCTATTGGCCGGGCGGGGGGATCACTGCCGGCCCCATTGAGGGGGCTGCGGGCATTGCTGGCACCGGCCCCACCGCCGAGGGGAATGCCGGCATGGCGTCGGTCGGGTAGCTCGAGGCGGCGGACCCGGCGACCCCCTGCTGGTCATCCCAGAACCGCGACGGATCGGTGATGACCGACGGATCATCGGCCTCGGTCTTGGCCGCCTTGACGACCGCCAGGACAACGTTCATTGCCTCTTCGATCTGCGCCTTCGATGTCTTGTCGGGTTTGAGGGCAAGCGCCGCCGTAAGGTCTTGCTGCGCGCGGTCGAAATCCCCCTTGGCGGTATAGACCGCGCCCCGATTCCAGAAGGCATAGAAATTGGTGGAGTCGATCCGCGCCGCCTCGTCGAGATCGGCAAGAGCCAGGTCGAGCTCGCCCTTCTGCATCCGCATGAAACCTCGATCGCTGTAGAGATACGACAGACTCCGCCCGGTGAACTTGCCTGAGGCGATAGCGCGGTCGCAGGCGGCGATGGCGTCATCGCCCGATGATTTCTCGCAGGCTCGGAAATCGGGGTCGCCCGCGGAGAGGTTGCTTGCCGGTGCCTTGGAGCCATAGGCGCCGCTCATGTCGGGCGCTTCACTATTCGACTCTTGGCTGATATCCGGCTCCGCAGCGGCCACTGTCTGCCGAGTTTGAATCTCCGGATTCTCCGGTGGCACAGGCGTGGTCAGCACAGCCGGTTCGATGCGGTCACCGCCAGGCGATGGTTCGTGCCCGGGCCAGAGCGCCAGCCCCGCGCCAAGGACGAGAAGCGCCGCTGCTGCGCCGATCGGCACCGCCCATTTCGGAAGCACGCGTGGGTCCGGACGGCCCGGTTCGGGCTTACCCGGTCGGTTGCGCCCCTCCTCCTCGGCGAGCAGGTTCACCAGGCGATCGACATGGGCGCCGACCCTCCCTGCGAAGGCGTCGATCCATTACGTGCCGGAGATGAACAGCTCGAGCGACGGCGCGGGCTCGACATTGGCGATGCGGACGGCGAAAATCGGCTTCTTCTTGCTGACGGCGCGCTCGACCTCGCGGGCGACGAAGGCGGAGTCGTTGGAGGCCTTCGACAGCACGAGAACGAAGCTGCGGGTGCTCTCGATGCCTCTGATGATCTCATCGCCGTAGGAGCGCCCTACCCTCACGTCGCGCGGCGCGATCCAGCATTTGAAGCCGCGGGATTCGAGCCCCTCGGCGATGGCGCGGGCCTTCTTCTCGTCAGCCTTGGCATGGCTGATGAAGGCCGAGAGAAGGGAAGCCGGTTTTGACCGTTTGGCCGCCAAGGGTGCTGGCTCGCTTGTAAGTGAGGGGCGCAGGAGGCGATCATGGCCTCCCCACACGCCTTGTCAACTCAACTCCAATCCCGCAATCTTCAGTTGTTGAGGGCCAAAAGATGACGGGAAAAGTCACCGTGATCAGATGCCGCCTTCGGCGGGGCTCGTTCCTCATGGTGAGGGCGCCCAAAGGGCGCGTCTCGAACCATGAGGCCCCGTCCCCTTACACCCGATAATAGTCCCGGTACCAGGCGACGAAGCGCTCGATGCCCTCTTCGAGCGGGGTAGAGGGCTGGAACCCGGTCGCTTCTTTCAGCGCCTCGACATCAGCATAGGTCTCCTCCACGTCCCCCGGCTGTTGGGGCACGAGCTCGATCTTGGCCTCGCGTCCAATCGCCTTCTCGATCGCGGCGATATAGTCGAGCAGCCTGACCGGGCTGTGACTGCCGATATTGTAAAGCCGGTAGGGTGCGGACGAGGTGGCGGCGTCAGGTGCCTCTGGGCGCCAATCGGGATCTGGGGTGGCCACCTTGTCGAGCGTGCACAGCACGCCTTCGACGGCGTCGTCGATATAGGTGAAGTCGCGGGCGTGGCGGCCGTAGTTGAAGACCTGGATCGGCTCGCCGGCGAGAATCTTGCGGGTGAAGATGAAGAGCGACATGTCCGGCCGCCCCCACGGACCGTAGACAGTGAAGAACCTCAAGCCCGTCACCGGGAGGCCGAAGAGATGGGCGTAAGAATGCGCCATCAGCTCGTTCGCCTTCTTGGTCGCGCCGTAAAGGCTCACGGGATGGTTGACGGGATCGCTCACGTCGAAGGGCAGCTTGCGGTTCGCCCCATAGACCGCGCTCGTCGAGGCATAGACGAGATGCTCCACGCCGTGGTGCCGGCAGCCTTCGAGAACGTGCAGGAAGCCCGTGACGTTGGAGCTGATATAGGCGTGCGGATGGTCGAGTGAATAGCGGACGCCGGCTTGCGCGGCGAGATGGATCACGCGCTCAGGCCTCTCCTCGGCGAAGGTCGCCTCGACGACCGTCCGGTCGGCGAGATCGGCCTCGAGGAAGCGGAAGCGCTCGCGCTCCTTGAGGCGTTGAAGCCGCGCCTCCTTCAGCGACACATCGTAGTAGGGACTGAGATTGTCGAAGCCGATCACCT
>Ga0209341_10004426_pt1 | contig 12949 bp, 10 predicted proteins | sample RifCSP13_2_FD_184020 | JGI IMG/M metagenome (GOLD analysis project Ga0209341, IMG submission 184020) | Soil microbial communities from Rifle, Colorado - Rifle CSP2_sed 13_2 (SPAdes) (version 2) | ecosystem: Environmental > Terrestrial > Deep subsurface > Rock core/Sediment | place: Rifle...
CACACTCGTCCACCAGGCGCTGCAGGCGCTCACCGAAGCATTCGCCGAGCCCGGCTGGCGCGCTCGCATCGAGAAGAGAATCCCGGTTGCCGCCGGCCTCGGCGGCGGCAGCTCGGACGCTGCGGCGGCTCTCCAGCTCGGGAACGCGATGCTCTCCAAGCCGCGCGCGTCCGGCGAGCTCCACGAGCTCGCCGCGCGGATCGGAGCCGACGTGCCGTTCTTCCTCCGCGACGGACCTCAGCTCGGCACGGGAGACGGCTCCGACCTCTCGCCGCTCGACCTCCCACTCGACTTCGCCGTGGTGCTCGCCCTCCCCGAGGGCGAGACGAAGGAGTCGACGACCGCGGTGTACCACCGCTTCGACGAGCGCGAGGGTGCGGCCGGCTTCGATGAGCGCCGTGCGGCCTTGCTCGGGACGCTTGCAGCGGTCGAGCGGTCTCGAGATCTCGCCGCGCTACCGCGAAACGACCTGGCCTCCTCGCCGCTCTCGGACGAGCTCGAGCGCCTCGGCGCATTCCGGGCGGATGTCAGCGGCGCGGGCCCCGCCGTGTACGGGCTCTTCGAGCGGGAGGGCGGCGCGGAGCGGGCAGCACGGGAGCTCCGAGGAGCGGGACGGACGTGGCTCACCCGTCCGGTTGCCGGAAGGTGACCGCGTCGCCTCCCGCGAATGGCAAGATGAGCCCCCAACCCTGGGGCGTGGCCAAGTGGTAAGGCAACGGGTTTTGGTCCCGTGATCCCAGGTTCGAATCCTGGCGCCCCAGTCACATGTCGACGACGAAGACGACGAAGCTCGGAGCGGTCGTGATGGCCGCCGGCCTCGGAACGCGCATGCGCTCGAGCGTCCCCAAGCACCTGCATCCGCTGCTCGGCAGACGAATGGTGGATTGGGTGCTCGAGACGGCACGTGAGCTCGGCGTGGATCCGCTCGTCGTCGTTGCGTCGCCGTCCACCACTGATGCGTTCGGCGGGATCGAAGTCGCGGTACAGGAGGAGCCGCTCGGGACAGGCGACGCCGTCCGCAGCGCGCGGGCGGCGCTCGAGGGGCGGGCCGAGGACGTCCTCGTCCTCTCGGGCGACACGCCGCTTCTGACCGCGGACCTCCTGCGGGAGCTCGTCGCCACGCACCGGCGTGAGGAGGCGTGGGCGACCGTGCTCTCCTTCGAGCCCGGCGATCCGCGCCACTACGGTCGCGTGCTCCGCGGCGGGGACGGGAGGCTGGCGGCGATCGTCGAGGCGGCCGACGCGACGCCGGCCGAGCTCGCGGTGCGCGAAGTCAACTCGTCGATCTACGTCTTTCGGGCGGAGCGGCTCTGGCCGCTGCTCGACCGGCTCGCGCCTCACAACGCCCAGGGGGAGCTCTACCTCACCGACTCGGTCGCGCTCCTCGTTGCGGACGGCGGCAGGGTCGCGGTGCAGAAGGGAGGAGATCCAGTGGAGACCGAGGGCGTCAACACACAGGCGGAGCTGGCGGCAGCGGCAGCGGCGCTCCGCGACCGGATCAACGAGGCGCACATGCTCGCGGGGGTCACGATCGTCGACCCTCGGGGGACGTGGATCGACGCCGACGCGATCGTCGAACCCGATGCCGTGATTCACCCGTTCACGGTCGTACGAGGTGCGTCGCGAATAGCAGCCGGCGCCGAGATCGGCCCGCACGCGGTCCTCGTGGACGCCCACGTCGGTGAGGGTGCCGTCGTGGGGCCGTTCTGTTACCTTCGCCCCGGAACAGTGCTCGAGGCCGGTGCGAAGGCAGGCACGTTCGTGGAGATCAAGAACTCACGGATCGGGGAAAGGACCAAGGTGCCCCACTTGTCCTACATCGGTGACGCGGACGTAGGCGAGGACACCAACGTCGCCGCCGGGAACATCACCGTGAATCTCGACCATGCGACAGGGAGGAAGAGCCGCACCGTGATCGGGCGCAACGTCAGGACGGGTGTCGACAATGCCTTCGTCGCCCCCGTGACGATCGGCGACGACGCATGGATTGCAGCCGGCTCCGTGATCACAGAGGATGTCCCCCCAGGCGCGCTGGCGATCGCGCGCGCACGCCAGGTCGTAAAGGAAGGACGCGGTGGAAAGCGGAACGATTGAGCAGACCCTGCCGGGCCTCGACGTCCAATCGGTCCTCCCGGAGGTGAGCACCGGGCATGCCATACCCCTGACGCCGCAGAAGCGGCTGATGGTCTTCGCCGGGCGCTCCCACGGAGAGCTCGCCCAGAAGATCGCCGAGAAGCTCGGAGTCGAGCTGGGCGAGATCGAGCTGGAGACGTTCGCGAACGGCGAGACCTACTGTCGCTACGAGGAGTCGATCCGCGGCGCCGACGTGTTCATCCTCCAGACCGGCTGCGAACCGGTCGACCGCAATCTCATGGAGCTCCTCTTCATGATCCAGGCTGCGAAGCTCGCGTCGGCGAAGCGGATCACTGCCGTCATGCCGCTGTTTCCCTACGCTCGCCAGGACCGCAAGGCGAAGCCACGCGAGCCGATCTCGAGCCGTCTCGTAGCCGACATGCTCCAGCTCGCCGGTGCCGATCGCGTGCTGACGATGGACCTCCACGCGGGACAGGTCCAGGGGTTCTTCACGATCCCGGTCGACCACATGACGGCTCTGCCGCTCTTCGCTCGCCACTTCCGCGACCTCGGTCTCGCGGGTGAGGGTGTCGTCTCGGTCTCGCCCGACGCAGGGCGGGCGCGGCTCGCCGTCCGGTTTGCGGAGATGATCGAGGCCGAGTTCGCGATCATGCACAAGACCCGGCCCGCACACGATCAGGCCTCTGTGACCGAGATCGCGGGCCGCGTCCGCGACAAGGTCGCGATCGTCGGCGACGACGTGATCATGACCGGGGGCACGTTGCTCGCGAACGTCGCGGTGCTCAAGGAGCACGGCGTGACGGACGTTTGGGTCTTTGCCACGCATGGTCTCTTCTGCGGCGACGCGCTGAGCCGGTTCAAAGGCAGCGACATCACCGGGGTCGTCGTCACGGACACTGTGCCGATCGACCCGCGCGAGCAGCCCGAGAACCTGACTGTCCTCACCGTGTCCGGCCTGCTCGCCGAGACGATCATGAACGTCTTCAGCGACGACTCGGTCTCGGCGATCTTCGGCGGCGAAAACCAGCTGTTTTGACGGCGACCGACACTGCGGCTGCACGCCGCGACGCGCTCGTCGAGCGTCTGTTCGGCGCCGCGATCGCGGCATTCGACCTGGCCGGCGTATATCTCGGAGACCGGCTCGGGCTCTATCGGGCGCTCGCCGGGGCCGATCCGATGACGCCCGCGGAGCTCGCAGTGGCCGCCGGGATCCACGAGCGCTACGCGCGCGAGTGGCTCGAGCAGCAGGGAGCGGGCGGGATTCTCGACGTCGTCGACGACGGCGGCGGCGAGCAGCGCTTCAGCCTCCCCGCGGGGCACGACGAGGCGCTCCTCGACGAGGACAGCCTCAACTACGTCGCGCCGTTCGGGCGGTTCCTCCTCGGATGCGTGCGCCCGATCGACGCGCTCCGCGACGCGTACCACACGGGCGACGGTGTCCCGTACGGGGACTACGGCGTCGACCTGCACGAGGGGCAGGCGGCCTTCACGCGGCCGATGTTCGTGCGGCTGCTGGCGCAGGAGTGGCTTCCGTCCGTCCCCGCCGTGCACGAGCGCCTCCTCGCGGATCCGCCCGCGCGCATCGCGGACCTCGCTTGCGGCGGCGGTATCTCGAGCATCGCGATCGCGAAGGGGTACCCGAAAGTGCGCGTCGACGGGATCGACCTCGACGCGCCGTCGATCGACCTCGCGCGAAGGCACCTTGCCGGGAGCGGGGTCGAGGACCGAGTCAACTTCGAGGTGCGGGACGCAGCCGATGTGCAGCTCCGTGGTCGCTACGACCTCGTCACGATCTTCGAGGCGCTGCACGACATGTCGTACCCGGTCGACGTGCTCCGCGCCGCACGGGGGCTCCTTGCGGACGGTGGGTGCGTGATCGTGGGCGACGAGCGTGTGGCCGAGGCGTTCGGTGCGCCTGCAGACGATCTCGAGCGGCTCTACTACGGGTTCAGCATTCTCCACTGCCTTCCGGTGGGGATGATCGGCGAGGGAGCCGCCGGAACGGGAACGGTGATCCGCTCGTCTACGGTCGAGGAGTACGCCCGCAAAGCCGGCCTCCCATCCGTCGAGGTGCTCCCGATCGAGAACGACTTCTGGCGTTTCTACCTGCTGCGACCGTAACGACCCCATCGCTACAATCTGCCGCCGATGTCCGGAGACAGGATCACGCTCGAGGTACGGGAGCGGACCGAGCGCGGCTCGCGGCGCTCTCGGCGCCTCCGCGCCGAGGGCCTCATCCCAGGTGTGCTCTACGGCAAGGGCCACTCGCGCGCGATCGTCGTCGCCGAGCGCGATCTCCGCGCCGCGATGACCGGGCCCTCTGGGCTGCACGCGATCCTCGATGTCGTCATCGACGGCCAGAAGACGGTCCATCCTTCCGTGCTCGCCGAATACCAGCAGGATCCGATCCGTGGAACGCTCTCGCACATCGACCTGCGCGAGGTGCGCCTCGACCAGCCGATCCACGCGGCGGTCGTCATCCATCTCGTGGGCGAGTCGGTGGGCGTCAAGTCGGGCGGCGTCCTCTCGCTCGTCACGCGTGAGGTCCAGGTGGAGGCGCTTCCCGCCGACATTCCCGAGCACATCGACGTCGACATGAGCGGGATGGAGGTGGGCGACGTCCTGCGACTCGAGGACATTCGCCCGATTGCCAACGTCACGTTCCTCGACGATCCCCACGAGACGGTCATCGCGACCGTCTCGACGCCGCGCGGCTATGCCGAGCTCGAGGAGGCCGAAGCCGAGGCGGCGGCAGAAGCCGAGGCCGCCGAGGCCGCTCTCGAGGGGGGGGCTGCCGAGGCCGGCGAGCCTTCCGAAGCCGCCGACGAGGAGTAGCCAGTTGCGGCTCTTCCGTCGGGGCGAGACCGCCTCGACGCTCGACCTGCTGATCGCGGGTCTCGGAAATCCGGGTCGCGAGTACGAGCACGATCGCCACAACGCGGGCTGGATGGTCGTCGACGAGCTCGCACGACGGCACGAGGGCTCGTTCAAGTCGAAGTTCAACGGGCGTCTTGCGGAGATGCGGATCGCCGGGCACCGCGTCGCTCTCCTCGAGCCCGAGACGTACATGAACGAGTCCGGGCGCTCGATCGCCGCCGCCGCCCGGTACTTCAAGGTCTCGCCGGACGAGCTGCTGGTCGTCCACGACGACGTCGACCTCGATGTCGGCCGGCTGCAAGCGCGTCTCGGAGGCGGGCTGGCCGGCCACAACGGGCTCCGCTCGATCGCGCAGGCCCTCGGAACGCCGGAGTTCCTGCGTCTCCGGATCGGAGTCGGACGCCCCGAACGCGGCGACCGACGGGACGTCGCTGACTACGTCCTCTCGCCGTTCGAGGCTGACGAGGACGCGCAGGGGCTCGTCTCCCGCTCGGCCGACGCAGTGGAGCTGTTGCTCTCCGAGGGCCTGACGGCCACGCAGCAGCGGTTCAACTGACTCGATCTCGGTTCCAGGTCGCCCCACACGTCGTCGATGTGCACGACGATGTCGTGAAGGTCGTGCGGACGCGGGACTGGGCCGCCGCACCCTCGAGCGTTTCGCTGACGAGCGCGCGCCGAAGCGGCTCGCCGCCGAGTCCTTCTCCGGTTCCTAGTCTCGTCGACTGCCGGTCAAGCGGTGCCGCTTTCGAGCCGTTCCTTCAGGTTCTGCTGGTTCTTGGGGAGCTCCTTCTGCGCCTGCCTGCGGACGACGAGCGGCACGAGCAGCTTGCCGATCCCGTGCCCCTCGAGGTCGAGCTCGATCGTCACGCGCGACCGTGCACCGTCGTCGAGAGGCTCGATGGTGCCTCTCACGTTCCCCCTGACCGGGCCATCGATTCCGCGTACGGCCCAGCTCCTGGGAGGGCTCAGCTCCGTCAGCTCCGAGGTCATCGTCCGCTCGCCGCGACCGATCCGGCGAGTCACGGTGACCCTCGAGCCCACGGCGGGAGGACCGCCGCCCTCCAGGCGCGTGCTCACGACGCTCTCCTGCCACTCGGCGAGCCGCGAGGGGTCAGTCACGTACGGGAAGACGTCTTCGGGCGGGCGGGCGATCTCTATGCTCTCAACGATTGGCGCCACGTTGCCTCCCTTCGTCGCTGAACGCCGATCATACTTCTGGGACACACGCGCGAGCCCCTCGTTTGCCTCCACCTCGCGTAAGCGCCGCTCGGTCGTCGGCTGGCGCTACCAGCCCTCAACGGACGAGATCAACGCGGTTACCGACCGTCTCGGCTAGTTGGAGGGCGTGACGGTCGCGCCAGCGAGATCGTCGCCCGAGAAAGCCGCTGGCGGCATTTGTCCGAGCACGTCTTTTTCGTGCTTCACGAGATCACCATCGACTTCAACTTCATTGAGCACGCGACAGTGTCGGACGACGCGGCCCATTTCACCTTCACCAACACCGGCCCCTTCGCTGCCGTGGCATTGGAGGAGGGCGAGCCGCACGCGTCTGGCAGGTTCACCCAATGGGGCGGCTTCAACGAGAACCCGGCGACGCAGTGAACAGCACCTTCACGTTCAGCATGCGTGGCCAGTTCGAGGATGGAACGAAGATCAACTTCCACCTCTCTGACCACTTCAACGTTACGCCGACGGGCGCGGAGTTCTCCTTTACGTACTGCCACGACCGACCGAGGGTCGGTGGGGACGGGCTCGTGAGGGGACGTCCCCACCGCTCCATCGGCGGTGGTTGTCGGCGGGGCGCGGTGGCGCGAGGTCGGACCGCAGGGTGCCCCCTGGGGGTGGTTGCGGCCTCGGGTCGGGAAGCGCGGCACCTGGCGCGGCGCTGGGCCCACGCCCAAGAGGCCCGCAGGAAGAGATCGGCACCACCGCTACGATGACCCAGCGGGACGGCGGTCCCGCCGAATGCATGGACCGGTCGTCGCTCCACGGACTCGTCGCCGAGCTCGCGGTCAGCGAGCGTTTCCGCGCGTTCGCAGAGGCCTTTCCCGCGGACGCCCGCGTCTCCGAGCCGGCGCTCCCGCTCGTCCTCGCGGCGCTCCACGAGACGCTCGAGCGGTCGCTCCTCTGCGTTCTCCCCGAGGACGAGCAGGCGCGCGATGCGGCCGAAGCGGTCGCCTGGTACTCCGATTCGTCCCGGGTGGCCCTCCTCCCGAGCCGGGGTGTCCGCGCGGACTCCGGTCTCGACCCTCCGGCGCACCTGATTGGGGAGCGGGCTCGCGCGCTCGACGTGCTCGCCGCCGGTGGCCTCGTCTGCGCGTCGGCCCGGGCGCTTGCCGAAGGCATGCCCCCCGAAGATGCCCGACCGAAACCTGTGTGGATTGCCGTGGGCGACGACGTCGGCCTCGACGGCCTCGTCGAGGAGCTCGCGCTCGCCGGGTACGAACGGGTGGAGCGTGTCGAGGAGCGCGGGCAGATCGCGGTCCGGGGCGGGCTCGTCGACGTCTTCCCGAGCACCGGGCGAGAGCCGCTGCGCGTGGAGTTCTTCGGCGACGAGGTCGAGCAGGTCAGAGCCTTCTCGCCGTTCACCCAGCGCGCGCTGCACCCGGTCTCTGAGGCAGTGATCTACCCGGCCAGCGAGCGACGGATCGACCTCCGAGAGCTCGAGCTCGCCATACCGACCCCCGCGGATCGACATGACCTTGTGGCTCAGAGCCACAAGGTCATGGTGGGCGTGGATCTGGTACCGCCGGTCGAGCGGCCGCCCGACCTCGTCTGGCAGCCCGACGACGTGCGTCGTGTGTGGGAGGAGGAAGGCCTCGCTTCGTTGCCGCTCGACGGTGCGGCCGAGCTCGACCCCTTCCCGCGAGCGCAGGCGCACTCGTTCGAGGCACAGCGTCCTGCAATCGCTGCGCGCGGTCTTGCCGAGGCGGAGACGGAGCTCGGCGCGATGCTGCGCCAGGGCCGGCGCGTCGTCGTCGCCTTCCCGCACAGAGGCGAGGCGCTTCGCACGCAGCGCCTGCTGCGGCGGGTCGAGGCCGTGCTTGCAGAGGAGGACTCGCCGCTTCCACGCGAGCCCGCCCTCCGCTTCGTCGTCAATCCGGCTCGCCGCGGCTTCGTCTGGCGCGACCTCGGCCTGGCGCTGCTCCCGGACGTCCAGGTCTTCCGCAAGCGGCCGCCGCGCGCAGACGCGAGGCTCGGGCGGGCGCTCCAGTCGTTTGCCGACCTCCGCACCGGCGACCATGTCGTCCACGAGGATCATGGGGTCGGGCGCCTGATCGGCTTCGAGACGAAGGAGGTCGCGGGAGTCACCCGCGACTACCTCTTCCTCGCCTTCCGCGGTGAGGACCGGCTGTATGTCCCGCACGAGCAGCTTCCGAAAGTCACGCGCTACATCGGGGCCGACGCTCGTGCGCCTGCGCTCTCGAAGCTGGGCGGCAAGGCCTGGCAGAACCTGAAGAGCAGGGCTCGGGCCTCGGTGCGCGAGCTCGCGGGAGAGCTGCTCTCGCTCTACGCGCGTCGCCAGCAGGCGCCCGGCTACGCGTTCGAGGTCGGCGGGGACTGGCTCGAGCGCCTGGAGTCGTCGTTCCCGTACCGGGAGACGGACGACCAGCTCCAGGCGATCGAGGCCGTGAAGGAGGATCTCGAGGCGCCGAGGCCGATGGACCGGCTCGTGTGCGGGGACGTCGGGTTCGGCAAGACGGAGATCGCGGTGCGGGCGGCCTTCGTGTCGGCGCTCAACGGGAAGCAGACGCTCGTCCTCTGTCCCACCACGATCCTCGCCGAGCAGCACTGGAACACGTTCCGCGAGCGTTACCGCGATTTCCCCGTGAACGTCGACATGGTGTCGCGCTTTCGCACCCGCGCCGACCAGACGCGGGTCCTCGACGAGTTCCGGGAGGGCAAGGTCGACGTCCTGATCGGGACTCACCGCATCCTCTCCCGCGACGTCGTCCCGGGGAACCTGGGGCTCGCGGTCCTCGACGAGGAGCAGCGGTTCGGGGTCGCGCAGAAGGAGCTCCTGCGCTCGCTCCGGCTGGAAGTGGATGTGCTCGCGCTCTCCGCGACTCCGATCCCGCGCACGCTGCACATGTCGCTCTCGGGGCTCCGCGACATCTCGATCATCGAGACGCCGCCCCAGGGACGCCTATCCATCCGGACGACGGTCGGCGAGTACGACGAGGAGCTCGTCAGGACGGCCCTCGAGCGCGAGCACGCCCGTGGAGGGCAGGCGTTCTACCTCCACAATCGGGTCGAGACGATCGACGAGGCGGCCGTGAAGCTCGAGCAGCTGTGCCCCGGCCTCCGCTTCCTCGTCGCGCACGGCCAGATGGCGGAGCGGGAGCTCGAGGAGCGCATGCACGCGTTCCTGGCGGGGGATGCGGACGTGCTCGTCTCCACGACGATCATCGAGTCGGGACTCGACATCCCGCAGGCGAACACGCTCGTCGTCGAGCGGGCGGATGCGCTCGGGCTCGCCCAGCTCTACCAGATCCGCGGGCGCGTCGGCCGTTCGGACGTCCTTGCCCACGCCTACCTCTTCTACCCGTCCGCCGCGGAGCTGACCGTGGAGGCGAGAGCGAGGCTCGCGATTCTCGCCGACCACACGGAGCTCGGCGCGGGCTTCCAGATCGCCATGCGGGATCTGGAGATCCGGGGTGCCGGCGACCTGCTCGGTCCCGAGCAGTCGGGCCACGTTGCCGCGCTCGGCTTCGAGCTCTACGTCGAGATGCTGAACGAGGCAGTCGCGGAGCTCTCCGGACAACGGCGCGTCGCCGTCCGGCCCGTTCGCGTCGATGCGCGGGTCGACGCATATGTACCCGCCTCCTACGTCGCCGCGGAGGCGCTCAAGATCGACCTTCACCGCCGGATCGCGCTCGCCGAGGACGAGGACGAACTCCGCGAGCTCGTCGCCTCGACGGAAGACCGATATGGACCGCTGCCGGCGCCGGTGGAGAACCTCTTCGCGATCCAGACGGCGAAGCTGAAGCTCGCCCGCCTCGGGGCGGACTACCTCGTCTTCCGGGGTGGCCGGGCAACGCTGGGCCCGCTGACTCTCGGCTCGGTCGAGGTCCGCTCGCTCAGGGAGGCTCATCCCACGGCGATCTACTCGACCCAGAAGCTGGAGGTGTCGCTGCGGGTCGAGACTCTCGAGGCCGCTCTCGAGTTGCCCGATGCTATAGTCCGGGCTCGTTTGGCCGCCTGACCCGCGGCCTTTTTCGTGCCGAGCGAACCGAAATCACGCCCCGTTCTCGAACACATCGCAACGTCTGCCTAACACCGCCTCGGCTATAAGAACTCGATTCAGAATGAGCATCGATGTCGATATGCGGCGCCGGACGCCGCGACGCTGCGTCCTCGGTCGCGCCCATATCTACTTCGATATGGGCGCTCCCTGCGTCCTTGCCTCGCGCCGTCCGTCATCCGCCTCTCGACGGGTGATCATCCTGAACCGAGTTCTAAGAACCAGGCCTCGATGAAGCCCATGCGCATCACGCTCGCGGTCCTCGGTGCCGCGCTCACCCTCGTCCTCGCCGCGTGCGGTGGCGCAAGCGACGTGCCGAGCGGCGCGGTCGCGCGAGTCGCAGGGACCGAGATCTCGCTGGCCGAGCTCGACGAGCTGATCGCGACGGCGAGAAAGGGGTACGAGGCGCGCGACCAGGAGTTTCCGAAGGTCGGCACACCCGAGTACCAGAACGTCCAGTCGCAGTTCGTCGCGTACCTCGTCCAGCGGACGGAGTTCGAGCAGGCGGCGGAGGATCTCGGCATCGAGGTGACCGACAAGGACGTCGACAAGGCGCTCGACGACTTCGTCGAGAGCCGGTACAAGGGCGACCGGGGCGAGCTCGAGAAGGACCTGAAGGAGCAGGGGTTCACGTTCGAGGCCTTCAGCAAGACGCTCCGCACGTCCGTCCTCCAGCAGAAGATCTTCGACGCGGTAACCAAGGACGTGAACGTCGCCGACTCAGACGCCCTCGCCTACTACACCCAGAACCAGGCGCAGTACGGGACGCCGGAGTCGCGGGAGGTGCGGCACATCCTCATCGCCGAGCAGGGGAAGGACGGGCAGGTCGACTTCGCCAAGAGCAAGGAGGAGGCGGACCGCATCTACGCGGAGCTCCAGGGCGGCGCGGACTTCGCTGCGCTCGCGAAGGAGTTCTCAGACGACCCCGGGACGAAGTCCCAAGGCGGGAAGCTGACGATCAACCGCGGCGAGACCGTCGCGGAGTTCGACTCCACCGCGTTCTCGCTCGAGGAGGGAAAGGTCTCCAAGCCCGTCAAGACCCAGTTCGGCTACCACGTGATCGAGGCGCTCTCGCCGGTGAAGCCGGCCAACACGACGCCCTTCGACCAGGTCAAGGACACGATCAAGGCGTCGCTGCTCCAGCAGAAGCGCAACGAGGTCATGACCGCGTGGGTCGAAGACCTGCGGAAGGACTACGAGAGCAAGATCACGTACGCGGCCGGCTTCGAACCGCCAGACATCCCGGAAACCCCCACCGAGACCCAGTAACGTCATCGTCGTGTCTCTGGCCGAGGCTCTCCTCGACCTCCAGGAGCTGACACGGCGTCTTCGCCGGGACTGCCCCTGGGACCGCGAGCAGACGGCGGCGACGATCGTGCCGCACACGGTGGAGGAGGCCTACGAGGTCGCCGACGCCGTCCTGTCCGGGGACGACGGGGCCCTTCGCGACGAGCTCGGCGACCTTCTCTTCCAGGCCTTTTTCCTCGCCCTTCTCATGGAGGAGAAGGGCTATGGAGGCCTGGAAGAGGTGGCGCGGGGGATTCATGCGAAGCTCGTGCGACGGCACCCACACGTCTTCGGTGGCGCCGAGGCGTCTAGCGCAGGCGCTGTGCGCCTGCGCTGGGAGCAGATCAAGACCGAGCAGGAGGGCCGCGAGGGGGTCTTCCACGACATCGCCGGAGGGCTGCCGGCGTTGCTGCACGCCCGCAAGGTGCAACGGCGCGCTGCCGCGGTCGGCTTCGAGTACGAGGATCTCGAGAGCCGCTTCGCCCATCTCCATGCAGAGCTCGACGAGCTGCGCGTGGAGATCGAGCGCGCAGGGGCGCCGGCGCCCGAGACCGAGCCCGACCCGCGCGTCGTCGACGAGGTTGGAGACGTGCTCTTCCTCACGGTCAACGTCGCCATGCGGCTCAACGTCGACCCGGAGCTTGCCCTTCGGCGCGCGGCGCAGAAGTTCGTTGCGCGCGTCGAGCGCGCCGTCGATCTCGCGGCGGAGAGGGACGAGGACTGGCGGGCTCTCGATCTCGAGGCTCAAGATCGCTACTACGACCTGGCAAAGAGGGAGCTCGGATGACCGCGACGATCGTCAGCGTTCACGGCCGCCAGGTTCTCGACTCTCGCGGCAACCCGACGGTCGAGGTCGAGATCGGCCTCGAGTCGGGAGCCTCCGGGCGCGCTGTCGTCCCCTCGGGCGCATCGACCGGCGAGCACGAGGCGGTCGAGCTGCGCGACGGCGACCCCGGGGCGTACCTCGGCAAGGGTGTCCTCTGCGCGGTTGCCAACGTGAACGGCGAGATCGCGGACGCGCTCGCGGGCATGGACGCGAACGATCAGCGGGAGCTCGACCGCCTCCTCGTCGAGCTCGACGGAACGCCGAACAAAGGGCGCCTCGGCGCGAATGCGATCCTCGGCTGCTCGCTGGCTGCCGCCAAAGCCGCCGCGGCAGAGGCCGGGCTTCCGCTCTACCGCTGGATCGGCGGCACGGACGCCCGCACGCTCCCCGTCCCGCTCATGAACGTGATCAACGGAGGGGCGCACGCGCAGAACCGGCTCGACCTCCAGGAGTTCATGGTCGTCCCCGCCGGCGCGGAGACCTTCTCCGAGGGGCTGCGCATCGGGACCGAGGTCTTCCAGCACCTCCGCGCCGTGCTGCACGAGCGCGGGCTGGCGACCGGCGTCGGTGACGAAGGCGGCTTCGCGCCGGACCTCGAGTCGAGCGAGCAGGCGGTCGAG
>Ga0209341_10004429_pt1 | contig 12946 bp, 9 predicted proteins | sample RifCSP13_2_FD_184020 | JGI IMG/M metagenome (GOLD analysis project Ga0209341, IMG submission 184020) | Soil microbial communities from Rifle, Colorado - Rifle CSP2_sed 13_2 (SPAdes) (version 2) | ecosystem: Environmental > Terrestrial > Deep subsurface > Rock core/Sediment | place: Rifle...
CAATCTATGGAAGAATGCATTATCCGGAAAAAGCCCTTGCCTGCATCGAAAAAGGCATTCAGGGCCATGTTAACACCACAGGAACCCTTGATGCATCGGCATTGCTGCATTATCAGCTTGGTGATTTGGAGCGGGCATGCCGGCTTGCAGGTCAGGCGCTCGAAACAGATCCTCTCAACCATTTTGCACAGGCCATCCTGTTTCTTTCATGTAACCGGAAGGATCCCGGGGAAAGTGTAACCGCACTCATGCTGGAAAAACTGCTCTCGCTGACACGCCTTGATAATGAAAATCACCTGGCGCTGGCAATTCAGTTTGCCCGGTTTGGAAGTTACAACGAAGCAATACGCATGCTTGATTTTGTGACGGAACCGAAATCAGTCGGTATTTCGCCCCTTTCATACTACCACAAGGCTTATTATAATTCATTGGCAGGCAATCCGGGTAAACCGGATGAACTAATTCTCAAAGCATCTTCAACCAGTCCGGCATATTGTTTCCCAAACCGGCTTGAGGACATGATGGTGCTTGAATGGGCATTACAACGTAATCCGGAGGACGGACTTGCATCCTACCTGTTGGGAAACTTTCTTTATAGTCATTCCCGAAAGGAAGAAGCCATACGATGCTGGGGAAAATCAGTGGCCGTATATCCGAAAAATGCCGTGGCATATCGTAATCTTGGGGTTGCTTACCAAGAGGTTGGAGAATTGGAGAAAGCCCGGATGGCATACCAATCGGCCATACGTATCGAACCCACGGCGGGAATGGCTATTGTGGAACTTGGAAGGCTTAATAAAGAACTTAAACTTCCGGTTGCCGACCAGATCCGCCTTTTCGAAGAAAATACAAAGGTTGTAGCAGCCTATAATCAGGCAGCTAATCAGTTAATCGAACTTTACGTGATCACCGAAAGGTACGAGGATGCACTGAAATGGCTGAAATCCATACATTTTAATTCCTGGGAGGGACAATACGACATCCATCAGCTGTGGGAACAAAGCAATATTAAGCAAGGTGATATTGAATTTGCAAAGGGGAATTTTGCCAAGGCCCTTGATTGTTACAGGCTGTCTCTTACCTACCCCGAAAACCTTGAAGTGGCGGAACAGCCGAATGCCATCCACGCCAGGAATAACTACAAGATTGGCAATGCACTGATGAAAAAAGGGGAAAAAACAGTTGCCCGCGAATATTACCTGAAGGTGATTTCAGACAGTGTGGATATCCACAGCGCATTTCAGATATACAGGGGACAGGCATATGAGGCGTTAGGCGAAGCAGATAAGGCGCATAAGATATATGCGGCCATGCTGGAAGAACAACCTGCTCATAGTACGAACAACAGGAATATTGCAACCGGTATGTTTTGCCGTTCACTTGCATTGGGAGCCCTCGGTAAGCAAAAGGAAGCTGCAGACCTGCGTAAAGCAGCCATGGAACTTTATCCCCTGGTGGAAATCAATGCTTTCAGGCCCACGGGATCAGATTATTAGTGCGTAAAATTTATAAAACGATAAACAACAAAATATGAAGCGTAGAAATTTTTTCAGGCTGGCATCCGTAGGTGCCGCAGGATTAACCCTGGGGGCATCCTGCAAATCATCCAATAAGAATGAGGTTGCACCTGATCCGGTATCCGGAACCCAGGGAACAGTACCCTCCTACAGGAAGGAGATTAAATCCTCCTTTGCTGCAGCAGGAAACAAGGGACCCAATGACCGGGTGGTACTGGCGCTGATCGGTGCAGGTTCATACGGCAGCATGCTTATCCTGGAGGCTGCCAAAAGCGGGGCAAATATTCTGATAAAATATGTCTGCGATGTGGATGACACCCGGGTAGGGTACGCCACTGCGGAACTTGAGAAGATTCAGCATTTCAAACCTATTACAGTGCGTGATATGCGAAAGGTCTTTGAGGACAAGGAAGTGGATGGCGTATTTATTGCCACTCCCGAGCACTGGCACGCCCTTGCCACCATATGGGCCTGCCAGGCCGGTAAGGATGTTTACGTGGAGAAAACTGTTTCGCATTCCATTTTTGAAGGTCAGCAAATGATCCGTGCAGCCAATAAGTATGAGCGCATCGTTCAGTGCGGTACCCAGAACCGGAGCGCCGATTATGCGCTCACGGCCAGAGAGTACATCAGGCAGGGAGGATTGGGAGAAATCGTGGCCGTACATGTACGTGAATTGCTCGATGGACCGGTGCCTTTTAAAGAAAAAGAAAGTAGCGCCCCACCCGACACAATCGACTGGGACATGTGGCTCGGACCGGCTCCGAAAGTACCCTACAGCATATCACGGAACAAAGCATGGATCTATTACTGGGATTATTCAGGAGGTCCTATCACCTCGGGAGGTTCCATTCATCAACTCGACCTTGCCAGGCTTGTACTTGATAATCCGGGATTTCCAAAATCGGTATATACCGCCGGTGGCAGGTATTTCTTCGATGATAAGCGGGAAATTCCCGATTATCAGATGACAACCTTCGATTACGGTAACTTTGTACTTACCTTGCAGACCGGTGAATGCACTCCCTATATGCAAAAAGAAGGACCCGACGTACGTTTTGGTGACATCTATCCCAAATGGATGCAAAACGCAACACGGATCGATATATACGGTACGAAAAAAATGATGTATGTGGGGCGCATGGGAGGCGGGTGGCAGGTGTTTGATAAGGACGAAAAGCTGGTGGAACAAGACAAGGGTATCTTCCCCCTGAAGGCCCATATCCTCAATTACATCGACTGCATCCGTACCAGAAATCAGCCCAACGGCAATATCCTGGAAGGACACAACAGTTCTGTTCTGATCCACCTGTCGAATCTTTCCTATCGCGCAGGTAACAAACAACTGCTTTTTTCTCCCGAATCCGAAACCATTCTGAATGATGCCAATGCCTCCGCCATGGCACAGAATACATACAGGAGGGGTTTTGAAATATCAAATGAGGTTTAACCATTGCCCTATGCGTACCGGAAAATTCAAAAAAGTATTTCTGTTTGGCCTTGTGACAGCGTTCATCATCGCAGGAGCCCTTGTTTTTTATGCATTTGCCCGAACCTGGAACAAGACCGAAATCGAATTCAGGATACACATCAATGAAAAGCTTGTACAGGAATCGGCCTTTGGAGAATCGCCTACATTTGCCATTTGGCTTGAGGATCCGGTAACCGGAAGAACCCGGACGGTTTTTGTGACCAGCAGGGCGGGACTAAATGACTGGGAAGGGAAAGCGGCTGTACCGGTAGCACTTCCCATGTGGTTTGAAGTGGACAGAGTGGAAAAACAAGCCGGCAGTCTTGCAGACATGGAACCTGAACAACTTGCTATTACAGGTGCAACACCCAAACCAGGCTATTTTACCACCCGGGTAAGGGTATCGCCGGGAACCAGATGGATATGCCGGATTGAGGTTAACCTTGCCGGTGATTTTAATGACACTTTTCCGGAATACGATGTGGTGAAGATGACCTCGGATGAATACAAGACCGGTCAACCGGCCCTGGTATACGTGGCAGATATTGTGGCAGAAATGGGCAGCATGGCAGTGCCTGTGATCGCAGGCATGAGCATTCCCGAGCCGGATCCGGCTGCTATGCTTAAACCGCTGCAGGGCATTACCACAGCCACAGAAATTTTTGATGAGATCTCCTTACAGGTTACCAAACCCAAGCCCAGGATAATTGCCTTGAAATAATGTTTTATTTTCAGCAGGATTTTCGTATTTTGAGCAAATAGTGCCTCAAGTACAGATTATAAAGCTAACCTATGATCCGCATCAAATACCAATTGAAACCAGCAGATTTCGAAAATAAACTGCGGGAATTCTGGAGCATCTCCGGAGAAAAGATCAGGATGATCAGGCAGCAAGGCAATGCCGGCGAAGGTTCACCGGTTTTTACCGTACAGGGTAAGTATACTCCAAGGGGATGGACGGAATGGACCCAGGGATTTCAGATCGGTTCGGCCATTTTGCAGTTCGATGCAACGGAGGATTCCGAATTTGCTGCCTGGGGTAAAAAAGATACCATTGCAAAAATGGCCGGACATGTAAGCGATACCGGCGTGCATGACCATGGTTTCAACAATATCAGTACGTATGGTAACCTCCATCGACTCATGCGCGAGGGAAGGCTGCCCTATAATTCAAAGGAGAAAAATTTTTACGAACTTGCCCTGAAAGTATCAGGAGCAGTGCAGGCAAACCGCTGGACCAGGACCAGGGGTGGCGGTTTTATCTATTCTTTTAACGGACCTCATTCCTTGTTTATAGACACTATAAGGTCATGCCGTATTCTGATTATCAGTCATTTACTTGATCATGTTCTGAAAATTGATAATGACGCTACTGTCAACCTGCTGCACCGTGCCATGGAACATCTTGCCACCACGGCCTCCTGGTCGGTTTTTTATGGGGAGGGACGGGATGTGTATGATGTTTGGGGCAGGGTGGCACATGAATCCCTTTTTAATACCAATGACGGCTGCTATCGGTGCCCGGGCACCCAGCAGGGTTATTCCGGCTTTACCACCTGGACACGCGGACTTGCCTGGGCCATGCTTGGATTTTCGGAACAGTTGGAACTCCTGCATGTACTGCCTGCATCCGATTTGGAAGATGCCGGCGGAAAGGAACACCTGGAATCCGTTTTGTTGAGAGCAGCCACCGCAACCTGTGACTTTTATATAAAAAACGCTGCTGCGGACGGTATACCTTATTGGGATACCGGTGCTCCCGGCCTGTCGAAACTTGGAGATTATCTGAATAATAATGCTAATCCTTTCAATGACTCTGAGCCGGTTGACAGTTCAGCAGCTTCTATTGCCGCCCAGGGATTGCTCCGCCTTGGGAATTATTTTAGCATGAAAAAATCAATGCCGGAAGCTGAGCGCTATGGGCAGGCAGGACTGACAATCATGGATACGCTACTTGGAGAACCGTATCTGAACACTAAGCGGGAACACCAGGGATTGATCCTGCACTCCGTTTACCACAGGCCGAACGGCTGGGATTATATTCCCGAAGGAATGAAGATTCCCTGCGGAGAATCATCAATGTGGGGCGATTATCATGCCCGGGAAGCGGCACTTTATCTTCAGCGATTAATAAACAGGAGCAGTTATTATACCTTTTTTAGCGGATTAATTTAATACCCTATGGCCAGTATTTTGAAAGATTTTTCCAGGCTTTGCCTGCACACTATGACAACCCGGCCGTGGGGAATTGAAACCTGCATCCTGAATTATCATGCCGCCGGGATACATGGAATCACCCTGTGGCGAAACGTGCTTGAAAACAAAAATCTCAGTCGGGTCAGAACCCTGCTCGATGATCATGGAATGCATGTAGTATCCCTTTGTCGGGGCGGTTTTTTCCCTTCCACGGACGCTGCTAAAAGGCAGAAAGCATTGGATGATAACTACGTTGCTATAGAACAGGCTGTGGCCGTGGGGGCACCGCTGATTGTACTGGTATGTGGTTCCGAAAAGGACCAGTCACTGGAAAAATCGCGCGAACAGATACTCGAAGGCATTGTACGATTATATCCCCTTGCCGAAAAAGCGGGTGTCAAACTGGCCATTGAGCCTCTGCATCCCATGTATGCGGGCGACCGTTCTGCAGTAAATACCATCAGGCAGGCCAATGCAATGGCAGAAACCATTCATGCCGGCAGTGTGGGCGTGGCTCTGGATGTATACCATGTGTGGTGGGATCCCGACCTGGAATCGGAAATTAAACGATGTGCCGCACAAGGCCATTTATTTGCCTTTCATGTATGTGACTGGAAAGTTCCAACGACAGACTTTTTAAACGACAGGGGGTTGATGGGAGAAGGATGTATCAATATTCCCCTCATCAGGGAATGGGTTGAGAGTAACGGTTTTAACGGATTCATTGAAGTGGAGATTTTTTCTGAAGCTTATTGGGCCGAAGATCAGCACCGGTACGTGGAAAAAATAAAGGATGCATATTTAACAAAAACATAGATGATGAATGAAAAAAGAGTGATTCACCGGATCGGGATCATCATGAACGGGGTTACCGGCAGAATGGGTAGCAACCAGCACCTGATGCGCTCAATAGTGGAAATCATTCGTCAGGGGGGAGCCGCTGCCGGAGAGGATGAGTTTATTCTTCCGGTTCCTGTCCTGGTGGGAAGAAATGAGGAAAAGCTGAAAAAACTCGCGGACCAGTCGGGCATTATACAATATACAACCGATCTCAGGTCCGTTTTGGATGACCCGCAGTATCCTGTTTATTTTGATGCACAAACAACGAGCCGGCGCGTGGATGCCATCAAAATGGCCATTCGTGCCGGTAAGCACATCTACTGTGAGAAACCGGTGGCAGCCAGCACAAACCAGGCAATGGAATTATACCGCCTGGCTGAACATGCCGGTATCAAACATGGCGTTGTTCAGGATAAATTATGGCTGCCGGGAATGGTAAAACTTAAAGAACTTATTGTACGCGGCTTCTTTGGCAGGATTCTGTCTGTGAGGGGAGAATTCGGGTACTGGGTCTTTGAGGGATTTACCCGGCACCCACAGCGACCCAGCTGGAATTACAGGAAAGAAGAGGAAGGCGGGATCATTCTCGATATGCTCTGCCATTGGCGATACCTTCTCGATAACGTATTCGGACCTGTAAAGGGGGTTTTTTGTCTGGGAGCAACACATATTCCTGAACGTGTGGATGAATCCGGAAAGGTATACGCTTGTACTGCCGATGATGCGGCCTATACCACTTTCCTGCTGGAGGGGGGCGTGGTGGCCAGTTTTAATTCTTCCTGGACAACCCGGGTCAGACGCGACGACTTGCTGACGCTGCAGGTAGATGGAACAAAGGGTTCCGCCGTGGTCGGTTTGCGCGAATGCTGGACGCAGGATTATGAAAATACTCCGGCACCGGTTTGGAACCCGGATGTTCCACAGCCCATCAATTTTTACGAAAACTGGAAAAAGGTAGGTGAAAACCAGTCGTACGAGAATGCCTTTAAGATACAGTGGGAATTGTTCCTGCGGCATATTGTAAAGAATGAACCCTTTCCATGGAACCTGAAGGAAGGGGCAAAAGGAGTTCAGCTGGCTGAAAAGGGACTTGAAAGCTGGGCCAAACGAACCTGGATGGAAATACCTGAATTATGAATCCAACAGCACTAGTTACAGGCGGAACCCGGGGCATTGGGCTCGGTATCGCCAGGGAAATGGCCAGGGAGCAATTCGATCTGGCCATTAACGGAAGACGAGACGAATCTGAGGTAATTCAGGTATTGAATGAATTGAGGTCAATGGGAAGTCAGGTTATTTATGTGAAAGGAGATGTTTCAAAAGAAAAGGACCGGAATCAGATGGTCAGCCAGGCGCTGGTGCATTTCGGACAATTGAACGTGCTGGTTAATAATGCCGGGATTGCCCCACCCGAAAGAAGGGATATTCTGGAAGCCACCGAAGCCAGTTTTGATATGGTTATGAATACGAACCTTAGGGGTCCGTACTTTTTGACACAACTGGTTGCAGGACAAATGATAAAACAAAAGGCAGCAGATCCTTCCGGTTTTTACTGTATCATCAATGTTTCCTCTGTTTCTGCTTCAGTTGCCTCAGTCAACCGCGGTGAATATTGTATATCAAAGGCGGGTATTGCTATGGCAACGAAGCTTTGGGCAGTGCGGCTCGGAGAATTCGATATTCCCGTGTATGAAATACAACCCGGTATTATTGAAACGGATATGACTGCCGGTGTAACGGAAAAGTATGACCGGTTGTTTCAACAGGGCCTCGCCCTGCAGAAGCGATGGGGAACTCCGGAGGATGTTGGCAGGGTGGCAGCTGCCATGGCGACGGGGAAGCTTCCTTATTCAACCGGACAGGTTGTCAGGGTCGACGGCGGAATGACAATCCAGCGGTTATAGCTGAAATACCGGGTCCCGGGAAGGAATTATTGTTGCGCCTTCTGCCTGAGGAGTGCTTCCAGGAAATAATAATCGGCATATACAAGCGGCTTGTCAACCTCAGCGCCATGCGGAATGCTTCCAACACAATGATTCAGGATAAAAAACCGGTTCTGATCCGATCCAAAATAGGCCGGCGAAGCGAGTGACCTGAGCAACCGTTCTGCTGTGCGCTTATATTCTTCACCGTAGGTGGCGGAAAACGAACCCAGTTCAAAAAGGGCTGAGCAGGTAATGGCGGCTGCAGATGCATCCCGTGGAATTACAGGAAACCGGGATGCATCGTATTTCCATTCCGGTGTCAAACCCGTATCCGTTACATTATAGTCCCAATACGGAACCCCGTCTTCCGGCATGCCGGGATAATGGATGATATAATTGGCGATGTTTTCTGCAAAAGTGAGGAATTTAGGGTCTTTCGTGTAACGATAACAAACAATAAAACCGTAAAGACCCCAGGCCTGACCACGTGCCCATGACGATTCATCGGTAAATCCCTGGCAGGTGGCCTTGTCGAGAACCTGTCCGGTAATTGTATCATAATCTACCACATGGTAGGATGAATAATCAGGCCGGTAATGATTTTTGATTGTGGTAGCCGCATGCTGGAGGGCGATTTCCGTATAATGATTATTTCCGCTCAACCTGGTGGCTTCAAAGAGCAATTCCAGGTTCATCATGTTATCGATGATAACCGGGAAGAACCATTCGGTTGTATCATTCCAGGCCTTACGGTAGTCCCACGATTCAATACACTTTGTATTGTGATTGTACCTTTTGCATAATGATTCAGCAGTCTGAACCAATATTTTTTTATATTCCTCCGTGCCGGTAAGCCGGAGTCCGTTTCCGTAACTGCAGTTCATCATGAAGCCCACATCGTGGTTGCCGCTCCAGTACTGTATTGTATCCAGGGCTTCCGTCCATTTTACGGCCTCATTTTTCCATTTTTCATCACCGGTAAGTTCAAACAAGTACCAGAGGTTGCCTGCAAAGAAACCACTGGTCCAATCATAAATATCCGTACTCACAAGTTGGTTGTTGCTGTCAATTGTGCGTGGGAACTGCGTAAGGTCGTTTGATTCCGACAGGATATGATCATACTGACCGGTGATAAAACTTATCTTTTCCGGTGACAGGACGGGTTTTTCCTTTGCGCAGGCAAGGATGAGGAGGTTCAGGGAAAGGATGACCAATAGAACCGGAAAATTTTTCATAAACAGGAGGTTTGTAAGTATAAAAGCAAATCGGGGTATTAATTCATGGCAATGGCTTTAAAATAAGCAATGTAATCCTTTAGCTTCTGAAGATAGCCTTCCATGTCGAGCAACTGCTCATCATAGATAAGAAAAGACATATCCGGCCTGCGGAAGGCAAAATGCCTAGCCCTGTCCTGCTGCCAGAAGAATTCTTTTTCATCATTCATACCTTTAGGTAACCGGGTAACCTCATATGTTTTTACAAGGTCATTGAAGACGTATTCCCTTCTCGCCAGGCTGTTTTCAAGAAGCAATTGTGCCTTCTCCAACTGTTCAAGTGCAGCATTTGCATCAGTGAACCGGCTCACATGGGCTTCACGGATGGTATTTTCGAGGGTTGAAAGGTCAATGTAGGAAAGGCAGGTATGCCTGATCAGTGCCGCACTCGTGCGGAAGATCTCAAAATCATACGGGTGGCTTACCCCGGCTTTTTTGTTCTTGTTAATTATCTCCAGCGCCTTATCCATTTTATCCAGCATGATTTTTGATTGGGTGACCTTTTCCTTATATTGTGTATTCCAGAATGGATCGTATTCCAGCGCATCGCCCCTCGGCAGGTCAGGAAGATGGGTTTGTCCGATCTCACCATAATGCCATACATTGCGTTCCAGGGTACCGGCATAATAGTAAGCACCCTGGTTCAGCAGGCTAAACAATGAATCGATCTGTATGGCTGTACTGCCATAATAACTAAGGTAAAAGGACTCCCAGAATGTTTTGGGATCGGTACCTTCTCCATTCCAGGAACAGGCAGCGGCATTCACAAAATGCATCATCCACATCTGGTTGTGCAGTCCGTCATCGTCCCATGATGTACTGATCATCCCGTTAAATACACCTGATTGTGCGGCATGGGTTAAAAACAGATGAGATTTTTCAAGGCTACCTATTCTGGGTTCATTGCTTTCCCCTTGTTCAAAGATATAGGGGACCATCAGTGGAACCACCCCCGGATTGGGATCGTAGGCGAATACTTCAAAACCGAGTGTCCTGGCTTCTTTTGCATAACCAAGTTCCGGGGTTTCATAATCATAGCTTTCCGTTAGTGCCAGTCCTTTAAACGGTTCAATTCCCCTTGCCGGTGATTCGCTGATTTTCCATCCCATGGGTGTCTCCCACGCCATTGTTTTCCGGCTTGCAGAAGCCAGATAGGTTGCTGACTTATTGATGAATAACTGATAAAGCCCGCTTTTGCCTATTTCTTTGGCTTTTGTTCTGCATGCATCGCATGCAGCAAGTTCATAGGTTTCGTCGGACCCTATGTGGAAGTATTCGGATCCCGGAGTGGCTTCAATGGCATCTTTCCAGAGGTCGAAAAGCAGGCTGTAGGTACCGCTTTTTAAGGGGCAGAATTCCCAGTTTGATGAGGCTATTTCTCTTAAGGATTTATACTGAGGCCATTTCAGAATATAGCTCACATGTCCAAGGCCTTGCACCAGGGGCACTATTTGAATGTGGTATTGCTTTGCAAACCGTGTAAATTCCTGCATTTCCTTCATGGTGAACGCACCGGGCGCGCCAATTTCAGGATGGCTCGGGTAGGCAAATTTATCCTCCCATTCCCATACAAGCATGTTCACCTTGTACCGGGCAAGGTCTTTAATAAAATCCCTGACATAGCCGGCTTTGTCCTGGTGATGTTTGGTGTCATAATGGATCGCGCGTTTCTCCATATCCGGCCAGTCGGTTATGCTGACTCCGGAAATTTTAAATCCTTGATTTTCACGAACAATAAGTTGCAGCAGGGTTTGTGTTCCGTAAAACAAGCCTGCTTCATCGGGGGCACGGACAAGGACATTATTTTCTCCGGTTATAACCTGATAGCCCTGGGCTTGAAGATTTTTCGGCACCTTATGCCGGGTAAGTATTATGGCAGGACCCTTACCCTGAATGCCCTGCTTTGCCGGTATATCCCAGTTTTCTTTTAGTTCACGGATGAGTTCAGCGGCCGCAAACCTGTCGGCTACGGATGCATCCTTATCCAGTACAATGGTAACTTCATTTTTAAAAGTAAATGCCTGCCCGGTCGGGGATACCTTTTTCGGGTAAGGAATCACTTGCAGTACGGGTGCCTGCAAATCCTTTGAAAACATAAGTGCCCATGAAGCCTGGAAACCCAGGATAACAAGCAATGCCACCAGCCTTAAACCTTGCAGTTTCATCTTTTTGATCATGTTAGGGACAATTTAGAGGCCATTTACTACGTTGAGTTTATCGATCACCAGGGAAGTGACTGCCCGGGTGGCTATCGGAAATACCTTGCGCAGGTCGATTTCATCCTCGTTAACAATTCTACTCTTGAGGGTTTTAACAAAGATGTTTTTAATCTCCGTGGCAAGATTTATTTTACAGATTCCTCTTTTCATGGCTTCGATGAGCGCCGGGTTCGGGATGCCGGAACCTCCGTGTAGCACCAGCGATGCCGGGGTAATGCTGTTGATTCGTGAAAGCAGATCAAGATCCAGTTTGGGTTCCTGTTTATAAAATCCATGAGCCGTACCGATGGCGATTGCAAGGGCATCTACACCGGTTTCCTCAACGAACCGCTGTGCCTCGTCAGGACTTGTAAAACCATTTTCGATGGAAGGTTGTCCCAGCTTGGCTACAAATCCGAGTTCAGCCTCCACACAGGCATTGAATCGGCCTGCGAGTTCTACCACCCTTCGGGTGATAATCACATTCTCTTCGAAAGGTTTTTCGCTGGCGTCGATCATAACGGAATCAAAGCCGGCTTCGAGGCAGGAAGCTGCCAGTTCGAAAGAATCGCCATGGTCGAGATGTATCCAGGCTTCCACCCCGTAATATGCGATGGCGGCCCTGGCCATTAAATAGGCCACCGGAAGTCCCATGTATTCAATGGAGCTTCGGGTAAGCTGCAGTATAATGGGGCTTTTGCAGTCGGCTGCCGCCTTAAGTACACCCTGCAGGGTTTCGAGATTGTAAAAATTCGTTGCCAGCAGGGCAACTGGTTGATCGCGGTAAGTTTTAAGTTTGTCCTGAAGTTTCATGGGAAGTCAATTGCCTTTATAAAGATAGGAATTTCCTTCATTGCTTTTTTCGGCAGTCAGGCCGCATGCACGTGCATATTTTCGGATTACGGCCATAATATGGTTTTGAACGAGATCCGTTGGAACCGGATTGATTTTATTCTCGCAGACTTCATTAAACTGATCCGGCATGAACTGACTGAGAAGGGAAAACGGGATGGCGTGATCAGTAAGATTCCTGAACAATCTTTTTTTGGCATGGTCTACCCCGGGGTCTGTCCAGTAATACCTGCTCCGGTCAGAAAAACTGTACTTTCGTTTAAAGCAAACAATATCTTCATTGCCATGGTAATGGGATTTCCAGTAAACGGGATTCTTAACCATTGCCCTATCGAGTGAATCGGCCAGCCCCGACAGGTCACCCTGCTTTCCAAGGAGTTCGGTTTCCATCGCTTCAAGGGCAAAAAGAGCCTCACGGTATACAAATGTAAGCCAGGGTCCCACCTTTAGAATGCAGAAATGGTCTTCTACAAGGGCTTTCAGATCTGATTCCGACTGGTAATCGGTTGAGTGGGCTTCATATACAAGGCGCTCATGAGTGAGAATCTGCCTGCTCAGTCCGGCAGCAGCCCTCCTGTTATACCTGAAAACGGTATCATCGCTGAATTCAACCCCGGGCTGGACAACCAGGCCCGATACCCGGTTCCAGGCGGCTGTCATGCCGTTCCGGGTA
>Ga0209341_10004430_pt1 | contig 12945 bp, 10 predicted proteins | sample RifCSP13_2_FD_184020 | JGI IMG/M metagenome (GOLD analysis project Ga0209341, IMG submission 184020) | Soil microbial communities from Rifle, Colorado - Rifle CSP2_sed 13_2 (SPAdes) (version 2) | ecosystem: Environmental > Terrestrial > Deep subsurface > Rock core/Sediment | place: Rifle...
TGTATTTTGCCTCACAAAACGAGACTGGCGGTGGAATCGTGCGCGATATTTTTAATAAGTATCGCAACGAAGGAAAACGCTGATGGGCCGAAAATCTTCTATCGAATGGACTGAGTCAACGTGGAACCCTCTCACCGGTTGCACAAAGATCAGTCCTGGTTGCAAACATTGTTACGCGGAACGAATGGCGTTGCGACTACGAACGATGGGACAGGCGAATTATGTAAACGGCTTCACTCTTACACTGCACAGAGAGGCGCTGGAATTGCCGTTGCGCTGGAAAAAGCCGCAGACAATTTTCGTAAATTCGATGAGCGATATGTTTCACGCGAGCGTTCCGCGAGATTTTATCTTTAAGGCTTTCGACGTTATGGCGAAAGCTCACTGGCATCGGTTCCAGGTTCTAACCAAGAGAGCCGAACGGTTAGCCGCTTTAAGTGATGATCTTTCTTGGACTGACAACATTTGGATGGGAGTGAGTGTTGAAAGCGACGCATATACATCTCGCATACAGCGTTTACGCGAGACCGGCGCGGCTGTGAAGTTTTTGTCCTTAGAACCTTTGCTTGGACCTCTCAATAGTCTTGACCTTGCGGGAATCGACTGGACCATAGTCGGTGGGGAGTCGGGTCCCGGCGCGCGGCCCTTGAACCCAGAATGGGTGATCTCGATTAGGGATCAATGCAATCGCGCCCAGGTCCCGTTTTTTTTCAAGCAGAGGGGGGGAGTATGGAAGAAGAAGTTTGGCCGGATTTTAGAAGGACGCACTTGGGATGAAATGCCAAACTTAACTCGCTCGATGGCGGCTGCATGATGACTTCAGGGTGTAGCGATTAGGTGGGAAGTCGCCAAAATCTCGCCAAAGGTCCGGACGTTAGCTTATGAACTCCCTTATTCGGAGGAACTTATAGGTGTCGATAAAATCAGATAGGTGGATTCGCCGGATGGCGATGGAACATGGAATGATCGAGCCTTTTGAGCCCGATCAGGTCAAGCAGATCGATGGACGACGTATCGTTTCATACGGCACATCGAGTTATGGCTATGACATTCGCTGCGCCGATGAGTTCAAACTCTTCACCAACATCAACAGCACCATCGTCGATCCAAAAGAGTTCGATGAGAATAACTTCGTCGACGTCAGAGGCGACTCGGTCATCATTCCCCCAAACAGCTTTGCCCTTGCACGCACGGTCGAGTTTTTTCGCATTCCAAGAAACGTCCTCACCATCTGTCTTGGCAAAAGCACTTATGCTCGTTGTGGGATTCTTGTGAACGTAACGCCTTTCGAGCCGGAGTGGGAGGGCTTTGTTACGCTCGAGTTTTCCAACACGACCCCCTTACCCGCAAAAATCTACGCGAACGAAGGCGTGGCGCAGGTGGTGTTTTTCGAATCTGATGAAATCTGCGAGGTGTCGTATCGGGATCGCGGCGGGAAGTACCAGGGACAACGTGGGGTGACGCTTCCGAAGATGTGAGCTAGTCAGTGGTTAGTAGTCAGTGGTTAGTGGTCAGTGGTGTGCTTCGTTGTAGACCGGCTCCGAACAAGGATTCCTTCTAGTCACTCGATAGCTTTTTGAATGTGACGGTGCCGTCGCCGACGACGAAGTGAAAATAGGCGCCGCCAGCCCCCGATCTAGCCTTAACCTGCCGTTCTGTAATTCCCGGACGTTCGCGCTTTTCCAAACCACCGGTACCGTCTTCAATCTTACCCACGCGCAAAATCTCAACGTCGATGTCACCATTGAATCCAGTGGGAACCTCAACGGTTAAAGCCCCCCTTGCCAGGCGAATCTCTGCACCTGCACCGCGCCAGCTGCGCACTGGAATTCTGACGTTTACAGTTCCCACTGCCACCACGGTATTCACGGTGCCCCCGGTCAGCACGAGCTCGGTCTCGCTCTCGGTCGCAGACAGACGAAGTGCGCCTTCTACACCGGCAACCTTGATGGGCCCACGACCTGCATCAATTTCAATGTCAGAAGCCAACGGAACTCGAATGCGATAGTCGATTTTCCACGGCAGGCCCAAAAGCTTCTTGGGAAAGTTCTTGACAGCTCGGCGCATGAAGGTGCGGTCATGCGTGCCCGTAGTCAAGATCCGCACGTGGTTCAGATCTTCATCAAAAACAAACCCGTTGACGGTCGCAAGCCGCCTTAGGTCCTCTTCTGTTGCCGCTTGCAACTCGATCTCGGCTGTGACTTCGACTTCGTTTCGCTGCCACCCTTCGACCACAATCGAGCCCTGCGGTGCGCCGATAATCGTGACGGTTCCGCCGTAACCAAAACGCTGCGACGCTCGGCGGGAGATTTTCTGGGTCAGCAGTGGTAATGCGGTTGCGGTGCTTTGAGAGAAGGTCCTGTGGGTGAAAGTGCGGGCGGGGACGCCCGCGCTCCGGGTCGCCACTGTGCTTTGGGAGAAGGTCCTGTGGGTGAAAGTGCGGGCCGGGACGCCCGCGCTCCGGGTCGCCACTGTGCTCCAAGGGGCGCAGATCGTCAGTAACAGGAGAAACCCTCGGACCAAGATCATTAGATGCTCCTTAGGTGAGTTCAACTCGGTCGGGAGCATAGTAGCATTAGGTCATTACCGCCGCATGAAGGTGATACTGCCCTGGAAGTTTGTCACGGTCACCAATGCATGGCCGTTGCGGACATAGCCTTCGTACTTGCGCCCGTTACCCAGATTGCGGAAGCCGTCGTTCCAGAACTGGCCCATCGCAATTCGCTTCGCCTGTGAAGACGCGACAACTTTAAAAGCGGAGTCGGCTGGAATGCGCAAGGTGATATCCCCCTTGCCTGACGCGAACTGATATTCGCCGTTCCGAGAAAACTCACCATCGAAGAAGATATTCCCCATGGTATTACGCGCGATCACTTTTTCAGCAGTGATACCTGTAAGAGTAATGTCACCCTCCGAGGAAACGTGTGCTCGCACGAGATCGCCCCGAATATTTGTGACACTGATGTCACCTTGCCGCGTCTCTAAATCCACCGTTGCATTGACCGGAACGTGAAGCCTAAAAGTGATGTCCCCAACTTCTCCACGTCCCCGGTTGTCACCCATTACGTCAATCAACAGACCATCGCCAGTGGCAAGTGGAGAGAGGTTGGCAGCTGGCGATTCGAGAACTGCGTACAGCTTAATCTCTTCCCTATTCCAGGATTCGACCGTGATTGTTCCCGAGATGTTCTTAAGTTGAATGCGAACTTTCTTCCCGGCGGGGTAGCGTTTACTGACTTTATGTTGTGCGTATACCGCGAGGACGCCGGTGCAGGCCAGCGAAACGAGTATGACAATTGAGAAACAGGCGCGACATATGCTCGCTCGCGTCCTACGGGCTCGAATGCTCATCGGTGTGGGGCTCTTCAAAAACGTGTTCTGCTCGATAATGACGAGGGCACTCCAGTCTTACAAATCGGCAAACTCTCTTAGGATCGCAAGCTTTTCGTTGAGTGCTGCATTCAACATCTCTTCTGAGATTTCGTCGTGCGGGTTCTTACGGAGTTCGCCAAGCGAATCATTTACTGCCTGATCGATGACCTTCAAATTGCGATCAAAGGTCTCACGCATTTGCGGACTCCAGCGGACACGATTCAGTTCCACTCGCTGGTTCCAGTAATCAATCATCTGCTGCTGTTGGCGCGTTCGTTCAAGCACGCTCGCAGCTGCATCCTGCAGATTGGTTCGGACATTGGATTGCAGGACCGCAGGATCCACACTCTGCCAGCGACGCATTCCTACGGCAGTACTTAAGGAAACGACCAGTACGATTGCAGCGGCAGACGCTACGAGCTGCGGCAGAGAGAGTTCCCAGCTGCGCGATACCCACTCACGCCACGACAATTTTGGCGATGATGCTGTTGCGACTGCCACTACCGGCTCTTCTGCCTCAATCATATTTCGAATTCGCAGCCACAAGGCCCGCTCATTTGGTTGGGCCAGATACTCCCCCCGCTGCGTCTCACAAAAAGAGACGATTGCTTGCAGATCAGCCCGCACTTCCTGACATTCCAGACATTCTTCCAAGTGCGAATTCAGAGCCAACTCGTCATGTGTAAAGAGTGTGCCGTCAAGTAGGTCGCTAATCCATTCCTGACACTTCTCGCAGTTCATTGTCTTATACCTCTACCTGCCACCGCATCAAAAGCTGAGTTTTTGTACTCCTGGTGACATTTGGCTTCGAGCAATCAAGGGGAGACTGCGTTAGAGTTTAATCCCGCTGGTTCTTTGAGTGCGATGTCGACAGAGCTGTCAAAATCGCACAAAGCGCATTGGAAGCTACTCTGGGGCTTTCTGTTGCCTGAGCAGCCCGCGCAACTTCATTCTCGCCTTGTGTAGTTGCGACTTAGATGTGCCGACTGAACAGCCGAGCATTCTGGCAATTTCCTCATGTTCATGCCCCTCAATATCGTGAAGCGTGAACACGGTACGATAGCCAGGTGGCAGTTGCGCGATTGCCTTATCCAGAGCGATTCGGTCGACCACAGGCATCGCGTTTGGGTTTTCGGTGCCCTTTACGATCTGCACGGGCGTCTCACCGTCATCCGTTGTTGTTTCCATTCGCACTCCGCGTTTACGGAAGTGCATCAGGACCTGGTTGACGGTGAGCCGATGAAGCCAGGTCGTAAAGGCCGACTCACCCCGGAAGCTTCCAATTTTTCTAAAGAGCTGTATGAAGACCTCCTGAGCGAGGTCCTCAGCCTCAGACACATTACTTGTCATTCGCAGGCAGAGCGAGTAAACGCGACGATTATGGCGCTGGTAAAGCTGCTCAAAGGCATCCATCTCTCCCCGAGCGGCTCGCTGAGCCAGAGCGAAATCCGATTCTTGATGTGTCTCGACGTCGGCTGCGGTCACGTGTTTCGTCTGTTTCAGGCAAGCGATGAAGTCATCCAGCACTCCAGCGCACGTAGTCAGCGACGCTCACAATTCCGCAATTTTCAAGGAGGCAGTACCGCCTTCCCAAGCTTCCCATGCAGGTTTGCCAGGACTAGAAGTACCCCTGAACGCGGGTGTGATGCGGCGCTTTGAGCGCGTCGTTGCCTTGCCCGATAGCTAAAAGTACCGATCGTTGTTCAGCCGCATCTGGTATCCCCACCTTGGGAACCTAAGTGCTGCGTTTTGGGAGCCAGAGTGGACGGTAACCGACCGCCCTCGCTTACACGGGGCAGCCTGCCACTTTAAATCTCAAAGCTAGTTAGTGCGGCTTGCTTTTCAGCATACGGGCATCAGACCAGACTGACAAGCCCTTATGCTAACAGGGGACAAATCGGGGGTTAGAGGTGGTTAAAATGCACACAAAGCCTCTGGATCGCTCAATGAAGCGGCGGGCAGAGGGTTCCGGTTCTATATTCCCTGGAGGGAAGCGCGTCAAGGCTCGTCTTCCCCCTTCTTACCGCGCTTCCTGGGCGGGTCAACTTCACGGGGGCGGCTTTGAGTTGGTGGAGGCAGCTCGACGCGGGGTGCGGGCTGCTCAACTTTTGCCGGCGGAGGCCCATCATCCACTTTCGGCGGTGGAGGTAGCGTTACCTGTTCCAGCTTGGGCTCGGCTTCAGTTGTTCCTGGCAAAGTCGCTTCATCTCCCTCTTCTTTGCTAGCCTCGGCAAACTGCGCCCTTTCCGCTGCTAATTCTCGCTGGCGCTGCCGAAATAGCTCTTTCATGTCTTCCGGCATGCCCGGCGCTTTGGGAAAGTCCTCCTTTGGTTTGTCTTTCACGAAGTCCTTCATGAATTCGATGAAGAACGGCAGTGCGCCGCCACCGCCGGTCATACCGACCCCAAGCGACTTTTTCCTGCCCGGATAGCCCATCCAAACGCCCGTGACATACGTGGGTGTATAACCGATGAACCAGACGTCGGTGTGATCGTTCACCGTTCCTGTCTTGCCGGCCAACGGCACGCCCACAGATTGCGCGCCAGTCGCCGTACCTGCTTGCACCACGCCGCGCATCATCGAGACCATGGTCAAGGCAACGTATTCGTTGACCACTCGATACGTGGTTCGTTCCCACTCTTCAAGAACGGCTCCATCACGATCCAGCACGCGACGGATTAAGTGCGGCTCTACTCGTACACCCTTATTCGGAAACACGGAGTAGGCTGAGACCATCTGGTCCAATGGAACTTCAGTAGCGCCCAGGGCAGATGGGAGGTATGGCGCCATCGGCACCTTGATGCCGAACCGTCGCACCATCTGCGCACCAGTTTGGATGCCAACAGTTTGCAGCAGATGAACGGCCGGAATGTTCATCGATTTCGCCAGTGCGACCTTCAAGGGCAAGTCGCCGCCACCCAGTGAACCGTCGTAGTTGTGGGGACGCCAGTCGCCGATGCTGATTGGCGCCCCGCTGACGGTTGTGTCCGGCGTCATCCCCCACTCCACCGCAGCTGTGTAAACGAAGGGCTTGAAGCAGGATCCCGTCTGCCGGTACGCCTGGGTAGCATTGTTAAACTTGTTGGTGTGAAAATCGTAGCCACCCACCATCGTGATGATCTCGCCAGTCTTAGCGTTCAGGGTCATCATGGCGCCCTGAACAGCAGGAATCTGCGACAACTCCACTTTCAATCTACGGTTCTTGTCATCAACTTCCTTGATCTCAAACTCTGCCAGATACCCAGCCCTAAACTCAGTTGCAGGTGCTCGCTTGCCCCACCCCATGTCAACTGCTGAGACGGTTGCTGTGTAGTTTCCGAACCGAGCAGTCGCTTCGTTCTTTGCTCGATCTACTTTCATGATTAGGCCGATGAGAAAGCGGCCCTTCGTGTATTCGTTTCCGTACCAGTCCGGATGCTTGAAATTTGAGAGTTCCTGCGGAGTGGCAGTGTCCGTTCCGCTGTCGGTCGGAATAGTAGTATACGTAGACCGCCAGCTTGTGCGGCCTCGGTCGTAGCGTCTTAGGCCGGCGCGAACCACCTCATAAGCCTTGGTTTGGGCTTCGACGTTGATAGTTGTGTAGACGGAGAGTCCGCCCTGGGCCACACGGGTCGTGTATTTATCCTCAAGCTCCTGGCGGACATGCTCAACCGGATAATCAAAAGGTGAAGATTTCCGCTGCGAGTTGTAATAAGCAGTATCGGCCAGTTGGATAGGCTTGGCTTTTTCCGCATCGACCTCGGCTTGCGTGGCAAATCCATTCTTAGCCATGAGGTCGAGTACCAGGTCCCGTCGCTCCTTTGCCTTCATCGGGTTTGCCGTGGGGGAGTACTCGCTGGGAGCCTTAGGAACGCCTGCGAGCAACGCCGCTTCACCGAGCGTAAGGTCCTTGGCTTGTTTGCCAAAATAGGTTTCCGCTCCAGCCTCCATTCCATAAGCGTTGGCACCCAGGAACATGTGGTTGGCGTACAACTCCATGATCTGGTTTTTGGTGTAGTAACGTTCGATCTGGAGAGCCAGCGCCCATTCATTAAACTTTCGCCTGTACGTTTGCTCGCGAGAAAGGAAGAGGTTTTTGGCAAGCTGCTGGGTGAGTGTCGAACCACCTTCTATCTTGTCCGTCGTAAGGTTCTTCCAGGCCGCTCCAATGATGCGAATCGGATCAATGCCAATGTGATCGTAAAACCGGGTGTCCTCTACCGCCAAAATGGCGTTCTTAAGAACCTGCGGTATCTCTTCATACTTCAGCGGGATCCGTTTCTCGAGTGCAAACTCTCCAATCACGGTTTGCTCGTCGTCGGCGTACACACGAGTGACGACGCTGGGGCGATATGTGGCGAGAGCTGCGACTTCGTTGGCCGCACGCGAATAGTTGAGTTGATACGCGGCAACCACTCCGGTCAAACCACCAGCGGCAAGGGCCAGCATTAAGACGATCGGTAGCCAAAGCCTTCGCAGCAGGTGTTGGCGTTCGGCCGGCGGTGCGCTGACAATGGCTCTTGGCGAATACGCCCTCAATTTTGAGCTGCGAGAATCGGATGCCATAAAAGCAATTACCTCTGCATGTACTTTCGCTTCTCAACCAGAAAACAGCCAACGTGGGTACCCACAGTCGGTGCTACGGTCAGGAAGCGCGTGGATTATAACGCAAGGAGGGTTATAAGGCCGACCGGAGGCGATGGACGATTGACGATTGCAAATTGACGACCTGACGATTGCAAATTGTGGGCGATACTGATTCGCCGCTTCGAGCAATCCCCAAGGAATTCGCAACGTCCTCAATCGCCAATCTGCAATCGTCAATCGATCAGTACACCGTCGGCGGAGCCCTCGCATCACATGTAGCAGGACTTAGATTAGTTGGCGTAGAGTACGCGGGATAACGGAGACTTAGTTGAGATCATGAAGAATCTGACCTTCTGTACAATAATACTTGTCCTTTGCTGCATGAGTTCCTTTGCCCAAGATCCTGTTAGCCATTACGTGGCCAAGGACTACCACTCCTACGCCAATCCCGCCGAAGTTCGAGTCCGGCATGTTGATCTAGTTTGGGACGTGAACTTTCAGGAGAAGGTTTTGACGGGCACCGCGATTCTCTCCTTCGAAAGAGTCTCTGAAAGCAATCACGCGCCGCTCATCCTTGATACCAGAGATCTGAAGATTGAAAGTGTCGAAGCATCTCCTAACGACTCTGACTATTCTCCGGCGCAGTTTACGCTTGGGAATTCGGACAAGATTCTAGGCACGCCACTTACAATCTCGCTTCCAGAGAAGGCTAAGCGTGTACGCATCAAATATGCGACTAGTCCCGCAGCGTCGGGCCTGCAGTGGCTTGAGCCTTCGCAAACTGCCGGGGAAAAGGATCCTTTCGTCTTCACCCAATCCCAAGCCATACACGCACGTAGTTGGATCCCTCTGCAAGACACGCCACAGGTACGCGTGACCTACACCGCTCGCGTGCGCACACCTCGTCACCTGCTGGCCGTGATGAGCGCGGAAAACGATCCGAAAACACGGCGTGATGGAGACTACCGTTTCACGATGCGCCAACCGATACCTTCATACCTTATCGCATTGGCTGTTGGCGACCTTAGCTTTCGGTCCTTGGGTCGACGCACCGGGGTCTATGCTGAACCCCAAATTGTTGAACAGGCCGCGCGGGAGTTTGGCGACACGGAAAAAATGATTGTGGCGACCGAGAAACTCTATGGTCCCTATCGTTGGGGACGCTATGACCTGTTGGTGTTGCCACCCAGTTTTCCTTTTGGCGGTATGGAGAATCCTCGCCTGACGTTCGCAACGCCGACGATCCTTGCCGGAGACAAGAGTTTGGTGGCGTTGGTGGCGCATGAGCTGGCCCATTCCTGGTCCGGTAATCTTGTAACAAATGCCACGTGGCGAGATTTCTGGCTGAATGAAGGCTTCACTGTCTACCTGGAACGACGAATCCTGGAGGCTGTGTACGGTCGCGCCCGCGAGCAGATGGAAGCGGCCCTGGGCCGGCGAGATCTTGAAGAGGAAATCGCCACCCTCGAGGACCGCGACGAAATTCTGCATGTCGAGCTGAAGGGCCGAGATCCGGACGCAGGGTTTACTGACGTACCTTACGAAAAAGGTGCGCTTTTTCTACGTCATCTGGAGGAGAGTTTTGGTAGGACCAGATTTGACCGGTTTTTGCGCGGCTATTTTGAGCATTTTGCTTTCAAGAGCATTACAACCGAGGAATTTTTGACCTATCTTGAGAAGAACCTACTGGACCGCGATCGAACTCTCGCCTCGAATGTGCCGGTGGAGGAGTGGATCAACAAGCCGGGTATTCCAGCGAACGCGCCCAAACCTACCTCACCGGCGTTCAGCAGAGTTGAAGGGCACGCAAAACGTTGGGTCGCCGGTCAGATTTCGGCTGAGCGGATTCCGGCCTCACAGTGGACCACACAGGAGTGGCTTCACTTTCTAAAATCGTTACCTCAACAACTCGAGCGCAAGCGTATGGAAGAGCTGGACCGAGCATTTAATCTAACTCGGTCCGGCAATTCCGAAATTGCTTTTCAGTGGCTGGTCATGTCGATCCGAAACAGGTATGAACCTGCAAATAAGCGTCTGGAAGAATTCCTCATGACGATTGGCCGGAGGAAATTCATCAAGCCGCTCTATGAGGAGCTTGCAAAAACGCCAGAGGGTAAGGCACGCGCATTGGCAATCTATCAGCGCGCTAGATCGGGCTATCATCCTATTGCGGTGGCTTCAGTTGATGAAGTTTTAAGATAACCTTCTGACTTGAACGCGATCCACTAAAACACACTAAACACGAACTTTCATTTGACCGCTTTAGTGTGGTTTCGAGTGTCTTCGTGGATCGTTTCGCTAGCCAAGATTCCGCAAACGGCTGCGGACGAAATCCTGCTCAACTCGGTTTTTGGTCAGCGCCAACGCTCGAGTATATGCTTCTCGCGCCTCTTCCGTACGCGCGAGTCTCCGCAATAAATCGGCGCGCGCCGCATGAAACAGGTAGTAGTGGTCCAAATCATTCTTGGCACCCAGCGCATCCATTAATGCCAGGCCACGCTCGAAACCTTCAGTCATTGCAATCGCCACCGCTCGGTTCAGTGCAACCACCGGTGAATCGTTCAGCTTTTGCAACTCACTGTACAACGCCACGATCTGACGCCAATCAGTATCGGCTGCAGTTTGCGACTCTGCGTGCACCGCCGCAATTGCCGCTTGCAACTGATAAACACCGACGCGTCCTCGCGATAGCGCTGATTCAACCAATTGGATGCCTTCAGAGATCTGTGCGCGATTCCACAGGGTTCGATCCTGATCCTCGAGCGTCACTAGCTCACCCTGCGCGCTCAACCTCGCATTCCGTCGGGAGTCCTGGAGCAGCATCAGCGCGAGTAACCCAGCATTTTCCGGTTCCTCGGGCATCAAGTGAAAGAGCACTCGCCCAAGTCGGATTGCCTCAGAACAAAGATCTGTTCTGATCAAGCTTGCGCCGGAACTTGCCGCATAACCTTCGTTAAAGATGAGGTAGATGACGGCTTGAACGGAAGCGAGTCGTTGGGGCAGGACGTCCTTTCCGGGGACTTCGTACGGGATCTTTGCCACACGAATCTTGTTCTTGGCACGAACCAAACGCTGCGCAAGTGTGGGCTCGGGTACAAGAAACGCTCGCGCGATCTCTGCTGTTGCTAACCCTCCGAGAGTCCGCAGCGTTAATCCCACTTGCGCTTCACGACTAAGTGATGGGTGACAGCACGTAAAGATCAATCGGAGCCGCTCGTCACTGAATTCCCATTCGTCAACAGATTCGAGAAGCGGCTCAGGCTGGAATTGCTCAGCCTTGTACTCAAGTTCTTCCTGTTTCTCGCTTCTTGTTTTCTCGCGACGCAATGCGTCAAGCAGCTTACGTTGCGAGACTTTGGTGAGCCACGCAGCAGGGTTGTGCGGCGTGCCTTGCTGCTCCCACGTTCTGAGAGCAGCGGAAAAAGCTTCCTGCAGAGACTCCTCAGCTAGCTCGATTGAACCGGCGCGACGGATCAGTGATGAGAGGATACGTCCATACTCTTCGCGGAAGACCCGTTCGAGTGTGTCGCGTGGATTCGACATGGACGTGAGCGTGGCACGTCCGATTGGCGGGAAGCAAGCGAGTATTTAAAGGTTTGAAATCTTTAATTGTCGATTGAACGGTCCACTTAACCCACGGCTTCGCCGCGAAATGTGCAGAACCGTAGGTTGAGGGAGCGTTCAAATCAACAATTGTTAGTCGGCAGTTTTCAGTTCAATCAGCAATCGGAATTGGCAATTGAAAATTTGCAATCGTCAAAGCGCCGTAGCCGGAGTTGATGCCTCGGCAACGGGTCGAACTTCGATCGCTCCCGTGCGAGCCGAGGGGATGCGGGCGGCTATGGCGATCGCTTCGTCCAGATTCGCAGCTTCAATCAAATAGTAACCCCCGAGTTGCTCTTTGGTTTCCGTGAAGGGTCCATCGGTGGCGAGCGGCTTTCCATCCCGAACGCATACCGTGGTCGCCGTGGACGTCGGATGTAGTTCCGAGCCATCGACGTAATTTCCACTACCAATTATCTCTTGGGTAAACTTACCGTACTCGGCATAGATGTCCTGTCGTTCGGCTTCGGTTAGAGCATCCCAGCCTTGTTCCTCGTGATAGATCAGCAGCATGTATTTCATTTATTCGCTCCTTCTCGGTCTTATTTTTCGGGTTTAATGTCGAGAGCGCGAAAATTCGTTCGGAAATCCTGGTTGAGAATCTTCCTTAGAGCCCAAAACGATTCCACCGTCCGATGGTTTCCTGCGCCCTCAATCACACGACGTTTGAGACCGCTGCAGATCGACAATGATTATTAACTGAGTGGTGCTTAGTCTGGATAGGGAACTATTGAGCGCAATTTAATCGACGTCCTTCAGTCGCCGGATCATGACTTCCCTTACGCGTTGAGCAGAGATGCCGTTGTAATACTCGTACGAGAGTGGGTGATTGGTTCGTTCTAATTCAAAAATCGGGCGCAATCCGGGCTCTTGAATGTACGCGTACATCTTTATGGTAAGCGTATCTGGATATTCCCCAATCTGGTTGCTTAGCCACGAAAACATCGGAGGCAAGTCGCCCCGCTTTGGATCTTCAGCACTTTCCAGCAGCGTTTTGAAATTTTCTTTACTGAGAGAACCCCACACACCCCAGCGAAATGTCTCTGCGGTGCCGATAATCGGTAAGTGAATCAGACCACGGACAAAAAAGTCATTACCCTCAATTGCACAATAGTCTTCGTCAAGGAAAGTCTTTGGCGCCTCGATGTCTGGGATTGACAGCAGGCCGCCAGAGCGACTGGCCTCTTGATGCTCCTTGAGCCAGTAAATCGGCGAGGGATAACTGAAATCAAGGCATGGCCCCCGGTGCCATTCCTCGCAGGAGCCACACTTCCAACGAAGGGTTGCCAGATCGTCAAGTTTTACATTCGTCTGCGTGTTGCGGATCCGGGCTTGTTCATAGCATCTCGAACATACCATTGAGATTTGTGCGAGCATTTGTGATTCGTCGTTCCACTCATTGTA
>Ga0209341_10004432_pt1 | contig 12943 bp, 10 predicted proteins | sample RifCSP13_2_FD_184020 | JGI IMG/M metagenome (GOLD analysis project Ga0209341, IMG submission 184020) | Soil microbial communities from Rifle, Colorado - Rifle CSP2_sed 13_2 (SPAdes) (version 2) | ecosystem: Environmental > Terrestrial > Deep subsurface > Rock core/Sediment | place: Rifle...
TGGTATAGGAGCCGGTGGCGATCAGGATCACCGGCGCGCTCAAGCGGCGCACGCCGCCGTCCATGTCCGTGACGCGCAGCGTGTGCGAATCCTCGAACTCGCCGTAGCCCGACACCAGCTCGATGCGGTGGCGTTCGAGGTTGGCCTCGACGAGCGCCCACAGGCTGCGCACGACCTGGTCCTTGCGGTACATGAAGTCGGGGACCGTCAGCTCGCGGTTGATGCTGTAGTCGATGCCGTAGAGCCCGCGCTGGCGCAGCCCCGAGAAGTAGAGCGCCGTCTCGCGCAGCGTCTTGCTCGGCAGCGTCCCGGTGTTGACGCCGGCCCCTCCCAGGCGGCGCTCGCGCTCGACGAGAGCGACGCGCTTGCCGAAGTAGGCCGCCTGCGCGGCCCCTTTTTCGCCGGCCGGGCCGGAGCCGATCACGATCAGGTCGAAGCCGTCGCTGGCCATGGCGTGCTCCTGCCGGCGAGGGCGAGGGCGCCGAGCACGCCTGCCCTCCCGCCAAGCGCGGGGGGAACGATGTAGTCATCGATGTCTTCGAGGATCGCGGGGGCCTGGACGTAGTCGTTGAGGAGCGCCTTCACGTCGCGGCGGACGAGGGGAAACAGGTGGGACTGCTCCATGACGCCGCCGCCCATGACGATGCGTTGCGGAGACAGCGTGCAGATGAAGTTGACGAGGGCCAGCGCCAGGTAGCGGGCCTCGAGGGCCCAGCCCGCGTGCTCCGGCGGCAACGTCTCGGCGGCGCGGCCCCAGCGCTCGAGCAGGGCGGGCCCGCTCGCCAGTCCCTCCAGGCAGTCGCCGTGGAACGGGCAGGCGCCCGGGAAGGGGTCGGTGGCGGCGTCGCGGGGAAGGCGCAGGTGACCCATCTCGGGGTGGACCAGGCCGTGCATGAGCTGGCCGCCCACTAGGCCGCCTCCCCCGATCCCGGTCCCGATGGTCAGGTAGACGAAGGTGTCGAGGTTCCGCGCGGCGCCCCAGCGCCACTCGCCGACGGCGGCCGCGTTCACGTCCGTGTCGAAAGCCACCGGGAGCCCCAGCGCGTGGCGAAACGGCCCCGCGAGGTCGACGTTCTTCCAGCCTGGCTTGGGCGTCGAGGTGATGAAGCCGAAAGTGCGCGACGAGGGCGCGAGGTCGACGGGACCGAACGACCCGATGCCGATTCCGGCCAGGGGACCGAGACGCGCCTGCGCGTCGCGGAAGAACGCCACGGCCTGGCCAATCGTTTCCTCTGGGCTGGTCGTGGCAAGCCGTGCTTCGGCGCGCACGTCGTCCGGCCCGGTTCCCACGACGCAGACGAACTTGGTGCCCCCGCCCTCGACGCCCCCATAGAGCGGTCCGCGCTCGGGGCTCATCGCCACACCGACCGCAGCTCGTGCAGTCGGGCTGGTTCGGGCACTGCCTGCCCCGCGCCCAGGATCTCCAGGCGGTCGAGCGGCCGCGTGGGGTAGACGCGCTCGGAGACGACCGTCTCGCCATCGTTCGCGAACACCTCGAGGCTCGAGCGGTCGAAAAGGACGCGCAGCGTCACGCGGTCGCCGCGCCAGCGCAGGGGGCCCTCGTGTCGGCCCGGGTACTCGTCGTGGAACGCCGTCGCCCGCGAGCGCCGGCGGTCCACGAACACCCGGAGCGGCTCCTGCGCCACGCCCACCACCACCTCCTCGCCCGTGCCGTTCGACAGACGCAGGCCCGCTTCGCTCCACGCCCCGCGCACGGCCTCGAGCTCGATGTCGGCGGATCCGGGCAGCGGCGCGCTCCGCGACACGAGCGTCGGATCGGTTTTCACGCGCAGGGAGGCAAGCTCGGCAACGGGAGACTGTACGAGGCGCAGGCCCTCGGGCAGGCGGCGCAGGGCGAGGGCGCGAGGCACCGACTGCAGCCCGCGCCAGGGCGAGGTGGGCTCCTCGTTCGCGTAGAGCCAGTTGCCCATCCAGCCCATCCAGATGCGGCGACCGTCCTCGGGGGGCAGGTCGGAGAAGGAGAGGCTCGCGTAGAAGTCCTTGCCGTAGTCGGCCCAGAGCGTCGTCGTGGCCGGGTTGTCGTTCGTGAACCGCGCTCCGTCGAACGTCCCCACGAAATACTGTCCGCCCGAGCCTCCCGCGACGCCCCCGGGGTTGAGGTCCACGTCGAGCACGTATCGCGTCACGCCCGGCTCGCCCTCCGCCGGGAGCGGGAAGAGGTCCGGACACTCCCACACTCCGCCGGTGGCCCCCGCGGGCCCGAAGTCGCTGAGCGTCTCCCAACGCTTCAGATCGCGCGAGCCGAAAAAGCGCACCTTGTGCTCGTCCGGCAGGACCGCGAGCATGACGAAGCGCTTCGTCTCCGCGTGCCAGAACACCTTGGGGTCGCGGAAGTCCTTGAGGCCGAAGTCGAGCACGGGGTTGCCCGCGTATTTCGTGAACGTCCGGCCCCGGTCGCGGCTCCACGCGATGTTCTGGGTCTGCCGTTCCGGTGTGAAGCCCGTGTACACGGCCACGAGGCAGGGCCGGCCTCCGCAGAGGCCGCTCGCGTCCTCGCGGTCCACGAGCGCGCTGCCCGAGAAGATCATGATGCCGTTCTCCTCGCGCAGCGCCACGTCGAGGTGCCGCCAGTGCAGCAGGTCGCGGCTCACGGCGTGGCCCCAGCTCATGTGGCCCCAGCGGTCCCCCTCGGGGTTGTGCTGATAGAAGAGGTGGTACTCCCCCCCGAAGAACGCGAGCCCGTTGGGGTCGTTCATGAAGTTGCGGGCCGGGCTGAAGTGGAACTGCGGCCGGAGCGGCTCGTCCTGGTCGGCTAGCAGAAACAGGCTCCCGCTCAGCAGACCGACGATCGAGGCCAGCAGCGAGAAGCGGATGCTCGGACGGCCCCGGCCCTTCATCATTCGATCCCCAGCCTGCGCTGGATCTGCTCCAGCGACACCCCCTTCGTCTCAGGAAGGTACACGAGCACGAGCACGAACTGGAGCAGCATCATGACCGCGAAGAACGCGAAGGCGAAGGCCCCCGAGACCTCGGCGATCACGGGGAAGGTCCAACTCACGAGCGCTGCCCAGAACCAGTGCGTGAAGCTGCCGAGAGCCTGCCCCCGCGCGCGCACGCGGTTCGGGAAGATCTCCGAGAGGTAGACCCAGATCACCGAGCCCTGGGAGAAAGCGAAGAACGCGATATAGCCGATCAGGCTGCCCAGCACGATGGCGCCCCCCCGATTTCCCGCGAAGGCCCAGGCGGCGAGGCCGAGGCAGGCCGCGAGACCCAGGGCACCCACGAGCAGCAGACGCCTGCGCCCGAAACGGTCGATGACGCTCATGGCGATCACGGTGAACACGAGGTTCGTGAAGCCCACGACCACGGACTGCTGTAAAGCACCCGTGCGCTCGGCCCCCGCCATGCGGAAGATGTCGGCCGTGTAGTAGATGAGAGCGTTGATGCCCGAGAGCTGGTTGAAGCTCGCGACCATCAGGGCGAGCAGGATCGGCTTTCTGTACTTCCGCTGGAAGAACGGCTCGTCGGCGGAGACCGTCTCCTCGTGGAGCGACTCCGCGATCTCGGCCACGAGCGCCTCGGGCTGCTCGTTGCCCAGGCGGCGGAGGACCGCGAGCGCCTCGTCGCGGCGGTGGCGCTTCACGAGCCAGCGCGGGCTCTCGGGGATGCCCAGGAGCAGCAGGTAGAAGGCCGCCGCGGGAAGCGCCGGGATGGCGAGCATCACCCGCCAGGCCGGCGACTCCGGGCCCCCGACGCTCGCGGCGACGAAGTAGTTCGACAGGTAGGCGACCAGGATGCCCGCGACCACGTTGAACTGGCTGAGGCCGACCAGGCGTCCTCGCACCGCCGGGGGCGCGATCTCGGCGATGTAGAGTGGCGCCACCACCGAGGAGCCGCCGATGGCGAGGCCGCCGATCAGCCTGAATCCGACGAGCGACCACCAGTCCCAGGCGAGGGCGCAGCCAGCGGCCGAGACAAGGTAGAGCACGGCCAGCCCGCGCAGGACGGGCCGCCGGCCCCGGCGCTCCGCGGGCGAGCCCGCCGCCAGGGAGCCCAGGATCGTGCCCAGCAGCGCGCTCGCCACCGTCAGGCCGAGCTGGTTGTTCGTGAGGGCGAAGCGCAGGCGCAGCGCCTCGGTCGTGCCCGAGATCACCGCGGTGTCGAAGCCGAAGAGGAAGCTGCCCAGGGCGGCCACCAGGGCGCTGCGCAGCAGCTCGGGGTTCACGCGACTCATGGGCACGGCTCCTTCCCCGGGGGCGCTCGTGCGGAGCCGCTTGACGAGGTTCTAGCTCAGGCCGACGATCGTGATCTCGACGGTGCGGGCCTGCGCGTCGGCCGGCTGCCACTGCACCAGGATCGGGCTCTGGTAGGTGCCGCGGACGAGCAGCGGTCGGCCGGTCTTCTCGTCCTGCGTCGCGAGGAAGCTGACCCGCCGCGAGCGGAGCAGCCGGCTCGCGGGAACCGACATCAGCTTGGCCATCGTCCGCTCGAGCACGGAGCGGTCCCAGCGCAGCGCCTCCATCAGCGAGTTGATCAGGCGTGGAAAGTCGTACTTGGCGTAGTTGAGGGTCTTGGTCGGGATCGCGAGCGGGTCGTCGATCATGTGGCGCCCGCGCTGCGCCGCGAACTTGAGCGGGTCCTTGAGCACCTCGACGAGGTCGTGGCGCATCAGCATCGTCTCGTACTCGTTGACCGTCAGCCCGACGTTGCGCTCGGTGGGACGCAGCGAGATCTCGACCTTGCCCTTCTCGAGGCCCGAGGCGGCGAGCAGCTCGTTGATCCGGTCGACGAGCCCGATGCGCGGGTCGCCGAGGTTCACCGAGTCGATCGGGTGGTGCGAGACGGGGACCAGGAACGACTCGCGCGCCACCACCCGCTCCTGGTCGTAGGCCACGATCGTGGTCCGCCGCTCGCGGCAGGAAGCACCGTTGGTGCCGTCGAGGTCGATGAAGTAGACGGGCGCCAGCGGCTGGTTGCGGTAGGTGACGCAGTTGCGCAGGCCCGAGCCGATGAAGGTCAGATGCGAGTCGGCGTTCTTCGGCTCGGTCTCCTTCTGCTCGTCGGTGAGCTCGCTGCGCAGCTCCATCTGGTCGTGGTGGTAGTCGGCGTCGGGCGGGAAGAGAGCGTGCCACGCGTCGAAGAACTGAGCGAGGCGCCCGTGGTGGTGGTGCATGCGCCCGGCCAGGCTCTGGTCCAGGTAGCCTGCCGTCGTGTGCAGCGAGCAGTAGAGCGTGCGGCCGTAGCGCTGCAGCAGGTCTCCGGCCTCTGCCGAGACGCGTGCGTTGACGTCGATCGCCTCGAAGCGACGGCTCGGGTTCAGGGTGAGGCGGATCTCGGCGGGTGTGGAAGCCATTGCCTGTGCAGTCGCCAATTCTGACACCCGGAGCCGATCGGGCCAAGTCCACCCCCGGGCCACCCCCACGAAATGGCGGTACCATCGGAAACCATGCTGCGCAGGGCCCTCACGGGTCTCGTCGCGGGCGTTGCCCTCGCCGCCCCCGCACCCGCACAGACCGTCGACGAGCTGATCGCCCGGGCCAACGAGGCCCGCGGCGGCCTCGAGAAGCTGCGGGCGGTGCAGTCGATTCGCATGAAGGGCAAGCTGACGATGGGGCCCGGGTTCGAGGCCCCGATCACGATCGAGATGAAGCGGCCCAGGAACGCGCGCATGGAGTTCACGGTCCAGGGCATGTCCGGAGTCCAGGCCTACGACGGGCGGCAGGCCTGGGGCATCTCGCCCATGGGCAGCCGGAAGCCCGAGCCGCTGCCTCCCGAGATGGCCAGGGACCTCGACAACCAGGCCGACATCGACGGCCCGCTCGTCGACTACCAGGCGAAGGGGCATAAGGTCGAGCTCGCGGGCAAGGAGAAGGTCGAGGGAAAGGACGCCTGGAAGCTGAAGCTCACGCTCAAGAGCGGCGACGTCCGCTACGTCTACCTCGACGCCGGCTCGCACCTCGAGATCCGCAACGCGGCGAAGCGGACGATTCAGAGCACCGAGGTCGAGCTCGAGAACACGATCGGCGACTACAGGGAAGTGGGCGGCCTGCTGTGGCCGCACTCGATCCAGTCGGGCGCCACGGGCCGGCCGGAGAAGCAGACCGTCACGTTCGAGTCGATCGAGCTCAACCCGGCGATCGAGGACGGGCGCTTCAAGATGCCGCCCTCCCAGCCGGCCGAGCCGCCCAGGCACGACTGACGTGCAGCCCCAGCTCGACCCGATCCGCGTCCTCATCACCGGCGGCACCTTCGACAAGAGCTATGACGAGATCACGGGCAAGCTCGACTTCAAGGACACCCACATCCAGGAGATGCTGCGGCTCGGCCGCTGCCGGCTGCCGGTCGAGGTGCGCACGCTGATGATGCTCGACAGCCTGGAGATGACGGATGCCGATCGCCAGCTGATCCTGCAGAACTGCAGGAGCGCCGCCGAGGAGCGGATCGTGATCACGCACGGCACCGACACCATGACGGACACCGCGCGGGTGCTGGGCGAGGCGGCCTTGCTGAAGACGATCGTGCTCACGGGAGCGATGGTGCCGTACGCCTTCGGCAGCTCGGACGGCCTGTTCAACCTCGGCAGCGCGCTCTCGTTCGTGCAGGCGCTGCCGCGCGGCGTCTACGTCGCGATGAACGGACGCTGCTTCGCGTGGGACGATGTCGTCAAGAACCAGGAGCTCGGGATCTTCGAGCCGCGGCGCTGATGGCCTGGCACGCCCGGACGGGAGCGGCGCTGCTCGCGTCGTGCGCCGCCGCGGCGCTCCTCGCCGCCGCCGCCCGGGCCGGCACGCGCGAGAGTGGCGCGCCGCTCGAGGCGTCGCCGCCGACGTTCGAAGTCACGATGGAGGAGGCCTGGATCCCGATGCCGGACGGCGTGCGCCTGGCCGCCGATGTCTGGCGGCCGAAGCGCGCGGGCGACGCCGGTCGCTTTCCGGTCCTGCTCGAGTACCTGCCGTATCGCAAGACCGAGGCGCGCGGCAGCCGCTACCCGCTGTATGCCTACTTCGTCCGGCGCGGATACGTGGTCGCGCGCGTCGACATCCGCGGGACGGGCAACAGCGAGGGCACGCTCGTCCCGCACGAGTACAGCGACGTCGAGAACGAAGACGGCGACCACGTGATCGCGTGGCTCGCGCGCCAGCCGTTCTCGAGCGGCAAGGTCGGCATGTTCGGGATCTCGTGGGGCGGCTTCAATTCAATCCACCTGGCGATGCGCCAGCCGAAGGCGCTCAGGGCGATCGTCGCGGTGGACGCCACCGACGACCTCTACCAGGACGACGTGCACTTCATGGACGGGATGATGCACGTGGACTCCTGGGAGATGAGCCAGGACCTCGCCAACGCCATGCCGGGCGCGCCGGACTACACGATCGACGAGAAGTACTTCGCCGAGCGCTTCGACCAGCCGCCCTGGATGCTCACCTACAAGCGAAACCAGCGCGACGGCGCCTTCTGGGACCGTACGGCGCTCAAGGCGCGCTACGACGCGCTCCGCATCCCGAGTCTGCTGGTCGGAGGCTGGTACGACGGCTACCGCGACAGCATCCCGCGCATGCTCCAACACGTGAAGGCGCCCGTGAGGGCGATCGTCGGCGCCTGGAACCACACGTTCCCGCACCAGCCCTACCCGAACCCCGGCATCGAGTTCCGCCACGAGGCGGTGCGCTGGTTCGACTACTGGCTCAAGGGACGCGACACCGGAGTCATGCGCGAGCCGAAGCTCGCGGTCTACGTGCGCCGCTGGCACCCTCCGGGCCCCTACCTCGACGAGGCGCCGGGCGAGTGGCGTTACGAGGAGGGCTGGCCGGTGGCACGCGTCCAGGAGCGCGCGCTGTATCCGTCGGCGAGCCGCTCGCTCTCGGAGACGGCGCCCGCAGCGTCGGCCGAGAGGCTGCGCTACGTACCGACGAGCGGCGTCGAAGCCGGCGGGCCGGTGATGTGGTTCGGCGACGTGGCCCCCGACCAGCGGCCCAGCGACGCCTTCAGCCTGGTCTACGAGACTCCGGCGCTCGAGGACGAGCTCGAGATCCTCGGTCTGCCGCGAGCGATGCTGCGGGTCTCCGCTGACGCTCCGCAAGCGCACTGGTTCGCGCGCCTCGGCGACGTGGCTCCCGACGGCACGGTCACGCTCGTCGCGAGCGCGGGCCAGAACGGCGCCCATCGCAGGTCCGCCCGCGAACCGGAAGCCATCGAGGCCGGACGACCTTTCCCGCTCGAGATCGAGATGCACTTCACCTCGTGGACGTTCCCGAGGGGTCATCGGCTGCGCCTCGCGATCAGCAACGCCCAGTGGCCGATGATCTGGCCCACGCCGCATCCGATGACCACGACGCTCTACCTCGGCCCCGATGCCACGCGGCTGCTCCTGCCCATCGTGCCGCCTGCCGCGCGCCCGCGGCCGCGCTACCTTCCGATCGATCCACGGGAAGACCGTCTGCCGGGCTTCGAGCCGATCGCCCTCAGCACGCCTTCGGGCTACGGCGAGATCTCCTCGGTGGAGCGGAACCCGCAGAAGGGAACTGCCCGAGTAGTGGCGACGAGCTCGAGCGCCAGCCGCTATCCCTGGGGCGAGGAGCACAACACCGAGTCCATCACCCACGAGACCGCGGACGCTCGGCCAGAGGTCGCTTCGGTACGGGGGGAGTACGCCACCTCGGTCACGCTGAAGGACCGCGCGCTGCGCTGGGAGAGCGTCGTGAACTGGCACAGCGACCGAGAGACCTTCCACTACACCGGCACCCGGCGGCTGCTGAAGGACGGCAGGCTGGTACGCCAGAAGACGTGGGAGGCGGCGATCCCGCGGGACCACCAGTGAGAGACTAGAATCTCAATCGACCGCCAAGGCGAGGGAGGAAGGCATGCAAGGGCTGGCACTGACGGGAATCGCCTGTCTGGTACTCACGGGTCCGCTGTTCGCGGGCTCGCCGGTGACGTCCTATCAGGAGGCACGCCAGGTGCTGGACGCCGGCATCCAGGCGATGGGAGGCCTCGAGGCGCTGCGCGGGATCAAGGACCTTTCGCGCGAGGGCAGCGGCACGGGCTACGCCCAGGGCCAGAGCCTGACGCCGGACGGCCCGCTCTCCGCGCGAGCGACCGAGATCCAGACCTTCCAGGACTTCTCGGGGAGCCGCAACGCCAGCCTGGTGGCGACGAGCGGCGCGGGCGTTCTGCCCACCAAGACGCGGACGGTCGCCACCGACACGGGCTTCTCGTACAACCTGATCACCAAGGTCGTGACACCCATGGCCCCGGTCGCGCTCGGGAACTCGCGCGGCAACATGCGGCGTGACCCGGCCGTGCTGCTGCTGCTGGCGAACGAGCGCGCGGAGACGCTCCGGAGCCTGGGCGAAGAGACGATCAACGGGCGGCGTCACCGGCTGATCAGTTTCTCGGCCGCCGACGGCGCGCAGATCGGCCTCGCGTTCGACGCCACGACGGGGCTGCTCTCCCGCGTCCAGACGCTCGCCGACAACCCGATCCTCGGGGACACGCTCACCGAGACGGTGCTCTCGGACTACCGCGAAGTCCCCGTGGGCGCCGCTCGCGTGCGGCTGCCGTATCGAGCCCAGACGATCGTCGGGGGCGAGATCACGCAGGACCTGACGTACCGCACCATCGCCGTCAACTCCGGCCCGGGCACCGGGCTGCTGGATCCACCGGCCGCCGCGGAGACCGTGCCCCCGGCGCCTCCCGGCGCGGGAGTGGTCCTGACGAAGCTCGGCGAGGACGTGTACTTTGCCGGCGGCGGCTCGCACCACAGCCTGTTCGTGGTGTTCCAGGACCATGTGGTGGTGGTCGAGGCCCCGCTCAGCGAGGAGCGCTCGCTCGCGGTGCTGGCGAAGATCGCGGAAACCGCTCCCGGCAAGCCCGTCCGCTACCTGGTGCCGACGCACTACCACTCCGACCACACCGGCGGCTTGCGCACGTACATCGCGAAGGGCGTCACGATCGTGACGACCCCCGGCAACCGCGCCTTCGTCGAGCGGCTGGCGAAGGCGACCAAGACGATTCGCCCCGACGCGCTGGCGCGCGAGCCGCGGGCGCCCGTAATCGAGACCTTCACCGGCAAGCGCGTGTTCGACGACGGCACACACGCGCTCGAGGTGCGCGACATCGGGCCGAACCCGCACGTGACCGAGGCCGTCATCGGCTACCTGCCGAAGGAGAAAGCGGTCTTCGTGTCCGACCTGTTCACGATCCCGGTCGCGGGACCCTTCCCGCCCGCGAGCCCGGCGCTCGTCGACTTCGCCGACAAGCTCCAGAAGCAGGGTCTCGTCGTCGACACGATCGCCCCCGGCCACGGCAGGCTCGGCAACGCAGCCGATCTGAAAGCCGCTCTCGCGGTGAAGCCCCCGGCCAACTGAGAACGGCCTAGAATCCCGACGTGTTCGAGACCGCCGAGCTCGGGCGCTCCGTCGGCAAGCAGGAGTTCGAGGCCGAGGTACCGAAGCTGCGCCTCGAGCTGTTGGAGGCGCAGCGCGAGCTGCAGAAGGCCGGGGTACCCGTGATCGTGCTCCTGGCCGGGGCCGACGGGGCCGGCAAAGGCGAGACGGTGGCGCGCGTCCTGGAGTGGCTCGACACGCGCGGGCTCGACACCCACGCCTTCGGCGCCCCCACCGACGAGGAGCGCGAGCGGCCGCGCTGGTGGCGCTACTGGATGCGGCTGCCTCCGCGCGGCCGCATCGGCATCTTCTTCGGCTCGTGGTACAGCGAGCCGCTCGTCGAACGGGCCTTTGGCCGCCTCAGCCGGCCGCGCTACGACCGGAGGCTGTCCGAGATCGCCTTCTTCGAGCAGATGCTCGCCGAGGACGGGGCGCTCATCGTCAAGCTGTGGATCCACCTCTCGAAGAAGGGGCTCAGGAGGCGCCTCCGGCGCTTGGAGGGAGACCCCGCCACCCGCTGGAAGGTCACGAAGGCCGACTGGAAGCACTTCCGCAAGTACGACCGGTACATCGAGGCCTCCGAGCACGCGATCCGGCGCACCGACACGAGCCACGCGCCCTGGCTGCTCGTCGAGGCCACCGACGAGCGCTACCGCGACCTCATGGCCGGGCGCACGCTGCTCGAGCGTTTCCGCAGCCGGCTGGCTGCGGCCGCGCCCGCGCCGAGGGCGACCGCCCCCGCGGGCAGCCCCGCCCCGCCCCCGGCGATGAGCCGGGAGGCCTCGCTCACCATCCTCGACCGGGTGAACCTGAAGCGGAAGCTGGCCCTACCCGAGTACGACCGGCGGCTCGAGAAGGCGCAGGGACGGCTCGGGCGGCTCGTGCGCGCCGCCTTCGAGAAGAAGCGCTCGTCCGTCGTCGTGTTCGAGGGCTGGGACGCCTCCGGCAAGGGCGGCAACATCCGGCGCCTCACCGCCGCCATGGACCCGCGGACCTACCGCGTCCTCTCGGTGGCGGCGCCCACCGACGAAGAGAAGGCGCGGCACTACCTCTGGCGGTTCTGGCGGCACGTGCCGCGGGCCGGCTACGTCACCGTCTACGACCGGTCCTGGTACGGCCGCGTGCTCGTGGAGCGGGTCGAGGGCTTCGCGCGACCCGAAGAGTGGAGCCGCGCCTACCTCGAGATCAACGACTTCGAGCAGCAGCTGGCGGGCCACGGGATCGTCCTTGCAAAGTTCTGGCTGCACGTGGACGAGAAGGAGCAGCTCAGCCGCTTTCGCGAACGCGAGACGGTGGCCTGGAAGCGGCACAAGATCGGGCCCGAGGACTGGCGCAACCGGGAGAAGTGGGCCCTCTACGAGGAGGCGGCCTCCGACATGATCGCCCGCACGAGCACCGCGCAGGCGCCCTGGACGCTCGTGCCCGCCAACGACAAGCGCGTCGCCCGCGTCTCGGTGGTGGAGTCGCTCTGCGCCCGGCTGGAGCGGGCGCTCGACGGCTGAGCTGCCTCCATGAGCCACGGCATGACCATCCTCGTGACGGGCAGCGCGGGGCACCTCGGCGAGGCGCTGATGCGCACGCTGCCGGGCGCCGGTCATCAGGCGGTCGGCCTCGACAGCAAGCCATCGGCCTTCACCCAAGAGGTGGGATCGATCACCGATCGCGCCTTCGTGAGGAGGTGCATGTCGGGCGTGCGCGCGGTGCTGCACACCGCGACGCTGCACAAGCCGCACATCGCTACTCACGCGCGGCAGGACTTCGTGGACACCAACATCACGGGTACCCTCAATCTGCTGGAGGAGGCCGCGAGGGCGGGCGTGGGCGCCTTCGTCTTCACCAGCGGCCTGGATCACCGAGGATGTCGTGCCGGTGCCCAGGAACATCTACGGCGTCACCAAGACGGCCGCCGAGAACCTGTGCGAGCTGTTCCACCGCGATTACGGACTGCCCTGCATCATCCTCAGGACCTCACGGTTCTTCCCGGAGCCGGACGACCGGAGGGAAACCAGGGAGGCCTACGCTGACGCCAACCTCAAGCTGAACGAGCTTCTGTACCGTCGGGCAGACATCGAAGACGTCGTCAGCGCGCACCTCCTCGCTTTCGGAAAGGCGGCCGCCATCGGGTTCGGTCGCTACATCGTCAGTGCGACGACACCCTTCACGCGCGACGATCTGCAGGAGCTGCGCACGAATGCGCGCGGATGGTCGATGGCTCCCAGCATCGACCGGGTGTACGTCAACGAACGCGCGAGGAGCGAGCTCGGTTGGCGGCCGGAGTACGACTTCGCTCGCGCCATCGACCTTCTCCGTGGGGGAGAGGAGCCCCGCAGCCCGTTGGCGCGAGTGGTCGGCTCGAAGGGATATCACGCCGAGGTGTTTGACGAGGGGCCATAGCCGGTGGCCTGACACCGTTCAGCGCGTACCCGTCCGCTCCAGTCCTTCGGCGAGTTGAGCGACCAGACCTGACATTGTCTCGTGTGACGCCGCCGCGGCGCGCTTCAGCGCCAGGTAGGCTGGTTTGGGGAGCATCAGCTTCGTCTGGACCTTCTTGATGCCCCGGGGTCGGCCTCGCCTTTCGCCCACGGCATCCATGATCGCCT
>Ga0209341_10004433_pt1 | contig 12941 bp, 13 predicted proteins | sample RifCSP13_2_FD_184020 | JGI IMG/M metagenome (GOLD analysis project Ga0209341, IMG submission 184020) | Soil microbial communities from Rifle, Colorado - Rifle CSP2_sed 13_2 (SPAdes) (version 2) | ecosystem: Environmental > Terrestrial > Deep subsurface > Rock core/Sediment | place: Rifle...
CCTGGTCCGCCGCCCGCTTTGCATAGGTCCGTACGTCCGCCAGCGACGGCGCGGGGCCGGAGTTCACGAGATGGTGCGCAATCTCCTGCGTGTGTTCATCCAGGCTACCCGCGTACGTGCCAATCAGCGCTTGAGCGATCCGGTGATGCAAGAGCTGACGCCGCGGACCGATCACGCGGCGGTGAACCACGTGGCGGACCAGCGGGTGGGTGAACCTCAAGCTGGCGCCTTCCGAGACGAGCCATCCGCCGGCCACACACTCGTCTATCGCGGAGAGAGCGGGCTCCGAGTCGATCGCCGATGCGGCGCGATACACGTCGTAGGAGATCGTATCGCCCAGACATGAGGCCAGTTCCAGCGCTTCCCGGCAGGTCCTTGAGACGTCGTTCAGGCGGACCTCGATAGCGTCGCTGACTTCGGCGGGCAGCTTCAACTCGCCGCCGCGAACGGCGGTCGTCAGATAACCGCCGCGCTCTACCAGCGCTGCCGAATCCGCAAGGTGATGCATCGCCTCTCGCACGAAGAGGGGATTGCCGCGCGTGGCGTCATACACCGTTGCCACCAGTTGGTGACTGGGGCGCCCGTAGCCCAGCCCAGTCATCAGCTCGGCCGTCTCCACCTCCGTCAATCCGGATAGCGCAAGCTCGGCGCATGCGTCCTCCCGCTTGAGCCGTGCAATCGTTCTCTTCACCCATTCGCCCATCTCACCAGAGCGGTGGGTGGCCAGGATCAAGATAGGCAACGGCTGGCGATCAGCCTGATCCATGATGGCGATGACGACGTGGCCGAGGAGGTCAAGAGAAGAACGATCGGCCCAGTGCACGTCGTCCAGTATCACGACCAACGGCTGCTCACGCGAAACGTTTACCAGCAGGTGGGATACAGCCGCCGACAAGCGAAGCAACTCATAGTCGCCCGCATCATCGGGCTCAACGCGCGGCATCGGTTCCTGCTCTTTTCCCAGAAGGCTCCGGATCACCGCCTGCTCGCCTTCATCGAGGGTCCTATACGCGTCTCCCCACTGGTCGACACACGAGCCCACGAGTTCCACGAACGGCAGATAGGGTATGGAGATGTCTTCGTAGCAGTGCCCGTAGATCGAGCGGACTTGCGCGTGTACCTTGCTGCGCCACTCGCGGAGCAAGCGGCTCTTGCCGATACCGGTTTCGCCCGCGACGAGTAGCAGGCGGGCGTGGCCCGCAGTCGCGTCGCGGAGCGAGTCGTCCAGCAGTTCGCGCTCTTCCCGGCGCCCCATGAAGGGGCCCGAGCCACGAATCACGCCCGGGCGCGACGCCTCCTGACGGGGGTGTGTAGCCAGCTTCAAATCCCCCTCTGCGGCTGAGCCACAGTCCAATTGTTCAAGATGCTCTTGTATCCTACACAAACCGGAGCGGCCGTCAACATCTACATACCGCGAGGGACGCTTCCAATAACACCCGGCTCGATTGTTGCTGTGCCCCGGTGTCAAGCGCCTAAACGGATGTTAGCCATCCCCGCACGGCGCCCAGGGCCTCCGCCCAGATCTCCTGACGGATGCGGCCGCTGGATTTCGGCGCGTTGAAGCCATGGTCCGCGCCGCGCAGCAGGTGTACCACCGAACCGGCAACCTTCGCAGCGGCAGCACGTAGTTCATCCGGAGAGGCGAACACGTCATTGGTCCCGGAGCAGAAAATCGTGGGGATGGCTATCGGCGGTAGGTGTGCGTCACGCGTCTGCTCAGGCTTGCCCGGCGGGTGCAGAGGGTATGCAAAGAGCGCGAGCGCATCGGCCGAGGTACCCGCCGCAACCACCTGAGAGGCGATACGCCCGCCCATGGAACGCCCGCCGATAACCAAACGGCCCGTCGCCGGCCTCGTTGCCTCGATCACCGCCCGCCAGGTCGCTTCCAGGACGGCCGGCCTGTCTGGCGAGCGCCTGCCCGCCTCCTGGTATGGGAACTGGAACCGGAGGCTGAGCACACCTCTCGATGCCAGCTCTCGGCAGGCGTATCGGCCGAAGGGGTCGTGGACGTTGGACCCCGCCCCGGGGGCATACAGGAAGGTCCATCCAGCGTCGCCCTCCGGTTCGCTGCGTATAGCCGCGACGGATACACCATCGGATATCGGAATGTTGAGGGTCGTCTCGCTCATTAAGCTACTTCGCCTTCCCCGGTTGTGGGGAGATGATAACAAGAGGCCGGGCCACTGGAGCGGCCCGGCCTTCCTGCTTGCTGTTCTGTTGTTCGCTTGCTCGGTGTGGGCTTAGCCCTGGCCGAACCAGCCACCCATCTGCATGAGCACACCCATGTCACCGGTGAAGGTGAACTGGCCGCTCATGAAGGCGGTGGCGCCATCCAACTCACGTCGCATGACCTTCAGCCAGACTTCTGACGGCGAGTTGATCGTGACCGTCGGGGCGTCCGCCGTGCCTTCGGTGACCTCGCACTTGCCATCCGCGATCTTCGCGTAGTAAGTGCCGGCCTCGTCGCCGCTGAAGTTAAACTGAATCGTGGCGTTTGCGCCACCGGCCTTGTCCGCCTGGAATGCGCCGGGCATGCCAGTCATGACTTCCTTGATGGAGTTGGGCAGCTCCTGGGTCATAAAAGAACCTCCTTCTTATCTGCGCGCCGTCTTGTTTTAGCGCTTGCTTAAATGGGAGCGAATCCGCGCAGTAGAATACCACGATTGTCCAGACCCGTCTATAGTCTCTCCACGCGGCGTTTGCCGCCGGGCGCAATCCGGCCTCAGCCGGAAATCAAACAGGGCGTCCGAACGGACGCCCTGTTTGCCTTGATCGCTCGATTTGCCTGCTTCAGGCGCTCTACTTCTTCGCCTTTTTTACCGGCGCCTTGCGCGTCCGCGCAGACGCGCGGGCGGTCGGCTTCGCCGCCTTCTGTGCCTTAGCGACACTCTTCTTCGGCGGCTTCTCCTCGGCCGGAGCCTGTAGCGCCGCGATCGCGGCGTTATACCGCAGCAGCAGCCGCGACTTCCGGCGGGCGGCGTTATTCGGGTGGATTATCCCTTTTTGCGCGGCGCGGTCCAGCGCGATGAGAGCGCCCCGCACGACCGTGCGGGCGGCCTCCGGATCGCCGGATACAATCGCCTCACCGGCCTGCTTCACGGCCGTCTTCGTCGCGCTCTTCACCGCGCGGTTGCGGATACGCCTCTTGAGAGACTGTCGGTGAGCTTTCTCAGCGGATCGGGTGGCCAATTCTCCTCCTTGCGCCGGCACGCCGAACGGTCCGGGCAGCAATCATGATAGCATGCCCCCGCCGGGGCGTGTCCAGACGGAGGCAGCATTAGAGTAGATGATTTACGCCAGCTGCATTATCGACGGCCTCACCCGTCCACCCGCGATCTCCAGGAACCCCACCGTCCCCAGCCGCGCGCTCTTGTGGTCCGGGAAGGTCGGGCTGCCCGGGTTCACGATCAGCACGCCCTTCACCGTCGCGATCTCCGCCGCGTGCGTGCTCCCCCGGACGATCACGTTCACCAGCCCCCCAAAGTGGTGGCGCATGAGCCCGTCCAGCGTACGCAGCGGCGGCGCCTCCGGCAACTGAAAGTCGTGCACGAGGCCGATGCGCAGCGCCCGGCCGCCTTCACCATCGATGCGCAACACCTTCGACTCCGCCAGCCGCGGGTCCTGCGGCGGCAGCGTGCGCTCCCAGCCCAGCTGGTCCCCGTTGCCGCTCACCGCCATCACCGGCGCGATCTCCTCCAACCAATCGATCACCCGGGGCACCATCAGGTCACCCCCGTGCATGATCAGGTCCACGCCGCGGAACGCCTCGTATATCTGCGGCCACAGCTCCTTCGCCGCCACAGGTATATGCGTGTCCGAAATCAGCCCGATGCGCACGGAACCATCTTATCTGATCGCCCTCCACAGATGTCGTTCGGGCGCGCCTACGGGACGCAGGCCGGGCCGTTGAACGCCCGCTGGCCACCGAACATCAGCGGAGTCACCACGGCCAGGCTCAAGATGTCCTGGATGTTGATCGCTTCCAGGAAGATACCGGGGCCGGGCACCAGGTCCCAGCGCTGGTTGTACAAGGGTTCGTCGCCCGGGCTCGTGTTGAGATGGCGATCCGGTGTCACGAAACTCAGTACATCCTGAATCGAAACCTTGTCCCTGGTTTCGACAGGGCCACCGGCCACGCTATAGACATCGCCCGGCCACGCCTGGCTGTAAATCGGCGCTGACAACGTGTGGCTCCCGCAGTTGTCCAGCGGGTTGGTCCCGACCCACGCCTCGGCCGTATCGATAAACCCGTCGCCGTCGTCCTCTGGGTCACAGGCGTCTCCGCCCTGTGCGTCTCCGTAGATCAGGTCCGTGTCCACCTGCGACGGGTTCACGATCAGAGGGCAATTATCGGGGCCCACCGCGAGAGGGCCGCCGTCATCGGGGTCCAACGACCCGTCGGCGATAACGTCGTTGTCATCGTCGGTGTCACAGGCGTCACCGCCGTTGCCGTCCCCGTCCGTATTCGTCTGCGGGTTGTTATACGCCGACGGGCAATTGTCCGATGCCGACGCGAAGGTATCGCCGTCCGGATCGCTGCCGCACGCAGATCCGGCGACCACTGATCCGTCATTCGTTGGACCCACGTAGAAGACGGTGTTGTCGTGCGGGTCGATGTTGAGGTTGCCCGCATCTTTGATACGCACGTTGGCCAGGTCAAGATAGGACGTTCCGGCCCCGATGGCTTCCAGGCTGAGCCGGATGATCACTCCGCTCCCCGTACCAGCGCCGCTGCTGGCCAGCACGACGTGGTAAACCCCGTCCGTGTCCGGAACGGCATCGCTGAAGTCGAGCAAAAGGGGGAACACGGGCAGGATGAACGGACTGGACTGCGCGCCGGCTACCTTCACCACGGCTGGGTTGTAGCGCAAGTCTGCCTCGAAGCCGGCGATACTGGCGACGCCCTGGATCACGATGTCCCCCGTAAACGGCGTCGGACTCACCGGGGCACTTCTGCACGCCTCAATGGCGCCCACCGTGAAAGCCGAGTTGCCGGACGTGTTCGTATCGACGCTGACCGCGGGGCCCGTCGCGGCCCGCGACACGTCGGTTCCCACAGTCAGAATAACCGCGGTGGCAGCGGCGAGCAACGCCAGGGCAGTGGTTCTAATCCAGGTCATCACACTTTGTCAGACGCAAACGAGGGGGAGGACATCTCCTCCCCCTCGTTTGATCTTCTGTTTGCGGAGCTGCCTCGTCCGGCGATGGTTACGGCGCTATGCAGTTCCGTAGGTCAGTAATGTACGCCATTGCGTCGTCGATGTCTACGTCCCCGTCGCCGTCTCGGTCAAGAGCCGGGTCCTGGTTGTGCACGGCGTCGCGGAGTGCCAGTACGTCATCGACATCGAAATGGTCGGTGGGCGCCGCAAAGCCGCCCAGGACCTGGTCCAGGCAGGGTCCGGCCGGGTCAGGGATGTGGCTGGCCGCAGCCTCGTCGCCTCCCAGATCGACGTCCAGGTTGCCCGTGGCGAACGTGATGCCGATAGCCAGCACTGCTACGATCGCGGCGGCCCCAACTGCCGCCAGCCCGAATACGCCCTTTTTCATAATTTCGTAACCTCCTCGAGTCTGTTCTCTGTTCCGGACTTCGCTCCGGAGGCGTGCAAGGCCGCGGGCCATCCCCTGATCGGAGGGATGCTCCAGCGGCGTCTGCTCAAGCGAGTCGAGGATTTCCACGTGGGCCTGCATTTCGGCGGCGTGCTCCGGATGGCGTTCAGCCGCGCGGCCGTCGCTGGCGCCAGTCGCGTCGGCCTCGCGGATTGCGTCTCCGAGTATGTCGTCGAATCGCTCGTCCATCGTTGTGCGTTCCTTCTCGCTCTACTGTCGAACTGTTTATTGCCGACGGGCCGCGGAACTATTCGGGTTGTTCCGCGAAATCTCTAAACCTACGCTAGTCGCTTCCGCAACGCTTTGATCGCGCGCGTCTGCAGCGAGTAGACGGCCCTCTCGTGCTTCCCTAGCAGTAGCGCCACCTCGGGCGTCGTCAGGCCCACGAAGTAACGAAGGACCATCACCTCGCGCTGGTCCCTGGAAAGAGCCGCGACCGCGCGCCTCACGTCCAGTCGCACGGCAGCAAGCTCGGGATCCCCGGCGCCCGATTCCCTCCTGGTATCGGTCAGCGAAGCCTCAGTTGGCCGGCGGTAAGCCGCGCGGTGGTGGTAGTTCACCGTGTTCCGCGCTATCGTATAGAGCCACGCCAGCAGCGGCCGCCCGCGGTCACGGTAACCGCCGATGCTTTTCAACGCCTGCAGGAAGACCGTTGCGGTGAGGTCCTCCGCCGTTTCGCGGTCGTCCACGCGCGCCTTCACGTAGCGGTAGAGCGTGGCGTAGTGCCGCTGGTAGATAGCCACCCAGGCATCCTCGTCGCCGGACCGCGCTCTCAGCACCTGCTCCGCTTCCGCCTCATTCCAGTCAGGGCGGCCCGCCATGTCCAGGTTAAACGTCGATTCCATACTCATGAATGCACCGAAGCCGCCCCGCTGACGGCGGCGCGGCAAGTCTACCTTCGATTATCGCTCTCCGGCCGGCTTACTTTCCGTAGAGGCGGTTATAACTCAGTAATAGCGGGAACCTGCGTTTCATCTTGTGCTACGCCGGCGGGCCAATGCGCCAACTCCCGCCGCACCCGCCGCAACACCGACCGCGAGCAACCCCCATGCCCACCCGGGTACGCCGCCACGCGGCGCCGCAAGCGAACCCACGCCTGCGGGCGGCCCGCCGCCGACGTTACCCCCCGTCGCGGCGGCGGTGGCGGTCGCAGCCGGCGCTGTGGTCGGGACAGGGCCCGGAGTAGGTGATGGGGTCGCTGTCGGTGCAGGACAGGTCATGCCCGCGTACAGCGTGCCTCGACGCGACTCAGCGATCGCTATCGGATTCCCCGCGTCGTCGCGCAGGTCCACGCCGCGCAGGCCCAGCGGCGTCACCCCCGCTCCCACCACTTGCAACTTCAGGCGGCTCAGAACGCCGGCCCCCACCTCGGATGTGCCCGCGGGCTCGACTCCCGCCTTGCCGATGTCGCCGACCACCGCGTGGAATTCGCCGCTAGCGTCAGGTAGTTCGCTCCCTACCGCGAAAAGGTTGCTCCCCGGCGCCTGTTTCAACAGTTGATTGTAGTCCGCCGCGACCACATTGATGACGTTCAGGTCGTAGTAAAACGTAAGCTCGTACGCCGCGATCCCTCGGTCGCCTGGGATACCGGGCTCCGGCGCCACGATATCCACCTCCACCGTGTCGCCCAGGCCTGCCGAAACGCACTCGTCCACCGCCGGCACCAGTCGCGGCGTGTTCCCGGTAACGTCCGCGTCTATCACAACGCCGATCCCTGACTGGGAGCCCACCGGCGTCGGCGCGACGGCCATCGTCCCGCCGAGAGCCACGGCCAGGAACAGAAACGCTAAGAACAAGCGTGACATCGGCGCCATTCGTAACGGTCTTGCGGTCGCTCCTTTTCTTATATACTAGTATCACCCCCAACAAGGAGTCGCCCAATGGCCATCGAGACCGGAACCGATACCGTTAAGCGCGGGCTTGCGCAAATGCTCAAGGGCGGTGTCATCATGGACGTCGTCACCCCCGAGCACGCCAAAATCGCCGAGGAAGCCGGCGCCTGCTCCGTCATGGCCCTCGAGCGCGTCCCGGCCGACATCCGTGCTCACGGCGGCGTAGCCCGCATGTCCGACCCCGAGGTCATCGTCCGCATCATGGAGTGCGTAAGCATTCCCGTTATGGCCAAGGTGCGCATCGGCCACTTCGTCGAGGCCCAGATCCTGGAGTCGCTCGGCGTCGACTACATCGACGAGTCCGAGGTCCTTACGCCTGCGGACGAGAGCCACCACATCAACAAGCGCGAATTCAAGATCCCCTTCGTCTGCGGCTGTCGCGACCTCGGCGAGGCCCTCCGCCGCATCGGCGAGGGCGCGGCCATGATCCGCACCAAGGGCGAGGCCGGCACCGGCGACATCGTCGAGGCCGTGCGACACATGCGCGCCCTCTGGGATGGCATCCGCCGCCTCCAGAACATGCCCGACGACGAGCTGATGTCCGAGGCGAAGGACCTGGGCGCCCCCTACGACCTCGTCAAGGAGACAAAGGAACTGGGCCGGCTGCCTGTGGTCAACTTCTCCGCCGGCGGCGTCGCCACCCCCGCGGACGCCGCTCTGATGATGCAGCTCGGCGCCGACGGCGTCTTCGTCGGCTCCGGCATCTTCAAGTCGGAAAACCCGGCCAAAGTCGCCCACGCCATCGTCAAGGCCGTGACCAACTACAACGACCCGGCCATCCTCGCCGAGGTCTCGCGCGGCCTCGGCCAGCCCATGAGCGGCATCGCCGTCGGCTCCATGCCCGAGGGCGAAAAACTGGCGCAGCGCGGCTGGTAGACGTTCTTCAGCAGCCGAACAGTGCGAGACAGGGAGAACGCGCGCCAGCTTGTGCGCAGCGTCATCGATCGCGCCTTCCGCCAGGGCACCGTCGTTTCCGCCGCCGACGGCTCGGTTCACAGCCTCTTTCCTGTGGGCATCAGCGCCAGCGAGGGCGAGGCCCTGCGCGAATGGGTCCGGCGAGAACGCGCGGTGCAAACGATTGAAATCGGGCTCGGCTACGGGATCTCGGCGCTCCACATCTGCGAAGGGCTCCTGGCCAACGGTAACCCGGCAGCAAGACACGTAGTCATCGACCCGAACCAGGACACGAGGTTCGGGAACTGTGGTCTGCAGCTTCTGCAGGAAGCGGGCGTTACGGCACTCGTCGAGCACTGTGCCCAGGCGTCGCAGATCGCGCTGCCGGCCTACCTGAGTTCAGGCCGAAGCTTCGATTTGGCGTTCGTCGACGGCAATCACCGCTTCGACGGCGTCTTCCTAGACCTCATCTACCTGGGACGCCTCCTGCGTCCCGGCGCGATAATCATCGCCGACGATTACCAGTTACCCGCGGTGTCCCGCGCAGTCTCCTTCTGCCTGAAGAACCTGGGCTGGGTCCTGGAGGAGACCGGGGCGGCCGACGACCAGCATCACTGGGCAGCCTTGCGGACCGCCACCGGGGAGGACGCGCGGCCCTTCTACCACTTCGTCGAGTTCTAGTGTTGTTGACGCCGATGGACGCCGCTGACCTCTAACATCTCCGGCTTCGGCTGCTTTACAATATAACCGTGACCACCATCGGCATCCTGGCCCTCCAGGGCGACTTCATCGAACACGAAGCATCCTTCCGCAGGCTCGGCATCAGCACGCGCCGGGTGCGGCTGCCCGACCACCTGCGCGGCCTCGACGGCCTCGTGCTACCCGGCGGCGAGAGCACCACCTTCTGCCGCCTGATGGCGGACTTCAACCTCTTCGAGCCGCTGCGCACCTTCGTGCGCACCGGCGCGCCCGTCTGGGGCACCTGCGCCGGCATGATCGTGCTCGCCAACCACGCGTCAGACCTCGACTTCCCTACCCTCGAGGCCATCGACATCGCCGTCCTCCGCAACGCCTACGGCCGGCAAGTGAACAGCTTCGAGGCGGACATCGATATCCCGGCCCTCGGGGGCGATGCCTTCCACGCCATCTTCATCCGCGCGCCGGCTGTTGAGAGCGTCGGCAAGGGTGTTGAGGTCCTGGCGTCCGTTCGAGACGAGAAGACCGGCGAAGAGGCCCCGGTGGCGGTGCGGCGACGCCACATCCTCGCCACTTCCTTCCACCCGGAGCTCACAACCGACACTCGCCTGCACGCCTTCTTCGTGGACATGGTCCGGGACGCCGGCAGGAGCTCGAGCCCGAAGTGAGCCGCGCCCGCTACCCGCTGCCCACTGACCTCGTCGCCCTCGTCTCCTTCGACGGCCGCGTCTACCCTAACCAGGCCAGGCCCTGGGACCGCCTCGGCCTCAACGAGCGCGCCCACCCGCTGGAGGAGGCGATTGAGCAGTGGTTCTCCTTCGCCACCGGCAAGCAGACGTACGTCAATGTCCGCGGCGCCACCATCCGCGGCCTAATCACCGCCCGCCAGCGCGGCAAGCGCAGCGCCTGGGAGGTGGAAGTCCTTATCGATACCGACGAAGATAAGAGCGTGGTCTCGTCCCTCTTTAGCCGAATGCTCTCCGGTATCGGCCGGCTTGGCGCCGAACGCGCCTTCATTCGGCTCGACTCCGGCAGCGGACTGGTCCGCTCTGCACGCGACGCCGGTTTCTTCCCGTACCGGCAGCAGATTCTTTACCGTTTTGGATCGCAGCCGGGCGCGAAGTCACTCGACATCGGTCTCAGGTCAAAATCAAAACAAGACATGTTCGGCATTTTCCAGCTATACATGCACGCCGTGCCCGCCAACGTCCGCGCCATTGAGGGCGCCACCTTCCGCGAGTGGCAGGCCGCGCTGGAGCCCTGGGGAGGGCGCTGCACTGACCTTGTGCTGGAGGAGGACCGCACGATCACCGCCTGGGTCCGCGCCATGCGCGGAAACGCCGGCCGCCTCGCCGTGGTCTCCAGCAGCCGCTCTGTGGCCTTCGACGAACTCATCGCCGCGGGATGCGCTCGGCTCTCCAAGAGCCAGCAGGTCATGGCGCTCGTGCCCGAAGAAGAGGCCGGGCTGGGCGCCGCCTTCGAGCGCCAGGGTTTCGAGGCGGCGGGAAGCTACGTCTTGATGGCGAAACGGCTCACAAAGGCGGTGGGGAAGCTGGTGCCCGAGAGCGCCGGCACCGCCGTGCCGGTAAACTGATGCTGAACGTTACAGACGACCTCGACGCCCTCATCAACGTCCTCCCCATCCGCGTCTCCAAGTCCTTGCGAGAACGCACGAACAACTTCGAGCTGCTCGAGGTCGTGCTGGACCTCGGCCGCGTCCCCGAGGCGCGCTACCCTGGCACCGAGGTCATCCTCAGCGACCAGGAGGTCACCGAGGCGGACATCGAGCACGTTGTCTCTCGCATCGGCGAGTTCACGTCCGACAACCGCGCCGGCATCGAGCGCACGCTCCACCGCATCTCCTGCATCCGCAACCGAAAGGGCCGCATCGTCGGCCTCACCTGTCGCGTCGGCCGCGCCGTCTTCGGCACCATTAAGATCATTGAGGACCTCGTCCGCGACGAAAAGAGCGTCCTCCTCCTCGGCCGTCCCGGCGTCGGCAAGACGACGTTGCTGCGCGAGGTCGCGCGCTTCCTGGCGGACGAACTGAACAAGCGTGTGGTCGTCGTCGACACCTCGAACGAAATCGCGGGGGACGGCGACATCCCCCATCCCGGCATCGGCAGCGCCCGCCGCATGCAGGTGCCCTCACCGCAGCTCCAGCACCAGGTGATGATTGAAGCGGTCGAGAACCACATGCCGGAGGTCATCATCATCGACGAGATCGGCACCGACCTCGAAGCCGCCGCCGCCCGCACCAGCGCCGAACGAGGCGTGCAGTTGATCGCCACCGCCCACGGCAACAGCCTCGAGAACCTGATCATGAACCCCACCCTCTCGGACCTGGTCGGCGGCATCCAATCCGTGACCCTGAGCGACGAGGAGGCCCGCCGCCGCGGCACCCAGAAGGCCGTCCTCGAACGCCGCGCTCCGCCCACGTTCGACGTCCTCGTCGAGATCATCTCCTTCGTGCAGGTCGCCGTCCACGCCAACGTCGCCGAAGTGGTCGACGCCATCCTTCGCGGCTACCAGGTGCCGGCCGAGATTCGCGAACTCGACGCCGAGGGGAACGTCCGCCAGAAGCAGGCCCCCGCCCGCCGCAACGGACGCGACGCCCGCGAGACCACGTTCCTGGAGGAGCCTACCCGCGGCCCCCGCGCTCCCGACATCCGCGAGCGGCGCATCTACCCCTTCGGTGTCTCTCGGCAGCGCCTTGCCCAGGCCATGAGAGAGACCCACTTCCCCGGCCGCGTCGTCGACCACCTCGATGACACGGACGTCGTCATCACCCTGCGCCCATACTACCGAAGAAAGCCGCAGACCCTACACGACGCCGAAGGACGCGGCATCCCCATTTACGTCGTCAAGAGCAACACAATCGTCCAGCTCGAACAGTCCCTCCTCTCAATGCGAGCCGAGAAGGCAGGCGACCCCGTCGTGGCCGCTCTCAAGGAGGCAGAGGACGCCATCGGCGACGTCATCAACGGCGACAGCGCCCTCGACCTCGGGCCGCAAAACGCCTACATTCGCCGCCTCCAGCACATGCTCGCCCAGCGCTACAACCTGAACTCCCGCAGCATGGGCCGCGAACCCTACCGCCACGTCCGTATCCTCCCCGGCGCCCCGGAGTGACCGCAACCGGGCCTCGCGCCGCCCAATGTCATCCTGAGCACCCCTTCAACTGACCAGTGAAGCAACACTCCACGAAAACCGGCCAACGACCCGCATCACTCGCGAAGGATCTCGGCGGCCCCGCCTGCTCCACCGCGGGTCAGGCTGCGTGCGGCGCGACCTCCCCTGCGGCCAACCACCCGAGCGCGCGATCGCGGCCGGCCCCTGCACAAGGACTCAGCCTGACCACCCGCCAGCTCTCCGCGCCATGCCCCGCCCCGCTCATCCTGTCTGCCCGCCCGTGGAGGGAGGCACTCGTAGGATGAGCGCCGGCACAACGCCACGACGATCACCGCACGCCGCCCTCTTCATCACCCTCGAAGGCGGCGAAGGCTCCGGTAAATCCACCCACGCCCGCGCGCTGGCGGACCGCCTGCGCGCCGCTGGCCGCGATGTCTGCCTCACCCGGGAACCCGCCGGCACGGCCCTCGGCGCCCTCATCAAAGGCGTATTCGAGCGCCGGGCCGCCGGCGATGGCCCCCCTCTCACTCCCGGCGCCGAACTCTTCCTCTTCGAGGCCGCCCGCGCCGACCACGTCCGCACCGTCATCCGCCCCGCCCTCGCCGCCGGGCGCGTCGTCGTTTGCGACCGCTTCGCCGACTCCACCCTCGCCTACCAGGGTTACGGCCGTGGCCTCCCCCTCGACGAGGTCCGCCGTCTCAACCGCATCGCGACCGAGGG
>Ga0209341_10004435_pt1 | contig 12938 bp, 12 predicted proteins | sample RifCSP13_2_FD_184020 | JGI IMG/M metagenome (GOLD analysis project Ga0209341, IMG submission 184020) | Soil microbial communities from Rifle, Colorado - Rifle CSP2_sed 13_2 (SPAdes) (version 2) | ecosystem: Environmental > Terrestrial > Deep subsurface > Rock core/Sediment | place: Rifle...
GGCCGGCAACCGCCGCCGGCTCTCAACGTCCCTCGAGTGGCTGCGGAGCAGCCCGAAACTTCAGGCTGTCCGCAGTTCATTCGAACCCCGCTTAGGGCCTCGAGCCGAATTACACCAGTCAAGTTGCCGCCAGACTCCTGCGGCTTCCTGCTTTGCAGCCCAGGTCAGCTGGCCCTGTCTCCGGGCTGCCTCGATTCGCGGGGATGCTAGCTAACTACTTCTTTTTCTTGCCTTTTTTCTTGGCTTTTTTCTTCGCCATTTGTTGCTCCTTTAGGAGTTGGGGGAACGATCACGCCCGGTCCGTTCATCTGAATGGACGAGCGATCCAACCGCCGGGGCAAGCCCCGACGCCTTGAATTCCGCGCGCGCTTGCGTCGCGCAAGCATGCCGGCCTGCAAAAAAGAAATGTGTGGGTGAAACCGAAGGAGCTAGAAAGGCCTTGAGCCGCGCCAGACTTCCGAGCCGGAAGCAAGAAGCGATACGAGCGCCGTATGCGACGTTTCGTATTGAACTAGGCAAAGCTGAATGATTCGAAGCCAGTCACGGATACGATTAATACTCCACTGTCGCGCGTAATGCAAATGCGCTGCCGCGAATTTTGATCAGGAACTCGAAAGCGGACGTGTCGATTCCTGATCGGCAAGCCGCGGCGCGGCCTGTGTGTGATGCGCGCTTCGGTGCCCACCTTACTTGTTGCCATAGCCCCCGCCGCCGGGCATTTCGGCGATCAACCGGTCGCCTGCAGGGACGACGTAGGTCTCCTTGCCGGGCAGCACCCTGCCGCTTGCGAGCGTGATGCGGCCGACGCGGCCGTCGCCGCCGCCCGAGCGGCCGCGCGCCGGGTTGTGGCGCCGCTCGAAGGTGGCGCAGGCGATGCTGAAAGGCGCGGGCTCGGTGCTTTCGATTTCGATCACCGCGCCCAGGCCGCCGCGCTGCTTTCCTTCGCCGCCCGAGCCCTCGGCCAGCTCGCGCCGGCGAAACAGGAGCGGCGACTGCGCTTCGGTGATCTCCACCGGGATCGAGCCGACGCCGCTCGGGAAGGCGGTGGTGGAAAGACCGTCCTTCGCCGGGCGCGCGCCCATGCCGCCGATCCCGATCGAGATCACGTTGAACCGGGTCGCCTCCGGTTTCGCGCCCTCCAGTTGCGGCCCGCCGGCGAGGCCGAGCACCCACATGCTGCCCGCGCCCTCGGCGGGGATCCTGCCGCCGAGCGGCTCATCGAAGCAGCCGAACACCAGCTCGGGCAGCATCTGGCCGATGACATGCCGTGCGGTTACGGCCCGCGGCCGCAACGGGTGGACGATCGAATCCTCCGGGCAGGCGACGGTCACGACTTCGAGGGAGCCCGCGTTGTTCGGGATGCCCGGCGCGACGATGCATTTCACGCCGAAGGAGGTATAGGCGTCGGTATAGCACTTGGGCGAATTGATGCCGAAGCGCGACGCAGGCGATGTACCGGCGTAATCGACATGGACGCCGGATTCCGAGACGGTCAGCGCGGCGCGCAACGTGATCGGCGCCTCGTAGCCGTCGAGCTGCATCGAAGCGCTCCAGGTGCCGCGGGGCAGCCTGCGCACGGCCGCGCGCATCGAATCGCGCGAGGTGGAGACGATGTATTCGCCGAGCGTATCGAGATCGCCGAGGCCGAACTCCTCCAGCATCCCGGCCAGGCGCCGCGCCGCCACCTCGTTGCACGAAACCAGTCCCAGCAGGTCGCCGCGCACCTGCATCGGTTCGCGCACATTCCCCATCAGGATCGCGAACAGCGTTTCGTTGCGCCTGCCGGCCTCTATCAGCTTCATGTGCGGGACGTAGAGGCCTTCCTCGAAGACCGAGGTCGCCTCGGCGACGAAACCGCGGCCGCCGATGTCGATGACGTGACAGGTGGATGCGAAAAAGCCGATCAGTTTCCCTTTCAGGAACGCCGGCGTCACGGTGACGAAGTCGAAAAGGTGCCCGGTGCCCATCCATGGGTCGTTGGTGACCAGCACGTCGCCGGGCTTCAGGGACTGCGCGGGGAAGCGCTCGAGGAAGTGCGCCACTGCGGTCGCCATGGTGTTGACGTGCCCTGGCGTCCCGGTGACGGCCTGCGCGAGCATCCGGCCCCTGGTGTCGTAGACGCCCGCCGAAAGGTCACCCGCCTCGCGCGTGATCGGCCCGAACGCGGTCTTGAGGAGCACATTGGCCTGCTCCTCCACCACCGCGATCAGGCGGTTCCACAGGATCTGCCGGACCAGCTGTTGGCGGGCGTTCTTCTTCACGGCGCTCATGTTTGGTTCTCCAGAAGGAGGTGGCCGGCCGCGGTCACGCTGCAGCGCCAGCCCCGCGGCACCAGCGTGGTGGTCTGCGGCTCAATCGCCAGGGCCGGTCCCGCGAACTGCATTCCCGGCGTGAGATCCCTGCGCAGGTAAGTGGGAATGGGTCTGCTGGTTCCGGATTTCGGGTCGAAGACTTCACGCTTGCCGCTCGCGACTGCTTTGGCCTTCTTTTTCTTCAACGCGTTCTTGGTCTTCAATTCCCTTGAAATCGTCGACACGTTCACCGACCACGTCAGGAATTCCACGGGCACGTCGGAGATCCTCAGGCCGAACTGCTGTTCGTAGCGCGACTCGTATTCCGCCCTCAGTCTTACCGCGTCTTTTGCGTCGAGCGCGCGAGCCGGCAGCGGCACGGAGATTTCGTGGCCCTGGCCGAGGTAGCGCATTTCCACGCCGCGGCGCGTTTTCAGTTTCGCGCCGAGGGCCCCCGCCGCGACGATGGTTTCGGCCTCGTTTTGCATTTTTCCCAGAATTTTATTTATCCGTGAAACTTCAAAAAAATCATCCCGCAGCTGCAGGCTGCGCACCAGCTCGAACGCGACCGGCGCGCGCAGGAAGCCCACCGCCGAACCCACGCTCGCGTCCACCGGAACGAGGACCCTGCTCATGCCGAGCTTCGCGGCGAGGCGCGCGGCGTGCAGCGGCGCGCCGCCGCCGAAGGCGATCATGGTGCAGCGCTCGGCCGCCTTGCCGCGCTCGATCGCGTGCACGCGCGCCGCGCTCGCCATGTTCTCCTCGACGATCTCGCCGATCCCGGCCGCGGCCCAGCTGGCGTCGAATCCCAGAGCCGCGCCGAGTCTTCCGAGCAGCGCGCGTTCGGCCGCCGCGCGGTCCAGCTTCAGCGTGCCGCCGGCAAACGCGTCGGGATCGATGCGCCCGAGCGCGACGTTGGCGTCGGTCACCGTCGGCTCGCTGCCGCCGCGTGCGTAGCAGGCGGGACCGGGCTCGGCGCCGGCGCTCGCCGGGCCGACCTGGATGCGCTTGAGCTCGTCCAGCCGCGCGATCGAGCCGCCGCCGGCGCCGATCTCGACCATCTCGGTCACCGGGATGCGCACCGGCAGGCCGCTGCCCTTCAAGTTGCGCCAGACGCGCGCCACCTCGAACTTTCGCGACTGCTCGGCGCGGCCCTGGCCGATGAAGCAGATCTTGGCGGTGGTGCCGCCCATGTCGAAGGAGAGCACTTCGTCGAGTCCGTTTTCGCGCGCCAGGCCCGCCGAGAGGATCGCGCCGCCCGCGGGGCCGGACTCCACCAGCCGCACCGGGAAGCGGCGCGCCGTCTCGAGCGTGGTGAGGCCGCCGCCCGAGGTCATCAGATAAAGCGGGCAGCCGAAGCCGCGGCGCTTCAGTTCGGCCGCGAGCCTCGCGAGGTAGCTCGCCATCAGCGGCTGCACGTAGGCGTTGGCGCAGGCGGTGGAGAAGCGCTCGTACTCGCGGATTTCGGGGCAGACCGCGGAGGAAAGCGTGACCGGGACGCCCGGCAGGGCGGCCGCGAGTATTTCTTCCGCCTGTTTTTCATGGCAATCATTCACATAAGAATGCAGAAAGCCAATCGCCACGGCTTCGATTTTCTGCTCTTTTATTCTTTCGATAATTTCTTCAAAAGAACTTTCGAGTAAAGGCGACCTGATCTCACCCTTTGCCGTAATCCTCTCCTCCACGGGGAAGCGCAGTTCGCGCGGCACCAGCGGCGCCGGCAGTTCCAGCTCGAGATCGTAGTGCTCGTAGCGCTTCTCGTAGCCCATCTCGAGAACGTCGCGGAAGCCCGCGGTGGTCACGAGCGCGGTGCGCGCGCCTTTCCTCTCGATCAGCGCATTGGTCGCGAGCGTGGTGCCGTGGATCAGCACGCCTACCTGGGAGGGAACCAGCGCCGCTTCCGCCAGCACGCGTGCAATGCCCTCGAGCATGCCTTCCTCCGGCGCGCGCGGCGTGGTCAGCACCTTGGCCGAGTGGCGCCGGCGGCCGTGCTCGAGCACGACATCGGTAAAGGTGCCGCCGATGTCGGCGGCGAGCCGGGCGCGTTTCATAGGGGAACGAATATACTTGAATCATGTATCTGCTCCACTGCGCTGAACGCTCGCCCGCTGCTTCGTCTCGATCAGTTTCACCAGCGCGTGCAGCGCGCGGTTGGCGGGCGTCGGTATGCCCAGCGCCTCGCCCCGGCGCACCACGAAACCGTTCAGGTGGTCGATCTCGGTCGGCTTGCCGCGCGCGAGGTCCTGCGCGGTGGATGAATACTGCGCGGGCATGCCTTCGGCGATCTTGTAGGTCCTGGCGAGCATGTCCGGCGCCATCCGCACGCCGCTTGCCTTGGCCACGGCCAGCGTCTCCTCGACGACGTCGCGCATGGTTTCGCGGATCCCGGCGCCGGCAATCAGCTTGCCGTAGGGGAGCTGCGTGATCGCAGAGATGGCGTTGTAGGCGCAGTTGACCACCAACTTCGCCCATAGCTCGCCTGCGACGTTGTCCGAGATGACGACCGGAACGCCTGCCGCCTCGAACAGATTTCTTGTCATTTCAAGAGAATTCATTGAAATCTCCCCGTCCAGGGCGCCAATCACGAGATCGCCGCGGCCGTGGTGCTTGAGATGGCCCGGGCCGGCCATCTCGGTCGCAACGTAGACCACCGCGGGAATCACGGTTTGCGAAACGCGGGCCCGGATGCGTTCGATGTTGTCGACGCCGTTCTGCAGGTTTACCACGATGCTGCCGGCGTCCAGATACGGCGCGATCTGGGCGGCGGCTTCGTCGGTGTCGGTCGATTTCACGCAGAACAGGACCAGGCGTGCGCCGCGCACCGCTTCGGCTTCGGTGCTGGCGTCAACCGGAATGCGCTCGTTGAACTTGAGCCCCTCGAATTGCAGGCCCGACTTCCTGAACGCATCGACGTGGACCGGCCGGCCGATCAGCGTGACCTGGTGTCCGGCGCGCGCCAGCATGCCGCCGAAGAAGCAGCCCACCGCGCCCGCGCCGAGAACCGCCACCCGGATCGTTTCGGTCGCCATCCGCCAATCTTACTTGTCCGCCTGACTCCCTTCAGGCGGGCGTTCGGGCTAGTCCATGAAGCCGCGGCCGAGGTACCAGAAGAAGGCCGCAATCAGGCCCGACACCGGAATGGTCAGGAACCAGGCCCAGAGGATGCGCGCGGCGATGCCCCAGCGCACCGCCGACACCCGGCGCGACAGGCCGACGCCCACGATGGCGCCGGTGATGGTGTGCGTCGTAGAGACGGGGATCCCCAGATGCGTCGCGAGAAATAGCATGGCGGCGCCCGAGGTCTGCGCGGCGAACGCACCCGTGGGCCGGATCCGCGTAATACCCATGCCCATCGTGCGCACGATGCGCCAGCCGCCGAACAGGGTGCCGAGGCCCATCGCGGCATGGGAGGAGAGCACGATCCACAGCGGAACGTGGAACGGGCCTTCCAGGTAGCCGTTGGCATATAGCAGAACCGTGATGATGCCCATGGTTTTCTGCGCGTCGTTGCCGCCGTGGCCGAGGCTGTAGAGCGAGGAGGAGATGAACTGCAGCTTGTTGAACCTCGCCTCGGTGCGCGCGGGCGACGCCCGCTCCAGCACCCAGAGCAGGGCGAGGGACAGCGCCAGCGCCAGCAGCAGCCCGAGCAGCGGCGAGAGCACGATCGCCGACGAGGTCTTGATCAGCCCCTGCGCGATGATCACGCCCCAGCCGGCCTTGGCGAGCGCTGCGCCGACCAGCCCGCCGACCAGCGCGTGCGACGAGGACGAGGGAATGCCGAACCACCAGGTGATCAGGTTCCAGGCGATCGCGCCGCACAGCGCGCCGAAGATCACCGCGTTGTCGATCGCCGCCGGCGAGACGATTCCCGCGCCGACGGTCTTCGCCACCGCCACCCCGAAAACGAGGAAGGCGATGAAGTTGAAGAAAGCCGCCCAGGCCACCGCCGCCTGCGGCGTCAGCAGCCGGGTCGAGACCATCAGCGCGATCGAGTTCGCCGCGTCGTGGAACCCGTTCATGAAGTCGAACGCGAGCGCGACGACGACCAGCAGCGCCATGACGAGCAGGCTCTGCTCGCTCACGCGCCAGCCTCTGTGCTACTCCTCATATCCGTTCAAGTACGACGCCGTGGATGACGTCGGCCGCATCCTCGCAGCGGTCGACTGCTTCCTCGAACAGCTCGTAGAGTTCCTTGGCGCGGATCAGCGCGCGTGCATCCGAGACCTCGGCAAACAGCCGCATCATCCCGGCGCGCATGACGCGGTCGCCGTCGCTTTCGATTTCGCCGATTTCCTGGCAGATCTGCAGGATGCGTTGCGCGTTCTTCATGTCCGCGAGCAGCGCGACGGCCTCCTGAACCTTCTCGGTGGCGCGCAGCGCGATCTGGCCGAGCGCCGCCATTTCGGGCGTGAAGTCGCCGGGACCGTAGAGCTCGGCGCGCTGCGGGATGTCTTCCATGTAGTCGATCATGTCGTCCAGCGCCATCGCCAGGTCCTTGATCTCCCAGCGGTCGAAGGGCGTGATGAAGGTCTTGTGCAGCGAGAGGAAGATGTTTCGCGTCACGCCGTCGGCTTCGCCCTCGGTCTTCTTGATCTCGTCGAACAGCAGTTGGAAGGCCGCCGGGTCGCGCACCGAACTCATCCTCGCGAGCACCTTGGCGCCGCGCACCGTGCAGGCGGCCAGTTCGTTGAACAGCGCGAAATAGTTGTCGCTGCGCGGCGATGCAAAGGCGATCAGTCTGCTGAGCCACTTCATAGCGTCATCCCGCCGTCGACGCTGATCACCGCGCCGTTGATGTAGCTCGCCTCCTCGGAAGCGAGGAAGGCGAACACGTTGGCGACCTCGTCGGGATTGCCGAGCCGGCCGCAGGGAACCTTCTTCGCCATGTCGGCGAGCACGTTTTCCGGCATCTTGTTGAGGATCGGCGTCGCGATGAAGCCCGGGCATACGGCGATCGCGCGGATGCCCCGGCGCCCGAGTTCCCGCGCCCAGGTCTTGGTCATGCCGATGACCGCGAACTTGCTCGCCGCGTAGTTGGTCTGGCCGAAGTTGCCGTACAGGCCGACGATCGAGGAGGTGGTCAGGATGACGCCGGTCTTCTGCTCGATCATGATGTTGACGACCGCGCGCGTGCAGTTGTAGACGCCCTTCAGGTTGATGTCGATCACCTTGTCGAACTGGTCGTCGGTCATGTTCTTCAACTGCGCGTCCATCACGATGCCGGCGTTGTTGACCACGCAGTCGATGCGTCCCCACTTGGCCATCACCGCATCGACCATTTTAGCGATCTGCGCCTTGTTGGTGACGTCGACCTGGTAGCCCTCGGCCTCGCCGCCCGCAGCCTTGATCTCAGCCAACGTCTGCTGGATCAGTTCCGGATTGATGTCGCAGACGGCGACCTTCGCGCCCTCGGCGGCGAACTTGACGGCGGTCGAATGCCCGATGCCGCGCGCGCCGCCGGTGATGGCGGCGACTTTCCCGGCGAGTCTCATTTTGTTCCCCTGTGAATGGCTGCAGACCGACTCCATCAGGCTATGACCTGGGACGCCCGGCGTTTTGACGTGGATCAACGCCCGTCCAGCGGCGCCGGTAAAATGAGCTAAACGCTTGCTAGCGATAGCGTTTTCGCGCCAGCGCCGCGCCCGCGGCGAGCGCCTCGAGCTTCGCGACCGCGATCGCGCGGTCCATCGGCGCCATGCCGCAGTTGGTGCAGGGGAAGAGATGTTTCCTTGGCACGAACTGAAGTGCTTTTTCTATCACTTCAAGAACCTCTTGCGGCGTTTCAATCCGGTCATTCGCGACATCGATTACGCCGAGCAGGATGTCCTTTCCCTTGAGCAGCTTCAGCAGTTCGATCGGGACCTTCGAGTGGATGCATTCCAGCGAAATCTGGTCGATCCTGCTTTTCGCGAGCGCCGGGAAAATCTCCTCGTACTGGCGCCACTCGCCGCCGAGGGTTTGCTTCCAGTCCAGATTGGCCTTGATGCCGTAGCCGTAGCAGATGTGCACCGCCGTCTTGCACTTCTTCAGGCCCCGGATCGCGCGGTGCAGCGCGGCGACGCCCCACTTCTTCACCTCGCTCGTGTAGACGTTGAACGCCGGTTCGTCGAACTGGATCACGTCGACGCCGTCCTTTTCCAGCGCGCGCGCCTCCTGGTTGAGCAACGCCGCGAACGCCATTGCGAGCTTCACCTTGTCGCCGTAGCAGCGGTCGGCGATCGTGTCGACGATCGTCATCGGGCCCGGCAGGGTGATCTTGATCTTCTTCTTCGAATGATTCCGCATCACCAGCGCTTCGGTCTGGTGGACGCGCCCCTTGAGTTTTAGGGGCGCCACGACGACGGGCACCATCGCGTCGTAGCGGTTGTCGCGGATGCCCATCTTCACCTTGTGCTCGAAATCGATTCCCGCGACGAACTCGAGGAAGCCGTGCACGAAGTGCTGGCGCGACTGCTCGCCGTCGGTGACGATGTCGATCCCCGCGTCCTCCTGCTCCTTCAGCCACAGCAGCGTCGCGTCGCGCTTCGTTTTCTCGAGCTCCGCGCCTTCCGCCCGCCACGCCGGCCACAGCTTGTTGGTCTCCGCGAGCCAGCCCGGCTTGGGCAGGCTGCCCGCAATCGTAGTTTCGAACATCTCTCCCCCAGTCTTGCGAATTCCGCATTGCGCGACTTTTGCTTCGCTGTGCCATGATAGACGGAATCAATTCTGACTATTGATGGTTAGCCAGACAAGCCGGAGACGAATGCCATGAGACACGCAGGCTTCTGGCGCAGAGCCGCAGCATATGCGATAGATGTCTTTCCTGTCGTGTTGCTTACCGGATCGGCGTTCTACTTGTTTCTTGGCTTCAATGAGACGTGGGCGGCCTACCGCGCGGAGCCCGGGAACCTGGAAGCACGTGCCAAGTTCCTTATGGAACGGAACTGGATCCGGGATTCATCGTTCCTTGTGTGGCTTGTCTATTCCGCGCTCATGGAAGCGTCTGCGCTTCAGGGTACGCTTGGAAAGGCGGCCATGCGCCTGCGAGTAGTGGGACCAGGTGGTGGACGACTGACGCTCGCAAGGTCAATTGGGCGCAATCTTGCGAAGCTACTCTCGTACCTGCCGGTCGGGTTGGGTTTTCTTTGGGTGGCGTTCTCGAAAGAAAAAAACGCATGGCATGACAAACTCGCGAAGACCTCGGTGGTTCGCTACGAGTCGGAAGACGGAGGGCGCAAGTACCCCTAATGATTAGAAAATTGCAGTCGGGTGGATACAGGCTGTACTCGCGGAAGATAGATCCTAAGACGGGCAGGCGCCGCAATCTGGGGACGTTCACGACTCGCGCGGCGGCGGAAAAGCACGAGCGCGCGGTACAGTACTTCAAGCGTCTGGGTTAGGTCCCGGATAGACCGTAATGGTTGAGCCAGGAAGATACGTTCCGATGGAACATCCCTATGCCGAACTGATCGGCTTTCACTTCGAGGAGCAGCGTCCGGGGTACAGCCGATGCGTCCTGGAAGTCGGGGACAAGCATCGCAATCCGCATGGCGTCACTCATGGCGCCGTCCTTTACGCCCTCGCCGATACGGGAATGGGCGCGGCGCTGTACCCGACGCTGGAGCCGGGGCAGATGTGCGCGACGATCCAGATAACCATGAACTACTTCAAGCCGGTGGTTTCGGGCGTCGTCACGTGCACCACGGAGGTTGTAAATCGCGGAAAGACCGTGGCCCATCTCGAATCGAGGCTTTTTGCCGGCGAATTGCTGGTGGCCACTGCGAACGGCAACTATTCGATTTTCACGCCGCGCGGCAGTGCAAGCTGATCCCCGCATCGCCCGGGAGGGCGATCCATCAGCGAACACTGAGTGTCTGGCGCTTCCGCCGGAAAAGCGCTAGGACGCCCGGATTGCTGGCGCTCAAGCTGCTGCTGGTCCCGGCATTCCTTGCCGTCATATCGTTCGCCGCGAAGCGCTGGGGTCCGAACGTCGCCGGCTGGCTGGCGGGATTTCCGTCGGTGACCGGGCCGATCCTGCTGTTCCTCGCGCTGGAGCGCGGGGCCGGGTTTACCACGCAGGCGGCGGTTGGCGCGCTTGCTGCGGTGTTCGCCGCAGTCGCGTTCGGCGTCGCGTACGCGTGGTGCTGCACGCGGCTCAACTGGTTCTGGTCCTGGGTTTGCGCGATTGCTGTGTGGGCCGCCACCGGGCTGTTGCCTGCGCTGGTTCCAATGCCCGCGATTGCGGCGCTGATGGTCGCCTTGCTCACGCTTTTCATTGCGCCGCGCGTATTTCCGCGCGCCCACGCGCAGTGGGGCAGCCACGCGCTTCCGCCGACCGAGTTGCTGCTGCGCATGGCGGCGGGTGCGGCGATGGTGCTGCTCGTGACCGCGGCGGCGGAGGCGGTCGGCGCTGCCTGGACGGGCCTGATCGCGGTGGTCCCGGTCATGCTCAGCGTGCTGGCGGTTTTTTCGCACCGGGCGAACGGCCCGGGATTCGCCGTCGCGCTGCTGCGGTCCTCGGTCGGCGGCTTCTATGCCTTCGTCGCGTACTGCCTGAGCGTCGCGCTGCTGCTCGAGGACTGGGGCATCGCCGTCACGTTCATCGTCGCGGTAACTGCCGCGGTGCTGGTGCAAGGGACGGCAAAAGCAATCATGATGCGGTCTGCCTGACATGAAGAAGACAAAAGCCGGGAAAGCGCCCCGCAAGCTGGTCTGCCTGGAGACCTACTGGTCGGACCGGCAGGTGCAGGCGTTCCGCGAGCGCTCGGTGCGGCCGTTCTTCGAGGGCCTCGCGGCGCAGCTCGAACCGCCGCTCGCCATCGCGCACCGCTTCATGGATTCACCTGCGCAGCTCGCGGCCTACACGCGCCGCAGGGAGGGGCTGCTGTGGCGCGATCCCGAAACATTCGACACGCCGGTGTACTACCTGTCGTTCCACGGCTCGCCGGGCAGGATCCATACCGCGCTCGCCAGGATCGGGCCGGCGGCGCTGTGCCGCGCGTTCGCCGGTTGGGGCAAGGGCTACGACAACCTGGTGTATTTCGGCGCCTGCAGCGTTTTCAAGGGAAAGCGCGGCGCACGTTTTGCCAGAGAGTTCCTGAAAAGTTCGGGCTGCCGCGCGGTCGTGGGATATATCACCGACGTCAACTGGATGGACAGCATGCTGACTGACCTCCTGTTCCTGCGCCGCTTCTATGCCGACCCCCGGCCTTGGACCAATCTGCGCGCGATCCACGAATCGGTGCTGGCGGACTTCGCTCCGGCGCGGACGCTGGGGCACGTGTTGCATCTAAAATGAAGCGCGTCACCATGGAGCCGGGATCATGATTGTCGACACCTTTGCGCGCGACAACCTGCCGCCGAAGGAGCAGTGGCCGGAGTTCCGCTTCGACCTGCCCGAGCTGCAGTACCCGGCGCGCATGAACTGCGCCACGGTGCTGCTGGACGACCCGGTGCGCGCGGGCCACGGCGCGCGGATCGCGATCCGCGCGCCTGACGGCGAATGCAGCTACGCGCAGCTCCTCGCGCAAGCCAACCGCATCGCCAACGTGCTGGTGCGCGACATGGGCTTGAAGCCCGGCAACCGGGTGCTGCTGCGCGGCCCCAACAACCCGATGATGGCCGCCTGCTGGTTCGCGGTGTTCAAGGCGGGCGGCATCTGCGTAGGCACCATGCCGCTGCTGCGCGCCAAGGAGCTGATCGAGATCGTCACCAAGGCCGAGATCTCGCACGCGCTCTGCGACCAGCGGCTGGAAGCGGAATTGAATCTTGCATTGCCGAATTGTCCTTCCTTGAAAAAGACTTGTTTCTGGTACTCGGATGCAAAGGATTCGCTTGATGCGTTGAGCAAGAAGCAATCCACGGCCTTCAAGAACATCGATACCTCGGCCGAAGACGTCGCGCTGATCGCCTTCACCTCCGGCACCACCGGCAAGCCCAAGGGCACGATGCACTTCCACCGCGACGTGATCGCGATGTGCGACTGCTTTCCGCGCTCCTGCCTGAAGCCTACCCAGGACGACATCTTCATCGGCACGCCGCCGCTCGCGTTTACCTTCGGCCTGGGCGGCCTGCTGTGCTTCCCGCTGCGCTTCGGCGCCAGCAGCGCGCTGGTGGAGCGGCTGCCGCCCGAGACGCTGCTGGAATCGATCCGCAAGTTCAGGGCGACGATCCTGTTCACCGCGCCGACCATGTACCGCGCGCTCGCCGCCCTGTGGAAGGACTACGACCTGTCGTCGCTCAGGAAATGCGTCTCGGCGGGCGAGGCGCTGCCGGATGCGACGCGCCAGCTGTTCAAGCAGGCGAGCGGCATCGAGATCATCGACGGCATCGGTTCCACCGAAATGATCCACATCTTCATCTCGCACGCCCCGGCGCACGTCAAGCGCGGCGCCACCGGCCACGCGATCCCGGGCTACACCGCGGCGGTGCTGGACGACAACGGCGAGCGCTGCGCGCCCGGCCAGATCGGGCGCCTCGCGGTGAAGGGGCCGACCGGCTGCAGGTACCTCGCCGACGAGCGGCAGAAAAGCTACGTGCAGAACGGCTGGAACCTGACGGGGGATGCCTACGTGATGGACATGGACGGCTACTTCATCTACCAGGCGCGCACCGACGACATGATCATCTCGGCCGGCTACAACATCGCCGGGCCCGAGGTCGAAGGCG
>Ga0209341_10004436_pt1 | contig 12936 bp, 10 predicted proteins | sample RifCSP13_2_FD_184020 | JGI IMG/M metagenome (GOLD analysis project Ga0209341, IMG submission 184020) | Soil microbial communities from Rifle, Colorado - Rifle CSP2_sed 13_2 (SPAdes) (version 2) | ecosystem: Environmental > Terrestrial > Deep subsurface > Rock core/Sediment | place: Rifle...
ATCTGCGGAATGACCCCCTGTGGCTGCTCGATGAGCGCCAGCAGGATGTGTTCGGTGTCGATCTGGTTGTGGCCGTAGCGCTGGATGATCTCGGCCGCGCGTTGGGCCGCGTCCTGGGCGCGCTCGGTAAAGCGGTCAAAGCGCATCATGCAACCCGTCCTCGGAGCACCCCGGGCGTTCAGGGCCTCCGCTGGTGATTATAGCATTCGGGCCTCTCGGGCTCGGGCAACTCAACATAAGAGCTCCATATGAGGCGATAATCAGCGGTGAACGGGTCGGCAGTCGGGGTGGACCGCTGCAAGGACAGGGCCATAAGCCAAGGGCAGGCAGTGTGGGCAGGTGCATTCCAATAGCGATGGAAGCCGACTGAAGAGCCCCAGCCATGGCCGGGACCCCCTTTTGGCTGTACCATTGGCGACTGGAAGGGGGCGGCAGGAGAATCGTACCTGCCGCCCATTGCTTCATCTGGTGTTGATGAGATCCGCCCCGCCGGTTTCCTCCCCTCGCTCTGGCTGCCTGTCCAGCGATGCCTTCGCGTCTCGACCCAGGACGGGCGTTTCTTCTCCGGCTCCGGTTGATCGATGTCAGGCAGGCACCTTCCCGCGGGGTCGACTGTGCGCCTGCGCCGCCTAGGGCAGATCCTGCTGGTCTCGGCCATCGTGGCGTCGACGATCTTTTCGTCGAACCCGATGGGGGCGTCAGCCGATTCTGGGGTGTGCGCCATCCCCGGCTTCGATGGGCCGGGCGGAACCCTTTCCGGCATCGTGAACACCTACTATCCAGGCTCGGCCACAGCCGCTGCCGGGTCGACTTCGATCTCCGTCGGCTCGCCGAGCGGGTCGGCGACGGCGATTGCCGCCGGCGATCTGCTCCTGGTCATCCAGATGCAGGACGCCGAGATTGATTCGAATAACGACGAACGTTACGGCGACGGCTCGGGGACGGCCGGCAACCTCACCGGTGTCGGGTCGGGGTCGACCAATCTCAACAACGCCGGGCGATACGAGTACGTCGTTGCCAGCGGGCCGGTAGCAGCCGGTTCGGTGCCCATCACGGGCGATGGCGCCGGCAGCGGCCTGGTCTACACCTATACCGATGCGGCAGCCACGGTGACTCAGGGACAGCGGCGCTTCCAAGTCATCCGCGTCCCGCAGTACTCGACGGCGACCCTGAGTTCGACGCTGGCGGCGCTGGCCTGGAACGGCCAGGTGGGCGGCGTGCTGGCTCTCGATGTCGCCGGACAGCTCACGCTGGGCGGCACCGTCAGCGTCAGCGCGCTCGGTTTCCGCGGCGGGGGCGCTCGCCAGGTTGGCGGCAGCGCCGGTTTCCTGAACACTGACTATCGCACTCCGTCCACTTCCAATCCGAACGGCGCCAAAGCCGAGGGGATCGCCGGGACGCCGATCCTCGTCTACAACGGAACGAGCGTCGTCAACACCGGCATCGAGGGATATCCGAACGGCGCTATGGCGCGCGGCGCGCCGGGGAACGCGGGAGGCGGTGGCACGGACGGCAATCCCGCTGCGAACGACCAGAACTCGGGCGGTGGCGGTGGAGGGAACGGCGGCACCGGAGGCCTCGGCGGCTTCACCTGGAACACGGTCCTAAGCCGAGGCGGGTTCGGCGGCGCGGCGTTCAGCGTGGCCGCACCCGATCGTCTCGTCCTGGGCGCCGGCGGCGGCGCCGGCACGCGCAATAACGCCGGTGTCGCAGGGGCGTCGAGCGGTGGCGTCGGCGGCGGCATGGTCATGATCCGAGCGGGAACGCTCATCGGCACCGGGTCGATCGTGGCCAACGGGGGAACGGGGGTCGCGCCCCTCAATGACGGCGGCGGTGGCGGCGGCGCCGGGGGCAGCGTGTTGTTGACCGCGCAGACCTGGAGCCCGACCAGCCTGACCGTCAACGCCGTTGGCGGCCTCGGCGCCAGCACTTGGCCCCTGCAGCCCCCCGGCACGCCCGGTGAGTTCACCACCGGCAGCGCCAACGCCCGCCACGGGCCGGGCGGCGGGGGTGGCGGCGGCGTGATCCTGCTGACTTCGGCGGTGAACACCACAACCGACGTCAGCGGAGGCGCGAACGGGATCTCGACCACAGCCGGCAGTGCTTTCGGCTCCCAGCCGGGCACGGCGGGGGTCGTCTCGACGACCGTCACCGACGGCCAGGTCACAACTGGTATCTCCGGCGTGCTATGCCTGCCGATCCTGACGACGACCAAGACGACCTCCACGCCGGCGGTTGTCAATGGACCAGGCGGGACCAGCGCCACATATGCGATCAACGTCACCAACGCCGCCGGCCTCGGCACAGCCATCGGATTGTCAATCTCGGACCTGCTTCCGTCTGGCTTCACCTACGCCTCGACCACCAGTGTCACCCTAACCGGTGGCGCGACGCGCAGCCCGGTGACGAACCCCACCGTCGGCGACTCGAATCCGACATGGAGCGAATTCCAGCTTCCCGGTGGGGGCGGGATCGAGATCGTCTTCGCGGTGGATATCGCCTCGACCGTGGCGGACGGCACCTACCAGAACCCGGCGACGGCCACCTACCTCGATCCGCAGCGTTCGACCAGCGGCGGCACGACCAGCTCCAGCTATGACTCGGGCTCGAGCACCGGCGAAGATGTGACCGTCACGTCGCCGCCAACGCCGTCGCTGAATGTCGTGAAGAGTGAGAGCTCGACGGGTCCGTATGGATTGGGGGACCCGATCACGTACGCCCTGGTGGTGACGAACAGCGGCAACGTGACCTTGACGAACGTGACGGTGAGCGACCCGGTGGCGACGGTGGGGGTGTGCACGCCGGCGCAGCCTGGGACGCTGGCGCCCTCCGCCAGCATGACCTGCCCGGCCACCTACGTGGTGACGCAGGCGGATCTGGATGCGGGCAGCTTCACCAACACCGCGACGGCGGACAGCACCGAGACGGGGCCGGACACGGACAGTGAGACGGTGACGTTGACGCAGACGCCGTCGCTGAATGTCGTGAAGAGTGAGAGCTCGACGGGTCCGTATGGATTGGGGGACCCGATCACGTACGCCCTGGTGGTGACGAACAGCGGCAACGTGACCTTGACGAACGTGACGGTGAGCGACCCGGTGGCGACGGTGGGGGTGTGCACGCCGGCGCAGCCTGGGACGCTGGCGCCCTCCGCCAGCATGACCTGCCCGGCCACCTACGTGGTGACGCAGGCGGATCTGGATGCGGGCAGCTTCACCAACACCGCGACGGCGGACAGCACCGAGACGGGGCCGGACACGGACAGTGAGACGGTGACGTTTCCGGTGGTCCTGGTGATCGATCCGGCCGTCACCAAGTCCGCGGACCCGTCGACGGCCTCGGTTGGCGACACGGTCGTGTTCACACTTGCGATCACCAACAATGGAACCGGCGATGCCGCCAACGTGGTCGTCACCGATGTCGTCCCCGCCTTCCTGACCATCAACAACGTTGTCGTCGCCCCGGCCGGCCCTTCGGTGGGGATCGTCGGTAACACTATCACGATCGACTTCGGAACCGTGACGCCGAGCGACGTCTACACCGTCACGATCACAACCACCGTCAACAGCTCGGCGACACCGCCGGGCGGGACCAACAACGTGACCCTGGCGACCTCCTCGCTCGACTCCGATCCAACCAACAACGTCGACGACGCTTCGATCACGATCGTCGTACCCGGGCTGGAGGCCCCCGAGACCGGCTTCGCGCCTGGGCGCCTCACCTGGCTTCCTCCACAGCCGGCCGACAAGACCTACCTGGATTACGGCGACCTGTGGCTCGAGATACCGTCGATCGGCGTGCGGATCAGCATCGTCGGCGTGCCGCAATCGGGCGGCGGCTGGGACGTCTCCTGGCTCGGCGGGCTGGCCGGCTATCTCGGCGGGACGGCCTTCCCCACCTGGGCTGGGAACAGCGTGGTCACGGCGCACGTCACACTGGCCAGCGGCCAACCCGGGCCCTTCGAGAACTTGAAGTCCCTGCGCTTCGGCGATCGGGTCATCGTCCACGCCTGGGGACTGCGACATATCTATGAGATCCGTGAAGTCGATCTGGTCTCGCCGGCTGATCGAGGGGTATTCCGCCACGAGGAGCGCTCCTGGCTCACGCTGGTGACGTGCCACGGGTACGACGAGCGGGAAGATTCCTACCGTTGGCGGGTGGCGGCTCGATCCGTTCTCGTCTCGATCGAGGACGACGAGGGCCGAGCCGTGCCGGCGCAGGCCTCAGCCGAGCCTGCCTCTTCCGACAGGCGCCAGCCCGCCTTATCCGGAGGACGCTAGGGTTCAGACCCTGGCCCCTACATCCCTATGGGGGAGAGAAGCGCTGTTCGACGGTGCAACATGAGGGGCACGTCGGCTGGCGAAGGTCAAAAACACCCGAAACGCCGTTGAGCGGTGCGGGAAACCAGGATCCCTCACATTCCCGCCTTTCGATACAAGTAGACTCGGCGCGTCGCCGTTTCTCACGGAGGTGCCTCATGGCCGGGCCCCTGCTGTCGGAGAGTCTGGATCGTTACCTGGAAGACCTCGTCCCGCCTCGGGGAGATGAGTTGGCGAAGATGGAGGCGGAGGCACGTCGCTCAGGGTTTCCCATCATCGGTTCGACCTGCGGACACTTCTGCTATCTCGTCGCGCGACTGATCGGCGCCCGGCAGGTCTTTGAAATGGGCTCGGGGTATGGCTACTCGACGGCCTGGTTCGCGCGGGCCGTCCAAGAGAATGGGGGCGGGCGGGTGGTGCACACCGTATGGGACGCGGCGCTGTCGCAGAAGGCACGTGCCCACCTGACGACCCTCGGCTACGCCGACATCGTCGAGTACCGGGTGGCCGAGGCCGCAGCGGAGCTGCGCCGGACGGACGGACCGATTGATCTCGTCTTTCTGGACGTCGACAAAGAGGGCTACCCCGGAGCGCTGGATGTGATCGAAGACAAGCTGCGCCCGGGAGGGGTCCTGCTGGCCGACAACATGCTGCTCTCCGGATCGATCTTGCAGGACGGCGATCGATCGGCTCGGACGCAGGCAGTACGGGAGTTCACCCGAAGGATCATGGAGGGGGATCGCTGGATCGGATCGATCGTGCCCCAGCGCGACGGCCTGCTGCTCGCCTATCGAAGGTGAGGCGCCACGTAGGTCCGCCGCGCCCTCGGACCGGCGCCCGCCGGTAGAATCCAGGCATGCCCACCCGCCTGGCCTCCGACCTGCTGGCGTGGTACGCCAAGAACCAACGCCACCTCCCCTGGCGCCGCACGCGCGACCCGTACGCCATCTGGATCTCCGAAGTCATGCTGCAGCAGACTCGCGTCGAAACCGTTGTGCCCTTCTACCGACGCTGGCTGCGACGCTTCCCGACGGTGACCCGCCTGGCCCGCGCCCGCCCGCAAGAAGTGCTCGCGGCGTGGGAGGGACTCGGTTACTACCGCAGGTCCCTGCAGCTCCGCCGGACGGCGCAAATCGTCGTTCGAGAGCACGGCGGCAAGCTGCCGCGATCGGTCGCTGATCTGCGCCGGCTTCCTGGGATCGGGCCGTACACGGCCGCGGCCCTCGCCGCTTTCGCCTTCGGCGAGGATGAAATCGCTCTCGACGGCAATCTGCGCCGAGTGCTGGCACGCCTGATCGATTTGCCGGTCGACCCGCGCACGCCGGATGGAGAGGCTCGGCTCCTGCGCCATGCGCGGCGCCACCTCCCCAGCGGCAAGGCCTCGGCTTTCAACCAGGCTCTGATGGATCTTGCCGCGCAAGTCTGCCTGCCGCGCCACCCGCAGTGCCAGATCTGTCCTCTTCGCTGGACGTGCCTGGCGAGAATCCGGGGCGTGCAGGAGGCGCGACCCGTCCGCGCCCAGACATCGCCCGCGCCCCTGCGGATCGCCACGGCGGGGGTCCTCCGGGAGCGAGGTCGCGTCTTGATCGGCCGCCGACCGGAAGGCGGCCTGCTGGGCGGGTTGTGGGAATTCCCCGGTGGGAAATGTTGGAAGCGCGAGGCGGCCGGGGTCTGTCTGCGGCGCGAGCTGCGCGAGGAACTGGGTGTCGAGGTCGAGGTCGGCGCTTCGCTGGGGATCTTCCGCCATTCCTACACCCATTTCCACGTCACGATGCATGCCTTCGAGTGCCGGATTCGCCGCGGCCGGCCGCGCGCCAACGAGCACACTGATCTTCGTTGGGTAAACCCGAGTCGACTTTCGGCCTACCCGATGGGCCGTGTGGCGCGGCGCATCGCCGATGTCGTCGCCGGTGATCCGGCCTTGGCACGACGACCCATCTTGCGGAAGTGAGAAGGTCTCGAGCGTCGCGTGCCGGATATTCGATGAAGAAGCCCTTCGTCCTTTGCGAGGTCTTCAGCCTCACCCCCTGCCCCTTCTCCGCCGAGAGGGTGCCTTCGACACTACCGACTGTGGCGGAGAGGGGGAAGGGGGTGGGGGCGGGTGACGGCCGCCAGGATTTTCGGGGCAGAAAGGTCATCCCGTTCAGGGTTGCTCTGCCCTGGACCTGACGAAGGGCTCGAGCTGAGGAGTTGGCACCCGTGACGCGGCGAGCAGGTCTTCCCCCCGGCGAGGTAGAGTTCGAGGCGTTCCGTGCCTCCGGGCCGGGCGGCCAGAACGTCAACAAGGTCGCCACGGCGGTGCGGTTGCGGTTCGACGTGCGCCGGTCGCCATCGTTGTCGGAGGCGGTGAAGACCAGGCTGCTGCAATTGGCGGGGAGTCGAGCGACGCGTGATGGAGTCCTGCGTATCGAGGCGCGCCGCTACCGCACGCAGGAAAGCAATCGGCGCGATGCCGAGGCGCGCCTGGCGCGGCTCATCGAGGCGGCTTGGCATCCGCCGAAGAAGCGCCGCCCGACGCAGCCGACGGCGGCCTCCCAGCGGCGCCGTCTGGAGGCCAAACGCCAGCGGAGCCGGGCCAAGGGCCGGCGGGGTCGCGTGGACGACGATGGATGAGGAGGGACGGATGGACCTATCGGTCGGCGGATCCGGCGCGCGCCTGGCGCAGCGCGTGCAGCACTTGCGGGCCGAAGGCGCCTATTCCGTGCTGGCGCAGGCCCAGGCGCTGGAGGCCGAGGGCCGCGACATCATTCATCTGGAAGTGGGCGAGCCGGACTTCCTGGCTTCGGAGGAGATCCTCGATGCCGGGGTCGAGGCTCTGCGAGCCGGGAGGGCGCGCTACAGCCCTCCCGCCGGATTGACGGCTTTGCGCCAGGGCATCGCCGAATTCGCCGGGCGACAGCGCGGGATCGACATCCGTCCGTCGCAGGTATTGGTCAGTCCCGGCGCCAAGCCGAACATGTTTTTCCCCACACTAGCGCTGATCGAGCCGGGGGACGACGTGCTTTACCCCGACCCGGGCTTCCCGACCTATGCCGCCATGATCGGCGTCGTCGGCGGCCGGGGCGTCCCGGTGCCGGTGCTCGAAGCCCGAGGGTTCTCCTTCGACCTGGAGGCCTTCGACCGCGCCCTGAGCGAACGGACCCGGCTGATCATCCTTAACTCGCCGGCCAACCCCACCGGGGGCGTCATCCCGCGAGAGGACCTGGAGCACATCGCCGAGGCGGCGCGCCGGCTCGATGCCTGGGTGATCTCGGACGAGATCTACACCCGCATCACCTTCACCGGCGGCCTGGCGCCGAGCATCGCTTCCCTGCCCGGCATGCAGGAGCGCACGGTGATCGTCGACGGCTTCTCGAAGACCTACGCCATGAGCGGTTGGCGGCTGGGATACGGCATCATGCCGGAACGCCTGGCCCGTCGAGTCGAGCTGCTGCTGACTCACGCCTATGGCTGCACGGCCGAATTCACGCAGTGGGCGGCGGTCGAGGCGCTGCGCGGGTCGCAGGACTGGGTGGCGGCGATGGTGGCCGAGTACCGACGGCGGAGGGACCGCGTGGTGGCCGGCCTGAACGCCATTCCGGGGTTCTCGTGCGCCGAGCCGCAAGGCGCGTTCTACGCCTTTCCGAACGTCACCGCGTTAGGCGTTCCTGTCGAACACCTGGCGGAGCGCATCCTGCACGAGGCCGGCGTGGCGCTACTGCCGGGGACGGCCTTCGGGGCCAACGGCGAAGGCTACCTGCGGCTGTCGTATGCCACGTCGATGGAGAACCTGGAGGAAGCGCTGGGGCGGGTGGAGGGGTTCGTCCGCTCCCTGTGAGAGTGGGCCCTCGGCGGGCGTCGAGGAGCGCCCGGAGTCCTCCCGCGAATTGTTAGGGGAGCGCCGGAAGAGGCACCCTGTCGGCGTTGGCGAAGGCCACCGGCGGTTGGAAAAAAAACCCGGCCGCAGATTCTGCGGCCGGGCCGATCGTGCCATTGTCGAGCAGGACAGCCGGCGGGACTACTTGGGTCGGCCGCCCTGGCCGCGCCCTCCAGCGTATTGTTCCCGCAGCGTCGTCTGGACGCAGCCCCAGTCACCGGCGCAGGCGCCGTCATAAAGCCCTTGGACCTGTTCGACGGAGACGCCGTAGCGGCTGGCAAGTCGCGCCGCCGTCCGCAAGTCCTGCTGCGTCTCCTGATTCTGGCGTCCCTGCTCGCGCTCTTCTCGGCGTTCCTCCTGCTCGAGCTGGCGCGTCTCCTGGACCCCGACCTCCAGGATGGTCTGGAGATCGCCGCCGTCCTCGGCCAGACGCATCGCCTGGTTGATCTCGCCCCAGCTCAGACCGTCGAGATGAGCCTGGGTGGCGGCGTCGAGGTCGGTGCCTCCCTGCTCTGCCAACCGTGCGGCGTGGCGCAGCTCGGGAAGCGACATGCCCTGGTCCAGGTAGCCCTGCAGCGCCGTGAGATCCAGGCCGAGATCGGCGGACGTGCGGTACATCTGCCCGATCTCCCCGGGATTGGCGCCGCCCTGCACCAGGCTGAGGGCTTCGCCGAAGTCGGCCTCGAAACGCGTCGTCATGCGTACGGCGGTCCGGATGTCGCCGACCGTCGCCTGGCCGCTGACGACCATGTCAAACAACTCCCGCAGGCCGATGTCGGTCAGGGTCTCGGAGAAGCGGTCAAGCTGAGTCAGAAGGCCCCATCCGGTCCCGTCCAATTGCCACTGGAGAATCTCCTCCCAGGTGAGGTCTTCCATGGTCAGGGCCAGGTTGTAGGCGTGCCACATTCGGCCGAAGCCGAGGGTATTGCCGGTGAGGGAGCCCTGGAAGATCGCGAAGATATCCTCACACGTATAGAGCTGCCCGGCCTGGGTGGGGAAGAGGCTGTTGACCCCATCGGCAATGCGCTGGGCCATCGGATGGCAGGCCTCCGCCTCCGGGTCGACCACGACCACGGTCAGGATGGCCGTCGCCATCAGGCCGCAATTGTCGGTCACCTGGACCGCCGCCTGGTACTTTCCGCCGGCGGTGTAGGTGAAGGCGGCTGTGTCGGCGCCGGGCTCAAAGACGCCGTCCCCGTCCGGATCCCACGCGTAGACATAGGGCGCTTCGCCGCCGGAGGCCGTGGCGGTGAAGTTCAGCATCGCCTGACCCTCGGTCAGTGTCAGCAGAGGCGGGAAGGGATCGCTGGTCAACGACACCTGCGGCCCCAGGACCACGGTTCCGCCCGTCTCGGCCGTCAGCGCCGGGTCGGACGAGTCGGTCAGGGTCAGGCTCCAGGCAAACTCGCCGGAGGCGCCGTAGTCGTGAGCGGCGGTGAAGGGGAACGCGGCTACGTCGCTGTTCGTCTGCAGCTCACCATCGCCGAAATCCCATTCCAGCGTGTAGGGGGCCAGACCGCCGCCGGCTTGAACCTCGAACGAAGCCAGGCCGCAGGCCTGGCTGGTGGTGACCTCGACCGCCGGCCCGTCCTGGGCGAAGGCGGCCACCGGGACGGCCGCCAAGGCGGCCAGCAAAAGCACGGTGAGAAGGTGTCGGCGCTGCATCGTTGTCCTCCTGTTTTCGCCAATGGCCGCGCAAGGGCGGCTCTACCCAGGGAAACGGAGGTCGGGCGGCTGTGTTACCTCGCCCGTGTAGGAATCGGGTACCAGCCCGCCGGAATGGGCGATCAGACCGGGTATCCTAGGACTCCTGGAGGACCGCGTAACGCCGTCCCGGCATCGCACGTTGTCATGAGCGAGAAGACGAGCGACTCCCACCTGATCGCCCGTGCCCGCGGGGGCGAGACCGAGGCTTTCGGTGAACTCTACCGGCGTTACTTCGATCCGATCTTCCGCTACCTGCGGATGCGAGTGGCGCAGGCCGACGACGCCGAGGACCTGGCCGAGACGGTATTCCTGCGGGCCTACCAATCGCTCCCCCGCTATCGGGAGCGAGGCTGGCCCTTCTCGGCCTTCCTCTACCAGGTGGCCCGCAACGCCCTGGCCGATCACTACCGGAAAGGGCGACCCGAGACGGACCTGGAGGAAGCCGAGGGGCGCGGGACCGAGGCCCGGGCGCTCGACGACGGACTGGTCGACGCAGAGCAGATCCAGTGGATGAAGCAGACGCTGGCCGAGTTGACGCCCGACCAGCAGGAAGTGATCCGGCTGCGGATCCTGCTTGGCCTGTCGACGCGGACGACGGCGACGTGGATGGGGCGCAGCGAGGGCGCCGTTCGGGTGATGCTCCTGCGCGCCCTTTCGGCGATGCGGACGAAAATGACCGGCACCGGCACAGGACGGGAACGTGGGTAGCCTAGACCGAAATCGCGCAGATCATCTGGATCGTCTGGTTGACGATCCGACGGCCGCGGCCCCGGCGGACTTGCGCCCGCTAGCGGACCTGGCGGCCGACCTGCGCCGATCGCTCTCGCCGGCGGCCGAGCCGGCCCGGCGCGGGCAATTGTGGGCTCGCCTGGCCCCGCGCCTGGAGGCGGTGCGAACCGCGCCCCGGCCGAGCTGGCGGCCGGCACTTCGACCGGCCTACGCCCTGGCGAGTCTGGCCGCGGTCCTCGTCCTGGGACTCGGCACGACTACGGCTTTCGCCTCCGCAGCGGCGCTGCCGGGGGATGCTCTGTATCCGGTGAAGCGCGGACTGGAGGCGGCCGAGCTGGCGCTCTCGAGGGACGACGCCGCGCTTACGGCTGCCTTTGCCGACCGGCGCCTGGCTGAGATTGAAAGCCTGAGCGCTCTCGGACGCTGGACCGACATCGAGGCGGTGCTCGGGGTGTACGAACAGGAAGTCGAGGGGCTGAGTGTGTCCGAGGCGGAGTCGGTCGAAAGTCAGCTCGAGCGACACGTCGAGGTGTTGGAGCGCGTTCGAAGCCAGGCGCCGGAACCGGCGCAGGCCGGGCTCGACCGAGCCATCGAACAGGCCGAGCGCGGCCGGCGGCAGGCGCAGGAACGCCGTGGGGAAAAGGGACCGCGGCCGCAGCCGCCCGGCCAGGAAAGAAGAGAAGAGCAGGCGCCCGAATCATCCGAGACGCCGCAGGTCCCACAGCGGCCGGGGGGCCTCCCGCCAGGCTGGGAGAAGCGAGCGACGCCGACGCCCTAGATGCGTTGCCTCCCGCGGCTCCAGGCGGGAGGGCTAGGCGGGCCTAATGGCCAGAGTGGCCACGAACGAGGCGATGTAGCGCGACAGGACGTGCTTGGGATCGACGTCCTCGAAGAACCCGGTAAGCACGAAGCCCGCCTCGAGCTGGCCGGCGATCTGATCCTCCAGCGTGTGACCGAACTCCAGCGGTTGCCCGGCGTCGATCCAGCGCTGTCGCTCGGCGCCCTCCAGGCTCGTCAGATCGGAATAGGGGATGGCGTGGCGGACGATGAGTTCGCCCCGTTCCGATCGTTCCCAATCGAAGATGTATTGCAGCGGGTTGACGAAGCCGGTCAACAGGCGGCCGCCCGGCCGCAGGACCCGGAACGACTCGCGCCATACCGGATGGATGTCGGGAATGAACAGATTGGCACACGGGTGGAAGACGAGATCGAAGGACCGGTCGCTGAAGGCGGACAGGTCGCGCATGTCGCCTTCGACCGTTGCCAGGTCGAGCCGGTCGCGTTCGGCCACCAGGCGATCCTGATTGAGTTGTCTCGGGGAGTTGTCGAAGACCACCACGCGGGCGCCGGCCGCGGCCAGGATCGGTCCCTGCTGTCCGCCGCCGGAGGCCAGGCATAAGACCCGATCTCCCGCCAACTTGCCGAACCAATCGCGCGGAACGGGGCGCGTGGGCGTGAGCACAACCTGCCACTCGCCGCGCTGCGCCGCGGCGATCACCTCGGGCGAGGCGGGGACGGTCCACTCGTTGCCCGAATCGACCTGACGGTCCCAGGCCTTGCGGTTGTGTTCGCGAACCGGAAACGCCATGTCGGCCTCATTCTATCAGCCCGGCCGGCGGGCGGGATGGCACAGGGCACGCGCCGGCGCCGCGCGAGCGACGACAGACCCGGGATCTGACCGAGACCCGCCATTCGGCGCGCCCCGGCGAGGCTTGCCGCCCCTACAATCGACGTGAAAATGAACCTGCCCGCGTTGTCGCCGTCAAGCCAGGCAGTTCATCCGAGATCGTGGACGGCCTCGGAGGCTGCGGCACGGCGGCTGTCGGCCCGCCGGCTTTGGTTTCCCGCGGCGCTGCTCGTCGTCGGGCTGTATGCCGGACTGCCCTGGCTGGCGCCCGTTTTCATGCGCCTCGGGTGGACCGCCCCCGCCCAGGTCATCTACGACATCTACTCGACGCAGTGCCACCAGTTGGCGCAGCGATCCTATTTCCTTTTCGGCCCCAAGAGCATGTATGCTCCGTCCGAAGTTGGTATCGCCGATGCCACGGCCGGTTTCTCGGCTCTGCGGGCCTTTCGCGGCACACCCGAGTTTGGATGGAAGGTCGCTTGGTCCGACCGCATGACGGCCATGTACAGCAGCCTGTTTGTCTTGCTTATCGCCGCCCGGCTCCTCGGCGGGCGGGTCCGACCGCTCCCGGGCTGGGCCTTCCTGCTCCTTCTCCTGCCGATGGCGCTCGACGGAGGGACGCACTTCCTCAGCGATCTCTCGGGCTTCGGCCAGGGCTTCCGCGACACCAATCTCTGGCTGGCAGGGCTGACCGGAGG
>Ga0209341_10004439_pt1 | contig 12928 bp, 12 predicted proteins | sample RifCSP13_2_FD_184020 | JGI IMG/M metagenome (GOLD analysis project Ga0209341, IMG submission 184020) | Soil microbial communities from Rifle, Colorado - Rifle CSP2_sed 13_2 (SPAdes) (version 2) | ecosystem: Environmental > Terrestrial > Deep subsurface > Rock core/Sediment | place: Rifle...
AAATCCGGGTATTGAAATTCGCAATTCGCAATCCGCAATTCCCGATTTGCAATTTACTCTTCAGCGACGCCAGTCACGCGTTCTATTCTTATCCTGAAAACGATAACCGGCGGTGGCGCCCCATCGTCTGCGATTGCCGTCTCTACCGGTGTGAGCAGCGGAAAGCGCGTCAAGAGTCTTCCGAGAATTTCCTTCCGCTCATCGTGCGCGGTGACTTCTTCATAGCGTCCAAAAGCCAATACGCTGCGCCAACGGTAATCGGTCTCAACCTCCTCGGTCTGCAAACAGGCGCGCGAATCACGTCGCAACGCGGAAATCTTGAGACCAGGCAGCGAGTGACTGTAGGCGCAACCATCGTCCAGGTAGTAATTTATTGGCGTGATATAGGGTCCGCCGTCAACGATACAGCCCAGCCGTGCAACCCTGTTTCGCCTCAGCATCTCCCAGGATTTTTCGTCACTCAGACGGACAAACATATCCGGTTCAACTTTCTTGAAGCTGTTACTTAAACACGATTCTTACAAGGCTTGCAACGCATATGCCCGAAAACATAATTGCTTTTGCCCTGAGAGTTTTGCTGCTCGAATCTTGATGCGGAAGAATCTCCGCAGCGTTGTAGTAAAAATGCCCAGAGTCCGCGTGAAAATGACAAAACTTCTTGTAGATCCCGAAGCAGTAGGGTAATAGAAGACTGGCTGCACAATGACTCCGGCGAGAGGAGATTCAATGGACTGGCGAATATTCTTAAGTACGTTCGGCGTTATATTCCTGGCAGAGATGGGAGACAAGACTCAACTCGCGGCCCTGACCCTGGCGGCAGAGTCAAAGCGACCCTGGCAAGTCTTTCTCGGCGCTTCGGTCGCGCTCGTGGCTGTATCGGCGATTGGTGTTTTGGTAGGGAATGTGATCGGCAGTTACCTCCCTGTTGAGTGGATAAAACGGGTGGCAGCGGTCGCCTTCATTCTCATAGGCGTTCTTATTCTGCTGGACAAATTCTGAGAGTTTGTTTACCGGCTGCTATTCCTCAACCACTATGGAACACGAGCATTCTGCAGAGGCAATTGAAGAAAGGTTGGCTTCGGGTCCGCGCCACAACTATTTACGCGATTGGATCTACGGCGGCATTGATGGTTCGGTGACCACGTTTGCCGTGGTAAGTGGCGTGGCCGGAGCACAGCTTTCACCATGGATCATCCTGGTTATGGGCTTTGCGAATCTCTTTGCCGACGGGTTCTCGATGGCAGCCAGCAATTTTCTTGGAACCAAAGCAGAACATGAAGATCTCAAGCGTTTGGAGGCAATTGAAAATCGCCATATTGAGTTGGCGCCTGAGGGTGAGCGCGAGGAAGTGAGGCAGATATTTCTGGCAAAGGGCTTCTTCGGGGACGACTTGAAGCGGGTGGTAGAACTGGTGACTGCGGATCGCACGCGTTGGGTGCGCACCATGCTGACGGAAGAGTATGGACTTCCCCAGGAGGTTAGATCCGCCTGGTTAGCATCATTAAGTACCTTTAGCGCATTTCTGCTCTGTGGTCTTGTTCCACTTTTGCCGTTTCTTTTTGGTATTGCGCAACCTCTTACGCTGTCAGTAACCTTGACCGCTGCTGTTTTTTTCATCATTGGATCGATCAAGAGCCGCTGGTCCACGGCTTCCTGGTGGAGTTCTGGCATCTCGACTTTGTTTGTTGGAGCTGTAGCGGCGGGCCTTGCATATGGTGTTGGCGCGTTGCTGAGTAGCATTGTGCCAGGACACCGGTAAGAGCAAAGGGCAAAGAGCAAAGGGCAAAGTGCTAAGGGAGGCCATTCTCCAGTTACTTTAAATTTAATTTAAGATTTAGCAATTGCCATTGGCTTGAGATGATCGTGAGATACTGACCGACAATTGGAGACTGTCAAATGTAAACTGACAAATGGTAAATGACCCGTTCCTGCGGTGAGTTCGCTACGTTGTTGCACTGCGCTCCGCGGTGCGGAACACCTCGATCAGGGAAATAGTGATTGCGAGTATCACTGGGCCCATAACAAGACCCAGCACACCAAAGACCTTAAGTCCACCCAGCACCGCAAAGAAGACGAAGAGTTCATGTAGCTTAGTCCTGCTGCCGACGAGTTTGGGTCGCAGAAAGTTGTCGACGGTGCCGATCACTAGAGTGCCCCAGACAACAAGTAACACCGCCTTCAGCCAGTGTCCGGACATCGCCAGAAAAATTGCGGCGGGAATCCAGACGAGAAACGCACCGACCATTGGTATCATCGAGAGCAGAGTCATTGCCACGCCCCACACCAGGGCGGAGCGGAGTCCGAGTACCCAGAATGCTAAGCCGCCGAGTGTTCCCTGGATAATGGCAATCACAAACACGCCATACACGCTTGCTCCAATAACATCTCGCGTCCTGGCCATGATGGCCTCAGCATCCTGGCGTTTAAGCGGCAGCAGCTCCCGAACCGCTTCGAAAATGCGCTCGCCATCCCGGAAAAGGTAGTACATCGTGAAGACGACGAAGAACATCTGCACGATAGTGCCAATTAAGCCGCCGAGTAATCCAAGGGTCTGACCTGCCACAGATCCTCCCATCCCCTTCAATTGCTGCACCAGGTATTCTTCCGAAGCGATCTGCTCGATGTTCACATAGCGGCCCAGCCAACGAACCAGGGTCCCAGAAAGGGGTGAATCTGGGGACGTAAGCGTCGCAATTGTCGCCTGCAAGTTCTGCATTGCCCCGCCCATCTCCCTGAGTACAGCGAGGGTAGTTAGAATGGTGGGCACGAGAATCATTACAACCACTAGAACGCATGAGAGCAACGCACTAGCCGCCGGTCTTCCCGACCATTGCACCAACCGCTTGTGCACTGGATAAAAGACGATCACCAGCACAGCAGCCCACCCCAGCACCGCCACAAACGGTTTGAGCATCAGCCAGCAAAGGTATAACGCGACTACCGTTATGGCGAGCAGGAGCCACCAACGAATCTGCTTGTTCCTTGAGGTCATAGGTAGTCTGGCTCGAAAACTCGGAAGAGTGTAGCTCAGTGTGGTAGGGGAAGCGAGAGCCCGATTGGTAGACCGGTCCAACCGCTCGCCGGGCATTCAACTCCTGAAAACTGAATCTCGAGCAGCTAATTCGTGTTCGACCGTGAGGGGCAGTTGCTCTTCTAACGTATCCGGCCCTGCTCTGTGTCCAGTCACTTTGTCAATGCTAATGCGATAAAAGATCGGCGTTATAGCAGCACCATCAGATGGCGCAGCAACCGGAACGGAAGCGGGCTGCCACCACATCGTTCGCCGTTGCAGTAACTCCAGTGCATACTCTTTCAAACCCGTGCTGCTCACCTTGTTGCGAATCTCATGATATTTTCCGAAAACTACTACGCTAGTCCAATTGAGATGGTCAACGACGTTGTCAGCTTCAACACACACCAGCCGGTTCAAACGCATCCAACGAATTTTCTGGCCTGGCGTGGTAAAACCGTAAAGATGCTGGCCGTCTGATACAAAGTATATGGGCACCACGTACGGTTGCTTGTCACGCACGCACCCGAGGCGGCCAAACATGATTTCCTTAAGGAAGCTATGGCACTCTTCCTCTGTCAACTTGCGGATGATCATCTTTCAGTCCTTCACTTCGCCCTGACTGGCTTCAGCGAAATCGAGCAGAAAAAGCTGTTTGGCATGGTTCACTAAAATGATTCGCAAGCTATGTGCCTGTCCTTTCTCTCGGTCGTTGGTGGGATTAGCCCGTCCCGGGTGAGGTTGTTCGTGCGCAAAGTTACCCATAATCGCTGCGTAAAAGCCCGCAAAATCAACGTTTGCACTGTGCAAACACCAATGGTTTGTCGGTAGGGAGTGCCGTCCCAAGCGGCACAATCATTGCTCGTCTTATTGCATTGACTTGGCCGAGGTCTGCAAGTTCATGATTGATATCAAGAAAATCCTTTGTCCAACCGACCTGTCGACCGACTCCGACCAGGCAATACGCTATGCCCTGGCTCTCGCGACCGCCTACGAATCCCGACTGATCCTCTGCTATTGCGCCAACGGCGCTGAGCTGGCGACGAGCGCAACGATTCAGAGGGCTGAAGTGGATTACGCATTTATGCGTGGCAAAACGCGAGAATTGTTCGAGGGATCGCTTGTGCGTTTTCTGGAACCGCTCAAATTTGCCGAACTAAATTGGGAAGGCGTACTCATAAAGGGAACTGACGTTGGTGATGCGATCATAAACACAGCTTCTGAACATGCGGTCGATCTAATTGTGATGCGCTCTCGTCGCCGGCCGCATCGCGCCGCTATTCTGGGCTCCATCGCGGAAGCCGTTTGTCGCTCTGCGCCCTGTCCAGTTCTGGTTACACACAGCGATCAGCGCGAATGGGTCGGTAATCAGAATGACAATATACACATCCAGCGCGTGTTGGTACCCTACGATTTTTCAGACTACTCCGAGTTGGCGCTCAAATATGCTCTGTCATTCGCGCAGGAGTATCAGGCTGAACTCCATCTGCTTCACGTGCTGCCTCCGCACACGATTAACGAACCGGAGATCGCCTGGTATCCCGTAACGGGCGAGGCGGCTTATCACAAGGCCGCCCGGCGGCTGCAAAAAGCGGTTCCTTCAGAGGCCCATCTCTGGTGCCGTATCAAGCACGCCGTAAGTGAAGGGTATCCTTATCGCGAGGTACTCACTTATGCTGAGAAAAACAAGATTGACTTGATCAGTATAGGCGCTCACGGCGCGGGCTTTGGCATGCGCGCACTATTTGGCTCGAATGTGGACCGGGTCTTGCGGCAGGCGCCTTGTCCGGTCCTTGTAGCTCGACCTTTGAGGCCAAATTCTCCTGCGTCGCAGCAAACTCCTTAGAATTCAATTGCGGGTTTTAATCTCTGACCGTCCCAGGCTTTTTCAGTTTATCGGTCGATAGGCGGCCAGGACCTTCATATAATTGGCGCGCTCAAACGCTGCCGGTTGGGGACAGTGTTGCTGGCTCATGCTGCCGATCATTTGCATAACTGACTCGTATTCATGTTGCTCCATCCACTGCTCCATGGCAACGAGGATCTCTTTGACGCGGCGAATCCCCTTCTGCAACAGTTCCGAAGCCATCATCGTTACTCTGGCTCCTGCCATCAGGCCCTTGATTACATCGTCTTCGCTATGAACGCCACTGGTAATGGCCAGGTCGACCGGCAACCGGCCAAAGAGGATGGCTACCCAGCGAAGGGGCAAACGCAGTTCGTTCGAATTGCTCAGGACCAGTCGAGGGATCACTTCCAGAGTTTCGAGATCAAAATCAGGCTGATAAAAACGGTTGAAGAGAACGAGTCCATTTGCACCCTGCTCGACTAGTTGCTTTGCCATGTTTGCCGTGGAACTGAAGTAAGGACTCAATTTCATCGCTACCGGCAGCGAGACAGCCTGCCTCACCCTGGCCAGAGTCTCCAGATAAATTGCTTCCACTTCCCGCCCCGTGACTTCGACATTGGTAGGAATATAGTAGACATTCAGTTCAAGGGCATCTGCACCCGCCTCCTCAATCCAAGCCGCGTAATCGGTCCAACCGCCGGCTGAGACCCCATTAAGACTGCCAATTACAGGAATGTCGACCGCCTCTTTGGCACGGCGAATCAGATTCATGTATTCGTCTGGCCCAACATTGTAATTCTGCATCTCCGGGAAATAGCTGAGTGATTCCGCGAAGCTGTAACTCCCGTTTGCCAGGTAGTAATCGATATAGTAGCTATCGAAGGTAATCTGTTCCTCGAATAGAGAATACATGACTACTGCGGCCGCTCCGGCGTCTTCCAGGCGACGAATGCTATCGAGATTCTGGGAAAGCGGCGACGACGAAACCACTAGCGGGTTCTTCAATGCCAGTCCCAGATAACTGGTTGTGAGATTCATAGTCACCTCAGGCAAGACGCTATTCTGGTTTTGCCGCCGCCATCTGTTTGTACTTTAACCAGCGGCGGCTTACTGCTTTTTCAGCCTCCTCAAGCAACAACTTCGCTACTTCCGGATCGCTTTGTTGCAACATCCGGTAACGACCCTCGGTGTAGATATACTCGCGCAGTGGAATCTTTGGATCACTTGAATCAAGTTGAAACGGATTCTTGTCCTCCGTTGCCAACTTTGGGTTAAACCGATAAAGCGGCCAGCAACCTGATTCAACCGCCAGCTTCTGCTGATGCATTCCCTTCGCCATGTCGATGCCGTGCGCAATGCACTGGCTGTAAGCGATGATTAGTGACGGCCCTGGATGCGCTTCCGCTTCGATGAACGCTTTAACGGTATGGGTGTCGTTGGCCCCCATCGCCACCTGCGCCACATAGACGTTGCCATAGCGAATTGCGCTCTGGCCAAGATCTTTCTTGCCGGTTGGCTTACCGCCGGCCGCGAACTTCGCCACGGCGGCCATTGGGGTAGCTTTTGAAGCTTGCCCGCCAGTATTTGAGTAGACCTCAGTGTCGAGCACCAGAATATTGACGTTCTGACCACTGGCAAGAACGTGATCGAGGCCGCCATAACCGATGTCGTAGGCCCAGCCGTCGCCTCCGATTATCCAGACACTCTTCTGAACAAGGGCATCGGCGACACCCAACAGATCGCGTGACTCGTTTGTGTCAGCATTCACCAGCTTTGTTTTCAATGCGGAAATCAATTCGCGCTGAATGCTGATCCCTTCTTCGGTTGACTGATCGGTGGCCAGTAGACTATTGGCCAGGGCCTCGCCTACTACAGGGCGCAGCCGCCTCACCAGATCCCGGGCATAGGCATTCTGATGATCGAGTGCCAACCGCATGCCAAGGCCAAACTCAGCGTTATCTTCAAAGAGTGAATTGCTCCATGCAGGGCCGCGACCGTCACGATTTATCGTATAAGGCGTAGTAGGCAAGTTGCCGCCGTAGATGCTCGAGCAACCTGTGGCGTTGGCAATGATGGCGCGGTCACCAAACAATTGTGTGACCAGCTTGATATAGGGTGTTTCACCACAGCCGGCGCAAGCTCCCGAGAATTCGAAGAGTGGTTGTAACAACTGTACATTCTTCACCGAGCCGAAGCCCAAGGTGCCATTCTTACGGAGCTCCGGCAGCTTCAGGAAGAATTCCCAATTCATCCGCTCACTCTCCCGCAGCGGCAACTGCGGTTGCATGTTCAAGGCCTTGCGTGAAACGTTCGTTTTATCTTTTGCCGGACACACCTCAACGCACAGCCGGCAGCCAGTGCAATCCTCCACGGCCACCTGGATTGTGTAGAGCTTGTTTGGCAATTCACGCCATTTGGCGGGCATTGATTTAAATTCGGCCGGCGCACCAGTTAGGTCCACCTGATCACAAACCTTAGCGCGAATGGTGGAATGTGGACATACGAGCACACACTTGCCACACTCGATGCAAAGATCAGGCTCCCATACCGGAACGTCCTGGGCAATGTTTCGTTTCTCCCACTGAGAAGTGCCGACAGGATAGGTGCCATCGATAGGGAATGCGCTCACCGGCAACTGATCGCCCCGCCCGGCAATGATTTCCGCGGTCACCTTTTGCACAAAGTCGGGTGCTTTTTCCGGCACAACTCTCGGCAGATCAAAAGTGCTGCTTACTTCGGCAGGTACTGTGACTTCGTAAAGATGTGCGAGCGCGGCATCAACACCGGCGAAGTTTTGGCGTACTACCGGTTCCCCGCGTTTACCGTACGTCTTGCGGATCGACTCCTTGATCCTGGTGATTGCCTCTTCCCGCGGCAACACGCCGCTGATTGCGAAGAAGCAAGTTTGCATAATCGTATTGATGCGATTTCCGAGTTGATTCTCTTTGGCCACCCCATAGGCATTAATCGTATACAGTTTCATTCGTTTCTGAATGATTTGCTTCTGGACGGAACGAGGTAAGTGATTCCATACCTCTTCGGCCGGATAGGGACAATTAAGCAATAACGTAGCGCCTTCAATAGCCGCCTCCAGAACGTTGTAGCGATTCAGGAACGTAAACTGATGAACGGCGATGAAGTTTGCTCGCCGGATCAGATAACTGCTCTTTATTGGTTGCGCGCCAAACCGCAGGTGGGAGACGGTCATCGCTCCGGCCTTCTTGGAATCGTAAACAAAGTATCCCTGCGCAAAATTGGCAGTTTCTTCGCCGATGATCTTGATGGAATTCTTGTTGGCACTCACTGTTCCATCCGCCCCCAAACCCCAGAAAAGAGCGCGTATCTGATCATCAGGCTCTGTATTGAAGTTTGTGTCCACCGGGATACTCGCAAAAGTGATGTCGTCGGTAATTCCCACAGAAAAGTGGTTCTTTGGTTCTGCCTTAGCGAGTTCGTCGAAAACAGCCTTCACCATCGTGGGTGTAAATTCTTTTGACGACAGCCCGTAGCGCCCGCCGATGACTCTCGGCAGAACGGCTAGAGATGACGTGTGATTCATTACCGCCTCGCTCAACGCTGTGACCACATCCTGATAAAGGGGCTCCCCAATGCTGCCGGGCTCCTTCGTTCGATCGAGCACTGCAATTGCCTTGAGCGCCGGTGGCAGAGCATTCAGAAAATCGTTGACCGAGAAAGGGCGATACAGCCTGACCTTTAGCAGACCCACCTTCCTGCCATTCGCCTTTAGAGCGTTCACGGCCTCTTCTGCCGCCTCACAACCGGACCCCATCATCACCAAAACCTGCTCTGCATCAGGCGCACCGACGTAATCAAAGAGGTGATACTGACGGCCCGTTAGGCGCGCAAACTGGTCCATCGTCGCTTGCACGATTGCCGGCGTCATCTGGTAAAAGGGATTCGCCCGCTCTCTCGATTGGAAGAACACATCCGGATTCTGCGCTGTGCCGCGCATTACCGGTCGGTCAGGCGTCAAGGCGCGCTGGCGATGTTGCCGCACCAATTCGCTATCAATCATTGCTCGGATTTCTTGGTCCGATAACGTTTCTATTTTCATGACCTCATGTGAGGTACGAAAGCCGTCGAAAACATGCAGGAAGGGTACGCGAGAACGAAGTGTGCTCGCCTGCGCAATTAGAGCAAAGTCCATGACTTCCTGAACCGAGTTGGCAAACAGCATGGCCCAGCCGGTCGAGCGCGTGGCCATGACATCGCTATGATCACCAAATATCGACAAAGCGTGCGTAGCGACGGAGCGGGCTGCAATATGAAAAACAGTGCTTGTCTGCTCCCCGGCAATTTTGAACATATTGGGAATCATCAGCAGCAAACCCTGGCTCGAAGTGAAGGTAGTTGTTAATGAGCCAGTCTGCAGCGTCCCGTGGACGGTGCCGGCAGCGCCGCCCTCGGATTGCATTTCCCGCACGATAGGCGTCATGCCCCAAATGTTGGGTTCATTTGACGTTGCCCAGCTATCGGAGAATTCACCCATTGGCGAGGAAGGTGTAATCGGATAGATGGCGATCACTTCGTTCGTTTTGTAGGCGACGTGCGCCGCCGCTTCGTTACCGTCGATTGTCGAATATTGCTTGCTCATCGTTGTGTAATCTCACCCAGAACTGACCACTCCATTCGTGGAAAGTCACCCATAAGGTTCTAGCCAGGCCCAATTGCCTGGCTGGCCCTCTCTTACAGCAAATCTGAGACCTTACAGCAAATCTGAGACTTGACTTGTAAATAAAAAGAGCCGCAGGCGGAAGGGGCAACCACCTGCGGCCGTGATAGAACAAGCTCACCGAATGAGCTTGTTCCTATCGCTGGTTTATTTCACTTTCACCTCTATCTGCTTCGGTCGTGCGGCTTCGTGCTTTGGCAGAGTCACAGTAAGGACTCCATCGTTGAAGTCAGCTACGATCTTGGTGTCATCGACAAAGGTGGGAAGCGTAAAGCTTCTCATGAATTCACCATAGGAGCGCTCAATTCGGTGATAGTTTTCTCGATCAACCTTCTCCTCGAATTTGCGCTCTCCGCGCAGTGTCAGCACGTTATTCTCCAGAGTCACGTGCACAAACTCTCTCTTCACTTCGGGCAGTTCCATCTTGAGAACTATCTCTTTTTCGGTCTCATAGATGTCGCACGGTGGTGTCCAAGCCGTGTACGGCAAGGTCTCTTCGGTTGGCAACATTGGCCTAAACATTGTGAACGGTTCTTCAAAGAGACGCGTTGGCCTGGTCTGGAACAGCCGAAGTGGATCCATCGTCATCAAGTTCATAAGGCTCTTGTGGGGAGCCAGAAAAGTTCCGGGTGTCATTTATATCCTCCTTTCATTTAAGGGATAACACCGCATTGAGCTCGCGCTTGAAGAGGGAAGGCGCCAGGCAAGCCACCGCTGCCGCTGCTTTTGCCTCGCCGGCGCGCCGAAGGAGTTTACGCGCGACGCCTTCCCACATTGCTTTCAATGCCCTCCCGCCAGGGTCTGTAGACAACCAGTTCAGGATGCTCGTGTAGGAACGACTGGGCGACATAACAATTCCAACAAACGGGCAGATAGGAGCTGAGCACATTCTGAAGATTCTTAATCTGAATTTGCTTCCACTCTACTAGCGACCCTTCGGGACTTTGCAGCGCCGGTTTATGATCGATCCAATGAACTTCCTCAAACTGTTGTCCACAAAAGATGCAACTCTTGCCTGCATACCACTTCATCAGTACGCCACGTACCAGACAGTCGGATGGTAAGTCGAGGTTTGCAAGACACTCTTGACCGCAATTTTCCTTCAGCGGCCAGCGCGAGCACGCTTCCAACCTGATGTCTGGCGCCCCCGCCATAGACGTGAGAGCTGCGTGTAAGGCATCAACTTCGACAATCGCCGGGCTACCTGTTTCAGGACAGGTAACTATCCTGGTGCCGCGATAATTCTGGTAAGCGCGAAAAATGTAGCGAGTTCCCACGTAGAGCGCTGAACCTACTAGAACCGCCAATATCACATAGGCTGTAGTATTCATGTTCACCCTCGTTCGGGTTAGGAGTTTGGACCGCTGTTAGCGCGGAACGCTAGCTTCGGTTTTCGCTTCTGGTGTCGCGCATTCCTGCTCGAGCTGATTAATCTTGTCACGCAGCCAGTGCTTTAACTCACGTTCTAACTTGGCTTCGTTATCTTCCAACTCCAAATCTTCGATAGTCTCCCCTTTGTCATTCAAGCGGATGTAATGGCAGGGGACTTCTGCCGAGTGGTGTTTGGGATCGACGAAGTCGAGTAGATGGCATTCGTTGCAGGGATGGGCCCGGTAGGGATAACCATAATTGAGGCAGGACAGGGAGTCCTGGAAGGCCGACTTTGGCTGCCAGGGAGTGCGGACCGATCGCCCGTAGCCTCCCTTCTCGATGAAATCCAACTCATTTCTGAGGAGTTCGAGAATGTCGCGATCATCCTTTCCCATGGCAGCTACCTCCAGTTCTCCCTGCCCTAGCCGAGCAGCCTAGCCGCTGCTGTCTAAAATTAAAGTCGGGATCACCTACCGCTGATACTGAGAAGCAACAGACATGCCGAGAAATCAGTGGACGTTTGCGTGCTTAGCTGCATTGGGCTGTAACTTTGTTGCGCAAACTTACCCAAGTCTTGCGGGAAAGCGCCCAAATGGATTGCCATCCAACAGCCGTCCCAGGGCGCTTTTGTCCCCGCATGTTGCGTGGTACTCCCTTTGCTGAGCCCTTCGCCGAACGCCCCGGCTGTTGATTCGGGGCGATTAAGTGGAAGATGACTGATTTTGCCGATAACGTAAGTGCCCGTTTTGAGGCTCTTGCCAGAGCGGAAGTCGCTCGGCATCGCAAGCATCTGGGCTCCCTTACCCCACAGCAGATAGCGGCCATCGAAGCTTTGCTGATCTCCGCAGCCAATGAGATCTCCGGGCGGATCAGCAAACTCGTCCGGGATTATCCGCAAACGTTCTCGCCAATTAGCTAAGTCTTTGGAACGCGCGCTCGCGGTGGTTGGATGCTACTTGCCTATTGCGGCTGTGAGCTGCTTTTTGAACAATCTGGCTGAAGCGTCAAGAAAGTCGTATGAAGTCACTATTCCGACCAGTTGGCCGTCTTCCACTACCGGAAGACAGCCGACACGGTGGCGTCGCATGATCTCCATTGCTTCCAGGGTTTCGGTAGTTGATTCCACGGTAATGGGATTGGTCTTCATAATGTCCCGAACTATCACCGGCGCGCCTACGTTTCCATGTCGAGTCAACAGGCGTAGCAATCCGCGATGCGTTATCAGGCCTACCAGATGGCCTTGTTCATCTTCGACTGGAACGTGACGGATATGACGCCAATCCATAACGCTGGCAGCAAGATCGACCAGGTCGTCCGGACGAACAGTGAATAGATCTGTTGACATAAATTGGCCCACGGTCTGATAACTCTTGCTCCAGTCATCCGACTCGCTGACTTCGATTAATGGCCAACGATGAACCGGCTCACCCCCTTTTTGCCGTGAGAGCATCGTTGCAGTAAGAATTCGATACCGGACATCCTTCGGTCCCGAGTCCTTCATTGCCGCAAGTGATTTAACAATCCATTGTGCTCCTGTCTGGCCCGTGCGAACCCGTTCCTCAATGGTGCCGAGATAGTGCTCAATGTCGCCACTGTCCACTCCAACCTTCGCCAGCCCCTGGCGCGCCAGAGGCAGAAGATGCTCGAGGATCAAGGGGATAGCTGCGTGAGTGACTCCGTCAACCCAGGTAAATTGGGCGTTTAACCCGTGGCGGGCAGCCCGGAAGAAGTTTGCCTTCGCCTCATCAAAGGTCATTCGCGTCGCGATTTCACCGTATTCCTTGGGCAGGGCAAGCATCAGGCCGCAAAAAAAGGCGGCGTTCGCGATCTCGTCCAAAGTAGTTGGGCCGGAGGGCAAGGTTCGATTCTCAATACGCAGATGTGCAACTCCGTTCGACACACCGTAACAGGCCCGGTTCCAAGGCCAAATCGTTCCATTGTGCATGCGCAGAGCTGAGAGGAGGGGAATTTCGCCGCGGGCAAGCACAGCCGCAGGATCCTCATC
>Ga0209341_10004442_pt1 | contig 12925 bp, 8 predicted proteins | sample RifCSP13_2_FD_184020 | JGI IMG/M metagenome (GOLD analysis project Ga0209341, IMG submission 184020) | Soil microbial communities from Rifle, Colorado - Rifle CSP2_sed 13_2 (SPAdes) (version 2) | ecosystem: Environmental > Terrestrial > Deep subsurface > Rock core/Sediment | place: Rifle...
GTGATGGTAGCGATCATCGCCCTGCTGGTTGCCATCATACCCTCCCTGGCTACCCAAATAGCCGGATTGAATTTAGACCTCCAGCGCTTCCTGCATTCCATCGAAACGGCGTTGGATCGCTCGTACCTGGTTGCAGGTCAGGTTGTCGAAGTGGATGCGCTCTACCGCCAGTTGATTGGATCGTTGCAGGGCATCCTGGAGCCGCTTGTCGGACAGACGTTAGGGCTGGCGATTGGTGTGCTCTCGTCTTTTGTTTGGGTCATATTTATTTTCGTGGTTTCGTTCTATTTGGTTAAGGACGGACCCAAACTGCGGATTTGGTTGGAGAACATCGTCCCGCCTGCTTATCGCTCAGATTACTTGCGCATACGCGAAGAAATCAACCAGATATGGGCGGCGTTCTTCCGCGGCCAACTGGTGTTGGCGCTGGTTGTCATGCTGATGTTTACAGTGATCGGGTTTATTCTGGGGCTGCCGTTTGCGCTCGCCATGGCGGTCTTCGCCGGACTTATGGAGTTTTTGCCCAGCGTAGGGCATGCCATCTGGTTGTTTGTCGCCTCCGTGCTGGCGTTTTTTCTGAGTTCGACCTGGCTGCCCTTACCGAATTGGGCTTTTATGCTCCTGGTGATTGGCCTGCACCTGGTGTTCGAGCAGTTCGACCTGAATTACCTCATCCCCAGGATTATTGGGCGTAGAGTTCACCTGCCTCCGCTGGTTGTTATCCTGGGGATTGTATCGGGAGCCGTCCTGGCAGGCGTGTTGGGTATCTTGCTGGCTGCTCCTACGATCGCTTCTGCCAGGGTTTTGGGCCGCTATATTTACGCCAACCTTTTCGATATGGAGCCTTTTCCGGAAAGCGTTGCACCGCCTCTGCCAGCGCCCAACCCCCAGTGGTGGCGAAGGATACTGGGTAAATGGGGAGGCAAGCCCCTGCGCAGCGAGTAAGCTGATATGGCTGAAACAAAGTCTCAAGAAGAAACGCCTAAGTGGGGTCCAACGACCAAGCTGATCGTTGGTATGACTTTCGTCGGCTTGGTGGCAGCCTTGCTGGTGCGCTTCCGGGGGATCATTGGTCCGCTGCTCCTGGCTTTTGTTTTGACCTACCTGCTGCATCCGGTGGTCACCATGATCCACCGGGTCACCAGGCTCTCCTGGCGCGCTTCGGTCGGCGTGCTTTTTCTGCTATTGATGGTCGTATACGCCGGGCTGATCACCCTCACCGGGTTTACCGTGGTGGGGCAGTTGCAAAACCTGCTCAGTTTCATTCGCCTGCAGGTGAACGACCTCCCGGCGTTGGCTGCTACTCTATCCACCCAGGCATATAAGATTGGTATTTTTGAGTTCAGCCTGGAGCAATTCGACCTGCAAGCCTTGAGTGAACAGTTACTGGGAGTGTTGCAGCCGCTTCTCAGCCGGTTGGGCAGCCTGATCAGTGCGGTAGCCGCCAGCGCGGCGGTCGCCCTGGGCTGGAGCCTGTTTGTGATCTTGATTTCTTACTTTTTGCTCGCCGATGCAGGTCGGGTGTCAGATCGGTTGATTAATATCGAAATCCCGGGCTATGACTACGATGTGCGCCGCATCGGTCACGAGCTCAGGAAAATCTGGAACGCATATCTGCGCGGCCAATTGATCATCATTCTTCTGGTCATGATCACGTATTCGATCCTGATGGTAATCCTTGGATTGCGCTTTGCGATTGGCATTGCCATCCTGGTCGGGTTGGCGCGCTTCGTTCCCTATATTGGTCCGATTATCACCAACATCGTCACCTTTTTAGTCGCCTTCTTCCAAGGGTCAAATAATTTTGGCCTCGAGCCAATCTGGTACGCCGTTCTGGTCTTAGGATTGGCTTACATTATCGACCAGATTTATGACAACCTGATACAGCCGCGCCTTTTGGGGGCTCGCCTCGGCCTGCACCCGGCTGCCGTGCTGGTCGCCGCGATCATTGCCGCGAACTTGATTGGCATCATCGGCGTGATGCTGGCTGCGCCGGTGCTGGCTACTTTAAGCTTGCTGGGCCGTTATGTCTCTCGGAAGATGTTCGACATGAATCCGTGGCCCGAGGAGGAGTCCGCGGCCAGATCTTGGGGGGCGCCAAGGCTGAGATTATCTGACAGGATCAGGGAATGGCGGGGCTTGCTGAGGCGGCTCTTCAATAAGAAATTCTGAAGAAAGAAATCCTGAAGAGTAAATCGGCTCCGGTCGTAATATTTGCTATACCGTCAGCAGATTGGGTTGCCCATAGATCTTTTGGCGAATGTCGATGACCTGGCGCCGGAGACGGTCGTCGCGTTCGAGCAGGTCGGCTACCTTTTCACAGCCGTACATGACCGTGGTGTGGTCGCGCCCGCCCAAGGCTTCGCCAATCTGGGGCAGCGAACAGTTGGCCTCTTCACGCAGCAGGTACATCGCAATCTGGCGGGGGAAAGCGACATCCTTGGAGCGATCGCGACTTAGCATGCGTTCCATGGGGATGCCAAAAATCTCCGCTACCTCCCGGATCACGTCTTCCGGCTGGACTTTGGTTCGCCTGGGGAGCAGGTCTGCCAGGGCGGATTCAACCAACTGCGGGGTGATCGGCAGCTCGCTGAGTTCGGCGAATGCCGTGATGCGCGTCAGGGCGCCTTCGAGCTCCCGAATGTTGGATTGCACCCGGCGCGCAATCTGCTCTAAAATCCCCGTTGGCATCTGGTAACCCGCCCGCTCCGCTTTGGAGCGCAGGATGGCTTGCCGCGTTTCCAGATCCGGCGGCTGGATATCTGCTGCCAGGCCCCATTCGAATCTGGAGCGCAGTCGTTCTTCCAGCGTCACCATGGCTTTTGGCGGGCGGTCCGAGGAGATCACCAGTTGTTTGTCTTGCCCGTGTAAAGTATTGAAAGTATGGAAGAACTCTTCCTGGGTGGATTCTTTGCCGGCGATGAACTGGATATCATCGATGAGCAGCACGTCAATTCGGCGGTATTTTTCTCGAAAAGCCTGTGTCGTGTGGCCGCGGATGGCGTTGATTAGATCGTTGGTGAATTCTTCGGAGGAGACGTAAAGCACCTGCAAGCCCTTCTGGGTGCAGGTGTTCCCAATCGCGTGCAGTAAATGGGTTTTCCCCAACCCCACGCCGCCATATAGGAAAAGCGGATTGTAGGCTTTTGCCGGTTTTTCTGCAACAGCCAGGGCTGCCGCGTGAGCCAGGCGGTTGCTCGCCCCGACGACGAAGGTTTCAAAAGAGTAACGCGGGCTAATCGAGCTGCTCGTACCCGGCGCTGAGGCGGGCGGTTTTACGCTTTCGCCCGATTCGAATTCGATATTCCTTTGCTCCAGCGTTTTTTGGTATTTTTGCCAGACGATAAAACGAACCTGGACCGTCCGGTTCATAATCCCTGTCAGTAAGCGCTTAACCGTGCTCGCAAGACGGCTTTCCAACCAATCGCGCGCATAGGCGTTGTTTACCCCGATCACAAAACTTCCATCTTCATATCCTACCAGTTGAGCTTCGCTCATCCAGGTGTCGAACGAAGCTTTGGGCATATCTAGTTGCAACTGTCCCAGTGTCGCCTGCCAGGCCTGCTCAGCATTCATCACTCATTTCTCCTCTCCGTTCAGCATTTCTCTTGCAACTCAGCGAGATATCGTGGAAAGTCCGCCACGGCGATTCCCAAAGAGCCTCTCTCGTCTGGAACATGGCAACATTAAACTACCACCTTCGCCTAGCAATAGTCGCGGGATCATTACGCCAGGGTATTAGAGTTGTACTTTTGAAAAACCGAGCGAGGGGGATCTTGTGACCGATCCCGAGGGGGTGTTGTAGCTCGTCTAGCGCATGAATTCTAGCAGATATTGGCCTGATCATGCAATACGGTAAACCTACGCCAACCTAAAAAAAAACAAAACTTTAAGATTCCCAAATGTTAAAAAAATTAAGGGCGTAAACAGGGATGTCCAGGGGCTGTTGGCAAGTTTCTTGCAACCCTAAGGGTGGGGGCGCTGACAGATTGCGCCCCCATATCTACCAGTTTATTTCGGCTTTTCCACCCGCCACATAACCGGTGGGCTGGTTTCTTAAAAACCAGGTTTTCGAAAAATGCCAGACTCCAGAATGGGGATAATCCAAATCTGGCGCATCCCCACCCCCTTGTCTTTCGGCCTCAGCCTGTTTAGCTTGATAGTCTGATGTTGATATATTTCCTACGGGCTGTTAACGTTGTTCTTGCATGGGTTGATTATGATGTAGCTTGCAGTATAACCATATAGTGAGAACGAGGAGTCTAAGATGGCTAAGATTATCGGTATCGATTTAGGCACTACCAACAGTGTAGTAGCTGTGATGGAAGGCGGTGAGCCCACGGTTATCCCGACCGCCGAAGGCTCGCGTTTGCTGCCTTCTGTGGTTGCATACAATAAAAATGGTGAACGACTGGTTGGGCAGACGGCAAAACGCCAGGCGGTCGTCAATCCGGATAACACGGTATTTTCGATCAAGCGTTTTATGGGCAGGCATTACAACGAGGTCGAGACGGAACGTCAAATGGTCCCCTACCAGGTCATTGCTGGCCCCGCGGGTGACGCCCGGGTCAGGTTGCCAGCCACGGGGCGAGAGTACAGCCCTCAAGAGATCTCTGCCATGATCTTGGGGAAGCTAAAGGCAGACGCAGAGGCTTATCTCGGTGGACCTGTATCCAAGGCGGTGATCACTGTTCCCGCTTATTTCAACGACAGCCAGCGACAAGCAACCAAGGACGCCGGTCAGATTGCCGGGCTGGAAGTGCTGCGCATCATCAATGAACCCACAGCAGCCGCTCTGGCATATGGCCTGGATAAGAAGAAAAATGAAACGATCCTGGTCTTCGACCTTGGCGGCGGCACTTTCGATGTCAGCATCCTGGACGTGGGTGAGGGCGTGATCGAGGTGCGCGCGACCAATGGAGATACCCACCTGGGTGGCGACGATTGGGACCAGCGGGTTGTCAATTGGATGGCCGATGAGTTCAAGAAAGAGTACAGCATCGACTTGCGCCAGGACCGCCAGGCGCTCCAACGCTTGCGAGAAGCTTCCGAGAAGGCAAAGATCGAGCTCTCCAGCGTAATGGAGACGGAGATTAACCTTCCTTACATAACCGCAGATGCTTCCGGCCCCAAACACTTGCAGGTCAAATTAAGCCGCGCCAGATTCGAGCATTTATCGGAAGACCTGGTTGAGCGCTTGCGCGGCCCGTTCAGCGCTGCGCTGAAGGATGCCAGCTTGAAAGCCGCGGATATCAACGAGGTCGTCCTCGTGGGTGGGGCGACCCGCATGCCGATGGTCCAGGAGCTGGTTCGCTCGCTGACCGGGAAAGAGCCCCATAAAGGCGTCAACCCGGACGAAGTGGTCGCTGCGGGCGCTGCAATCCAGGCGGGCGTTCTCGCCGGCGATGTGAAGGATGTGCTGCTGCTGGATGTGACCCCGCTTTCTCTGGGCGTTGAGACGCTGGGCAGCGTCATGACTACCCTGATCGAACGAAATACAACCATCCCGGTCAAGAAGAGCGAGATTTTCTCCACGGCGGAAGATAACCAGACCGCGGTGGACATTCACATCCTGCAGGGTGAACGTCCCATGGCGACCGACAATATGAGCTTGGGTCGTTTCCGCCTGGAAGGCTTGCCGGTGGAGCCGCGCGGCGTCCCCCAGGTCGAAGTAGTTTTTGATATCGACGCCAACGGCATCCTCAATGTCACCGCACGGGATAAAGCTACGGGCAAAGAACAAAAGGTCACCATTACCGCGTCTACCAATCTGAGTAAGGGCGAAATAGAGCGCATGGTCAGCGAGGCGCGCGCTCACGAAGCCGATGACCGCAAACGGCGCGAGCTTGTCGAGGCGAGAAATACGGCTGACAGCCTGGCGTATCAGACAGAGAGGACGCTGAAAGAGCTGGGTGAGAAGGTGCCTGCGGATGAGCGCCAAAAGATCCAGGGTGTTATCAACCGGCTGCGCGATGCGATGAAAGGTGAAGATGCGGCTTTGATCAAGCGCATGAGCGAGGAGCTGCAGAATGCATTTCATGCTCTCAGCCAACAGCTTTATGCTCAACAGGCCGCTCAATCCGGCGGCGCCTCTCCGGGCAGCAACGGAAAGGAACGCAGTTCGTCAGGCGAGGATGAAGGCGAGATCCTGGAAGGTGAGTTCCGCGAGGCGTAAAGCCCGCTGTTAACACCCTGGCGCTGAGCGAGAGTATCAGCCTCGCTCAGCGCCAGGGTGTTATGCCTGGATCGGGATTATTCCGGAATAAAAAGCAATATTTTTTGCTCCATTTCCCTCTGAGTTGGGCCGGATATGCGATCTATTAATCTGACTCTCAGGATAAGATATTGACTCCTGGGTATAGTTGCTGATATGATAATAGGATATTTATAAAATAATTATGAAATAATTTCTGTTTCCTTGTCGATGGTTGTGTGGCACGCATATGTGATTGGCGACTGCCGCAGTTCATTGAGGGAATTCGTTGCGCCAATCACCAACAGGGTTGGAAATAATGGTGTAACTCGCTCCAGATACATACGTTATTACAATTATCACATAGTTCTGTAAAGATTTATTGAACTTTGCCTGGCAAGGGAGGAATAAATTGGGAACAACATCTCCCGACATCGGTGCGTTTGTAGATCCTACGTTAACCCAAAAAATCCATAAGGCTTCCCGGTATTTACCCAAGGAGTGGCAGTGGCGCTTGTTCACCCTGTTGTTAATTATTAACGACGTTTTGATCACCGGCGCAGCGTTTCGTTTGTCGTATTATTTGCGTTTTGAAAGACCATTGTTCTTTTTTCAACGCGAAAGCTTTATCTCTTTTGATTTCTATCAAAGCCTGGTCTTTGTGCTGCTGCCTTTATGGGTGGTCATTTTTTGGGCGATCGGTCTTTACAACCGCCAGAATTTACTGGGCAGCACGCAGGAATATTCGCTGGTATTTAACGCCACCACGATTGGCATGTTCATGGTGATCGCCGCGGGATTTCTTTTGCCCGGCTTTATTTTTGCCCGCGGCTGGTTGTTGATGGCCTGGGGCTTTGCCTTTCTGCTTATTGACCTGGGAAGATTCACGATCCGGCGGATAATTTATTATCTGCGGGCGCACGGCTATTTTCTCTCCCCTGCGGTCATCGTGGGCGCTAATGATGAAGGTCTTTCGCTGGCTGAGCAATTGCTCAGTTGGAAGTCCTCGGGCATCCACATCTTGGGCTTCATCGATAAAAAGGTCAAGGTGGGGACGGTACTTCTCCACCATCTGACCTGTCTTGGCAATACTGAGGACCTGGATAAAGTCGTGAACGAATACGGCGTCGAGGAGATTATCCTGGCGTCCAGCGCCATCTCCTCCCGCGATAAGCAGATGGAAATCTTTAAGCGCTATGGCGTCGGCAGCCAGGTCAATGTGCGCATGTCATCCGGCCTGTACGAGATCATCACCACCGGTTTGACGGTCAAGGATTTTGCCTATGTCCCCCTGGTGGGCGTCAACCCGGTGCGCCTGACCGGGATGGACCGGGTGATGAAAACGATCCTAGACTACACCTTGACGATCTTGGGGATGACGGTGGTCGCTCCCCTGCTCTCGATCATCGCTCTGATCATCAAGCTCGATTCACCCGGCCCGATCTTTCATCGCCGGCGAGTCATGGGGGTGAATGGGCGCCAATACGATGCTTTTAAGTTCCGCACTATGTACGTCAATGGGGATGAAATCCTGGCGAAATATCCTGAGCTGCAGGCCGAGCTTTCCGCGACGCATAAGCTCAGGGATGATCCGAGAATCACCCGGGTGGGCAAATGGCTGCGACGCTTCAGCCTGGACGAGCTTCCCCAACTGATCAATGTATTGAAGATGGACATGTCCCTGGTTGGGCCGAGAATGATCGCCCCGGGCGAAATCGAAATGTATGATAAGTGGGATATCAACCTGCTGACGGTTAAGCCCGGTTTGACCGGGTTGTGGCAGGTTAGCGGGCGTTCGGATATCAGTTATAGCGAACGGGTTCGCCTGGACATGCACTACATCCGGAACTGGAGCATCTGGCTGGACCTGCAGATCATTATGCAGACCATACCGGCGGTGCTTAAGGGAAAGGGAGCATATTAGTGAAAGTTTTGGTGACGGGCGGAGCGGGCTTCATCGGCTCACACGTGGCGGATGCATATCTTGAGAACGGGCACGAGGTCGTCATCGTCGATGATTTATCTACCGGTCGCTTGGCGAATATCAACCCGGCAGCCAGATTCATCCAGATGGATATTCGCGATCCACGCCTTTCGCAGGTTTTCGAACGGGAACACCCGGATTATGTGAATCACCACGCCGCCCAAATGGACGTTCGGCGCTCGATGGTCGAGCCGCTGTTCGATGCGGAGGTGAATGTCGTTGGGTCGCTGAATTTGCTGGAGTGCTCTCGGAAGTACGCGGTAAAGCGGTTTGTGTATATCTCGACTGGCGGCGCGGTTTACGGGGAGCCGGAATATCTCCCTTGCGATGAAGCCCATCCCATTCGGCCGATTTGCCCGTACGGCGCCAGCAAGCACACGGTCGAGCATTACCTCTACATGTACGCGGTCAACTATGGTTTGGAATATACCGTGCTGCGCTACCCCAATGTCTACGGTCCCCGCCAGGACCCTCACGGGGAAGCCGGTGTTGTGGCGATCTTTACCGGGCAGATGCTCAAAGAAGCGCAGGTTGTCATCAACGGAGATGGCGAACAACAGCGTGATTTTGTGTACGTCGGCGACTGCGCCCGGGCTAACCTGCTGGCGCTAGAAGCGCGGTCTTCAAGTGGGATTTATAATCTCGGCTCCGGGAGCGGCACGACAGTGAACGCGATCTACTGTGAATTGAAAGCCATAACCGGATACGCTCAGGATGCTGAACATGGCCCGGAAAAACTCGGCGAAACCCGCGCCATCTATTTGGATGCGCGCAAGGCAAGAAAGGAACTGGGCTGGGCGCCTCAGGTGGGCTTAAGGGAGGGGCTTGAACTCACCGTAGAGTATTTCCGCCTTCATGAGACTTTGGATTGAGCTTATGGCCTCCACCCGAACTGAAATGGCTCGCGCTCGGAACATGATAGGCTCGTTGAGCGCCTTGAGCCACGAATTGCGTCTGCGCCCTAGCTTGAGGGATGCCATGATGCGCATCTTGCAGTTGAGCATGGAGAGTGTGAATGCGGAAAGCGGCAGCATCCTGCTGCTGGATGAAGATGGCGAAGTCAGCCATGCCGTCCTGGCTTATGCTGGAGAGATTAAGGTCTTGCCTGGAGATAGCATGCGTGCGTTTGTCAGCGAGGGGTTGGCGGGATGGGTGATTGGCAATCGCCGGCCCGCTCTGGTCCCCAGCACCCGGGATGACCCTCGTTGGCTGCAGCGTAGCTGGGAGTTGCACGACATAGCCGTACGCTCGGCGGTCTGTGTTCCCTTGGTGACTGGCGGGCGTGTTTTGGGCGTCCTGACCCTGGTGCAGCGCCAGCGAGGTGGATTTTCACCCGGTGATCTGGCGCTCCTGTGTTCGCTGGCGTTTTGTGTTTCTTCCACCAGCATCAGGCAGGCGCTGCATGCGGACCGCCTGGACTGGCAGTGAATGGTTTGCGCCTGGCGCGTTTTTTCGAGCGGGGTTGCCGACCGCTGGATTGCATCTTATTGGGATCAATTCCGTTCAAGCAGGTCGGCCAGCGCATCCGCGAGGGTATTGTACGTTACAAATGGTTTTAAATATTTAGGCCTGGGGTGGCGCGCCTGGCTGGCGCCGCGCCCGGTGAGAACCATAGCCGTGCGGTTTACGCCTGCGGCCTGCCCAGCCAAAAGATCGCTGAGCGCATCGCCGATCAGGATTGAACGGCTGAGATCCAGGCTGAGTTTTTCGGCGGCCTGGATGATCAACCCGGCTTCTGGCTTCCGGCACTCGCAACTGGTTTCAGGCGCATGCGGGCACATAAATACCCCATCGATCCGCCCGCCTGCACGTTCGATATGGGCTACCAATTGACGGTTGAGCTCATCCGCCTTATCCAGGGTCATCATCCCCCGCCCGACTGCGGATTGATTGGTCACGATGACGAATTTATACGCGCTGGCGCGGGCTTTTGCCAGTGCGTCGAGAGCCTGCGGGTAGAACGCCACGTCAGACCAATCCAGCACGTACGAGGCGCGGTTTTCGATGATCACGCCATCGCGGTCGAGGAAAACTGCGGGGTGCATGCTGGCAATTATACACTCTGGCTTTTGGGTATAATAGCCACCACTTAACAACTTTTTGAATTCTTTTGAGGCTTTATACCGGGTGATTTTTACGGGTATATGGAGGAACGATTAATGAGCGATCAAACAGATTACATCAAAGAGAACCTGGGGTCGCGACGCATCCCCAAGGTGAGGATGGCAGATTTCCCCAGCGCGGATGAGATCGTGAGGCAGGGTTTGCTGGTCGCGCCGCGCGGGGCGGAAGCGGTGGACGTTCTTTTGGTGAATCCGCCCACGCCGGATGGGGGGTTGTGGATCCGCACCCAACACCGGGTAGGGCGCCGGACCAGGGAGAACATGGTTTGGCCCCAGGTGTCCCTGGCGCAGATGGCGGCAATCCTGCATCACACGTACAGGCTGGCGGTGATAGATGCCAATGCAGAGCGCATGGGCTGGGGGGAGTTCACCAGGCTGCTGGACCGCTACCAGCCGAAGTATTATGTCACCCAGGTGACGGCGCCAACGCTTGAAAACGATATGTATGGCTGTTTTTTGGCTCACGCCCGCGGGGCGAAGACAATTGCTTTTGGCACGCACGTCACCCCGATCCCGCGCGAATCGATGCGTCCATATCCGAGCCTGGATTACGTGCTGGTGGGAGAACCCGACCTGACCCTGCGCGATCTGGTGGATCACCTGGAGGGCAAGGTTGGTGAGCGATCTGAGCACGTCATCCGCTTATTTGAAAGCGAGCCGGGCTACGAACCTGCCATTGCAGAGGATGGGAGCGTGGATTTGGGTCGCATCCGGGGGGTTGCCTGGCGTCGCGGGGGCGAGATCGTCTTGAATCTGCCGCGGCTGTTCATCGCCAGCCTGGACGATTTGCCCATGCCGATGCACGAGCTTCTGCCGCTGCAGAAGTACCGCATGCCCCTGATCAAAGGGCCTTTTACTTTCATTGTTACTAGCCGTGGGTGCCCGGCCGGGTGTACCTATTGCATTAAGCATGTCAGCTACCAATATAGCGCCCGGCTGAGATCGCCCAGTATGATTATGGAAGAGCTGTGGCGCTTGAAGGAATTGGGGATTCATAATATCCACATGTACGCCGACCTTTTCACAGTGAACCGGGACCAGGTCATGGAGCTGTGTGAGCGGATGATTGCCGAAAAAATCAACATTCGCTGGACTGCCAACAGCCGGGTAGATTATGTGGATGAAGAGATGCTGCGGATGATGGGGCGGGCGGGCAACTGGCTGATCTCGTGGGGGATCGAGAGCGGCAACGAGCAAATCCTCAAACATGCCCGCAAAGGGGCCTACCCCGATAAGGCTGAGCGCGCCCTCCGCTGGGCGAAAGCTGCGGGTATCAAGAACTGGGGGTATTTCATCATTGGGCTGCCGGGTGAAACCGAGGCGACCATCCGTCAGACGATCGATTTTGCCAAGAAGCTGCCGCTGGAACTCGCCCTGTTCCACGTGGCTGCGCCATATCCGGGGACGCCTTTCTTCTTCGAGGTGGTGGAAAACGGATGGTTCCGAGCCGGGACGCGCTGGGAGCAGGTGGATATGGACAAGGGCACGGTGCTGGATTACCCCGATCTGCCCGCCGAGCGCCTGCTGTACTGGCAGAAGCGCGCCTTTCGCGAGTGGGCGTTCAGGCCCGGCCCGATGTTGACCTACTTGAAGATGCTGCTCTCGGACCGGAGCACCGTGAAGAGCGCGCTGAGCGTTGGCTTGCAGCACCTGAGCTGGGCTTCGACAGATTCGGGTGCGCCTGTTGCCGCCCGGCTTTCTTCGAACCTGGGTATGACTTCGGGCGAATAAAGGAATGTGATCAAGTCTGCTATTAGCAGCCGCTGGTTTCCGCTGGCCGATGCCATCCTGGTCCTGGTATGCGGGGCTATCTGGTATGTCTGGCCTCAGGCCGGTGCTGGCTTATTACCCATAGCCCTCCTGCCCTGGATGATGCGAATAGCCGCCGGACGGCCTCCCGTCCGGCGCACTTTGTTGGATCTACCAATCTGCCTGTTTGGGCTGACGGCTGCGCTCGGTGTGTGGGCGGCTTATGACCGGCAATCTGCCCTGGCTAAATTTTGGCTGCTGATCTGCGCAGTGCTTATCTATTATTCCCTGTCTCGCCAGAAACGCCTGAACTTTTGGCAGATTGCGCATCTATTCAGCGCTGTCGCGGCCGCGATGGCGCTTTTTTTCTTGCTCACCCATGATTGGCATCTTCTACCCGCGGACCTGGCGCTGCTCAACCAGTTGGGGGACCGCTGGATGGATGTTCGCCCCAGCTTGCCATTTCAGGGTATGCACCCGAACATCGCCGGCGGCCTGATTGCCGCCTTCCTTCCATTTCCGCTGGCTTTGGCGATCCGCGCCGGGCAGAAAAGGCAGGCGAATACCGGCGTGTTTGCCGCGCTTACGGGCCTGGTTGCCGGGATTGGCCTGGTCTTTACCAGCTCGCGGGCCGCTTGGGCGGCGTTGGCGGTGGGGTTGGGAGCGTGGCTTCTATGGGGTTGCAGCGGATGGATTGCCCGGCCGCTCTCACGCAAACAGGCCCACATCTTCGTTGTGCTTTTGTTCCCGTTGATTTTAACGACGTTATGGCTGGGGCTGCAAAGGCCAGCTAAGGTGGTTGAATTGTTGGGTTACTTGCCTGGCTCGAACAGCAGTATAAGTCGCCTGGAATTATTTGCAAATACGCTCCCGCTG
>Ga0209341_10004446_pt1 | contig 12921 bp, 26 predicted proteins | sample RifCSP13_2_FD_184020 | JGI IMG/M metagenome (GOLD analysis project Ga0209341, IMG submission 184020) | Soil microbial communities from Rifle, Colorado - Rifle CSP2_sed 13_2 (SPAdes) (version 2) | ecosystem: Environmental > Terrestrial > Deep subsurface > Rock core/Sediment | place: Rifle...
TGATATCTGCAATGTCAATCATCGTTCTCCCCCTTGTGCAACGTCTGTCAATCGATGTCGCATCGGGAATCGGAACCTTTGTGCCGACCTGACGATCACTTCCCGTTTCGTCCGTTCATTGCGGCACCGGTACCGCTTGACCGACTTGCCGCCCCATGTCTCCCGCACATCTATCGATAGCACTGTAAGAGGGACGAGAACACCGCTGACTTTGGCCTGGTATGTATGGCCGACTTCAATTTGGTTCGCTTTCATTTTTTCCCCTTTGTGTTGCGGCCCCCAGAGGGCCTAGCTCTCAACTCCCATCAACCGATTGATCCACTCCCGATCTGCTTTAACCTCGGCCACCTTGGCCAAGTCGATTCCCCGATCGGCCCAGGGAAGCCGCTCTTCTCGAGCCTCGTGGCTCTCAAGCACGTTCCAGCTCTCCCCATCCCAGGCTTTGATCTCGATTTGCCGCATGACTTCTAATCTCCTTGGCTGCCTCGTCAGACGGCGGGTACCACCCACCGCGACGCCCCGCAGGGCGTTTCGGCTTTACCTCGGCCAATTGACTGTCGCCACCTCCGGCAGACAGTAGGTGTGCTCGTTGAGCCCAGGTCGGATCGTCACGAGCGTCGTCTTGATTGTCCCCAGCGGTGTCACCTGGGGGCCGATACTCCCAACGACTACCACGTACCCTTGCTTCCGCAGTTGCCTCGCTCGACGACCAGCATCCTTGCTCGCCGTTTCATAACTCTCCTGGCACCAGCTGCCCGCATTCACTACGTCCATTGCTGTCATTTCGCATCCCCTTGTGTTAGCTTGCCCTTCTCAACTCGGTCGCCAAAACATCATGCCATGCACGATTATCCGCATAGTGCAGCACAGCAGCTGGGATTGCCCGCTGCTTGTTTGGGCACCATGATCGCCGAGTAAACAAGCCGACTGGGTATAGCTCGCATATCGTGTACACCCAACCAAGCTTCCGCAATAATCTTGCCCGTTTCTCAAACCTGCGGTTCAACCCGCCGTAATACTGATTGTTGGTCATGTCCGTCTTTCCCTTTGTGTTGTGGGCGCCGTGGGGCTCCCCTTACAAAATCTCCCTGCCAAATCTGTCGATCCATGGCATGTACTCGTGTGCATGCCATCCATCGTCGACCACCTCGTGGCCAGCCGCCAGCAATTCCATCCGCGTGAAGCGGATTGCCTCTTTGTCGGTTTCTGCGAACTGTAGTCCGCGGCTTTTCATTCCCTCGCATACCTCCCAGCATTTCATTTCCCGCTCCTTTGTGTTATGTTTTCATCCGTCGGTCTTAGCAAGATCAAATTGCGTAATCAGTTGCTGCCGCCAACTTGCTGAGTTCAATGTATTCCCAGCTATCAACTGGGAGGAACTCAGTCCTCGTTACTGTATTGCGACGGTTGTAAACTGTACGTGCAATGGATCCAGGCAAACCCCAAAACTCGACTACATACTCATCGTCATCACCATCTACAAAGCAGGCGGCATCAATTCTCTGGCCGATCTCTTGAACGTGCATAGTGATCCCTCGTGTGTGTTTGGGTTTCGTGGTAACTTGTTCAAGCTGGGGTACCAATCCCCAGCGACCCGGTTGCTTTCCCTCAGCCACCTTGGCAGGAGGGGGATCGGCTGCGGTGGTGACCAGCCTTTTCTGGCTGGTGCCGGCCGTTGTTTGCCGATGCCGTTCAAGTTTTCAAAGAGCCGGTTTCCGTCCCACTCCTGTCCCTCCTGGACGGTTCATCTATACTGCAAGTGGCGTGCCGAAACCGACACGCTTGGGGCGGATTTTATGCTGTCGTAAGTCCTTGATTGCAAAAGAGTTGTGATGCTGCCTTTTTGGCATGCCCCAAAAGGGGTTACCAATGGTTAACCATTGACAGCCGTCAGCGGCTAAAGTGTGTCCATTTTCGCACGCTTCCGGGCCCTCGCGACCGGCCGGAAAACGATCTGGCTCTCGAGCCCGAGGCCCTCCACCAGGTCCAAGAGCCTCTCCAGACTAGCCATCTTGTCCGGCACCGTCCCGTTCTCTGCGTGGGCGTAGACTGTCCTGGCCACACCACACCGGCGAGCCGCCTCGGCCTGAGATAGCCCCAGCGAGTCCCGCCGCTGCTTCAAAAATCCACGCACCTCAGCACGATGATTTGCCATGGCAGATTCACTTGCAAGCCGCGTGCCGAAACTGACAACAATTGGCCGATGAAAAAAGCGGCGGCCCAGGACTCCCTGCAGGCTGCCGCCCATCTCCATGGTCGCCCAGTTCCTCGTCCTCCGGGGCGACCCTCACAGCGTCAGTTGCTGCAAGACCTCGTCAATGTTCCGCTGCGAACTGAGGAAGAAACTTGCTGTCCTGCGGTGCGTGTACTCGCGCCCCATCTGCTCGTCGAAGTACGTCGCCTCTGCCTGCACGTTCGCGATCCATGCCTCGGCTTTGCTGGTCGTCACGTCGAATTCCACGCCGATTGCCTTGCCAGTCACCGGATCGGTAATCGTCTCGACGTTTTCGATCAGCGGGATCGGTGCGTTCGCAGACGAATAACTTCTCAACTCCGGTGGATAGCTGATCCGCGTCATGGGCACGCGATAATAGAAGTAGGCCCACACCACTGCGATGTGTTCGCGCTTGCCGATCGGCACGTGCACAATTTGCTCGCTGTACTTCGTCACGTCCTCGAGTTGTCCGGGTGTCGTCGCTTGCAGCGCGTCGATCACCTGCACGTCATCCAGATAAAGCACTTGCATTTTGCTCTCCTCATGAAAGATTCGACCCCCAGTGAGCCGCCCGGAATCGAACCGGAACCGATCGCGGTTGTGGTCGCGACGATGGCTCCACGCCCGGCTCGCCAGCTCTCGTGGCTCTTACCTGTCCCGTCTCCTGACCAATAAGCCACGAGCGCATAGCCTACTTCGGCATGCAATCACGGCATGCCGCCGATGCGCGACACGCCCGACAACCCGTGCTGGCAGCGAGGCCACTCGCACAACGGCCTGCACAGGCCTCGCAACAGTACACTGGCCACCGTGGCAAATGCCACCAGTCACTGCCACTGCCAAAATCAACGAACTAATCATTACAAACTCCTTCTTAGAACATGCTCCAGTCATCGTCTGGTGGCGGCGCCGTCCGCCGCTTGTATCCTATTCGTTCCATCTGCGAAATGTCCGTTGCGTTGAGCCCCGTCTGGCCATTCATTGATGGGTACATCAGCGAGCGTGGATCGTTCGGTGTGTGGTTCATGCCAAGTGCGTGGCCCACCTCATGCTTCCACGTCCCGATCGCGAGGTTCAACGTCCACCGGATCGTGCTGTCGTACGACTGCTGCAGTCTGTCTGCGCAGTTGGATGTGGCCAAGTAGGACCATGCAAGAACGCTGCCAGGTAGGGCCAACAACTTCGCGTTGATCCGGCTGCTACCATATCCCTCCGCTGCTCGCAGCACGAATAGCAAATCGAAGAGCCGCTCATATTCGTCCTTGACCGACTTCCAGACCGCAACTTGCTCGGCCTCCGTGAGTCCTGGTGCGTTCTTGAAGTTCCACGAAAGCGTGATATCCCGCCTGCAGGAGTCTGGCCAATTAGCCTCCGCGATCGCCGCGTTTGGCAGCACGTCAGGAGTGTCGCAAAACCTGCCATTCAGCAATTGAGCTGTCGCTGGACCAAGATCGCCGTCAATGTCGGCTCGGGCTTTTGCTCGCATCACGAGCCGACCGTGATACTTCGCTGACAAATCGTCCAGCGCAGCAGCATGATTCTCTTGGTAGAGTGCAATCGCCTCTTCCAACGATCGTCCGTCCTTGAGATAACCCCAGCGAGCCAATCGCCCAGCCAACACTTCCTCGCCGCCGACAAGTTCGTACGACATACTCGTTGCTCCAGGTATCTAGAACATGCCCCAGGCTTCTCGCACGACCTGTTGCAGCTCGAGCTGGCTGGCAGTCGCCGCCGTGCGATAAACCTCACTCCATTGTTCATCAGTCAATGTAACGCCGTCCTTTGCCAAAGATCGGCGGAATCTCCATCGCGTCACTCGGCCGGGATTGCGAATTTCATGAACAGCAGCATCCTCACTTTGCGTGTTGCAGTTCTCCAAATATTTGAAGAGCAATTCAAATATCTTGTCCCACGGAATGTTCTCGAGAACGCCCATATCACCTCCCATTAGTAAGACGAGGCCCGCAACGCGATCCTGATTTGTCGGAGCCTCGCAATATCATCGTCAATCACATCATCCTCCAAATCGCAACGGACTGCTTGTCCAGTCGTCGATCTCCTGAGGCCGTCAGCAATCGCCGCGAAAGCGTCGGCGACCAGCCTGATATTGGTCTTCAGCTCCGCGTCGTGAGAAGCCAAGATAGCCGTGATTGCCGCGTCCCATGTAGCCCACTTCGGCCGGTCGCCGACAGGAACGTCGGCCTGGTTCGCCGACTTCAGCATAGCCTTCGCGGCTGCGTCAGTCGTGATCTTGCCGGCTAGGATCTGATCGGCCACGTCCGTATAGTTGGCCGCAACCTTCACGACTTGATCTGCCGGCAGTGCAGAGTCTCTAGATTGCTGATACGCGGTTTTGGTTAGGCTCCACAGCCCATCTGGCATCGGTGAAGGCGGTGGTGGGGGTGGGGGTGGGGGTGGCGGTGGCGGAATCGGATCCATCCCGCCCAGGACTACGTTCGTCGTTTGACGAGTCCCATCCGCGCCGTCGAATACCACTCCATAGACGCCGGCACTCCCCTCCCACACGCAAACCTTGCCGCCGTCCAGAAGCGTCAGATCGGGGAACCTGAAATAGAAGGTCTGGCGATCAACCGTCATCACCAGCCACTTGCCAACCTGGTCCGCGGTCACCACGCCGACCGACTTGCCCGGCGACGGCAGTGCAGATATCTCAGCAGCTACAGCCGCCGACGAAATCAGAATCAGAACACCCCACGCTCCCCACTTGATGCGAGCCATGACCAAGTCTCCTGCGCCGTTTCAATCCTCGAGTCAGAAATGAAGATCGGATATCGCCCCGCCACCATGACCTGCCGACACTCTCGTCCTGGTATCTCGTGGCTGTACGAGGCCACCCTACCAACACGAGCCAGCTTGGGCGCCAGCTTGGCTACCAAGTCAGGGTAAAGATAAACTGTCGCAGCAGTAGCCCCGTCGTATCGATAGTTGAGTGCGTCCCCAGTCACAATCCGGATCTGGCCGGAGAGCCCGGACCTGGCTACGTTCCTCCTGGCAATCTCGGCTGTCTGGACGTCGATCTCAATTCCCACCCCACGGCACCCGTACTTCTGAGCGGCGGCAATCAGTACCCGCCCGTCAGCGCAACCAACGTCATACAGTACGTCGCCTCCATGCAGCTCGAGCTCGCTGAGCATCGCATCCATGGCCTCTGCTGGCGTGTAGTCAATCGGTTGAGAGACTAGCACAGGCGCCGGACTAGACACAGGAATCTGTAATCTGAGCCTCTGGTTGTAGTGGGCCTCAAGCCTGTTGCACATGGCACAGTAGGGGCTCGAGCACAGACGTTGTGCCGACGCCACAGAGACAGAAATCAAGACAAACAAAATCGCTTTCCAGATCATGGTATTGGTCCTCCTCATCGCCTTTCTACCACACTGTCAGGAAAATATCTAGCCTACGTCCTCCCAGTCAAACTGCCGTTGGCAGGAATCGAACCTGCTGATACCAGTCTTAGCTTCTGGCAGACGAACCATCACCCAACTGTAATAACCTTGCCTGCCACACCAGAACGCACCCTACAACGACTCACCAAAATATGCCCTGACGCACCTTGCCAGCCATACCATGACATGCCAGAACGGACCATGACCTACACGGCCATAGCGAGCCGTGCCGACCTGCCATGCCAAACCCCGACAAACCCGGCCCAGCCGAACTTTGCCGTGCCTCGTCATCCAGCCGAGCCAAGCCTTTCCCAACCGAGCCCGCCACACCAAGCCGGGCCATACCTTACCGAGCCCAGCCGTATCATGCCATGCCTTGCCACTTGTCGCTATACTTTGATCGTCTCAAGCAGTTCGTCGACTGCACGAAAAACGATCGACAATTCCTGCAACGTTGAATACTTACGCCGCATGGAAATCAGCTCGGACAACGCCCTCTGCAACAAAGCCGCCCTCGCTTCCGGATCGGCCATGATGTCCCGCGTGTTGCGATACGGCTTGTATCCGTCTGACTTCTGCCACTGGCTCTTGTCAACCTCGAAGGCTCGTGTCGGCCGATCGGGAGCTTCCTTGTAGACAATGAACACTGCCCGAATGATCACCCGAGCTTGATTGATACGCCACTGTCGTGCGGCCACATGATCGTCCCAATCAGCAATCAACGCATGCAAGCTACTCTTTGGCCGAGACTCGGCCCAGCTGAATACATCCTCTGCCGTGCATTGCTGCACATCGTCGTAGCCCTTCTCGGCCATGATCTTGCTGATCTCTTCGTACGCCTTTTCTGCCGGCACATTGGCTGCTGGCCGGAAGCCCTTCCGCCATCGAATCTCCAGGATCCCTGGATCATCAACTGGCTCTGACACTTTTCTTGTCGTCTTCTTTTTTGCCATCGCAAAACTCCTTTGAACAGTTACGAGAAACAACGACGATTGTCGCCACGCCTGCCACACCGAAACGTACCTCGCCATGCCACACCAAACCGCAACCAATCCTCCGTGCCGAGCCCTAACGCGCTACGCCTGCCAAGACGCACCTTGCCGCACCAAGGCATGCCACACCGAAACTTGACCAGCCAGGACTAGCCTACCACGCCGTACCACACCGGGACGAAACGAACCCGGACCCGCCATGCCTTGCCTGCCACCTCCCGCCGAGCCGTACCATAACACACCGAATCCAGCCGCGACCTGCCGCGCCAGCCAAGATCCGCCACGCCGTACCACGACTGGACAAGCACAACCGGACCGAGCCAAACCACGCCTGCCATGCCGCGCCAAAACCTAACCCGACAAACCTCAACCCACCCAGCCCGACCTCGCCCATAAGACCCTATGCTAATTTCTCATCCGTGATTTTGAAGTTCATGTCAACACGATAGCGACCAAATTCGCCGCCTTTTTCTGGACGCCACTCATGAATGCCAACACCGAATCCCGCGCGATCCAAGAGCGTCAACAGGTCCTCCACTTGCAACAAGTCGGCATCGATCTGCCATTTTGTTACAACCGCCCAATCGTAAAAGTACGGGCGATATCGCAGATCAGCCGACCCTTGCCCAACTCTCACCATATCCTCGCAAATCTCCGCCTCGACTTTCCCCTTGCCATTGGCTGTCTCCAGCGGAATCACAACCTCGCGACCCATCGGATGGATGAACAGAGCCTTGCGCACCAACGTCTTGGGCATCCCGAGATCGTTGTGCGCGGCTTCGATCACCGCCGTCTTGATCGCGACAGCCAACACGCCCGGGACCTTCTGCTCCTTGTCGCAGTAGTACCCAGCATCCCGTCCCTCTTTCTCCGGGTCCTTGAGGTCCCGTTCCTTTGTTTTCTTCCCCTCCTGCTGCTTCTGGCGCATCATCTCCTTCGCCTTCTCAGACCACCGGTGCTGGATCAAGGGCGAGATGCCCACAAGCCTAACCGTTACGAGCCGCTTGTTGATTGGCTTCAACGCCGCCGGTTTTACTGCCCCATTACCTTCACCGTTCTTCTCAACCTTCTTTGTTGCCATTGGAATGCTCCTTATGGCTTTCGTGATTGTCGGCCGTTATCAGCGGTGGCCGACTTACCGCACTATCGATTGCCAAACCTGCCATGCCGAAACGCGACCCGACACGCCGCACCTAACCGGGACCTGCCACAACCCGACTCAACTTGCCGTACCGTGCCAGCCAAACCAGGCCTTGCCGGGCCTAAACGCAACAAGACAAACCAAAACACGCCGTACCTTGGCCAGCCAGCCATGTCTCACCACGCCAGACCTAGACTGAGCGCGACATGCCGTACCGTGCCAGCCAAACCCCAACGGGCCACGCCTTGCCGCGACTGCCATAACATTCACTCAACCTTCACCCCCGGAACCGGACAATCGGTGAAGCAGTCCTCCAGCAATTTCAGCGCTGCCCTGTACGTCGCTGCCTCGCGATCCGACAAGTCCGGCGTGTACTCGCTGGCTTGGCAGTATCGCATATTCATGGAGCGCACAAAATCCAATGCCAATTGGCGGTAATCAATATCGTACATTCCACAGCCCCCCGTGCTGTCAGTTGCCACAGATCGGACAGGCGTCAATCTCCGCCTGCTTCGAGGCAATCACAAAGTCGAGTCCGTAAATCTCGTCGTACGCCTGCGCGATCGCCTCGTACATCAGTTTCATTTGTGCCTCCAAGTCATTGATCAAACTTGCGTTTGCGCTTGCTATCGCCAACCACAGGGCGTTGCGATCCTCAACCGGTACTTGTTGTAGTTGCGCATTCTCAGCTATCGCCACCTGCCAATCCTGGTACAAGCCCTCGAATCGCGAATAGCAAACGTCGATCATCGACATCAGCTCTGCGATACGAATTTGCAGGTCAATGATCTCCTGCCGTTCGGTCTCGTGGTGCGTGTAGATCGGATACGCCTGAACTGTGATGGCCGACAGTGCCAACACCGGAACCAACAACAACCTCCCCATGTCACACCTCCAGGTAAAAAGGTTACTCCTCAAGTCCATCCAGATCGATCGTCTCTTCGGCCGCTTTGTCTTCCGGCACAAGCGATGGTTGCTGCTCTTCCCGCTCGGCCCGCTCGTCCAAGTCGATCGCGTATGCCATCTGCCGCGTGATACGCCACCGCTTGGCAGCCCGGCGGATTGGCGTCTTCAAAACCATGGCCAAGTAGTTGCTCTTCCAGACATTCCGCTTGGTGTCTACCTTGTCGATTTCGTTGCGCTCAATGTACACAAGGCCCTCACCGCCAGCGCGGGTCTGGTACGTGCAGTATGCCCCGACAACGTTTGTGCGATCTGGATCTTGCCCTCGAGGGATCGGGATGTGGTGCTTGATCCTTGGCTTGCTATCGTGCCACCGCTCAACATCCTCGTTGGCAAGCACCACTTCCGGATCGCACTGGACAAGAAAGTTACTCGCGAACCCGAGCTCGAGCAAGCCGCGATAGCCAGGGATAAAGTTGATCGCGACGTGCTCCCCATCCTGCCCGCGATGCAGAGTGTACGGGATCAGATATGCATGCCCGAGCGATGGCCCGACGATCAGCCCAACGGCCGCCGCGTTGAATGCCGAACGTACAAACGATGCGATTGTCCTCGGGTCGTTCAACTGCCCTTCATCCATAGTCATCCGTAGTGCATTAGCCTCCAGAATCAACGCAGCAATGAATTGTGTCGGATCGACGCCAGGTGCCAGTATCGACTTAATGACGTCAGCACCCTCTAAAACTTTCTGACCGGCAGCCGTCTTCGCTAGTGGATATTCTCGCATGCATTCCCCTTTCACAGATTCCCGAGATAACGAACCTTCATCCAGTCCGGCAAGCCGCCGGACACGATCTCGGTGGTGTACCCTTCCCAGACACCACTCGCTTTGGCTCGCAAGTACTTGCCGAGCAACTCCCTATAGCGGATGCGACCCACCAGCAACGTCTCCTTATCGGCCTGCACTACGTTGATGCCGTACGGATACTCTTCTTCGACTGCGATCCAGACGAAGAGCGGCGGATCGTTCGTCAGCGCAGTCACGCCATCGACGTACCACGCAGCCTTCACGTCGTACGAGTAGTTGACGAACGATCCGCCGAACTCGGACAGCTTGGCATGCCCAAGCCGGCATTTCTTCAAGTCGACGATCACGGGCGGTAGCTTCTCGTTACGCGGGATCAATTTGTCCAGTCGACCCTTGCATAACTCGTCTTCCATCTCCCAGACAATCGTCGCCTCATACCCACCTCGCTGCCGCAATAGCCGCACCACCTTGTGCCCGCAAACCTTCTCATAGATCGCCTCGACAGTCTGCGCCTCAGCCTCGCTTAACACATCGTCGACCGGCTGCTGGCCCTTGCAGTGTGTACCACACAACCATTGCCCGTCGTATCGGTAGACGGCTGTGTTGCCACACCGATCATCCTTTCGCTGGCCTGACTGCAGACGACCTTCACATGGTGACGCAATGCTGAACCGCTGTCGATAGACTGCCGGCTCAAGCAGCCTCGCGTGGATCGCCCGGCCCAGCGTCATGGCCTGCGAATCCTTCTCGATCAAGCCGTCGAGCGCGGCCTTCAGATGTTCAGCACTGCAGTCGGCCCACTCAAGTCGCGAGATATTCAAACCCAGCATAGCCTGGTAATCTGCGAACGGAATGTCATAGTGGATGCCAGGTGCCAGTGAACTAGTTGCGATGCTCATGATCCGGTTTCCTTTCGACATATCCGCATCCCTTTGCGATCTCGTCGATGAGTTCGCAAGCCATCATGTTCCACGATATCAATCCCACCTGTGGATCTTCAAACAGGAGATACAGTCGCCGCACCAGCGGTTTTAGCTCTTCCACAGATAATGGCTTGATTTCTTTTGTCATCCAATCCCTTAGTCAGATTTGCAGCCCAGCTTCTCTCAACCGCGTGGCCAAGTTACTGCACGTCCATAGGTTGTAAGCATTCACTTCCGCCGGAAAACCCAGAGCAATACGCTTGCGGTTTGCGTCGTCGGCCCGGGCAATGGTCTGGAAAAGCGACTCTTTGAAATCGCCGAGCAATCGGAACTGCCATTTGATCACCAACTTCTCATCATCATTCCAGTCGTCGCTGGCCAGAAACGAAACAAGCAAATCGTGTTCTCCGTCCGGATTCCGTCCCGCGCGCCTACCTGCCTCATGTCGCACCTCGTCTGCCTTGGTTGCCATCAGATTGTCCTTTCAAAGTTTTAGCCGTAGCCGGAGCCGGAGCCGGAGCCGTCGCCGGAGCCGTAGCCGTAGCCGGAGCCGCAGCCGGAGCCGGAGCCGTCGCCGGAGCCGTAGCCGTAGCCGGAGCCGTAGCCGGAGCCGGAGCCGGAGCCGTCGCCGGAGCCGTAGCCGGAGCCGTAGCCGTAGCCGGAGCCGTAGCCGTAGCCGTAGCCGGAGCCGAAGCCGTAGCCGGAGCCGTAGCCGCTGTGGCCAAAGAAATAAATATCGATTTCCGCCAATTGATCACAATCCACAACTGCAATCAGTTCGGCCGTAATCTCCTCGACTTCCCGCGACGAAAATATGCCGCCAGCCCAGCCCAGATAATTCGCACAAACATCAACCAAGGGCATCCCCGGTCTAATCTTTTCGATTGCCGAACTGCATGCCCCATGCGCTCTAGCTAGAGTCAATTGTTCGCGCGTGATTATGACCATGGCCCCTCCTCCCAACATTTCTCCGCTTCCTCTGTGGCCAACGTGATTGACGTAACCCCCGTTACGATCAATCGACGAGCCGCCGAGCTAACGCGAGAGCCAGATAACGGCCCAGTCACGGCCAAGCCGATGAAACCTTTGGTTTCTCTCGACCAATATAAACACACCCTCGCATCAGCCAACGTTATCTCACGATCCTGACGAGCAACGAACCGACCACCAAATACACCACGATGCTCAGTCGTCACAACGACATATTGGCCTTCCATTTTCACGCTCCTTTCAGCTGTAGTTGTCGATCGGCCATGGCTTAGCCAGAGAGCCGTAGCCAACGAGCGATACATATCGACTGCCGTATACCGAATCGATCAAGCGAACGTCGATGCTATTGAATCCATGCGTCTCGACTCGCGTGTCAGGCGGCAGAGCCGAGAGAACTTCGACCAGCTTGCCCACCGTCGGATAATCAAGACAATTGCTTTGCGACATTTCTACTCCCCTATTTTCGGCCATTTCTCCGCCCTCTCTAAAAAGGGACCGCAGCAGCCGCCGACCAACGACCGCCGCGATCCACACCCCAGCCGCTACAGCCAGATTGTACACAGCAAAAACAAGTTGTCAATAGCCGTCTGAATTATTTTTCGTCGCGTCCCTCAAGTGCTCGCCTATAGTCAAGGTAGGCGTCCAGCCCAGCCTTGGCGATCAGATTCGGCCGTCCGTGCCCCATCGTGTGCAGTCGCAGGAATCGCCCCCTCGCCATGTAGGCCCTCACCGTACTGACCCGCAGCCCCGTATAGGCTGCTGCCTCGTGTACGTCGTACCACCCTGGCATCTTCGGCCGCACTCGCCTATCCGGTTTCCCTATCGGCGGATGTCCGATTGCTCGTTTTTTCATTGCCGCTGTCCCTGTGGAATATTTTTCTCTCGCCCTATTGACGCCCAGCCGATCGCATTCTATGATACCCGTCGCACAACCAATGTCAAGGGCACCAGGAGCCAGCCATGGCCGACGAACAAGCAACGGCACCGACAGCCGAACCCGTAGCCGCATGGGCCGAACGCCTGCTGGCCAAGGCGGAGGATATCGTGCGTCGACTCGAGATCGCCCTGCACGGGGACCACGAGACGATCTGCAACAAGTATCTGGCCGAGCGAATCAATCAGCTGGAGGACAAACTGGAGCGGACGTCGATCGCCTGCACCGATCAGGCCGTCCTGATAGGCGAGCTGAAGGAAGCACTTCATGCCGTCAATGAGCGGCTCGACCGGGCCGCCGTGGCGATCAAACCGCTGCTGGGCATGGCGGCCGACTTCTCGGCAGTCGAGCAGCGGCTGGACGCACTCGAGAAACAGGGGACGAACAAATGAAATGGGAAGACAAGATCGTGGCTGCACTGAAGTCAGGACCGAAGAAAACTGGCGACTTGATCGAGGCCCTCGGATTCGACTGCCAGTCTACATACTTCGACAACCTGACTAGGATGACTGGCGTGGTAAAGCCTTTGCATGACAGCTTCGTGGACTCGCCGGCCCAGCGAGCCCTTGGCCGCATGGTGAAGAAGGGAGCCGTCGGCTGGCAGCGTGCCA
>Ga0209341_10004447_pt1 | contig 12918 bp, 27 predicted proteins | sample RifCSP13_2_FD_184020 | JGI IMG/M metagenome (GOLD analysis project Ga0209341, IMG submission 184020) | Soil microbial communities from Rifle, Colorado - Rifle CSP2_sed 13_2 (SPAdes) (version 2) | ecosystem: Environmental > Terrestrial > Deep subsurface > Rock core/Sediment | place: Rifle...
AGATGTAACCATTACCCGCCATTACCCGCATTGCCGGAAATCCTAACCAACCGCCATCGTGCGATCTTCGAATGATCATCTAACCCAGCACGCTCCAACCTGTACCCATCGCACACCCGCATTTGATGCCGCCTTAACCAATACCCGAACCGCTTGGTTGTGATCTTCTCTCCGCACGCAGCCAGAATAGCTTCATGCAGATCAGGGTTCATGTGCACCGATTGCCCCTCCACTCCTCTCGTCGCTTCTACGGCGCGTGCCGTGATAACTGATGCAGTTACCTCCGCTTGCCCGATTTCCTTGTCCCACGCCGTGAACAGGGCGCGCTGTAGGGCTATATCGGGGTCTTCTGCGCGCACTTCTTCACTTGCCAGCAATGGGTCCGGGATATCCAGCCAGATTAGCGGCCGCCGGCACCACGCATCCCAGCTTTCGAATCCGCCGAACGGCACGGCTTCTATTGACGGATAACCGGCCGTGATATACGCGCGCACGATGATTAAGCATGCAGTTATCAATTCCCCTCGCCGCTCGCGGACGATATCGACTATGTCGTGCGCGAACTTACGCTGCTCAGGGCGCTCCATTTTTGCATCCATGCGTACCAGAACGATGCGCCGTTTGAGATCGCCGCGGATGTCGAGATTATTGCCCGTCGCGAGAAATGCGCTGTTCGATACAATAGTCACCTGCACCGATCCACCCAACGGTCGCAAATGCACCGCCGGCTGCGACAGCACCTGGCACAGCAAATCGCCGAATAGTGGCCGTTCGATATTATCCAGATTGACGATCGCATCGCCGGACAGCAACGCGGCCGCGAGGCGCTTCTCTCCCTCGGCCTGGTCCTCGCCTATGCTCAGCACAGGTGCCTGCCGTCCAGTAGCAATCAATGCAATCACATCGGCGAGTTTGCTCTTCCCCGTCCCCGGCATCGGCGCCGTGATTGCGAGCATCGGCGCGGACGGTAAAGAGCGCCGCAACAAAACGGTCAAAATGCCGGCGATCATCGACGCGCGATCCTCAAAACCGACGGCGGGAAAATCTGAAACCATGTCCCATAACAGATCGAGCGCTTTCCTGGCATCGTCCCGGGTCGGATTTTCCGGCGGCGCAACGTATCCGACAAGCTGCCGGCCCGCGAAATAAATCCCACTGGCGGCATCGTAGCCCGGCCGATCAAGCACCGATCCATCCATGCGCAGCGTGGGAGCCTCGACCACGCCGGTCAGCGGCGGCACGTGTTTCCATGCGCCGGCGCGTGCGATAAAACTCTCGGCGATCATGTGCGGGACATCGGCCGATATCCAGTCGCCTTCACGTTTGTCCCAGCGTTTCCAACTAGCCACATACGCCAACCGGTCCACCAAGTGCGCCGGCGAGACCTGCTGAATCACAATCGCCCCCGGGCGCCGATGAATGCGTTTTTCTTGGGCGGCATCGTCGGCGTCGAACGATACAATCCGCACCAGTCGCGAATGCTGTGCGTAAATCGTAGGATCGCGCTCCCCGAGTGCGCGATCGGCCTCATCCAGCACGCGCGGCAATTTGCCGCGCACGATCTCGATTACCGGTCGATCGTCTCCATTCGCAGCGCCGCCGGAAGGAATATCTCCTTTGGCCTTTTTCTTGCGGGCCTTTTTGAGCGCCGCCTCGGCCAGAATCGCGACATTGCTCGTGGCCACCTTAATCTCCGACGGCTTCTCGTCTGTCATCTTCTGTCAGATCCAGCGCGCCAAGATCGGCCGCCAGGAATCGGTTGTAGAGCCTCGCCCGGCGTTCATAATCGGCCTCATCCTCGATCGACCACCAGCATGGGCGAGGACGATATGTGAATAAAAAATCGGCCACGTCTCGTTTTTTTCCTTTCGTGATTATCGTGACCGGTGCCGCATGGGCCGCGATCTCGGCGGCCAACTCCTGCACCCTGTCACCACCAATCCAAATCACCTCGATTTTTAATCCGGCAATTAAGGTCCAGTCATATTTACCAGTTTCATATTCCTGCGCCGGCATTATGATCGACAAACAATCCTTTGCGTGTCGCCATGGATCGGTCCCATAAAATACGCATACGGGCTCTAGGCATTCTCTGCGCGCAGCAGCGGCATCGCGTGCGGCTAATAAGGCGCGGCCGTAGGGAGGGAGCTTGGGCCTGACATCGGCGTTATGCATTGTGCTGAACCTCTACTCGTCATCGCCGCCTTGCGATTCTTGTGGGCTAAATAGGTCATGCTGGGTTGATACGGCGTGTTCCATATTTTTGATCGCCATATCCCAATAACTGCGTTTCAACTCGGCACCGACGAAGCGTCGGCCCATCTTCACTGCGGTGTAGCCCTCGCTGGCGATGCCGGTGAATGGAGATAACACCAGGTCGCCAGGATTGCTCCACATCTCGATGGCGCGCTCGATCACGTCCAGTTGCAATGGGCAGATATGGCGCTCGTCCTCGTTCTCGCGGGCGGCGCGATATTGCAGCGTGCGGGTGGCGTTGATATCAAACCAAACCGGCGAGGCATATTTCTGCCACAGATCTACTGGGAACGATTCATGCGTGTGCGCGATGGGGCAAGGGTTGTCGCCCGGCTTGCGGAATGTCACCAGGTAGTCGGGAATGCCCTGTCTGCTCATGCTCGAATCCTTGCGGATTGTTTTGTGCAACAGGCCTAATGCCTTCGTGCGCTGCATGGCGGTCACCGGGTCTTTCCAGATACAAACCTCGGAGTGGTAGATCCAGCCGTGCGACTGAAACAGGCGGATGATGTCGCCGCGGAAGTCTAGGATGCCGATAACCCCGTCTCTCTGCTTGCTGGTAGGCAGGTTCATGCAATGCACCGAGCACAGCCGCCCAGGCTTTGTGGTCCGCACCAAGTCTTTGACCAGATAGCCGAAATGCGCGAAGAATTCATCGTGGGTACGGCTATTGCCCATGTCGCGGTCGCTGTTGCTGTAGGTGTACAGGGATGAAAACGGCGGGCTGAAAATAGTAAAATCTATGCTGTTCGATTCAATCTCTCCGACCACCTCTACGCAGTCGCCTAGATGAATCTTCCACCCCTGCCCTTCGGCCACGTCACGGACATATTCTGATTTCTCGGCTTGCATACCAAAAACCCTCCGCTTCATGAATTCGCGCATGTGCTCAACCATTCGCGCGCTCATTTCGTTGTGCTGCGCCTCTTTCCGTTTGATGTTATCCAGAATCGGGCGCTCTACGTCTGACAAGAAAACATGCACATTGACTGGCTTTGTCTGGCCAAATCTCCAGCAGCGGCGGATGGACTGATAGAACGATTCAAACGAATGATCTAGTCCGACAAAAGCGACGTTGTGGCAATGCTGCCAATTCATCCCATAACCGCAGATGGATGGCTTGCTGACTAACACGGGTATATCTCCATCTGTGAAACCGTCCATTGATTCTTCCTTGTGTTCGATGGAGTCAGAACCGGAAACAGTTACCGCACCGTCTATGGACTTTCCGAGTGCATCGCTCTCGGCATTCATGTGGCACCAGACAAGCCACGGTTCATGGGACTGGTTCACGATGGCGGACAAAGCATTTACTCGATCATCCAGGCTTTCACGCTTGGCGGCCCGCTGGTCGGTCAGCGATATCGCCGGCAGCGAAAACAGTTGCCCAGGTGCGGGCCGGTCCACCTCCAGAATGTGCTCGTGAATATGTAGCGGCGGCAGGTCGTAGGTGGCATCGTCGAAGCCGATATCGGATGGCTTGCGGATGACCACCGCCCAAGTGGAGAGCCATTCCCAGAATTTTTCCTCGCCGTGGCCCTTGAGCCGCCACTTCGCCGTGTCGCCGCCGTCGTGGACGAAAAACATGGCGAGCATTTCCTCGCGGCTCATGACGCCGACGAACTCGGCTTGGTTGCCGAGCTCCATGAAATCATTTGGCGATGGCGTCGCGGTACAGGACAGCCGATAGGGAACCTTGCTGGATGACTCGAGAATCGCCGTGCGGGTCCGGCCATCGTGCGATTTCAGTATGGATGATTCATCCAGCACCAAACCGGCGAAGCCTGCGAAATTGAAGCGATCCATCATCTCGTAATTGGTCACGATGATGCCGTGCGGATCATCTGGTTGGCTGCGGTGATAGCTGGCCGTGATGCCGAACTTGGCCGCCTCGCGGATGGTCTGGTGCGCGACCGAAAGCGGTGCCAGGATCAGTATTGGCTTGCCAGTCTGGCGTGTTATCTGCTGCGCCCATTCGGTCTGCATGGCGGTTTTCCCGAGTCCGGTGTCGGCGAAAATCGCCGCTCGTCCCCGACCGACCGCCCAACGCACCAGAACTTTCTGGAAGTCGAATAGCTGATTGTTGATTTGCTTGAGTGTGATCTGGTGCCCAGTCGGCACTTCGATGATCTTTTTCGATTCAATAAATTCTGCGTACCCCAAATCAGCCTCCCTTGCTCCGGGCAAACTCGATTGCAACACCTTGGCGCGAAGAGAAGCGCAAGTCATGGTTTCGCCATCATCCGATAGGCGCGCATGACCTTGTCCACATATCGCTGGTTCGGAAACGGTCGGCCCTTGTGCGTGGTGCGTGCTCCCCATTGGTTATAGGTGGCGATTCCCTTGCGCAAGCCGAAGCTGCGGATGTTCGCGGCTAATATCTGTGCGCCGATCTGTATGTTGTAGTCTGGATCTAGCAGACGGTCGCGGTGTGGTGGAGGCCACGCGAGCGCGTCGAGCGCATTGGCACACGTGTTGCCAGCGGGGCGGCAGAAGACTTGCATGATGCCGATGCTCGGATCCCGGCGATTCTCTGCGCGCGGGTCCAGGTTAGATTCCACTTGTGCGACCGCTTTCAGAAGTTTCCAGTCTACGCCATAGGCTGCTCCATGTTTTTGAAACAGCGCATCGAATTTGTTGCTTGCCGCGATCGGGGCGGCAAGGGTGAGCGCGACCGCGGCGGCGAGGAATCTCATAGCGCGTGAGGGCTGACCGAATTGTGGCGGCAATTACCACACAGCCGGTGGTGCGCGCCCTCCGAGGGGAAGGAACAACGGCAGCACATGCAAGGTCGCATCGTGGTCTTGCGCCGGCTGGCCTTTGGCCGTGCGCCCAGGACCGGTGGACGGTCAATCTTTTCTTTTCTCATGTCCGGCAGACGCAAACCGAGCGCGCTCGCCTTAATGCGTATCGCTTCGACACTGCGCCGCACCCGCGATGCAATGAGCGTTTTGCTTACCCCTTTTGAGCTCAGCGCCTTGAGCAATCGTTCTTCACGCTCGGTCCAAAGATTGGTTCGCGGCATGTCCTGCCCTCCCTTTTTCTCTGCGTTACGCTGGATTCCGCGGCTTTCCGCATGATTCCGCACAATTCCGCAACATTCCGCTGTGCTCCAATCTATCAACCATTATCCTGAACGCATGAAATTCGCCGACGATCATTTTTTCGAGCAATTCCGCCCCGAGCATCTGGATAGTTTTACCGGAGTGATCGGCAATCATCCGAAGTTGTTCATAAAGCTCCGCCTCGATCTCGCACCGGAAATCTCTCCCGCGAATACTCATAGGCTTGCGTCAGCAAAAAAAATAGCCGCCTCGGCCTTTCGGGCTCCGGCGGCGCAAGTTACTGCTGGGAGGAGACAGGGTTTCATGCGGCTTTCCCGCAATGGATTTTGCGGTTAGGCCACGGAAAATCGGGGCATAGAATCTCGGCCGTAACTGCGCCCTTCGTGATTCGCTCGATGATCGGAGCTTTGTCAGGAGGTGTCCGGCCGGACTTGATCCATTTGTGTACTGCCTGAGGCGAGACCTTCTCGCCAGCCCCAGTAACCAGCCGCGCCATCTCTGATTGTCCACCAACCAGACGGCACGCTTTCTCGATTGCGGTCTCCATGGCGGCAAGACTAAACCTGCGGTTCAGTCTTGTCAACTGCCGGTTCATTGCATGGAGATCATTCAATGCTCAGACTTAAACCAATGGTTCAATATCAAAAACCCGGCCACAGGCAGAATCGTGCCGAGATCATAAAGCGCAGACTCAATGAGGCGTTCGTGCGGCATACAGAAAAAACCAGTAAGGCGCTAGCGGACCATTGCGGCGTGACTGAGCAAGCTGTTTATAAATGGCGTCATTCCGGCAAAATCAGCCGGGATAATATTCCGGCAGTCACGAGCTTTTTCGGAGAACATCGAGACTGGTTGCTCTACGATTTTACAGAAATCCAAGAGCCCGAATCCCCCTACCGAATAGAAATCAGCGTGCGGGAGCGCGTTCTAATCCAAACCTTACGCACGTTGCCGACGCCGGTGGCGGAGTCTGTGGAAAGCCATATACTGACACTTGCGAAGATACTTGCGAGATCGAACCGCTAAGGAGAATATCAATGGCGAATATTTTTATCTGTCCGAATTGTGGCCACCAAGGCAAGCCGAAGAATGTAACTCGAGGAAGTATTTTGATTGAATTTGTTTTGTGGCTTGCATTCATCCTCCCAGGTTTAATTTATTCTCTTTGGCGACTGACGACCCGCACGAAAGTTTGCCCATCTTGCGGCGCTCCCAATATGGTCCCCACTGATTCCCCGGGCGGTCGCCAGCTCGTGGAAAAATTCCAGTAGCTACATTTTATAGGCGTTTCTGATTTGCCCTGAAATCCAGCTTATTGGCTGGGTATATTTTTGTGCGCCCAGCACTTAACCGGGGGTTGACTTCTATTAACCTTTGGTTTAGCCTGAATTCATGGCAATCCACACAATGGAGACCACTCGATGAGATTTCTCCGCAAAATCTGGTTCGGCTTCCGCGCCTGGCGCTTGAACCGCTGGGCCGATTCTCTACTCGATGATGCTGAATACCACCGGCGCGCGGCAACGCATCATAACTACGCCGCTGCGTTGTTCTGGGGGAAATCCGGAGATGTCCGCAAGCGGGCCAAGACGCTGATGCCGTGACGCCATGACCTCGAATATCCGAACACTTCTTTTGATCGGCACCATCGGTAAGCCGCAGAAAATCGCCAATCTCGGGGATTCGGTCGAGATCACTGTGTTGAAAGTTCATAACGACCGCGTGCTGTTCAGTGTGCGCAACCAGATTTCGGCGCAGCAGACCATAGACACGACCGGCAGTATTTTTTTACGGAAACAAGCCGACTAGGAAAATGAACACCCATCGCAACCTGCTCGCACTCTACGCCGGCCTCGCCGCTGGCTTTGTGCTGGGCATGTTGTTTGCGCTGAGCCTCACGATCTCGCGCGCCGATCCGGATGCATGGACCCGCGCCGACACGATCCGCGAGAGTGCTTATTATGTTTTCCATTTTGCGGACTGGAATCAAACGCGCCAGATCGCAGCCAACCCGGACAAATATTACGAACTCAACCCGATCCTCGGTGAGCATCCGAGCATCGCAGATGTGGATCGTTATTTTTTCGCGACCGCCATCATCCACACCGGGATTGCTTATACGCTGCCAGCGGATTGGCGGCATGCGTTTCAATATTTCACTATCGGCGCCCAGGCGGCGACGGTTGGGTGGAATTACCGAGCAGGATTGAAAGTACAATTCTGAAAGGAGATGACGCGCGAGATGATCGAGATGCTGAAAGATTTACCCCAGGATATGCCGATCACCATCGGCACGCCTTGGGGAGATTTCGTATCCGTCAATCATATCGGCATCGCTCCAGCGGATGAGGGCGAAATCGCCTATATCGAGGCCACATGAATGCCATTGTTGATTTTGCTGCGTATCGCCTCCGCCAAGATCCTGCGCACGGCCATCGTGCTTCAACCGAACTGCAACGCGACGCTTGGGAGGAAAAGCGCAACACCAGGCGCTTGAATGAATACCACATCAAACTCGCCGAATTACGCGCGCGCCGATATTGCCTCGCCGCGCGCACCGTCCGTGCGATCATGTGCAAATATCCATCTGATGCCATCGACCAGGCGTTAATGCGCGCCTCGCGCGTGATCTCCGGCGGCGGAACGATCGAGTGCGCGGTCTATCACGCCCTGGCCGGGAATCCAGACGGGCCCGATGCCGCATGAATACCGCAGCCGAATCAATAAAGCCCATGTACATCGGTGCGCGCTCGCTTACCTTCGTGCCGCATTATGTCCCCAACATCGGCCCGCGCGTGTTTCTAATCATCGACGAGATGGATCTGCATGAGGCATTTAATTTGACCATCGCCGACGCGCGCCTTCTCGCCGACCGACTCAAGATCGCTGCGTGCGAAGCGGAAGCGATATCAAAACGGCGGGAACGGCCTCGCAGCGCGCTTTAACGTGGAGTTAACCGGCTCCGCGCTTTTGCGGAGTCCGGGTTCAACGCAGGGTTAGGTGCTAACGTAACTACGGAGAATGGAAATGACACCAGAACAGATGGCAAAAGACGCTGCCGAAGCGATGCAAGCCGGAACAAGGACGAGACGTATCGGAGAGACGCTGAACATCGGGGACGACATCACCGTCACGGTGCTGAGCATCCGCGGCAACCAGGTGCGCATCGGTGTGAACGCGCCGAAGAGCGTTCCGGTGCACCGCGAGGAAGTCTACGCGCGCATCCAGGACGAAAAGCGGGAGACGGCCGATGCTGCGCACGATTAGCGCCCGCGAGCTCGCGGAGATGGCGGTGGATTTCCATTGCCACGGTATGCGCGACGCCACCGAAATCGTCCAATCCGTGAAAGAGGAGGGACGCAGTCTCGACGAACTGATCCGAGTGCTCGCCTACATGGAACAGAAGATGCGTGCCGACGCGCAATTTTTGGCGCAGCTAGAAGAACTTTTCAGCGCCAGGCCCTTCGAGTCCCAGATCGAACGCGCTGAGCCGATCAAGACGACGGCGAAGGCGGCATGATGGCAGCCAAACTCGGCTGGAGTGAGCGCGACGTGTGTGTCTTGCGCCGATTATCCGCGGCAAATATCGGTCCCGCAAAAATCGCCGCACGGTTGCATCGCACCGAGCTTGCCGTCAACGAGAAAGCCAGGCGCATCGGCCTGAAACGTGGCGCGCGAGGAAATTCTTGGACGAGCATCGAGAATGCCTCAGCCAGCATCTGGCGCACCGCAGGTATGCCGATCGCAGAAATCGCGCGCCGCCTCGGCCGGACACCGACGGCGGTGCTCGCCCGACTCGAAAAGCTGCGCGAGCCCTCTCGTCTCATGGCTCGGCGCATGGCCGATATACCGGCCCAGCCATCTGCACCGCGCGCGCCTCGGCCTGGCCCAGGGCGAACCATCTCCACCAGGTCCTGCATGTGCTGCCGGAAACGATTTTTGTCCGAAGGTCCGCACCACAGATTGTGTGCCTATTGCCGCAACATTTCCTTGAGCCCTTACGCGATATGATGCGCGCAACCATCCTGGTGCTCGCGCTGGCGGTTTCTGCGCCGGTCCCGGCACAAACAACCTGGACGCGCGCCGATCTCGAACGCCATGCGGATATCGCCGCCGCAAAGCGCGGCATCCCGGCGCGCCTTGTTGGGCGAGGAGGTAACTTATGAGCACGGCCACACATGAAGATTCAGACGGCACTGGTTATTGCCGTGGTTGTGGCACAACGATTGGTGAACACCATCACGTTGACTGTGATGTGCTCGAAGCCAAAAGACTTGAGGCAGACAAGGCGAGACCGAAAAACGCTGGAAATTCTCCGGGAAGATTTCGAGGACAACGGAGATTTGCTTCCGGCTGTGGCAACGCAATGAAGGCCGCCCCTAACGGCTTAATGAGCCGCCCGGCCACGAAAGATTAGAATGGCGCCGACTATCCCGGTCGGCTCGATTAAGAGGTTGGAACGATGCTTGCAGAATGCTACGTGCTCAACGTTCAGTGTGATTTTCTCGCAAGGCACCAACACGAGAAACCGCCACGCGAACAGTTTACTGGGCCTAACCGAAGCTACTGCCGGAGAGAGGCCAGAAAGTGCGGATGGAGATTATACAAAGACGGGCGAACAAGGTGCCCATCATGCAACTTGGATCGTGCTAACGCCGCGGTTAAGTCGCGCCGCCACGGTGATTGAAAGGGTGCCACGCTTAACGGCGTCGGCTTGAACTGCTTGTTATGCCGAGAGGCTGAGGACACCATGAAAGGTTCAAACGATTTGATTCTGAACGAAGACACCATGATCGAGGCCATTCAATACTGGCTGAATGCGCAGATGGTGTCTGCACCAAAAGTAACTAGCGTTAAACGCGAAGCGTCTGGACTGAGCGACCAATTCAGGATTGAACTTGATTCTGATGTCGGAAACCCTACGGCATAACGAAAAGCTGAGGGGCGCGCCGTAAGGCGCGTCCCTCTCCAGCGCCTTGTTATGGCGCTCTTGACGAGGATTTTAATTTGAACAGTTCCCAAAATGCAGGATGCATCCGCCGATTGCCGGCCTCCCACTCCTGCCACGCACGCAAGCCGGAGTGGATAAGCTCGGCGGCGGACGACTGCGAGAGTCCGGCCGCCTCGCGGGCGGCTCGGACTCTCTCTGGTGTTGGCGACGCCGCCGGTGTTCCGCGGCCCCTGTTTGGATGGTTAGTCATCGATAATTTCCGACTCCATAGCGGTTTCGTAACCAGCGGCGCGGGCGCGCACCACGTCCGCGTCATCAGAATTTCCACCACGAGTCCGATCCATTTCGTGGTAGGCGGAAAAACCCTCGCTGAACCATGCAGCGAGCGCCTCCTCAGTATGTGTTCCGGTCGCTCCAATAGCGCGAGCGAGCGTAACTTGTGGATATTTGCAGCCCATCGCCTCTACAGCAGATTTTGGTGTGAAGTCGCTCATTTTATTCTCCAGCCCCTGTTCCCGAGGCGCGGTGTAGTCGGTGACTACGACTCAGACTATACACGCATTGCGTGTATATGCAACTACCGTTCGTCGGCTCGTGAAATGCCTATATTTCTGGCGTTTTCGGGGATTGGCGAGCGCCATAACTAGTGTTATCCGTACTTCCGAAGATCGCCATGTACAGAAAACGCAGAGGAAGCCGAAAATTCAATCAAGCCGCCATGCAGGCCGGCAAGGAACGTGTGCGCATGGAACGGCCAGTGGAGCCACGACCGCCAGATCATTCCGGCAAGCATGCCAAGCAAATTATCGTGCGCGATCTGATCCTGGGCGTTGAGCATGTTTTTGATCTGTACGTTTCGCGGGAACGTAGAGATAGTTTCCGGGTAATAGTGGATGGTGAAATTTGCCTGATAGGCCGAAAGGGATGGACGGATACGATTGAATTGGCGGGAAAGAGTTTTGTGAGGATGGGTAGCGTCGCATGACCCCCTGCGCCTATCCGCCCTGCGGAATCAAATTTACCCCGACGCGATGCGGGCATCGCTTCCATTCCGACGCCTGCCGCGCCGCCTGGCACCGCGAGCAAACCTGCCCCGGCAAAATATCCTCGATCCGAGCCCTCAAGCGCGGCGGATGGGCGTTCACGGTCCACTACCCAAACCAACCGGGCGGGCTCGTAATCGGCTCCGTTGTCCGCCTCGAAACTGGCGCTATCCCGCGTTCAGACGCGAATTTACGGGACTATGCTGATTAGCGATACCGAGCTAAGGGCCTTCACCGGCTATCGCCGCCCAGGCAAGCAGATCGCCTGGCTGCGTAAATATGGCTTGCGCTTTTTTATTGCCGCTGACGGCCATCCGAGGGTGCTCCGCACCGATCTCGATACTGCGCAAAAACAACGGTTTAATATTCCCGACTTTGCCGCGCTCAAAAAGGCTGGTTAACTATGCCGATGGGCCGCCGCCGCCAGCACCGCCGGGACTTACCAGAGCGGGTTTATTTTCGCCACAACGCCTATTATTTCGTCGCCCGAAATGGCGAATGGATCTGGCTCGCGCGCGATCGTGCAATTGCACTCAAAAAATATGCCGATATCAACGCCTCGCCAATCGCCGGCGGCATGGCCGCGATCATCGAGCGCCACATGCGCGAAGTCACGCCGACCAAAGCACCGCGAACCCAGCAGAACAACGCGCGCGAAATCATTCCGCTCAAACGTGTTTTCGGCCACATGGAACCGGGCGAAATTACCTCCCAGGATATTTATGCTTACATGGACATGAGACCGCGAATCGCAGCGAACCGGGAGGTCGCATTACTTTCGCGCATCTTTCGTTACGCCATCAGATGGGGGCTCGCGACCGACAACCCTTGCCGCCAGGTCACCCGCAATCCTGAACGCCCGCGCCGGCGCCACATCGAGGATCATGAATTCGCAGCCGTCTATGAGACCGCTACACCGGTAATTCGCTGCGCCATGGATATCGCCCGTCTCACCGGCCTGCGACTCGGCGACATCTTGCGGCTCAATGAGCGCGAGCATATCCGCGACGAAGGTGTCTACATCGAAACCGGGAAAACCGGCAAGCGCTTGCTTATTGAATGGACAGATAATTTACGCGATGCCATTGCGCGCGCCCGATCATTGCGCGGTTCCGTGCGCTCGATCTACCTGATCGCCAATCAGGAAGGCCAATCCTACACCGTGAGCGGATTCGAATCGCTGTGGCAACGCATCATGGCTAAGGCGATATCGAGCGGCAAACTCGCCGAACGATTCCATTTCCACGATCTCCGCGCCTTCGCGGCACATCGCGCCGAAAACCCCTCGGAGCTCCTCGGCCACGACGACCCCCGCACCACCAGCCGCATCTACCGCCGCGGCCCACGCCGCGTGAAGCCCGCCCGCTGATTATTTTTTAGGCAATTATATTGGACAGCGCAGACAGAATATTGGACAAATGGTGCCGGTGCGCGGACTCGAACCGCGGACCTACTGATTACGAATCAGTGTTGTTTCCCAGCAAAAACAATAGATTAGACGCATTTTGTCCAAAATTCTATGATTTATTGGTGACTTTAAAATCAATAACTTGGGATATGTTGGACGTGGATATTTGACACATTTCGCCCAAAATCATTCTGG
>Ga0209341_10004448_pt1 | contig 12918 bp, 16 predicted proteins | sample RifCSP13_2_FD_184020 | JGI IMG/M metagenome (GOLD analysis project Ga0209341, IMG submission 184020) | Soil microbial communities from Rifle, Colorado - Rifle CSP2_sed 13_2 (SPAdes) (version 2) | ecosystem: Environmental > Terrestrial > Deep subsurface > Rock core/Sediment | place: Rifle...
CTGTTGGATTCGGCGCATCTTCTGCCATGACTTTAACAGAGATAAGAATAAGCGACAACGCAAGGATTATGCATCTGCTTCTAAATTTTGTTGTATTATATTTCAAAGAATCTACAATTGGCTTCATTTTTTCCCAAAAAGCTCCTCAAGTTTTGTTTTGGCCTCTTCTGCTGCATCTTTCTTTGTATCACCATGCGAATCTCTGAACTCAAAATATTCACAGAAGTTTGCCCTGTGCTTTCCAACAACCCTTTCAGCCCGAGGCTCCCTGCAGCTATTATATGCACCCTCCTCGTAAAATCTACAGTTCATGCATACCTTCATATCCGAACCGCAGAAAGGACATACGTCATTTCTTCCCGGCCTTTCCCTAATATCAAGTTCCTTCTTGCAGGAAAAACAGCACTTCATATTAAATAACTATATCTCATAAGCCACAGATTTGTAAACCTCCACCAAGATTTACAAGGAACATCCAAAATTTCGGCTTAAGTCAAGGTTGTGCTGGGTTGCAGGGTATTGGTGGAGCGAAATTGTGGATGTGTGCAACTGCGATAACAGGCGTAAACGGCAAATGCTTCACTTTGCATACAACAAGAACGAAGCTGTAGGACTGCCAGCACACAGACACCTGAAGCAGAACCAATACCCCGCATAACAGCCTTAAAGCCTGTTTCTACGAAGACTTTCTTTGTGCCAGAATAAGGGATGAGCCGAAATTTTGGATGCTTACGATTTACAATATTCCCTTGCAATCTGTCTTCAAAAATACTATTTTCAGGTTATACAATAAATCTATGAAAGTAACCTTTCTTGGGACAAACGGCTGGTATGATACGCCAACAGGGAATACTATCTGCATCCTTGTTGAATCAGGCGGCTATAATATAATACTTGATGCAGGAAACGGGCTATACAAGGTAGACCAATATATAAAGGAAAATACTGCCACCTACATCTTCCTCAGCCATTTTCACCTTGACCATATCGCGGGACTGCATATCCTGGGAAAGTTTGATTTTACCAACGGACTGCATATATGCGGCCAATCAGGCACAAGGGAAATTATGGACAAATTTATCAATTTCCCTTTTACCATGCCGCTAAACAGGCTCAGATACAAGACCGAAATCCATGAGCTTCCGGCAGATGCGAACAAACTTCCATTTCGTGTTGAATTTCTTCCCATGCTTCATTCCTCGCCAACACTCGGATACAGGTTTGAACTTGATGGAAAGGTGCTTTCGTACTGTCCTGATACCGGCTATTGCGAAAATGCGGTTAATCTATCCAGAGGAGCCGACCTTGTTATTACTGAATGCGCATATAAAAGCGGTCAATACTGTGAGGACTGGCCCCATCTTAATCCCGAAAGCGCTGCAAGGATAGCACTTGAGTCTGAGGCAAAAAGGCTTGCCCTTGTCCACTTTGACGCCGCGCTCTACAAAACTATTGAAGACCGAAAGATAGCAGAGTCCGCAGCAAAAAAGATATTCAGCAATACATTCTGTGCCTTAGATGATATGCAGATAGAGGTTTAGGAGGCTATTAGGAGGCTATTATGAAAAAGATAATTTTCATTATCCTTGTTATCAGTTTTTATATTGAAGGTTGCGTAAGTGTAAATATCCCCAGAGTCGGGCCCCTGACTGAGCATATAATAGGCGGCAAAGGGGCTGACAAGATCCTTATCATGGATATATCAGGGGTTATCCTGGACAAAGAAGAAGAGAATTTAATAGGGCTTAAGACAGTGACGCGCCTGACAGCGAGGATAAGAGAAGAACTGGATAAGGCATCAGAGGATAAAGGTGTTAAGGCTGTGGTTTTGAGGATAAACACCCCCGGCGGTACTGTAACTGCCTGCGACATAATAAATCACGAGCTCAAGAACTTTAAGAAAAAAACCGGAAAGATTATTGTAGCTGAGTTTATGGATATAGCTGCATCAGGCGGATATTATATTGCAGCAGCCTCTGACAGGATAGTGGCGCATCCGACAAATATTACAGGCAGCATCGGTGTAGTGGCCTACAAGATAAATGCCAGCGGTCTTCTTGAAAAGATAGGCATATCCAATGAAACCATAAAGTCCGGAGATAAAAAGGATATAGGCTCTCCATTAAGGCCAATGACATCTGAGGAAAGGGAGATTCTACAGGAGATTATAGACAGCTTATACAACAGGTTTCTTGATGCAATTGCAGAGGGCAGAAAAGAAATTGCAAGAGAAGAACTTAAAAGGATTGCAGACGGCAGGGTCTATACTGCAGAGCAGGCCCTTAAGCTCAAACTCATCGACCATATTGGCTATCTTGACGATGCCATAGAGGTGGCAAAAGACGGGGCAGGCATTAAAGACGCCACTATAATTACTTATGCAAGGCCCGGTTCTTATAAGAGTAATATCTATGCTGCGTGGGATATGCCCGATACTCTTAATCTTGTAAATATAGATGCAGGTAGTTTTATAGGTTTTCCTGGCATCAGATTTATGTACCTCTGGATGCCGTAAAATACAAAACCCTTGAGGCCAAGGGCTTTTAAAGCCGGCTCCCCACGGTTTACATGTAGGGCAGGGCTTCCTGTCTGCACAGGCAGGCAGCCCTGCATAAAAGCAACCCCTTTGCTCTGCTCAGGGCAGGCTTTACAGGGTTACCCTACGCAAACATATATCGTTTGTATTACTTTAAATGACCGAGCAATCATCACTGATTTTTGAAAGGAGCAGTCCAAATTGCGATGACTCTAAGGTCAAAAACTTTGACGGTTTCAATCGAAAGTCCGCCAGGACGCGTGTATGCATTCGTTTCAAACCCTGAAAATCTGCCGAAATGGGCGACGGCATTTTGCCGGTCTGTCAGGAGGTCGGAGGGGGATTGGATCGTGGAGACATTGGACGGCCCTATGAGAATCAAGTTCGTTGGGCGCAACGAATATGGGGTTCTCGACCACTATGTGTATCCGAGGCCCGGTCTGGAGATATTGAACCCGATGCGCGTGATTCCTAACGGTTCCGGAAGCGAGATCATCTTCACCCTGTTCCAGTGGCCCGACATGTCAGACGAGAAGTTTGCCGAAGATGTCACATTGGTTGAGCGCGACCTGAAGACTCTCAAGGGCTTCTTGGAAGGATGAGAGTGAAAATGCGCATGCGCCAGGTAACGGAGATAGACATAATGTCATGAAAATGCCTGTATTGTTCATAGGCCATGGTTCGCCTATAAACATCATGTTAAAAAATGATTTTACCGGCAGCCTTGCTGCATTAGGAAGAAATCTGCCAAGGCCAACCGCGGTAATGGTTATTTCAGCGCATTGGTTGACAAACGGTGCTACGTATGTTGGATGCATGACAAAACCGAGGACAATCTATGATTTTTATGGATTCCCGGATGAGCTGTACCAAATGGATTATGCGAGCCCTGGTTCACCCGGTGACGCCAAATTTGTCACGGAACTGATTAAGAAAGCACCCGTAAAGTGTAACAACACTTGGGGATTGGACCACGCCGCATGGGCGATTTTAAAACATATTTATCCAATAGCAGATATTCCCGTATTTGAAATGAGTTTGAATTATTCTTTCAATGAATGGCGTCCTAAACCGATTAAGTATCATTATGATCTGGCGTCAGAGCTTGTGGAGTTAAGAAAAAGAGGCGTTCTGATCATCGGCAGTGGCAACATAGTACACAACCTTGGCTTAATAGATTTCAAGGCTATGGGGGCAAAACCCTATGATTGGGCCGTTGAGTTTGATGAAGAGGTGAAATCAAATCTGATCAGCGGGAATCATAAAGATTTGATCGATTATCGGACCATGGGTAAGGCCGCTTCCTTAGCAGTTCCGACGCTTGACCATTATTTGCCTATGATATACGCGATTGCCTTACAGGAAAAAGATGATTCTTTAAGATTCATTTTTGAAGGGTTTCAATATGCCTCAGTATCCATGAGATGTTTTCAGATTGGATGAATGACCGAGGATCCCAACGGCACATTCACCAAATGCAGGGGCGTTAGAAAACGGCACGAAAATGCATCAAAACCATGGAGGAAAGCCGGATAGCACATCAGGGTTTGGGAGGAAGAATGTGAAAGCACAGGTAGTTCTCATCACCGGTTCGAGTTCGGGAATCGGCAGGGAAACTGCATACCGCTTCGCAAGAGCAGGTGCAAGACTCGTCCTCACCTATTACAAGGGGAAGACACGAGGCGAGGCAGCCGAGAGAAGGTGCAGGAAACTCGGTGCAGCGGATACCCTCCTTCTCCATCTCGATGTCATGAACAACGAGAGCATTGCAGAAGCGGCAATGAAGGTTAAGAGAAAATACGGCTATATCGACTTCCTCATCAACAATGCGGGCACCGGAGTCTTCAACCCTTTCAAGAAGCAGACCATAAAGGATATCGAGCGTCAGATCCGGACGAATCTCGAGGGGCTGATCAAGGTGACCCGCGCCTTTCTTCCGCAAGTGAAAAAAGGGATCATCAACATTGCGAGCGCCGCGGGAAAGGAGGCTTATGAGGAGATGTCTGTGTACTGCGGAACGAAATTTGGAGTCAGGGGATTTACGCAGACCCTTGCGCTCGAATATCCCCGCCTGAAGGTCTGCTGCGTGAACCCCGACGAAACTGCAACGCGCCTCTCGGGTTATCGGGGGCGTCCTCCTCAAGAGGTGGCCGAAGTAATCTTCAGGGCGGCTTCAGGACAGGTCGGATGTGAAAAGGGGGGCGATGTGGATGTCTGGAAGATCATGAAGTAGAGGAAAATGCTATGACAAGGACAAATCAGCAAGCAATTAAGTTTAAAGGCGTCAAGCCGGAGGAGCTTTTTGATATATTCATGGATTCCAAACAGCACGGTGAAGTCATTGGCGCTAAAGTGCAGATGGGGAAGAAAACAGGAGACAGCTTCAAGCTTTTTAACGGTGTGGTCAAAGGGAAAAACCTCCTCATTGTACCCAAACGTCTTACAGTTCGTGCATGGCGTGGTAACGTGTGGAATAAAGATGATTTGGACAGCGTTGAAATCATGGTGTTTGAGAAAATCCCTGACGGTGCGCAAATAACGCTCGTCCATACAGTCTTGCCTGAACAATTTGAGGAACGGTGGAATGAGCTTTACTGGCAACCACTGAAGGATTACTTAAAGAGGCGCAAAAGTTCTCAGTCATAATCATTTCTTAGGAAAACCATATGGAAAACAAACCACAATCTCAATACAAAATTGTCGTTCAGTCCCCTCTAATTCTGAGAACATAATACTTAATTAATGTTCTATGCTGATATGAGCGTAGGGACAAAAATAAATCTGTCCCCTTTTTTTATGCTCATCTGAAACAAATATCGTCTTTCTTTCGTTCCCTCGGCTGGTAATGTGATACACAGCGCCTGGATATTCTATCCTGAGTGGTCTCCCCATGCAGGGACTATACTGCAATCAGCTCATAATGTCAAATGTCAAGGTCTGACACCTCTCATCACTCCTCTCATCACTTGCGACCACAATACTGACAAGCAAATGAATCCGGTCCCCACCAGCCTATGCCCTCGCCGAATCCCCATCGTCTACCAGTTGTCCGTCTCGCAACCGGAAAATCCGGTCGAGGCGGCCGATGATCTTTTCATCGTGGGTGACGGCGATGATCGCCGCGTGCTGCTCGACCGCGAGCTGGCGAAGAAGGTCCATCACGATTCCGGCCCTTTCGGAGTCGAGTGCCGCGGTCGGCTCGTCGGCGAGAATAATCCGCGGCCGATTGGCCAATGCCCGAGCGATCGCCACGCGCTGCGCCTCGCCGCCGGAGAGGTGGGCTGGCATGGCGTGTTTGCGATGGCCGACTTGCAGGTACTCAAGCAGATCGACCGCGCGCCGCTTTGCCTCACCCTTCGGACAGCCCGCCAAGTGAAGGACCAACGCGACATTGTCGGTGCTGTCAAGGAACGACAGCAAGTTGTGGAACTGGAAGATGAAGCCAATCTTCTCCAGTCTCAGCCGGCGTAAGTCAGGGCGCTGCCATTGGCTATCATAGACGACCTCCCGGTCGAGCCTCATCCATCCCTCCGATGGCTCGACGATGCAGCCGATCACGTTGAGCAGCGTGCTCTTGCCGGAACCACTCGGTCCCAGCAGCCCGACCACCTCACCGGCTCCCACGCTGAGCGTCACGTCGCGCAAAGCATCGACGCGCGTCTCGCCTTCGCCGAAATGTTTGGATATGCCGCGTAGCTCGATCAGCGGATTCATATAGTTCTGGGTTTGCATCAGCCAGCCAGGGCGCGTGCTGGGTCGACCCGTACCGCCGCGCGCACAGCCAGGGCGGTCGCCAGCAGGCAGACGACGACCACCACGCCGAAGAGGATGCCGAGGTCGGTCGGCTCCAGGACGACATGCCGCGGAAACCGGTCCTTCGCCGTCGAGACGAGGGCGGCACCGATGAAGAACCCGACCACACCCATCAGCAAGGCTTGCTGAAGAATCATGCCAATGATGGTGCGGTCCGGCATACCGATGAGCTTCAACGTGGCGATCTCGCGCAGCTTGTCCATCGTCAGGGTGTAGATAATCAGTGCGATGATGACGGCCGAGACGATGGTCAGGACGGCCATGAACAGGCCGAGTTGGTGACGCGCGTGCTTGATGACGACGGTGGCCAGGATCGCCTCCTGCTCAGCTTGGCTGAGCACGGACAGGTGCTTCCAGCGACCAATTTCAAAGACCACGGCCTCGACTGGGATATTGGGTGAAATGCGAGCCACAACCGCATTGACGATGTCCGTATTCGTTCGCTGCATGCCGCGGGCGGCCTCCCGCCGGGCCTCGGGCGGCGTTAGGTCGAACTGCAGATCCTGGGCATCCCGCAGCGTGATGTAGACCACGGGATCCGCAGAAGCCGTGACGTTCCACTCGGTAAGTCCGACGACGGTATAGACGTCTCGACCGAGCTCCAGCCTGTCCCCGAGCGTAAGGCCGGTCTTGCGATCGGCGATCAACTCGTAATGACTGCGGGTAATGTCGCGCCCGGCGGCGAGGTTCACGGGCCCGCCAGGTCGCCCCGGCTCAAAACCCACGACCTCCAGCTTAAGACGCTGTCCGTCGCGATCGATCTGCACGGGTTGGAAGGTCACCGAGCCGGCCGCAACGATGCCGTCGATGCGTGCGATCATCTCGCGCGTGTCCCCCGGGATGCGCGAGGTCTCGGCGAATGGGCCATTAGTGCCCCCCTGGACAACCCAAACCTCCGCATTGATCGACCTGGGCAGAGCCAACGCGTCGGCCATCATTCCACGGTAGATGCCGGCCATCGTCACCACCACACCGAGCAGCAGGCTCAGCCCCAGGCAGGTCAGGACAAATCGCCCCAGCTTGTGGCGGATATCGCGGAAGGCGAGATTCATGGCCGTCCTCCATGGCGATTTACGGTGGCCGCCCGGCCGATCCTCAGCCCCGAGGTGGGCTGGACGACGACCTCAGCGCCGGGCGGAAGCCCGTCCATGATCTCCAAGCGGTTGTCCAGAGTGCGTTGGCCGAACCTGACGGCACGCTGTGCGAGGTGGCCGTCTTCGACCGTCCAGACAACACCGTTTCGTCCATCCAGGCCGGTCACGGCGGTCTGCGGCACAAGACGCGCCTCCGCGAGCTCACCGACCGTGATGACGATCTCCGCCTGCTCGCCGAGATAGAACTCGACGGGGTAATCGTCGCACCGGACATAGACCCGGCGCTCCTCGTTGACCCGGTCGCTCTCGATATCGATCCGCACGACCCGTCCCGAGAACCGCCGACCGGCCCGGGAGCGAAGGGTAACATCGGCCGGCTGACCGACGCGCACCCGACCGGCTTTCGCCTCGTCGACATAAACGAGCGCCCAGATAGTCTTTGGGTCCACCAAGGTAAAGAGCTGTTCACCCGCAGTCAGCATCGACCCCAATTCGCGATGGCGAGAGACCACGGCAGCATCGTAAGGCGCATAAAGTGCGTACTTGGCAAGCCGCTCCTTCTCGAAGACGGCCTGCGCATTCGCCTGTTCGAGATTGGAGCGGGCCACCTCCAGGGCGCTCTTGGCCTCCACCAGCTCTGCGCGAGCCATATCATACGCCGATTGCGCATCCTGCGCTGCTTCGACCGACACAAAGCCCTCCTGGACCAGCTTCTGGCGCCGCTCATTGACCTGTGCTATCTGTGTCAAATTCGCTTGAGCGCGCTCGATCGTCGCGGCGGCCTGATTGATCGCTGCTTCGGCCAGCACGACCGCGGCGTTCGCCTGCACAACCCGCGCCTCCTGCTCACGGCTATCGAGGCGTGCCAGCAACTTTCCGGCGACAACCCGATCGCCATAGTCCACGCGCAGTTCGATGAGTGTGCCAGCCACCTCGAAACCCACCCGGGACAGGACCCGCGCCTCGACCGTTCCTAAGCCAAAGACCTGAATGGTCACATCCCGTTCCGTCTCAGCGACCTGCACGCTAACAGGCTGGAGAAGAGATAGCCATGCCCCGCCTGCCAGGGCTGCGGCGATTATGAGCAAGACGGCCAATTGTATGAAGCGGTTGTGTCTCATAGAATATACCAACTCGTTGGAACCTTAAGTGTCGCCTGTCGAAATGTGCCCCTTGGAGGCCACTAAGTCAATGCCTTCACGCCGGAAGCCAGAGCACGCCATTAAGCATATTGTTAAGAAACGCAGGATTTGCGGCTGCCTTATTACCTTCCTGCTTTTCGGCGTTTCAGCTTCAACTCCCCTTTTGAGTGGGGTCAGGGGGTCAGTCAGGGGGCAGTCAGGGGGTCAAGTCTTGAAAAATCAGTTTTTATCCTCCACCCTTTTTTTGAAACCTTCTTACTGAACGTAGTATAGTGAATTTTCAGGCAATCCGCAATCTTTTTGAAAAGCCCTAAAATAGACATTTGTTTTGTTAGAGGGGAAAACTATTTCACGGCGCACCATTCTCTATGCTATAATTCTCTCCGCATTTTTATACACAACGACATAAATAAGATCGCATACAGAGCGTCAGAACAAAGCAGACCGAGGCGCGATGAAGACGAGGAGTGAGGCATACTTTTTACGTATGCCGCAGCGACGAGCCGAGGAGCAACAAAGGTATGTGAAGTTATGACGCTCTGTATAGAAACAAGAATAATTTTCTGTTGCAGAGTACCCCATGGACACCATAGAAAAACTCAAAATACTTTCTGCGGATTCGCAGTACGATCTTGCGTGTGCGTGCGGAACGCATAAGGATGAACACCGCAAGCGCGGGCAGGACGGCAAGTGGCTCTATCCGGTCTCCCTGCCGCATGGCGGCTATTCCGTGCTCCTGAAGACCCTTCTTTCCAATGCCTGCGCAAATGACTGCAAATACTGCCCGCTTCGGTCAGAGACCAACGTTCAACGCTGCACGCTCCAGCCCGAAGAGGTTGCACGCATCTTTATGGAATATCTCAGAAGAGATAAGGCATCCGGCCTTTTTCTAAGCTCCGGCGTCATCAAGGACCCTGACCATACCATGGAGAGGATCAATGCCGTTGCGCGGCTCTTGAGGTACAAACACCATTTCAGAGGCTATATTCATTTGAAGATTATCCCGGGCGCTTCAGATGCGGCAATCGAGGATTCCCTTTCGCTCGCAAGTGCGGTGTCGCTCAATATCGAGACCCCGGGTAAAAAACATTTTGACGTGCTTTCAGATAAAAAGGACTTTATGAAAGACATCATCCATCCTATAAAGCTTTTGAGCAGGCTCACAACAAAGGGGGGCAGGTTTTCCCGGGTAAAGTGCACTACGCAGTTCATCGTGGGCGCATCTGATGAAAGGGATTCGGAAATCATTGAGTATATGTACGGATTATACGACCGCCTGAATTTTAAGCGGGTTTATTTTTCGTCATATCAGAAAGGGCTCGGAAAACGAGATATCCCTGGAGAGAGGCAATGCTTATCAAATCCTCAAATACCTTTTGTTCGTGAGCACAGACTGTATCAGGCTGACTTTCTTATCCGGAGATACGGTTTTGCAAAGAATGATATCCTCCTGGATAACTCGGGCAATTTAAGGCTTGATAAAGACCCCAAAGAGGTTTGGGCAGACACCCACCCTGAGCATTATCCGGTGAGGGTCAATAGGGCGGACAGAGAGGCCTTACTCAAGGTGCCGGGCCTTGGGCCGGATACGGTGAAGAGGATACTCAAGATGCGGCAGGAACAAAGGATTACCAGTATTGCGGATTTAGGCATAAAGGGAAAGAGGCTGGAAAAAGCGGGAAATTATGTGATATTTGAGTGAACTTTGCCGCTTTGAAATATCATTTTCGATGAATTTTTTTGCGGTCTTCTCCAGTAGACTGCCTTTTGAGGGAATAAAAAACCCTCACAGACACCCAAATCTGTGAGGGCTAATGAAGAAACCCAGTTTTATCTGGGTGTAAAGACTGGCTCCCAGGGAGGGATTTGAACCCCCGACCCGGTGGTTACAAGTGGCCCTTATGTTTCCATAAGGCTTGGACTATCTCATCACCCTCCTTACAATGTGAAGGTAAGGTTAGGGTGTCGGGCGCTGTTGAGGTTTATTGGTTGGGCTCCTCACCTCTTAGTCTCTGCACGTTTCCGCTTACTTTTTACCCTTCAGCGGACTTCGCTCAGGATTACCATGCTCCTTAATTATTGGAGTCTCAGGCTTCCCTGAATTCACCCGATTTTTCAATCACGGTTTCCCGTGAAAGCTGCAACTTTACAGCCACCTGCTCTGCCCCTGAGCTACCTGGGAATATAATTCTTCCTATACTAATATTTCTGTGTAAAAAAAGTCAAGACTTTATTGGCGCCTTCCGGCTTTTAATATACTTGACTTGATTTTATAAAAGTTTTATTATTGTGTTGCTGCTGCTGCTGGAAGAGATTATCTTAAAATATGGAACTTGCCATGTTTGAACAGCTGGAAAAAAAGGTGGAAAAACTAATAGAAAGATGCGGGGAACTGAGCGGGAAAAATGAACGGCTGACAGCGGTGTTAAGATCAAAGGATGAGGAGATAAAAGGACTTATACATAAACTTGACAAACTGGGCAAAGAAAAGGGAGTTGTGAGGGAAAAGGTAGAGACCCTTCTTGATAGGCTGGAGGGGCTGCTTCAAACAACATGAGGACAGCTTGAAGGCAGTATTAGAGGTAAATATTCTGGAACAGAAGCTGCTTTTAAAGAGCAATGACGGCGAGGAGCATATTAAAAAGGTTGCTGAATATTTAAACAGCAAAATAGAGGAGGTCAAACAAAGTTCGAAGACTGTTTCAACACTCAATATAGCATTGCTTGCGGCAATGAACATCGCAGGCGACTATTTTGAGACAAGGGAGAAGTTGGCAAGCTTGGAGGGCAGGTCTCAAAAGCTCTCAAAACTTATAGATAAATTGATAGACTGACTTTCTCCCCTGCTATGCACGTGATTATAGATATATTCAGAACCAACACTATTAGATAAGGGAACCTTCTCTGACTGTTCGCCGACGGATTCCTTTAAAGGGGAATGGTCGAACACAGTTATAAGGGTCCCACCTATATATAATAGGTTCAAGAATAGTCTATGACACGGCATCACGGTGGGGGGGAAAGTTTTAAAAAATCAGGAAGGCTTTGAATCAAAGGATAATATGGGATGCCAATAAAAGTTGTTTCTTTTTCTAAAATGATAAATTCTTTGTTTTGTAAAAGAAGAGGGGTTGTACTCAAAACAGACGGGGAGCGTTTTCCGGACCGGTCTCCGCTTCCGTCATTAATATAATCCCTCGCCCATATCCTGTATTCAGACACCTTCCTGATTACCACATTGTAAAAATGCAATGTGGGCTAAATACCCCCAATCTTAAAACAAAAGTACGTGTTAACCGCCAAAGAAAAAAAAGGGCCTTTGCGGAATGATATCCTCCAAAAGCGCTTAAAATTGCCGTTTGAGGAGATATTCGGATTAAGTTCCGCCATCCAGAAAAGGTTTTCGCTCCTTACAGAGTTTAAACACGCAAAGCGAATGGCCCTGTATGCGAGCTTTAAGAACGAGGTTCTTACAGACGATATCATTAAGCAGGCCCTTGCTGATGGAAAAGAGGTCTTTTTCCCGCGAATCATTAGAAGAGACAGCAGAGGCAGCCGAGGCTTAGTATTTTTAAAGATAAATGGAAAAAATGACCTTGTTCAGGGCTCCTATGAAATACAGGAACCTGCGCATAATAAAGGAACAGAGATAGGGGCAATATCATCTTTCAATATAATAGTATTGCCTGGCATTGCATTTGATAAAAACGGTAACAGGCTTGGATACGGAAAGGGTTATTACGACAGGATGCTTGGGGGTATAAAAGACAGATGCCTCATTGTGGCGCTTGCATTTGATTTTCAGATATTAGATGAAATCCCTGCTGAAACCCACGATATGAAGATGGATAGGATAATCACAGAAAGCAGGGTGATAAATACAGTGAAGATATCCCGTCCGCAGGGCTGGGTATCTTGACGGCAAGGAAAAATCACTATTATGTTTGCACGCCTTGACCCGGCCATGACAGGCAGGGCTTAAGGCTTGCGTTTTGTTAGCAGTTCAGGGCTGGAAGTTCAGAGTCAGAATAAAGACTTCTAACCAATAGCGCTGACTGAAAAGGGGGTGTTGACTTGGAAAATAACTTATTTTCTATAATGCTGGTTTCTATTATCGGTATCGCAATCGGTATAGTAGCGGGTTATTTTATCAGAAAAAGGGTTGCAGCAGGAAATATAGATGCTGCCAAGAAACTGGCTGAATCCATCGTTGAAGAGGCCCAAAAAGAGGCCGAGACCATCAAAAAAGAGGCAAGCCTTCAGGCAAAGGACAAGCTCTATCAAAGCAAGATTGAGCTTGACAAAGAGACAAAGGAACGGAGGCAGGAGCTTG
>Ga0209341_10004449_pt1 | contig 12916 bp, 13 predicted proteins | sample RifCSP13_2_FD_184020 | JGI IMG/M metagenome (GOLD analysis project Ga0209341, IMG submission 184020) | Soil microbial communities from Rifle, Colorado - Rifle CSP2_sed 13_2 (SPAdes) (version 2) | ecosystem: Environmental > Terrestrial > Deep subsurface > Rock core/Sediment | place: Rifle...
TGATGGCCACCCCGTCCCCGGTCAGGGTGTGCGCGTTGGAGGTGACCTTGAACATCTTGCCGAAGCCGCCGGTCGCGAAGAGCACGGCGCGCGCCCCGAAGGCATGCAGCTCCCCGGTGGCGAGCTGCAGGGCGATCACGCCACTGACCCGACCGCCCGGTCCATCGGGCATCTGCAGGTCGAGGACCTGGTACTCGTCGTAGAAGAGGACCTCGCGCGCGATGCATTGCTGGTACAGGGTCTGCAGGATGGCGTGGCCGGTTCGGTCCGCAGCGAAGCAGCTGCGGCGCACCGGCCCTTCGCCGAAGTTACGGGTGTGACCCCCGAAGCGGCGCTGGTCGATCAGGCCCTCGGGCGTGCGGTCGAAGGGCAGGCCGAGGTGCTCCAGGTTGATGATCGTCTCGACCGCATCACGGCACATCACCTCGGCCGCGTCCTGGTCGACCAGGTAGTCGCCGCCCTTGACCGTGTCGAACCAGTGCCACTCCCAATTATCCGGCTCGGTGTTTCCGAGCGCGGCGCACACCCCGCCCTGCGCCGCCCCGGTGTGGGAGCGAGATGGATACAGCTTGCTGATGACCCCGATCCGGGCCTCCGGCCCGAGCGCGTTCCTCAGCTCAAGTGCTGCGTACAGGCCCGCGCCGCCGGCACCCACGACCACCGCGTCGAGGTCGTGCGGTCGCGGCCGGGGGCGGCTCCGATCGCCCTGAGGGATGAGGCTCACGAGAAGGGCCCGATGGCCGGGGCACCATTCGGATCGAAGGTGAGAATCACGAGGATCCCGAGGAGCATCCACACCAGCCCGAGGCCAAAGAGGGTCCAAGTCAAGAGTGCGCGCAGGCCGCCGCGCTCGACGTAGTCGGCGATGATGATCCGCGCACCGTTCACGCCATGGATCAGGGCCAGGACCAGCAGCAGCAGGTCGTAGCCGCGCCAGAAGGGGTTCCCCCAACGCTCAAGGACGAATGCAAAGTTGATTTCCTGCCCGGTGAGCTGGACCAGGACGTGCATGATCCCCATGTGGCCGAGCGCGAGCAGCACCAGCAGCAGGCCGCTGATCCGCATGAAGTACCACATCACCCGCTCGCGTCCGGCCTGGGCGGGGCGCGGCTGGGCAGCCCGCGATGGGTTGCGGCGCAGCGGGTCGCCCTCGACCGGCCAGACGCGGCGCGAGCCGGCCATGCTCACGGTCCCCACGGGGCGTACGGCGTCAGCATGATGATCGAGAGCGGGATCATGGCGATCACCGTCGAAGCGATCACGCCCCAGGTCAGCGGGCGGTACCAGGCCGTGGTCGATGGCCAGAAGTCCATCACGATCACGCGCAACCCGTTGAGGGAGTGGTAGACCAGGGCGGCCATCAGCAAGATCTCACCGAGGCGCACGGGCAGGTTGCGGAACAGGGTCTGGGTGAAGTCGTACACCTCCGGGCCGAAGGCGAGGGTGGCGTTCTCGACGATGTGCATGAACAGGTAGATCAGCACGCCGATGCCCGAGGCCCGATGCCCGAACCAGGCCAGTTGCGCCCAGCTGACCCCGTACCCGACGAAGGGGAGACGGAACCTCACGCGCCGCGCACCCGCTCCGTCACCGCCGCTGCGAACGCTCGGGTGCCCGCCGTGCCGCCCAGGTCGGCGGTCACCGTGCGCCCCTCGGCCACCACCGCGCGCAGCGCCGTCTCGACCCGATCCGCGGCGACGACCTCGCCCAGGTGGCGCAGCATGAGCGCGGCGGAGAGGATCAGCGCGGTCGGGTTGGCCCGATCGAGGCCGGCGTACTTGGGCGCAGATCCGTGGACCGGCTCGAACACCGCGGCGTGCTCCCCGATGTTGGCGCCGGGCGCCACCCCCAGCCCGCCGACCAGGCCGGCGGCCAGGTCGCTCACGATGTCGCCGTACAGGTTCGGCAGCACCAGCACGTCGTACAGCTCCGGCTTCTGGACCAGCTGCATGCACATGTTGTCCACGATCCGGTCTTCGAAGCCGACCCGCCCCTCGTAATCGGCTGCGACCTGCTGGCAGCTCTCCAGGAAGAGCCCATCCGAGAGCTTCATGATGTTCGCCTTGTGGACCGCCGTCACCTTGGCGCGTCCGTTGCGGACCGCGTACTCGAAGGCGTAGCGCGCAATGCGTTGGCTGGCCGCGCGGGTGATGATCTTGATGCTCTCGGCGGCATCCGGACCCACGCGATGCTCGATGCCGGCGTACAGGTCCTCGGTGTTCTCGCGCACGATGACCAGGTCGATCCCGGTATAGCGCGACTCGACCCCCACCATGCTGCGCGCCGGCCGCACGTTGGCGTACAGCTCCAGCGTCTGGCGCAGGCCGACGTTGACGGATCGGAAGCCGGTGCCCACCGGCGTGGTGATTGGACCCTTCAGCGCCACGCCCGTGCGGCGGATCGAATCCACCACCCGATCGGGGAGAGGCGTCCCCTCGGTGGCGATGGCGGCCTCGCCGGCCTGCTGCTCGTCCCAGGTGAAGGCGATCCCGGTCGCCTCGAGGACCCCGACGGTGGCCTCCGCCAGCTCCGGGCCGATGCCATCGCCGGGGATGAGGGTGACCGTGTAGCTCATGGCCGTGGCTGCTCCGTTCGCGCGCCGGTCACAGCGCCGACACTCGACGGCCAGTCTACTCAGGTTCAGCCCGCACCGGCCGCGACCGGCCGCGACCGGCAGCCATCGGGCTACAATCGGACGGCTCCCCCGCGGCATCCGCCGCGCCGCAGCACGCACCACACGCAGGGTGGAGGGCCGGTGAAGCTCCAGGAGTACCGCAGCAAGGAGATCCTGGCCCGATACGGCATCCCGGTGCAGGCGGGGCTGGTGGCGACGGACGCCGACTCGGCCCGTGAGGCGGCCCGGCGAATCGGGGGCCGGGTCGCGGTCAAGGCCCAGGTGCTCGTGGGCGGACGCGGCAAGGCCGGCGGGATCAAGCTGGCGGCCTCAGCCGATGAGGCGGCCGAGCTCGCCACCCAGATTCTGGGCCTGACCATCAAGGGGGTGCCGGTCCGCACCCTGCTTATCGAATCGGCGGTCGAGATCACCACCGAGATGTACCTGGGCCTGATCCTGGACCGGGCGGCGCGCGCGATCACGATCATCGCCAGCGCGGAGGGTGGGATCGATATCGAAGCGACGGCTCGCACCAGGCCCGACGCAGTGCTTCGCCTGCCGCTCCACCCGCTGCTCGGACTGCAGCGCTTCAACGTCCGGCGGGTCAGCTTCTTCCTCGGCATCCCCGAACCGCTGCGCGCCCCCTTCGCATCGGTCCTCGACGGCCTGTACCGCGCCTTCGTGGCGGTCGATGCCGACCTGGCCGAGATCAACCCGCTGGTGGTCACCGCTGCCGGAAACCTGCTGGCGCTCGACGCCAAGATCGTGGTCGACGATTCCGCGCTGACCCGCCACCCCGACGTCGAGGCGATGCGCGACCTCAACGAGGAGGACCCCGCGGAGATCGCCGCCCGCGACGCCGGGATCAACTTCATCAAGCTCGACGGCAGCATCGGCTGCATGGTCAACGGGGCCGGGCTGGCGATGGCCACCATGGACCTGGTCAAGCTGGCCGGCGGCGAACCCGCCAACTTCCTGGATATCGGGGGTGGGGCCAAGGCGGACCGCGTGGCGGCGGCCTTCCAGATCATCCTGGCCGACCCGAAGGTGCGGGCCATCCTGGTCAACATCTTCGGGGGGATCACCCGCGGCGACGAGGTCGCCCACGGCATCGTCGAGGCGCGCGCCCGACTGGAGCGTGACGTGCCGATGGTGGTCCGGATCGAGGGCACCAACGCAGACGAGGCGGCGGCGATCCTGCGCGAGGCCAGGCTGATCACCGCCGACAGCCTGGACGAGGCGGCCGCGCTGGCCGTGGCGGCGGCGGGCGGAGCGACATGAGCGTCCTGGTCAACGCGGACACGCGGCTGCTGGTGCAGGGCATCACCGGCCGAGAGGGCGACTTCCACTCGCGCGCCATGCTCGAGTTCGGGACCCGGCTGGTGGCGGGCGTCACTCCCGGCAAGGGCGGGCAGACCACCATCGACGGGCGGGTGCCGGTCTTCAACACGGTCTTCGACGCGGTGCGCCAGACCGGGGCCAACACCAGCTGCATCTTCGTGCCGGCAGCCGGCGCGCCCGACGCCATCCTGGAGGCCGCCGACGCGGGCATCAGCCTGATCGTGTGCATCACCGAGGGGATCCCCGCGCTGGACATGCTCCGGGTGCGGCCGGTGCTCGACGCCGCCGGCGTGCGGCTGATCGGGCCGAACTGCCCTGGCGCCACCTCGCCGGGCCAGGCCAAGGTCGGGATCATCCCGGGGCACATCCATCGCCCCGGGCCGGTGGGGCTGGTCAGCCGCTCCGGGACGCTGACCTACGAAGTGGTGCAGGCCCTGACCGACGCCGGCCTGGGCCAGTCGACCTGCGTCGGGATCGGCGGCGATCCGATCGTGGGCACCAGCTTCACCGACGTGATCGAGCTGCTCAATCGCGACCCGGCGACCGAGGCGATCGTGATGATCGGCGAGATCGGTGGCGACGAGGAGGAGCGTGCGGCGGCCTTCTGCGCCGCCAGCGTCCGCAAGCCGATGGCCGCCTTCGTGGCGGGACGCACTGCGCCCCCGGGACGCCGGATGGGGCACGCGGGCGCGATCATCTCGGGCGGCGCGGGCACCGCGGAATCCAAGCGTGCGGCGCTCGAGGCGGCCGGCATCCGGCTGGCCGATTCCCCGTCCCAGATACCCGCGCTGCTGCGGGCGGGCGGCCTGGCCTAACCCCCGTCCGGCTGGAGCAGCTCCCAGAGAACGCCGTTCAGGGTCCGCGGATGGACGAACCCCACCCGGCCATGGGCCCCGGCCCGTGGCTGGCGATCGATCAGCTCGGCCTCGGCCGCCGCGAGCGCGTCCAGGTCGCGGGGCAGGTCGTCGCTGGTGAGGCAGACGTGGTGCAGGCCCTCCCCGCGAGCGGCCAGCAGGCGGGCCACGCCGCTCTCGGCATCGGTCGGCTCGACCAGCTCGAGGCGCGGTGCGGGCGCGGGCCCGGTGGACAGGAAGCAGAGCCGCACCCGCTGGCTGGCGAAGTCGATGGGTGCCCCGTCGGGCAGCCAGCCGAACAGCTGCCGATAGCGCGCCAGGGAGGCCTCGATCGAGCGCACCACCACCGCCACGTGGTGGATGGTCCCGATGCTCACGGTCGGTATTCTCCCCAGGCTTCGCGCAGCGCGGCGCTGATCTCACCCAGGGTCAGGTCGGCCTCGATGCAGGCGCGCATCCGCGGCAGCACGTTTTCGGTGCCTCGCGCCGCCTCGATCAGCGCCAGCCGCGCGCGCTCGGCGGCGGCCCCGTCCCGCGCAGCTCGCAGCGCACGGGTGCGGGCCACCTGGCGGCGCTCGGCCCGCGGGTCGATCGCCTGGGCCACGGGAGCCTGGGCGTCCCCATCCGCGTTGAAGGCGTTCAATCCAACCACCACCTGCTCCCCGGCCTCGACCGCGCGCTGAACCTCGTAGGCGGCTTCGGCGATGGCAGCCTGCTGGTACCCGGCCCCGATGGCGGCCAGCGTGCCACCCCGGCGCTCGATCTCCTCGAGCTCGGCGCCAACCAGCGCCTCGATCTGGTCGGTCAGCTCTTCCACGTACCACGACCCACCCAGGGGGTCCACCGGCGCGGTCAGCCCCGATTCGTGGGCCAGCACCTGCTGGGTGCGCAGCGCCAGCCGGGCGCTGGTCGGCGTCGGCAGGCCGAGCGCCTCGTCGGAGGCGTTGGTATGCAGCGACTGGGCACCGCCCAGCACCGCCGCGATGGCCTGGACGGTGGTCCGGACGACGTTGTTCTCCGGCTGCTGGGCGGTGAGGGTCGAGCCGCCGGTCTGCACGTGAAAGCGCATCGCCATGCTCCGCGGGTCCCGGGCGCCAAAGCGATCGCGTGCCAGCCGCGCCCAGCTCCGACGTGCGGCGCGGAACTTGGCCGCCTCCTCGAACAGGTCGTTGTGCGCGGCGAAGAAGAATGAGAGGCGGGGGGCGAACTCGTCGAACGCCATCCCCGACTCGACTGCCGCGTCGGCGTACGCCAGCGCGTTGGCCAGGGTGAAGGCGACCTCTTGGGCAGCCGTGGCTCCCGCCTCGCGCATGTGATAGCCGCTGATGCTGATCGTGTTCCACGCCGGCAGCTCGGCATGGCAGTAGGCGAAGGTATCGGTGATCAGGCGCATCGAAGGCCCGGGCGGGTAGATGTACGTGCCGCGCGCGATGTACTCCTTGAGGATGTCGTTCTGGATCGTGCCGCGCAGCCGGCGCAGGTCCGCTCCCTGTCGCCGCGCAACCGATTCGTAGAGCAGCAGGAGCACGGCGGCGGTGGCGTTGATCGTCATGCTGGTGCTCACGTGGTCGAGGGCGATGCCGTCGAGCAGCAGCTCCATGTCGGCCCGGCTGTCGACGGGCACGCCGACGCGTCCGACCTCCCCGGCGGCCAGCGGGTCGTCCGAGTCGTAGCCCATCTGGGTCGGGAGATCGAAGGCGACCGACAGCCCGGTCTGCCCGCTTTCGAGCAGGTATCGAAACCGACGGTTCGTCTCCTCGGCGGATCCGAAGCCGGCGTACTGGCGCATCGTCCACGGGCGGCCGACGTAGCCGTCGGGGTGAACGCCCCGGGTGAACGGGAACTCCCCTGGATCCCCGAGCTGGGTCGCCGGATCGAAGGCGCCGGCTTCGGACCATCGGTACACGCTGCGGATCGCGATCCCCGAGCTGGTCCGGCGCGCGGCGCGGGCGGCGGGCTCGGCGTCGGTCATCGGGCTCGATCCTACTCCAGGGTGATCAGCACGGCGCCCGCCGCGACCACCTGTCCCGGCCGCACCGTCACCAGGCTCACCCGACCCGCGCGGGGGGCACGGACCAGGTTCTGCATCTTCATCGCCTCCAGCGTGACGAGTGGCTCCCCGGCCTCCACCGCTGCGCCGACCTCGACCGGCACCCCGACCACCAGGCCCGGCAGGCTGGCCCGAACCTCGAGTGGACCATGCGGGTGACCGATCGCTGCCTCCACCTCTTCGAGCGCCCGTTCGCGCCAGGTGCGGACCCGCAGACCGATCCGGCGCCCACCCAGCGTCACGATCCAGTCCTCTCCCGAGCCCTCGACCAGCACCCGGAGCGACGCCCCGTCCCGACTGAGCCGCGCAATCCCGGCCCCCCGGTCGACCCAGGCGAAGGTCCACCCGTCGGCAGGTTCGACCACGGCGCCGTCGACCGAGACCTCGGGGGTGCTCATCGGGCCGAGCGCTCCACGGCTTCACGTCGCGCCTGGGTCGCCCAGCCGTCGTGGTCGCGGCTGTCCACGTTCGCGGGTCGAGCCGCCCCTGCGCCGCGCGCGGCCACGGCAACCGCGGCGGCCAGGCGCAGCTCGTCGGCGCTGGGTGGCTGCCCGCCGCCCCATAGCGTCGGGATCAGCCCGGTGTCGTAGTGGCCCGCTCCGAAGCCTGGCTGATCGACCAGCCAACGAAAGAACGGGAGGTCGGTCTGGACACCACCGATCAGCGTTTCGTCGAGCGCCCGTCGCAGGCGGGCGATGGCCGCCGGTCGGTCGGCCGCCACGACGAGCAGCTTCGCGAGGAGTGGGTCGTACTCTGCGGGCAGGGCCGTCCCGGCCCGAACGCCGGGGTCAACCCGGACTCCCGGGCCGTCGGGCATCTCCCAGGCGCCGATGGTCCCCGGCGCCGGCGCGAAGTCGCGGTACGGGTCCTCGGCGTAGAGCCGCGCCTGGATGGCATGCCCACGCGGCCGGCAATCGACGACCTCTGGCCCGAGCCGCTCCCCCGCCGCGATCCGGATCTGCCACGCCACCAGGTCGAGGCCGGTGACCAGCTCGGTGACCCCGTGCTCGACCTGCAGCCGGGTGTTCATCTCCAGGAAGTAGTGATGACCCTGGTCGTCGAGGAGGAACTCGGCGGTCGCCGCGCTGTGAAAACCGACGGTCCCGACCACCCGACGCGCGGCGTCGAAGAGGGCGTCGCGGATGGTCTCGTCGACCGCCGGGGAGGGTGACTCCTCGAGCAGCTTCTGGTGCCGGCGCTGCACCGAGCAGTCCCGCTCACCGAGCACCGCCAGGCCGCCATGTCGATCGCCGAGCACCTGGACCTCCACGTGGCGTGCCGGGGTCAGGAGCCGCTCGGCGTAGATCGTGCCATCGCCGAAGGCGGCGCCCGCTTCCCGACTCGCGTCGATGAGCGCGGTCGCGACCTCCTCCGCGCGCTCGACACGACGCATGCCCCGCCCGCCTCCGCCAGCGGCCGCCTTGAGCAACGCCGGAAAGCCCACCTCGAGCGCGAGCCGCTCGGCTGCCGCGCCAGGGTCGTCGGTCAGGGGCAGCAGCGTGCCCGGGACGACCGGCACGCCAGCATCGGCGGCGGCGCGGCGAGCGGCGAGCTTGTCGCCGAGCTTCGCGAGCGTCGCCGACGGCGGCCCGACGAAGATGAGACCGGCCTCCTCCACGGCGTGGGCGAACGCCGCGTTCTCCGCCAGGAACCCATAGCCGGGGTGAATTGCCTGCGCCCCGCTGCGATGCGCCGCGGCGAGCAGCGCGCCGATGTCCAGGTACGAACTCGCCGGCGCGGCCGGACCGATCCGCTCGGCATGGTCCGATTCGGTGACGTGGGGCGCATCGACATCGGCGTCCGAATAGACCGCCACCGCTTCGATGCCCATCTCGCGGCAGGTGCGCAGGATGCGGATCGCGATCTCGCCGCGGTTGGCGACGAGCAGCCGGCGGAAGGGCGGGCTCAGCATGGGTCGCCGTCTTTGCGCACGGACAGTCAGAGCGGGATGTTGCCGTGCTTTCGGGCGGGGCCGAGTTGGCGCTTTCCGTCCAGCAACGTCAGCGCGCGGGCGACCCGGTCGCGCGTCTCGGAGGGGAGGATCACCTCGTCGACGTAGCCCCGCGCCGCGGCAACGTAGGGATTGTTGAAGCGCTCCTCGTAGTCGGCGACGAGGCGGCTGCGTTCGGCATCCGGATCGCCGGCCGACTCGATCGCCTCGCGGAAGATGATGTTGACTGCGCCCTCGGCTCCCATCACCGCGATCTCGGCCGTGGGCCACGCGAAGTTCAGGTCGCCACGGATGTGCCGGCTGCTCATCACGTCGTATGCGCCGCCGTACGCCTTGCGGGTGATGACCGTCACCTTGGGGACAGTTGCCTCGGCGTACGCATACAGCAACTTGGCGCCGTGCCGGATGATCCCGCGATGCTCTTGTTCGACGCCCGGCAGGAACCCGGGAACGTCCACCAGGGTGACGAGCGGCACGTTGAAGCAATCGCAGGTCCGGACGAAGCGCGCCGCCTTGTCGGATGCGTCGATATCCAGTACGCCGGCGAGCACCTCCGGTTGCTGGGCGACGATGCCCACCGGCCGGCCCTCGATCCGGGCGAGCCCGCAGATCACGTTTCGCGCGAAATGCTCGTGGACCTCGGTGAATGACTCCGCGTCGACGATCCCGCCGATGACCCGGTGCATGTCATACGACTGGCGAGCGGAGTCGGGAATCACCGCGTCGAGCGCGACGCCGTCAACGGTGGGCGCGGACCACTCGGCGCTGACCGTCGGCGCGTCGACGTTGTTCTGGGGCAGGTACCCGAGCAGACGCCTGGCGAGCGACAGAGCCGCGGGCTCACCGGCGGCCAGGAATTGTGCGACGCCGCTCAGCTCGTTGTGGATGCGAGCCCCGCCGAGGCCCTCGAGGTCGATCTCCTGATGCGTCACCGCCTTCACCACGTTCGGTCCGGTGACGAACATGTAGCTGGTCCCGTCGGCCATGATCGTGAAGTCGGTGATCGCCGGGGAGTAGACCGCGCCACCCGCGCACGGTCCCAGCACTACCGAAATCTGCGGCACGACGCCGGACAGGAGCGTGTTGCGCAGGAAGATCTCGGCGTACCCGCCCAGCGACACGACGCCCTCCTGGATCCGGGCTCCCCCCGAGTCGGAGAGGCCGATGATCGGCGCGCCGGTCTGCGCGGCAAGGTCCATCACCTTGCAGATCTTCTCCGCGTGGGCCTCCGACAGCGACCCGCCGAAGACGGTGAAGTCCTGCGCGTACACGAACACGCGGCGGCCGTCGATCGTGCCGTGCCCGGTCACCACCCCGTCACCCAGATACCGCTCCGCGTCGATCCCGAAATCGGTGCCGCGATGCGTCACGAAGGCGTCGAGCTCGGCGAAGCTCTCGTCGTCGAGGAGCAGCTCCAGCCGTTCTCGCGCGGTGAGCTTGCCGCGCTCATGCTGCTGGGTAACGCGCCGCTCGCCGCCTCCGGCGCGCGCGTCCTCGCGCAGCTGTCGCAGTCGGGCCAGCCTGTCGGCAGTCGACATCGGTGCGTCCTTCGTGCTGGTGGGCCCAGCAGGGATCGAACCTGCGCCCCGCCGGTTATGAGCCGGATGCTCTGACCACTGAGCTATGGGCCCAGATGATGGTGGACAAGTGCGAGTATAGGGCCTCGTCTTTGCACACAGACGCGTCCGGGTGGCGACGTTGTGGATAACTCGGCACGCCAGGCGGCGGCGCGCGCCGGTATCATCATCGTCCGCGCGATCGCGCACTCCCCCATCCCGCCCAGTGCAAAGGGTTCGTCCGTGAGCAAGGTCATTGCCATCGCAAACCAGAAGGGCGGCGTCGGGAAGACGACCACGGCCATCAACCTCGGCGGGGCACTTGCCGAGCTGGGATATCGGGTGCTGTGCGTCGACGTCGACCCCCAGGCCAACATGACGGTCGGCCTGGGCGTATCGCTGTCGGACGTGACCCAGTCGATGGCCGATGTGATCGGTGACGATCGGCTCGCCATCGAGGAGGTCGTGCGGCCGACGCAGACCGCCGGACTATCGGTGGCGCCTTCCACCCTGGAGCTGGCATCGACTGAGGTCGAGCTGTTCAGCGCCATCGGCCGCGAGATGGTCCTGCGCGATGCGCTGTCCGGATGGGCGGATCGCCAGTTCGACGTGATCATCGTTGACTGCCCGCCAACCCTCGGGCTGCTCACGATCAACGGCCTGGTCGCCAGCTCGCGGGTGATCATCCCGGTCCAGACCCAGTACTACGCGATCAAGGGTCTGACCGCGCTGATCAAGGTCATCAACACCATCCGGCTCAAGCTCAACCACGACCTGGAGATCCTCGGCCTGCTGGCCACCTTCTACGACGGCCGCACGGTGCTGGCCCGCGAGATGCTCCAGAACCTGCACGAGCTGGGCGACCATCGGGTCTTCACGACCATGATCAAGAACACGGTGAAGCTCGGCGAGGCACCCCTCACCGGCAAGCCGGTGACCGAGTACGCGACCAACTCTGCGGCCGCCCGCGCGTTCCGCGATCTGGCGCGAGAGGTGATCGACCTTGGCTAACAAGCGACCGGCATTCCGCGAGAATATCCATCGCCTCTTCGACGAGGCGAAGAACCTCGACCTCGCGCCGGGGGTCGTGTCGCTCATCGAGTCACGCGCCACCCGCGCCCAGATCCGCGAGGTCCCGGTTGACCGGATCCTGCCCAATCCGGCCCAGCCCAGGCTCTCCTACGAAGAGGAGTCGCTCGCGGAGCTGGCCGACTCGATCCGACAGCACGGCGTGCTGCAACCCATCCTGGTTCGACCGGTGGGCCACAGCTACGAGCTCGTCGCGGGCGAGCGACGCTGGCGCGCGTCACGGCTCGCCGGTCGCGAGTCGATCCCGGCCATCGTGGTCGAGTTCGACGAGGAGACGGCACTCGAGGTGTCGATCATCGAGAACCTGCAGCGCGAGGACGTCACGCCGCTGGAGGAAGCGGCGATGTTCCGCAAGATGACCGAGCTCGGCTTCTCGGTGCGGCAGCTCGCCACCAAGATCGGCAAGGACAAGGGCTACGTCGAGAACCGGCTGCGGCTGGCAGATGCGCCGCCGGAGATCCGCGACCTGGTGTCCGTGCGCAAGGACACTTTGAGCCATGCGTACGAGCTGATGCGGATCACCGATGAACGGACCCGCCGACGCCTGGCGCGCAAGGTCGCCGATGGCGAGTTGACGCTGGCCAGGCTGCGGGCGATCACCGGCTCGGCGACCCCCAGGCCGGCGGGTGTCAAGGCACCTCGCCGCGCACGGACCAGGGCGGGCGCCGTGGCCGCGGCCAAGGTTGCCGATGACCGGCTCCTCACCAACCGGGCGCGGCTGTCCGAGGCCGTCGACGAGCTGGTGGAGCTGATCAGCCAGCGCGACCTGATCGACGAGATTCCCGAGACCAACCGGGACAACCTGGCTCGCACGCTGACGGTGACCAAGCTCCGGCTGGAGAACGCGATCGCCATCCTGCGGGTCACCCGCGAGGGCTGATCCCCGCGGGTCAGGGGGTGTAGCTCATCACCTCGCGCTGGGCGACCAGAAAATCGACCAGCTTGGCGCGAGCCATCGGGTCCACCCGTCGCAGCCCGGCGACCGCCCGCGGCAGCTCGAAGATGGGGGCCGCCAGGTTTCCCGCCGTGTCGATCCCGACCACGTGATCCGGGCCACCGCCGACCAGGAAGATGCGCTGAAACCCGCGATCGTCGAGGCCGGCGACCTCGCAGAAGGCGGCAATCGCGGTACCCACGCCGCGCCGCTTGGCGAAGTCGACGAACAGATCGCCGGCCCAATAGTCGAGCTGCGTGTCGGCCTGCTGCTGGACCATGGCACGGTACTCGCGCTCGTCGCTGCCGCTCACCGGGTTCCTCCGCCTGACGTGCTGGGGTGGCCCGATTCTAGCCAGCCATCCGCGTCGGCGTGGCGCGGGGGCGGGGAATCCGGAGCGTGGCATCGGCTATCCTGCGGCCCGTGATCGACAGGTCAGCCGACCCTCGCACTGGGGACAGCATCGTGTATGAGCTGCTGCGTGGCGTGCCCGGCGCGGAGCCGGGCGTCGCGGGGCGCGCCACCTT
>Ga0209341_10004451_pt1 | contig 12913 bp, 12 predicted proteins | sample RifCSP13_2_FD_184020 | JGI IMG/M metagenome (GOLD analysis project Ga0209341, IMG submission 184020) | Soil microbial communities from Rifle, Colorado - Rifle CSP2_sed 13_2 (SPAdes) (version 2) | ecosystem: Environmental > Terrestrial > Deep subsurface > Rock core/Sediment | place: Rifle...
CGAGGACGACGGCGCCGAGGCGGACCACCCGCGTGGCCTCATCCTCTCGCCGCGTAGGGCCCTCGCTCCAGAAGGAGGTCTGCCCCAGCAGGTCGGTGGCCAGGTCGGCGGCGGAGGCGTAGCGGTGCTGCGGCTGCTTGGCCATGCCGCGCAAGATCACCGCCTCCAGCGCCGGCGAGATCTCCGGATTGAGGCGGCGCGGCGCGGGCGGCACGTCGTGGACGTGCGCCATGGCAATGGCGATCGGGCTGTCGCCCTCGAAGGGGAGCTGACCGGTGAGCATCTCAAAGAGCACGACGCCCAGCGCATAGATGTCCGCGGCTCTGCCCACGGGCTGGCCGCGCGCCTGCTCCGGAGAGAGGTATTGCACCGAGCCCAGCACCGTGCCAGTCTGCGTAATGGTCACGCTGGAGAGCGCACGGGCGATACCGAAGTCGGTGACCTTCACCGTGCCGTCGCGGCGCAGCAGGATGTTCTGCGGCTTGACGTCCCGGTGGATGATGCCGCGGCGGTGCGCGTAGTCGAGGACCTCACAGACCGCGACCGCGATGCGCACCGCCTCGGCGACGCGCAGCGGCCCGTGCTCGCGGATGTATCGCTTGAGGTCCTGCCCCTCCACGAACTCCATGGCGATGAAGTGCCAGCCGGCGGCCTCGCCGCTCTCGTAGACCTGCACCATGTTGGCATGGGTGAGGGAGGCGACGGCGCGGGCCTCGCGCTGGAAGCGTTCGACGAATTCGGCGTCCGCCGCGTACTGCTCGCGCAGGACCTTCAGGGCGACGATCTGCCCGTCGCGCGCCCGGCGGGCGCGGTAGACCATGGCCATGCCGCCCTGGCTGATGGTGGACTCGATCTCGTAGCCGTTGAGCAGAGTGCCGGGTTGGATCATCGCACAGCCACCCCGCGGCTCACCGCGGGCTCGATTCAGATCGTTTCGCTTCTCCGCGCCGGCGGCCTTCCCTGCGGCCGGCGGGTGCCCGGCGCAGCCGCACCATATAGAATCCGTCGGTCTCGTCGCGGTGTGGCAGCAGTAGCCGCTCCTCCTCCAGGGCAAAGGCGGGGTAACGGCGGAGGACGTCGCGGATCACGTCCGGCCCCTCCTCCGGTTCGGTGGAGCAGACGGCGTAGACCAGCACACCCTCCGGCCGCACGGCCCCGGCCGCGCCCGCCAGCAGTTCCCGCTGCTGCGCCGCCATCGTCTCCAGCACCGGGGGTGCGACGCGCCAGCGGATCTCCGGCCGGCGGCGGATGACCCCCAACCCGGTGCAGGGTGCGTCCACCAGGACGCGGTCCATCTGCCCCCGGAAGCGGACCCCCGCCTGGCGCGCGTCCAGGTGGTGCGCCTCCACAATGTCGATGCCCAGGCGGGCACAGTGCGCGGACAGGGACTTCAGTTTGGCCGGCTGGATGTCCAGGGCGACGACCCGCCCGTGATTCCGCATCAACTCGGCCACATGGGTGGCCTTCATGCCCGATCCGGCGGTGGCATCCATGATCGTCTCCCCGGGCTGCGGCGCCAGCAGGTGGGCCACGGCCATCGCGCCCTCGTCCTGCATCGTGACCAGGCCTTCGTTGTAGAGATCGAGTCGCAAGGCCAACGTCCCGCGCACGCGCAGCGCCTCCGGCGCCTTGCCCTGGGTCACCGTCAGCCCGCGCTCACGCAGCCGGGCCGCCACTGCCTCGGGGGGCGTCCGCAGCGTATTCACACGTAGGGTGGACGGCGGCGGGGTGTTGTTCACGGCGCAGAGCGCGCGTGTCTCGTTCAACCCCCAGCGGGCGATCCAGCGCTCCACCAGCCAGCGGGGGTGCGATTCCGTCACGGCCAGGTGGCCGGCCGGGTCGATGTCCGCCGGCGGCGGGGCGGGCTCGCCTTCTGCCGCGAGCCGGCGGAGGACGGCGTTCACCAGCTTGACCGTCCCCGGGTGCCCGTGCCGTTTGGCCGCCTCCACCGCCTCGTGCACGGCCACCGCGTCGGGGACGCGGTCGAGAAACCACATCTGGTAGAGTCCCGCGCGCAGAATGGCGCGGATCGCCGCCGGCAGGGACGCCAGCGGCCGCGCCACGGCGGCCTGCAGCGCGTAGTCCAGGCGACCCTGCCGCCGCAGGGTGCCGAACACGACTTCGGTGATCAGGGCCTGGTCCGCGGCGCTGTACGGGTCACGCGCCAGGACGCGGTGCAGGAGGACGTTAGCAAAGGCCTGCCCGGACTCCACCCGGTGCAGGATGGTGAAGATCGCTTCACGCGGGTCGGGGCGAGCGGGCGCGCGGACGGCGCGCCCCGGAGAAGACTGCCCGACGTCTCGCCTCACTCGTCCCGCATGTTCCGCAGCACCAGCAGGCGGACGAGTTGCATCACCGCCATGAAGGCGGCGGCCACGTAAGTCAGCGCGGCGGCGTTGAGGACGGCGCGCACGCCCTGCGCCTCCTGCGGCAGGACGAACCCCTCACCCTGCAGGACCTGCACCGCGCGGCTGCTGGCGTTGAACTCCACGGGCAGCGTCACCAGTGAAAACAGGACGTACCCGAGGAAGAACAGGATGCCCAGGTCCATGAGGAGCGGCCGGCTGAGCAGCAGTCCGACGAGGAAGAGAATCCACGCCGCCATAGTGCCGAACTGGGCGACGGGCACGATCGCCGACCGCAGCGCCAGCAGCGCGTACCCCTCCTGGTGCTGCAGCGCGTGCCCGGCCTCGTGTGCGGCGACGCCGATGGCCGCCACAGAACTGCCGCCGTAGACCTGCTCGGAGAGGCGCAGCGTCTTCGTGCGGGGGTCGTAGTGGTCCGACAGCCCCCCGCCCATCGGGCCCTGCACGGGCTCGACCTTCACGTCCCGGATGCCGCGCCGGCGCAGTAACTCGGCGGCCACCCCGGCGCCGGTCATCCCCCGCGCGGACGGCACCTGCGCGTACCTGTTGAACGTGCGGCTCACTTTGAGCTGCGCGTACAGCGCCAGCGCCAGCGCCGGCAGCAGCCAGACGAACGTCGGGTCGTAGAAGAAGAACGGCATGCAACCTTCACCTCCTCAACCCAGTGTACCAGAATCCTTCGCTCGCTCCGCCGGGCCGCCCCAGCGCTCCCCGGGCTGCACGCGGTGCCCGCGCGCAAAGGCCGCCGCGCTCATGCGCTTCCCGTCGGCAGGTTGGACCTCGAGGGCGCGGAGGAGCCCGCGGCCGGTGGCCAGAAGGATCCCGTCCTCAGTAACGGCCAGGACGGTGCCGGGTTCCGCGGGCCCGCCGGCGGTCGCGGCGGCGTCCGGTTCGGCGCGCGCCCGCCAGGTCTTCACCTGGCGTCCCGCGCGAAAGGTGTAGGCGGATGGCCAGGGATCCATCGCCCGGACTAGATTGACGATCGCCTCGGCCGGCCGTTGCCAGTCGATGCGGCCGTCCTCCTTCGTCAGTTTGCCGACGTAGGTAGCGGCAGCGTGGTCCTGGGGGCGCCGCGGGGCGCGCCCCTCCGCGATCAGCCGCACCGCCTCCAGGAGCAACGTCGCGGACAGATCGGCCAGGCGCCGTTCCAGGTCGCCCGCGGTCTCCTCCGGCCCGATGGCCGCACGTTGCTGGAGGATGATGTCGCCCGCATCGAGTTCTCCGGTCTGATAAATGATACTGACGCCGGTCTCGGTCTGCCCGTCGGCGATGGCGCGCTGGATCGGCGACGCGCCCCGGTAGGCCGGCAGCAGCGACGGGTGCGCGTTGATCGCTCCCAGCGGCGGAAGTGCGAGCACATCATCGGGGATGATCCGTCCGTAGGCCACCGTGACCAGGAGGTCCGGGTTCAGTGCGGCGAGCGCGCGGACGACCTCCGGACGGCGCAGGCTCGGCGGCTGCATCACCGGCAGGCTGCATTCGCGGGCGAATACCGCCACCGGCGGCGGGCTGAGGCGGCGTCCGCGTCCGGCGGGACGGTCCGGCTGCGTGACCACTGCCACGAGCTGCACCGCCCCCGCGAGCGCGCGCAGGGAGGGCAGCGCGAACTCGGGGGTGCCCGTGAAGATGACGCGCAGGTGGCTCGGGGCCTTACTCACCCGCCGCGACTTCCGCCGGCTGGACCTCCGCGCCGACCCGCTCGATCGTCGCCGGGTCTTCGACGCGGTCCAGAAAGAGGATGCCGTTCAGGTGGTCGATCTCGTGTTGCAGGACGCGGGCGAGCAGGCCCTCGGCGTTCACGCTCACGCCCCGCCCGCGGCGGTTCTTCCCCTTCACTTTCACCCGCGCCGCCCGCCGCACCGGGCCGAGCACCCCGGGAATCGAGAGACAGGCCTCGGTGGCGACCTCTTCCCCTTCGGCGTGCGCGAGGACCGGATCGACGAGAGTCACCAGCCGCTCCGCTACCTCGGCCACCAGCACCCGCTTTCCCTCGCCCACCTGGGGAGCGGCCAGGCCCAGACCGTTGGCGGCGCGCATGGTGGCAACCATGTCCTCGATCAGCCGCTGCACGGCGAGAGTGACTTTGCCCGCCGGCTTGGCCTTACGGCGCAGCACCCCCGCCCGTGAGCCGTCTACGGTGATGATCTCCAGCACCTGTCCCTTACCCATTGCACCGGCCTTCAGGATAACACAGGGTCCATTTTAGGGGTCCACGTCCACGGCGGCGCGCACGCCGGAGGGGGGGTGCCGCAGCCAGGCGCTCAACGGCCCGCGCGGGACGGCACCGGGCCCGCGGAACATCACCTGCCAGCGGCTCTGGCGCCCGCGCCGCAGCTGCGCCGGACCAAGCACCTCCACCCCGTCTCCGGCGGCCGCGACCAGTGACGCCGCGGCCTGGCGGGCCGCGCCCTCCCGGCCGACCACCTCCACGGAGAGCACCTCGCCGTAGGGCGGATAGTGGAAGGCGCGGCGGATGCGCAGCTCCTCCCGGTAGAAGGGACGGAGGTCGTGCCGCCGCAGCGCCAGCAGCGCCGGGTGGTCGGGCGCATAGGTCTGCACCACGCACCAGGAACGGGCCAGACCGCGGACCCGCCAGAGCGCGCGCAGGCCCTGCTCCGGCGCCCGGTAGTCGGGATAGCGGAGCGACGCGTCGGCGAGCACAATCCCTGTGAGATCGACCCGCGGCGGCTCCTCCGCCTCGAGGACGAGCGGAGTCGCCACCAGAATGCCGCCCTGATCGCGGAACTGCCGGACGATTGCGGCAACGTCCGCCGGCGTCCGGGCGACGTCGGAGTCGAGGCGGAGCACGGGGCCGGCGCGGAGGGCGCGGGCCAGGCGCACCACGCGCTGCGTGCCCGTCCCTCGCGCGGAGAAGACCCGGCCGCCGCACCGCGGGCAGACCGACGGCGGGGGAAACGTGTCGTGGCAGTAGCGGCAGCGCAGGATCTGCTCCCGGGCATCATAACGAAGCGGGACCTCGCACCGCGGGCACTGCGGTGAATACCCGCAGTCGGCACAGACGAGAAGGCTGGCGTACCCCTTGCGGTGGACGAACAGGAGCGCGCGCTCACCCTCTTTGAGCACACGCTGCAGCGCGGAGACCAGCGGCGGGCTCAGCACCTCCGCCTCCGGCTCCGGGTCGCGGCGCCGCAGGTCCACGATCACCACGCGGGCGCCGCGGTCGGTCCCCGCGCGCGGGCCCAAGACCTCGACGCCGGGGCGGCCGGCCAGCGCGTACGTCTCCGTCGAGAGCACATCGTCCGCCAGGAGCAGTGTCGCCCCCGACCTTTCCGCGCGCTGCCGCGCGATGTCGCGGACGTGGTAGCGGGGGACGCGCTGCTCCCGGTGCCCGACGTCGCCTTCCTCATCCACCAGCACCAGACCCACCCGGTCGAGCGGGGCGAAGACCGCCGCGCGCGTCCCGGCGACCACCGCCGCGCCGCCGCGCCGCACCGCCAGCCAGCGGGCCAGCCGTTCGCCATCGGGGAGGTCCGCGTGCAGCACCATGACCTCCACTGCCAGCACGTCGCGCACCCGCCGCGCAAACCGTTCCGCCGCCACGACCGACGCGAAGAGCGCCAGGACCTGCCGGCCGCGGCGGACCGTGTCGCCGATGGCCGCCACGTAGGTCCCCTCTCGCTCCCCGCCCAGCAGCAGGACGTCGCGCCGGCCATTCGGGGACGGCGACCACAGCGCCGGATGCACGCGCAGGCGCACCCGCCGCGCAGACGCGGGCCGGCGTCGCTCCGCAGGCGGGAGTACGACGCTCAGGCGCGCCGACCCCTCCGCCAGCCCCCGGGAAAGCAGCGCGGCCGCGCCGGGCCCGATCGCCCGGTGCAGACCCCCGACCTCGGCGCCGCGGGATTCCAGCGACCGCGCGCGCCGGGACACAGTCACGTCAGGGCGGAGTGATACGGTGAGGCGCGCGTGCTTCATCAGGCCGGGCGGCAGCATCGCCGCGATCGCCTCGCCAACCGAGCAGAGGTGGTAGTCGGACATCCAGCGGGCGAGCGCGACCAGGTCGTGAGGGAGGGGCGGGATGTCGCGGAGCACCGCGATCACCGGCCGCAGCGGCCGCTCCCCGGCCGCGGCTTCACCGAGGACGTAGCCGATCGTGAGGCGCGCCCGCAGCGGCACCAGCACCGCAGCGCCCGGCGCAATCGGGGCAGAGGCGGCGTAGGTCAGGGCGGCGTCGCCGACGGCCAGCGGCGCATCCACCGCCACCAGAAGGGGAACGGTCACGGGCGCCGGCAGATGGGTCAGGAAGGTCCGGTGAGCAGGCGCAGCGCCTCGCGCAGGATCGTCTCCGGTTCGGACATCCGGCCCATCCCCTCCCGCCCGGAGGCGAGCCGCCCGTACTCCGGCCCGATGATATGCGCGCCGCGGCTGCGCAGCGTCTCCAGGTGCTCGTCCACCGTGGGGTGGGCGTACATCAGGTCGCTCATCGCCGGCGCGATCAACAGCGGCGCGCGGGTGGCCAGCGCGGTGGCGGTCACCAGGTCGTCGGCGAGCCCCAGCGTCAGTTTGGCCAGCGTGTGCGCGGTGGCCGGGGCGATGATGAAGAGGTCGGCGCGCGCGCCCAGCGCCACGTGCGGTTCCTCCCAGGGATTCTCCGCGCCCCACATGTCGCTGAGGACGGGGTGCTGGGAGAGGGCGCGGAAGGTCAGCGGGCCGACGAACTGCGTGGCGGCGGCGGTCATCAGCACGTGCACCTCCGCGCCTTCCTTTCGCAGGCCGCTGACGACAGACCCGACCTTGTAGGCGGCGATGCCGCCGGTGACGCCGACGAGTACTACCTTGCCCGCGAGTCTCATCGCGTCTCCCCCCGCCTCACCGCCGCTCCTCGCCTGATCCCGCCGTGCCCACGGCGCGGTCCGGACGCTGCATCCGCTCCACGAGGAGCGCGATCACGTCGACGATATCCTCCGCCGACCAGAAGCCGCTGTCCAGGACCAGGTGATACGTGGACAGGTCGTTGATGTCGATCCCGTAGAGGGTGCGGTAGCGCTGCCACTCGCTGGCCCCTCGCTCCCGGAGGTCCCGCTCGGCCGCCTCCACCGGGATCCGCTCCCGCTGCGCCACCCGCGCGGCGCGGATGGGCAGCTCCGCCCGCAGCCACACCTTCAGGTCCGCGTCCACCATCCATCCGGCCAGCCGGCTCTCCACGACGCACGATCCGGCGCGGGCCAGCTCGGCCTGCATCCGATCCACCTCGCGGTCGAGGTCGGGATCCTGCTCCGCCAGGCGGTTCAGTTCCAGGACGGACAGACCGCGCCGCCGCGCCATCTCCCGGAAGGCCTCGCCCGCAGAGAGGTAGCGATACCCCAGCCGCGCCGCCAGCGCGCGCGCCACGGTACTCTTCCCCACTCCGATCGGGCCGGCGACGGCGATGATCACGGGAGCGCCGGCACCACCGATGCGGGGCGCCGGGGTGGACGACTCACTCCGCCGGCTCCTCCTCCAGATCGCGCGCCAGAAATCGGTGCGCCACGGTTTCCGGCTGGACCGCGGAGAGCACCACGTGGCCGCTGTCGGTGATCACCACCGCGCGCGTGCGGCGGCCGTAGGTGGCGTCGATGAGCGTCCCCCGGTCCCGCGCCTCCTGAATGATCCGCTTCACCGGCGCGGAGTCGGGCGCCACGATGGCGATGACGCGGTTGGCGGCGACGATGTTGCCGAACCCGATGTTGATCAGCCGCGGTTCCATGCGGTCCTCAGTGTGTCCGGCTTCGGCGCGCCTACTCGACGTTCTGGACCTGCTCGCGGAGACTTTCCAGTTCACTCTTGACGGCAATCACCGCGCGGGAGATCTCCAGGTCGTTGGCCTTGGCGCCGATGGTGTTGGTCTCGCGCCCCATCTCCTGGAGGAGGAATTCGAGCTTCCGTCCGACCGCGCCTTCCCCCGTCATCGTCTCCCGGAACTGGCTGAGGTGGCTGCGCAACCGTGTCAGTTCCTCTGTGATGTCGCTGCGCTCGGCGAACAGCGCCAGTTCGGCCGCGAGGCGGGCCTCGTCCAGCGGCACCTCGCCCAACAGTTCGGCCAGGCGCTGGCGCAGCCGCACCGTGTACTCGCCCACCACCTGCACCGCCCGCTCCAGCACCTGCCCCAGCAGCGCCTCCACCCGCGCGATCCGCTCCCCCGTGTCTGCGGCCAGCCGCCCACCCTCCTCGGCGCGCATCCGCAGCAGACCATCGAGCGCTGCGCCCACGATGGTCTCCAGGTCGCCCCACAGGCCCTCGGCGTCCTCGCGCGTCTCTTCCAGGCGGACGATCTCGGGGAAGTCCAGCAACTGCTGGAGGGTGACGTCGCCGCGCAGCCGCAGGGCACGCTTCAATTGCCGCGTCGCCGCCAGGTACTCCCGGGCCAGCGCCAGGTCGGCGCGCACCGCGCGGGAGCGCCCGCTCTGGTTCTCCCGCGACACGGTCACCTCCACCCGCCCCCGCTGGATGCCCCGCTGCACGAGCCCGCGGACGCGGTCCTCCAGCGGCGCCAGGTCCCGGGGCAGCCGCACCAGGACCTCCGTGAACCGGTGGTTCAGCGACCGCATCTCCACGCTGATCCGTCCCCAGGTGGTGTCCGCGGCCGCCGTCCCGAATCCGGTCATTGAGCGCATTCCACGCACCTCCCGCACTCTGGTTCGGTTCGCCCTCATCCTCTCCTGCACGGCGTCGCCCTTGCCCGGCGGGACGGCGGGGGTTAACGTGACCATCGGATGCAGCACATCATCCCTCCGGCGTTCGACAGTCTGGTGTTCGCCGCCGTGGCGCGGGAGATCCAGCAGGACCTCCTGGACGGCCGCATCACCGGCCTCGTCCAGCCCGACGCGTACACGGTCGGGCTGCGCCTGCGCACGCGGCGCGGGACGGCGGGCCTGCTCTGCTCCATTCACCCCCGGTGGGCCCGCTGCGTGATCGCGCCGCTCCCGGAGGGCCGCGCCGTCCATCCGTTCGCGGTCCAGCTGCGCGCGCGCCTGGACGGCGGGCGGCTGCGCGCCGCAGGGCTGGAACCGTTTGAACGCGTCCTCACCCTGACCTGCGAGACGCTCGAGGGGGACGTGCACCTGGTGCTGGAGGTGATGGGCCGCCACTCCAACATGTTCCTTGTCGACGGGGAACGTGTGGCCGGCGCCTTCAAAACGGTCACCCCGGCGATGAGCCGCGTGCGCCCGATCGCCGTCGGCCAACGCTACACCCGCCCGCCGCGCACCCGGCCCACGCCATCGGAGGTGGACACGGCGGCGCTGGCCGCCTGGCTGGCGGATGGCCAGCCGGTCGGCGAGATGCTGGTGGCGCGCCTCCTCGGCGTCAGCCCGCCGGTGGCCGCGCACCTGGCGCTGCGCGCCGGACTGGATCCGGAAGAGCCCGCGCCGCCGCAGGCGGCAGACGCCCTGCTCGCCGCAGTGCGTGAACTGGCGGCGACGGTCACCGGCGCGTCGTTCACCCCGGTCTGGTATGAGGATGAAGACAGCCGTCCTGCGGCCTACGCGGCGATCCCGCTGCTCACCTACGGCGGATGGACGGAGCGGGCCGCCGCGTCCATGAGCGAGGCCGCGGTGCGCGTCATCGAAGCAGCGGCGCGGGAGGCGGGGCTGGCCGAGCAGCGCCAGGCGCTGCTGGCCCGCATCACCGACGGGATGCGCCGGGCGGAACGGGCGGCGGCCGAGATCGAGCGGCATCTTGCCGCAGCGGCGGAGGCCGGCCGCTGGCGCCGCTTCGGTGAACTCCTGCTGGCCTACGGATCGACCGTGCCGCCGGGCGCAACCGAGATCACCGTGCCGGACTTTGACGGCACGCCGATCACCATTCCTCTTGATCCCCACCGCTCCGCGGTCGTCAATGCGCAGGCGTACTTCCGACGTCATGCCAAAGCCGCCGCGTCGCGCCGCGCGCTTCCAGAGCGCCTGGAAACCCTGCGCCAGGAACACGCCTACCTGGATCAGATGCGCGTGCTCGCCGCGCAGGAGGAACTGCGGACGCTGCGGCACGAACTTGGGGAGGCCGGCGTCCTGCGGCGGCGGCGCACCGATCGCCGCGCGCGTCCGGCGGCCGCGCCCGCGCCGCGGACGTTTACAACCGCGGCGGGACTGCGGATTCTGGTGGGGCGGACCAGCCGGGAGAACGACCACATCACCTTCACGCTGGCCGCGCCGGACGACCTGTGGCTGCACGCCCGCGGCATGCCGGGCGCGCACGTGATTCTCAAGACCGACGGGCGGATCCCCAGCCCCGCCGACGTGGAGACGGCCGCCGCCGTGGCCGCCTACTTCAGCCAGGGCCGGGGCGCCGCCAGCGTCCCGGTGGACGTCACCGCGCGGCGTCACGTCCGCAAGCCGAAGGGAGCGAGACCGGGCATGGTGGTCTACCGGGAGGAGCGCACGCTGATGGTCGCCCCGCGGCTGCCGGACGCCGCCGCGAACGGCAAGAGGCCGCGGAAAGGCTCTCGCGCGTGGGACCGATAGCGGTCGTCGGCGGCACCGGCCATCTGGGCTTCGGTCTGGCCGCGCGCTGGGCGCGGGCGGGGCGGCGGGTGATCATCGGCTCGCGCCAGGCGGCGAAGGCAGAGGAGGCGGCGCAACAGGCGCGGGCGCTGGCCGGGGAGGGCGACATCAGCGGCGCCGCCAACGGGGAGGCGGCCGCCGCCGCGGAGATCGTGGTGCTCGCCATCCCGTTTGCCGCGCAGGCGGCGATTCTGGAAGTTCTCCGACCGGCGGTCCGCGGTAAGGTCGTCGTGGACACGACGGTGCCGCTGCGGCAGTACGCTCCGCCTCAACTGGAATTGATTCCCGCCGGATCCGCGGCCGCGCAGGCGCAGGCGCTGCTGCCCGAGGCGCGGGTCATCGCGGCATTCCACACCGTCTCGCAGACCCTGGTGCGGCGGATCGACGAGCCGCTGGAGGGCGACATGCTCGTCTGCGGCGACGATCCGGCGGCGAAAGCCGCGGTGGTCGACCTGGCGGCGGCGCTGGGGATGCGGGCGCTGGATGCGGGCGGTTTGGAACAGGCGGTCACGCTGGAGCGTCTGGCCGCGCTGGTCATCGGGTTGAACCAGCGCTACCGGCGCAGGGCCATCGGCGTGCGGTTCACCGGCATATGAGCGCGGCATCCGCCACGATCCCCCCCTGGCGCAAACTGCTCCGCCCCCTGGACACGCTCGACCTGCTCGCCGCGGCGCGGGATCTCAGCGTTCCGCCGCCAGACATCCCGCTGCCGCCGGAGGTCACCGCGCGGCCGGCGACCTCCGAGGACCTGCCGCACCTCGCCACCGTCATGGAACCCTACCGGGCGGAGATCTGGGACTTCCGCGGCGAGGGCGCGCTTGTGGCAACCTTTGAGCAGCGGCTGCGCGCGGGAGACCTCTGCCTGATCGGTGAACTCCGCGGGACGATCGCCTACATGGGGTGGACGAGGTTCGACGAGGCATCGCTGCGGCGGGTGGGCATTCACGTCACGCTGCGCGAGGGTGAGGCGTACGGCTACGGCGTGTTCGCGCTGCCCGCCTTTCGGGGCCAGGGCCTGTCCACTACGGTCGGCGTCGCGCGTCTCCACTGGCTGCGCGAGCACGGCGTGCGCCGCTTCTACGGCTGGGTCGGTGCGTCCAACGCCGCGATTCTGAAAGTCCAAATGCGGCTAGGATACCGCACCGTGGCCAGCGTGCGGCAGATCTACTGGCGGGTCCGGCGGCGGCTCGTCCTGGTCAATCAGGTCATCTACGACCCGCGCGATCCGCTGGCGGAGTGGTGCGCGCCCGGACGGATCACCTTCCGCGGGGGGATCACGCTCTTCCGCCGCGGCCCCGGGCGGTGACCACCTCCCGCTGGCGGCGGTCCGACGCCAGGCGACCACGTCATCCTCGCTGATGCGGCTGTTGCCACGCTCGTGAGGGGTGACGGTGGAAGCTCCGAGATCGCCCTCGACGACTTGTCGGTCTTTAAGGGGGGACCTAGACTCGTTACTTACTAGGCGAAGGAGGTTCCCCGTCGATGAGTTCCACCCGCCCACGGAGACGGGGCAGCGCGATGCCACAAATCCTGCCCAACTTCCTGATTGTCGGCGCACCCCGGTCGGGGACGACGTCGCTCTCTGAGTACCTGGGCAGGCATCCCCAGGTATTCATGTCTCGCGAGAAGGAACTGCATTTCTTCGATCGCCGCTTCCACCGCGGCGTCGAGTGGTACGCGCGGCAGTTCGCCCGAGCGAAAGGCAAGATCGCCGTCGGCGAGGCGACCGCGCGGTACATGTACGGTGCCGAGGTCATGGCCCGGATGCACGGGTTGTTGCCGGAGGCGAAGCTCATCGCCATCCTCCGGAACCCCGTCGACCGTGCTTATTCGCATTACTGGTACTTCCGGGCGCGCGGCTGGGAGCCCCTGGATTTCGCCGGCGCCATCGCCGCCGAGGAGCGCGAGGCGCAGGCCCATTCCCGGGCGAGGCGGTTCTATCTGGAAGGCGGACGCTATCTGAAGTACCTCCGGGTGGTCTGCGAGTCCTACCCGCGGGACGCACTGCTCGTGCTGCTGTTTGACGACCTGCGCGAGGCTCCGGGCGCC
>Ga0209341_10004453_pt1 | contig 12911 bp, 5 predicted proteins | sample RifCSP13_2_FD_184020 | JGI IMG/M metagenome (GOLD analysis project Ga0209341, IMG submission 184020) | Soil microbial communities from Rifle, Colorado - Rifle CSP2_sed 13_2 (SPAdes) (version 2) | ecosystem: Environmental > Terrestrial > Deep subsurface > Rock core/Sediment | place: Rifle...
GCCGGCGAGCCTCGCTGAATCGCCTTCCCCGAAAAACGCCGGGCCGCCGCTGTCACCGGGCCCGCTCACGCCTTCCAGCTCGGTCGTCCGCGGATCGTCGGGAGCATCGAATCGAAACTTCAGCCAATATTCCGTTGCTTCATCGATGCGATTCGTCGCCCCGCGAACTCTGCGGTCATTTCCCTTGGGGCCGGTGAGCCCGGTACCATAATCCCCATACCCGACAAGTATTACTTCGCGGTCTACTTCACCACTGCCACGATAGAGCCTGACAGCGGGGACGTTCCTGATGCGTTTCGTAAGCCGCAACAGAGCCAGATCATGGGGTCCGCCGTCCTCCCAATCGAAGTGAAGAAGTACCGAATCAACGACCGCGGAGTCGCTGCCGACTGTGACCGTGTGACCTTTTTTAATTTCCGTTCCGACATGGGCCGCAGTGAGTACCCAGTTCGGGGCAATCAACGCGCCTTCACCATCTCCGCTCCCTTCGGTGTTGGAAGGTTCATATGCACCAGCGAAGCGTACTGAGACCCAAGATGCAACGAAAGACTGTCCGCCCGGTCGTGTCGAAGGATAATGAATGGAGGTTGGCTTGCCATGACAAACCACAATTGGAATAACGAAAGAATCAGCATAGACGATCACGTGTTATTTATATTGGCGGGCCGATTGGCTCCATCAACCGTTCTGCAACTTTGATGCTGTGACTCTTCGCCGTTCACCGTTTACCTTCACCATCATTACATCAAACAAGCCCTTACTCATACCTCAGGGCCTCCGCCGGATTGGCCAGCGCAGCTTTGGCCGCCTGAAAGCCAACCGTCAACAATGCGATAATCAAAGCCAATCCCCCGGAAACGATGAACACCCACCATTCGACGCTAATTCGGTAGGCAAATCCTGCGAGCCAGGAATCCATTGCATAATAAGACAACGGTGATGCGACAATTGTCCCGACCAGAACCAGTTTGGCGAAGTCCCTTGAAAGCAGCGACACAATGCCTCCGACAGATGCTCCCAAGACCTTCCGCACGCCAATCTCCTTTGTTCTCTGCTCTGCAATGAAAGCTGCCAGGGCGAACAGGCCGACACAGGCAATAAGAATCGCCATGAAAGCCCCAACACCAAAAATTCTGCCCAGCCGATCATCTTCATCGTACAAATTGTTCCACCATTCGTCGAGAAATCCCAGCTCAATCGGATTGATCGGATCAAACTTTGCATGCACGGCGGTTGCCGCTTTGACCGCCTCCTCCGTGCCGCCTGACGGAACTCTCAGGGTGAAATAATCAATGCCATGAAGTGCATGTCTTCCTCCCGGGGGAATCAGGGCAAGCACGAGGGGGGCGATTTTCGTGTGGAGTGAGTGAAAATGAAAATCACGAACCACGCCTACGACATGTCCTGTAAAATTTTCGGCTCTCAGGACCTGACCGATCGGCGAATCAGAAAAAAGGGTCTTTGCGGCGGTTTCGTTCAGAATAACCGCACTCGAATCCGTAGTCAGGGAGCGGGAGAAATTTCTTCCCTGAAGGAGCGCAATTTCATACGTAGAGAGAAAATCCTCGTCGACAGCATTCACATAGCACGAGACTGCTTCCTGATCGGACCTTCCCTCAGCGCTAAACCGAGTCCGGCGGAAGCCCTTCCAATCGCCGGGCACCCGGGAAGAAACCGTCACTTTGTTCAGCACGGAATGCGTCTGGAGCTCCCTCTTCACGGTGAGAAAATTTTCCTGAATGGCATCGCTGTTGATATCGAACACGATGAGACGCTCCTGGTTGATGCCAAGGTTCTTGTTCCGTACGTGGTCGAGTTGACGAAACACAACGATCGTCGCGGCAATCATGACAATCGAGACAACAAATTGAAGGACAACAAGCGTTGAGCGTACGCGAGACCTGTAGCCTCCTCCTTTGGACTCTCCTCTGAGAATCGAAGCGGGTTTGAGGCTTGAAAGATAGAATGCAGGATAGCTGCCGGCTATCAGTCCAAGGATCAGAACAAGCGCCAGCGAACTGAGGATGGGAACCGGACTTAACGCGGCTCCAAGAGAGAGGTATGTCCCTGCAAGCATATTGAACCAGGGAAGAATGGCCTCAACGAGCCCGATCGAAATCACGAAGGCGATCGCCGTACTGAGGATCGATTCGGTGAGAAACTGTCCGACCATCTGGCCTCTGGCCGCTCCGACGACTTTACGGAGGCCGATCTCCCGCGCCCGCCTCATTGCCCGAGCTGTCGCGAGGTTCATGTAGTTAATGCAGGCAATGCCCGCTATGAAGAGCGCAATGAGAGCGAGAATGTTCACATAGATGATTTCACCTTCATGGGAATTGTGTTCCCAACCGATCGTGGAAGAACCGAAATGAATAGCTCTGAGAGGCTGCAAGTCGAAACGAGTTATGGCGGCATCCGCAGGCGGCAGATATTTTGACACTATTGCAGCGAGTTTTCCGGGAAGAGCTGACCCTTCTCTTTCATCCCGCAGGACGACATAGGTTGCGGCGAAAAAGCTGTCCCATGATTGCTGCTGCGAGCGGGTTTCCTCGAACTGATGCAATGTGGATTTCGAAACGAGAAAACTGAATTGAAGATGAGAATTGCCGGGAATATCCCGCATCACCCCTTCGACCGTGTAGGGAATTGTCCCGAATTCCGGGGCATCCTCGATTTCGAAGATTAGAGCTTTGCCAATGGGATCGCTTTCCGAAAAGAGTTTTTTTGCCATTGTCTCGGTGAGGACAACTGAACCGGGCCTTTTGAGCGCAGAATTCAGATCACCCGAAATCAGTTGAAAATCAAAGACTGAAAAGACGCTCTGGTCGGCAAAAAAGTAGTCCCGGGCGATGAGGCCCGTAGGTGTGCCCAATTCCCGCTTCACGGTTGACCGGGAGGCGAGAACGAGATTTGTGGAATGCTCCACCTCGGGTATTTCCCGCTCCAGTGCACCGGCAAGAGGAGGCATTACATACCCAAATGTGTTTTCGCCGTTCGGATTCTTTACGACCGCGTTCACCCGATAGATTCTGTCAGCCTTCTGATGAAAGAGATCGAATTGCAGTTCGTCGTAGACATGGAGCAGGATCAGCACACAGCACGCAAGGCCCACGGCGAGCCCGAAGATATTGATCGCTGCGAAGACTTTGTTCTTGCGCATCGTGCGTAATGCGATGAGGATGTAGTTGGAGAGCATGGGTCCTCGGCGTAAGGAAAAATGAAACTGGTTTGGTTGATTGGTTGACTGGTTAGTTGGTTAATTCTCTCTCTTTTTGATGACCCCATGACACCATCACACATGACCACATTCTCTCAGCCCTCCTACTCATACTTCAAACTCTCCACTGGGTTCGATGTTGCAACCCGGTAGACCTGAGAACTTACTGTGACCAGTCCAATCAACACGATAATCGCTCCGGCCAGGGCGTAGTGCCATGCTTGGGCCTCGACGTGATACGCATAGAGGCTGTCGAGAAAAATATCGATCAAGAAGAAACCTCCAAGAGCCGCGAAAAAGCCGGAGGTTATCAGGACAAGCACCACTTGCCGGTTGAGAAGGCCGACGATGTGAAGCACCGGAGCTCCAAGCACTTTGCGGATGCCGATCTCTTTTGTTCGTTTGACGATGATGAGTGAACTCAACGCAAAAAGACCCATTGCGGCAATTGCAATTGCAACGCCGGAGACATAGATGAAAACGAGCCGAATGGTCGATGAGACCGAGAGGGCATTCGCTGTCATCTCGCTCCCATAAAATCCCTCATAAGGAACATTCGGGGAAACCTGTTGCCATGTTTCGCGTAGAAACTCGTTCACGCGTCTGAGATTGGCAAGATTTGCTTTGACAACCAGATATCGAAACTCTTCCTCCTTCGCCAGGAGAAAGGCACTGGGTTGAATCGGATTCCACACGCTGCGATTATAGAAGTCTTCGATGACTCCGACGACACTGTACGAGAGACTGTCGACTGTGACACGCTGGCCGATCGGCTGGCTCCATCCAAATTCCGATACGAGTTTCTTGCTCACAATGATGGCTTCGTCGAGATCCGACCGGAAATTTCGGTCAAATACCCGACCTTGTGACAATCGAAGATTCATGACGCTGAGATAGTCGTATCCGCCTTTGAAGGTAGCAACCCGGCGTTCGGTCTCTCCGCTGCGTGCGGTCAATGTGGACTGGTTGTATCCCACTAAATGCCGGGTTCCTTCGACGCTCTGAACATCGGGGTGTTGGGCAGCAGCGTTGCGCAGCGTCTCAAAGACGCCCGTGCCCTGAAGGGGAACGGCGATCGTCTGCTTGGTGTCAAAGCCGAGATCGACGTTCTCCAGAAAATCTGCATTGGAGGTGAACACAATTCCGGTCAGAATCGTCAGTGCGGACAGCGAGAATTGAAACGTGAGAATCGCCTGCATGAGGAGATTCTTTCCCGCAAACCGCTGACGGCCCGTAAGGATCGATATCGGACTGAATCTGCTGACGTACAGCGATGGATACGCGCCGGAAAGAATGCTCATTCCCAGAAGCATGATCCCGAGGAACACAAAAAGAGACAGGTTATCGTTGTAGCTAAGGGTAAGGTCCCATTCAGGCCACAGATTGCTGTAAGCCGGGACGAAGATCTCGGCCAGCACTATGGCGAAAACGAGTGAGATGACGCAGAGGATCAGATTTTCCCCGATGAATTGCACCACAAGCTGAGAACGCACGCTTCCAAGGACTTTTCGAATTCCTATCTCTTTGAGTCGCACCGCCGAAAATGCCAGGGATGTATTCATGAAGTTGAAGCAGGCCGTGAAAAGGAGAAGGATGGACGTGATGGTCGGCCCGAATATAGCCGCGGGATGCATTCCTTCCTTGAAGATGTCATTCGTCAGGTCCCTGGAATGGTCAGCCACCTCTCTCATTGGCTCAACGTAGATCTGCGAAAGAGGAAGATCCGGATTCACAGCATTCTGCCTTGCCACGTACCCGTTCAATTTCCCCTTCACTTCCTGCAGGAGAGCAGCATCATTGATCAGCACAATGGCCTCGTGGCTCCATTGGTTCCAATCCTCATCGGCCGTAACCGCATCATTCAGAGCTTCGTACGGAAGCAAAGCGTCGAATTGAAGACTGGAATTCGAGGGGATATCTTCGAGCACTGCTCCTACGACATAGTCCCCAGCATCCTTGCCGCCTGATTGGAGGGTCATGACGTTGCCGATGGGGTTCTCCATCCCAAAATACTTGGTCGCCGCCTTTCTCGTGAGAACGATCTTGCTCTTGTCCCAGAGTACCTTCTGGTCACCGGAATGAAGAGGGAAGTTGAACATCGTTAGAAAATCCCTCTCCACGTAGTACACTCCCTCATTAAACACCTTGTCCCTCACCCTGACGGGAACCCACGCAAAGATGATCCTTGACATTGCGTTGATTTGGGGAAAGTCCCTCTTGAGGATTGGGCCAAGCGGCCTGGGGGTTATTCCCACATGGTTTTGCCCACGATCGACCGCCGTAACGGAACGAAAAACATAGAGCTCATCGAGGTTTGCATGGAACCGGTCGTAATTTCGTCCAAAATCATAGTTCACGTAGGCAACAATGCCGCAGGCCATCGCAACACTGAGGGCGAAAATATTGATGAAAGAATAGAGTTTGTTCGCCTTGAATGCGCGAAGTGCAACTTTCAGATAGTTGAAGAACATAAGATTATCCGTTTATCGAGTCATCGATTGATCGGATCATCGGTTCATCGGAAAATCCGGATCCGACCTTGTGATTGCTTGCCGTTTTTTTTGGATTCTTGTTTTTGACTCAACATTACTCATACCTCAACGCCTCCACCGGATTCGCCAGCCCCGCTCTCACTGCCTGCACACTGACAGTCAGAGCGGCAATGACAAAAGCCAGAAGGGTTGTGGCCGCAAATATCCATGGACTGACATCAGTGCGATAAGCAAAACTCTCCAGCCACAGCGTCATTGCATAGTAACCAAGCGGCCACGCAAGCACATTGGCGACGAAGACGAGCTTCATGAAGTCGCGGGTCATCAGTCCGACAATTCCGGGCAGCGATGCTCCCATGACCTTGCGCACACCTATCTCCTTTGTACGGATCTCGGCGCTAAAAGCGGCTAGACCAAAAAGCCCAAGGCATGCAAGCACAATGGCGAGAACGGATGTTACGGTCAACAGGTGACCCATTCTTTGTTCAGAGGCGTGAAGGTTGCTGAACTGCTCATCCAGGAATGAATATCGAAACGGGTGCTGAGGGTCGTATTCTTTGAATTGTCGTTCGAGATACGCAAGTGTCTCAGTCACATCTCCCGGCCGGACCCGCACAGCAAAAGAAGTAAGCCACTCGCGGGGAGGAACCATGACAAGAATGGGGACGATCTTCTCCCGAAGAGATCGAAAATGGAAATCCTTCACGACTCCAATAACAGGAGCGGATGCCCGATTGACGGCCGGCATGGCGATTCGATGCTGCAGTGGATCCTCCCATCCCAACTGGCGGGCTGCTTCCTCGTTAATGATCCATGCTGCGGTTGAGTCTGTCGCGATCGCCCGGGAGAACACGCGGCCTTGGGCAAGAGGTATCTGAAGCGTCGTTATTAAATCCTGATCGCCCACCAGTATTCTCATTGGGGGAATTTGTTCAGGAGGGATGCCCGCCGGGACATAAGGGATCCCCCAATCGCCGCCTCCGGGGAGATTGGCTGTTGCAGCAACGCTGACAATCGAAGGGTGCCGGAGAAGCTCGGCTTTAATCGACTCGGTTCTCTCGTGAAGCGACGGATGTGTCATCGGGATAACAATAAGCTGTTCTTCATTGAAGCCGAGGCGCTTTTCCTGAATGTAGGTCAGCTGACGAAGGACGACACCGGTAGCGATAAGGAAAAACGCGGAAAGCGTGAACTGTGCCACCACAAGGATCTTTCGGAAGGCTGCTCCCCGCGGGCCCGACCGTTCGCCTTTGAGGACCGAAACCGGATTAAACGAGGAGAGTACCAGCGATGGATAGATGCCGGCAATCAGGCCCGCCAGTAGAGTCAACAACACCAGGCCTGCGGGAACGACGGGATCTCCCATCCAGTGAATGGTGATGGAGCGGGATGTCAGAGTATTGAATGTTGGCAATCCGATCTCGACAAGCGCAATGGCAAGGGGAAGAGAGAGGACACTTTGAAGGAGCGATTCCCCGAAGAATTGTCTGGAAATGGCAAACCTATCGGCACCGTTCGCTTTGCGTATGCCCACCTCTTTCGCCCGTGTTGAAGCGCGGGCAGTGGAGATGTTCATGAAATTCACACATCCAACAAGTAAAAGAAAAAACGCAACAGCCGACATAAGATAGATGTAGCTGACATCTGAATTAGGTTCCATCTCGCGGAAGAGATTCGAATGGAGGTGAATCGAAGTAACAGGCTGCAGAAACAGTTTGAACCGTGCACCTTGTTCTCCAAGGTGTCTCCGAATCACTTCTGTCATTTTCTCTTCGACAATCGATATTGTAGCCCCTGGCCGAAGGAGGACATACGTATAGAACTGATTCCAACTGAGCCATTCGTTTCGCTGGGGATGGGTCAGAGTGCCCATCGAAAGCAAGTACGTGAACGTGAAATGGGAATTCAGCGGGACGTCACGCATGACACCGGTGACACGAAGGGGAATGGAGTTCTCCATCAACAGTGTCTGGCCAAGCGGGCTGTTGTCGCCGAAATACTTTTTCGAGAGGGTTTCTGTGAGAACGATCAAGTTTGGCTCGGACAGACACCAGCGGGGATCGCCTTCCGTCAGGATGTAGCTGAACATGGTGGTCGCCGAGGAGTCAGCATAAAATCCGTCAGGTTCATAGAAACGACGGTCGCCGCTTCCCAGAAGAAGAGAGCCCGTAAAGACAAATCGCGTCATGGCGTCGACCTCAGGGACCTCGTCCCTGACCGCGAGGCCCCATGGCCCGTTCACCTTTGCGATCGATCCGTATGTTGTGCCTTCGACTGCCAAAGCCATTCGGTACAGGCGGTCTTTGTTCTCATGGTACTGATCGTAACTCAGTTCATAGCGAACATACACGAGGATCAGAATGCAGCATGCCAATCCCAACGCAAGGCTGATAATGTTTATCAGAGAATAACTTCTCTGCCTCCACATTGTCCGGAACGCAATTTTTATGAAATGGCTGATCATCGATCCCTCACGGCGTTTTGGTGTTTTCTTGAGTCTTCCCTTTTTACCTTTGGAGTGGTCTATTCATACCTCAATGACTCCACCGGATTGGTTCCTGCGGCCCGAATTGCCTGAGTGCTCACCGTTGCTAGGGCGATGACTGCTGCCGCTCCTCCGGCCAGGAGGAACAATCCGGGCCCGAGTGAGATCCGGTACGAGAAATCACTCAACCAACCATCCATGACATAAAATGCAATCGGCCAGGCGATCAGGTTGGCAATCCCCACAAGCGCCATGAACCGGCGGGAAAGGAGCGCTGCGAGCGATGGAGATGTCGCTCCCAGGACCTTCCGTATGCCGATTTCTCTTCGTCTCACCTGTGCAACAAATGTTGCCAGACCGAAAAGCCCCATTGCGCCCACGAAGAGAGCGAGCACAGTGAAAGACGTCACGATCTGTCCTAATTTCTCGTCGCGTGCATACATCTTGTTGAAACTCTCGTCGACGAAGGTATAGTCGAACGGATAGTCTTTCACCGTTTCATGCCAGGCGAGTTTAATTCGGTCAAGAGTTTCGGGAATCCCTGATGTACCTTTTCCGCCAGAGCCGGAGTTGGGACGAAGGCGAATGCTCGCGTACGAAACCCATCGGTTGCTGCGTTTCGAAAAGAAGAGCGGGGCGATCCCCTGACGAAATGTGTGCATGTGAAAATCCTTGACGATGCCGATGATCGTCCTCTTCTCCCCACTGCGTTCAATGACCCTTCCCAGCGGATCCTTCAGGCCGAATGTGCGGGCAAAAGCCTCGTTGATAACATATTCCTTTGAATCCTCATTCTCATTCAACGGTTCTCCCGAAAAGAACCGCCCGGCCAGGAGCGGGATCTTGTAGACGTTCAGGAAATTCTCGTCGGTATACATTTGGTAGCTCTGGGCTTCAACCGTTTGACCGTCGTCGCCGATGATCGAGAGTCCGGTCGACGACCCGACCTGGATCGGCAGATGTGTCGAAGTTGTGAATCCTTCGACACCGGCAATTCGTTCGACCGTGTTTTTGAAGGCCGGAAGATTTTTTATCACATCCTGATGTGGTATGCGGATTGCTACAACCTGGTCCCGATTGTAGCCCGGGTCGCTGGTTCGAATGAACGTCAGCTGATCCAGAATGACGAACGCACAGATGGCAAGTGCGATCGCGGCTGAGAACTGAATCACGACCAGCACGTCCCGGAATCGCGTCCGCTCACGTCCCCCGGAACCGGTCTTGAAAACGTCCACAGGAGCAAATGCAGACAGGACAAGTGCCGGATAGGATCCGGATACCAGGCCCACAATGAGTGTAAGAAGGAGAAAACCCGGCACGAACCCACTGCCGGTGAGAATGCTCGATGCAAGTTCCCGATCGACGAGGCGCGCAAACGACGGAAGGGAAACCTCGACGATGACAAGGGCAAGAGATCCCGCAATGAAAGCTGTGAGGAGCGATTCGCCGATGAATTGACGGACCAGTTCACTTCGGCCCGCGCCGATGACCTTTCGGACACCAACCTCCCGGGCCCGAAGCGATGCCCGAGCCGTCGCAAGATTCATGTAATTGATCGAGGCGGTCGCCAGGAGGATGATTGATAATGCCGAAAGGATGTAGATCGTTTTCATATCCCCTTCACCGCCGGGTCCGAAATTAATGTGCGTTGAACGGAGGTGAATATCCGTGAGTGGTTGAAGAAAGAAGCGTGTGGGCTCTCGTTCCCACTCTTTGAAGAGCGAGCCCATGTACTTTTGTGTGAAGGCAGGGATCTTCCCGCGCAACGCGTCAGGATCGGCCCCCTGCCGCAAAAGCACGTAGGTGTCGTACGAACTGTTTCCCCACGTCATGTCCTTTTTTCGTTCGGCCTCATAGGTCGCAAACGAAAGAAACATCGACGCAGTCACGTGTGAGTTCTTCGGAATATCTTTCATAACTCCTGTTACGCGCATATCATAGATATCGCGTATGCGCATCATTTTCCCCAGAGGATCCTGGTCGCCGAAATGCCGGCGGGCGGTCTCTTCGGACAGCACGACCGTGTTGGGCTCCGTAAGCGCTGTCGCCGGATCTCCCTTCACGAGCGGAATGTCAAAAATCGTAAACACCGCCGGCTCTGCCCACTCCATCCCGGCCTCCATGATCACCCTATCGCCTACCCGGATGAGCCCGCTGCCTGAACTCGCGAATTTTACTGTCGACTCAACCTCGGGGAAATCAGTTTCCATCGCTTTGCCCAGCGGTGCCGGAACCACGGCGAAGTAGTCAGAACCAATGAAAACATTCCCCGGATCCTGCTTGTAGACCCGGTAGATACGGTCTGCGTTCTCATGAAATGTGTCATAACTCAGCTCATACTGGATATACATCAGAATAAGCGTACTGCTGGCGAGTCCGATGGCCAATCCGGCAACATTGAGAGCTGCCGTTCCTTTGTGCCGAAGGAGGTGACGGAAGGTTGTTTTGAGATAGTTGGCGATCATGGTTATCCCGGCCTGGAGGGAAGAGCAGAGAGCATAGGGCTTCGCCTCAGTGTTTTCTTGAAACTAGAGATTCGGCGTGAGAGAATATCGAATGACTCAAGAAGATTGCTCTGTGTCCTCTCGTCCAGGAGTTTTCGTCGACAAAGGAGGATCACAATATTTGCATTCTCAAAGACCGATCTTCGGGAAATATCAAGGAATCGTGCAAATTCCTTGTTTGAAGTGCAGCCGGAGCCCTCTGCAATATTGTTAGACATACTCATTCCTGCGCTGCGGACTTGTTCCGCGAATCGATACAGATGCTTTCGTTCGAGAATATCAGCTATATCAAAAAGTTGGTTCCCCAACTCAATTGCCATTTGCCAAATCTCCAAGTCCTGAAATCTGAACTTTGCCATAAATCCCCCCATTGTGATAGTTATTGAGTGTTTTGGATATCCACCGACAGCCCCATGCTCTCTGCTCAACGCTCTCTGCCCCATGCCCTCTGCTCTTCACTCGTACCTCATCGCATCCACCGGATTCATGCTTGCCGATTTCAAAGCTTGAGTACCGACGACAGAAAGAGCCAGAAGCAAAACGCCTCCGCCCGCAGCAAGGAAAATGGGCCAGGATATTTCCATACGGTAGGCAAAATTCTCAAGCCACCCCTGCATGGCAAAATAGGCCGCCGGCCATGCAAGGAGGTTTGCTGCAGCGACCAGTCTGACGGAGTCCTTTGCAAGCAAACCGATGATTCCCTGGGCCGACGCGCCGAGGACCTTGCGTATTCCTATTTCTTTGGTGCGCTCCTCCGTGGAAAAAGAAGCGAGCCCGAGCAACCCCATCAGTGCAATGACGACGGCAAGAAACGAGAACGAGAAAAACAACTTCTCAAACCGGCGCTCGGCGCCGTACAGCCGGTCCACGTGCTCATCGAGAAAGAAAAATTCGAATGGGGATGATGGGGCGACGTCGCGCCATACTGTGCGCATGCGACGAATGAGCCCCGCGATGTCGCTCGATGCAACACGCACTGAGAGCGTACTGAACTGGTCTCGCCAGGGCCTGTTGGTGATGATCAACGGTTCGATCTTGTCGTGCAGCGAAGCATAGTGGAAATCCTTGACCACCCCGATCACAGAGTGATCGCCATTGCGCCGGATGGTCTTACCGACGGGGTCAGTCCAACCGAGCAGGGTTGCAAGCGACTCGTTGATCAGGTACGTCTCTTTCTCGCTTTGTCGTTCAACCGAAAAATTTTTTCCCTTGATCACCGTAAGGCCGTATGTGTCGAGGAATCGCTCATCGATGTCGACAACATGAATCATCATTGGAGCTGCGTGTCCCTCGGGGAAATATCCGTTGCTTGTAAATCCAGCCGAGGGCACTTCCGATGATGCCGTAACGCCGATGACTTCAGACAGGGCGGTTAATTCCTGCTTCAGGACATCCGCACGCTCCGGGGCTTCGTCTCCCCTGAGAGGGATGACAATCATATTGTCCCTCTGAAATCCCAGATCTTTGTCCTTCATGAATTGGAGCTGGGCTGCAACAAGGAACGTGCAAATGATCAAGGTGATCGATACCGTGAATTGAAAAACCACAAGGGTGTTACGAACTGCATTTCTTGATCTGCCGCGTAAGACGGGACCCTGCAGTGCCACCGGTTGGTAGCGGGAGAGGAGGAATGCAGGATAGCTTCCGGCAGCAGCGCCAACCACAAAAATTCCAGCAAGGAAAAGGACAACTTCCTCAGTTTCAAAGGAACCAAACGATCCCACATGCTCTCCAACCAACTCCCCGTACCATGGATTCACGAGCTCCACGAGCAGGATTGCGATCATCATGGCTGCGACGGTTACAAGAAGTGCTTCTCCAAGAAACTGGAAGATGAGATCACGTTTGTTTGCACCGAAGGTCTTTCTGATCCCTACTTCTTTGGCTCGACGGATTGCCCGGGCGGTTGTGAGATTGACGAAATTCACGCAAGCAAGGATCAAAATAAAAAGTGCCACGGCGGTGAACACTGCAATATTGCTTCTGCGTGTCTCAGAATCGTACTCGTGATAAAGATGAACTCTTCTCAGCGGTTCAAGAGAAGGAACAATTTCCACTCCGATGCCCGCAAGCTGCTGATTCAGGTAGCGCCAGAGTAAAGTGGAACACTGTTTCTCCGCGGATCCGATATCGGCCTGCGGATTCAGCATGAGGTATGCGATGTAGTTGTTACCCCCGTTCCAATCGAGAAAAAGATTTGGATCCTGATAGAG
>Ga0209341_10004454_pt1 | contig 12900 bp, 16 predicted proteins | sample RifCSP13_2_FD_184020 | JGI IMG/M metagenome (GOLD analysis project Ga0209341, IMG submission 184020) | Soil microbial communities from Rifle, Colorado - Rifle CSP2_sed 13_2 (SPAdes) (version 2) | ecosystem: Environmental > Terrestrial > Deep subsurface > Rock core/Sediment | place: Rifle...
GCGTTGTATACCTGCTCACTGCGGGCAACCCTGATCGGAGGGTCGAGCTTCATCTCTCGACCGGGTCCGACAACCCGATGGTCCCGACGCTGGCACCGATCTCGTTTCCGGGCAGTCGGTTCGAGCGTGAGATGCGCGACCTGTTCGGGATCGAGCCGGTGGGTCATCCCCAGCCGGCTCGCCTGGTTCTGCATCAACACTGGCCCGACGGCTGGCTGCCGATGCGACGGGGATCCGGTTCGGCTCCTCCGATGGATCCGGAAACCAGGCCCTTCCCGTTCACTCCCGTCGAGGGAAACGGAATCTACGAGATCCCGGTGGGGCCGGTTCATGCCGGGATGATCGAGCCCGCTCACTTCCGGTTCTTCGTGGTGGGCGAGACCGTGATCAGTATGAAGGCGCGCCTGTGGTTCGTCCACAGGGGGGTGGAACGCTTGTTCGAAGGTCGCACACCCGGTCAAGGGGTGGACTTGGCCGAACGGATCTCGGGCGACACCGCCGTCGGTCACGCCTGGGCATATAGCGCGGCGGTCGAAGATGCCACCGGGATCGCCATGCCCCCAGAGGCGAATTTGCTGAGGGCGATACTGTTGGAGCTCGAGCGGATCTACAACCATGTGGCGGACATCGGGGCCCTCGCCAACGATGTCGGATTCGGGATCATCAACGCCCACACCAACCGCGTTCGAGAGCGCCTTCTCAGGCTGAACGCGCAGGTGTCCGGACACAGGCTACTTCGTGACGGCGTCGGAGTGGGCGGCGTCACCCTGATCGGCCTGCCGAGGCCATCGGAGCTGGACGAGGTGGCTGCCGAGGTGGCCGAGATCGTCGACCTGACGTTCGGTCAGAACACGCTCGTGGATCGGTTCACCGGGACCTCGGTGCTCAGTCCTGAGCGCGCTGCGGAGATAGGAACCTTGGGATATGTGGCCCGCGCCTCCGGGCAGTCATTGGATGCCCGCACGAGTCATCCGGTCGCGCCAAGCCTGTACGATGGTCTGGTCGTCCCGGTCCTGTCGGACGGGGATGTAATGGCCCGGGCGAAGATCCGGGTTGGCGAGTTCGAAGCCTCGATCGGCCTGCTCCGCCGACTGCTCGATCGCTGCGGCTCAAAACTGGATTGGCGTGTCGCGGTGCCGGATGATCTGTCGGGACTTCGCAGTGGGGTTGGGATAATCGAGGGTTGGCGGGGCTCTATCGTCCACCGGGTCGAGCTGACGGGCAATAACCTGAGCCGGGTGAAGGTGGTCGATCCGTCGTTCATGAACTGGCCGGCGCTGCGGATCTCGATGGCGGAGACGATCGTCCGAGGCCGCCGGGCCGTTTGCTCGAGTGGAAGGAGGAGTCATGACTCAGCCGGTGCACGAGATGAAAGCGGAACTCTTCAAGACGCTGGCCCACCCGCTCCGCATTCGCATCCTGGAGGCACTGGCCGGAGGAGACATGGTCGTGGCCGACATCGCCGCGGCCGTCGAGGCCTCCGGGCCGTTGCTCTCACAACACCTCGGGGTTCTCCGGCGCGCTGGGATCGTTGCGTCACGGAGGGAAGGTGGATCGGTGGTGTATTCAGTTGTCGATCCCCGTGTGTTCGATCTGTTGAACGTCGGCCGCCGAATCCTGACCTCGACATTGGACGATGCCCGGGAGGCGCTGTCCGACTCCAGCGAGATCGTATACGACTTGGCCGGCAGTTGACCCTTCGGTGACCACGACAGTCTCTGAGTCGCCGGCACCGCTACCTGTCGAGCTGCGCCACGTCGGCGGGCGGCGGTGGTAGCGGTGGCGGCGTGACCGGCGGCACGGGCGGCGGCGTGGGCGGCAAATGCAGCGGCGTACCCCTGGCGTCGGCACGTGGGACCGGACAGATGCACGGTGGGTGAACGCGCTCCGAAAGGTAGGTCGATCGATGTTAGGAGGCATGGTCATCCTTGGACGGCGTCCGCTTCCGTCGCCGGCGCCGAGCGACCACCACTCCGAGAACCGGCCCGGCGGCGAGAATCGCTACGGTCGCTGAGCCCGCCAGGGTGTTCTGCCTGAACACGTCGGCGATGCTCGCCTCATAACCCCGATCGATTCCAACGTAGATCACGAAGTTGACGGCGACGATGGCGCCAACCACGCCACCGACGACTCCGCCGACCAGGATGTCTGTGGGCCAACGACGCATTCGGCTTTGGATCATTGCACACTTACCGTCCCCGACCAGCAGTTCACGGTGACTATCCAAGGGCCGCGATCCGTCGTGAGGGGTAGCCATCAAGGCACATCGCCCGAAGGTCGCAGGTTCAGATCCTGCCCCCGGTACGAGGAAGCCCTGGTGGGAGCGTTGTCTGATCAGGGCCTTGTCGTGCTAGGGAAGCCCAGCGCATTGAGCGCTTCCAGGCCGATCAAGGGACGGCCCTAAACGCCCTCGTAGCCAAGCCCGCCGAGCGGGAGCCCGCATCATCCAAACACGGATGATCGCAACGTCGCAAGCGCACCCGAACCCTCGGCGAATATCACCCGGAGTTCATCGGTAGGTCCAGTCGGGCTGCTTGTGCTCTTGTCGGTCGTCGTAGGTGACGACACCCTCGACCAGGTCGACGATCTTTGGCGTGGGGATCCTCCCTCTGTGCGACGTGCACGTGCCTTCGAGGTGGGCGGTCACATCTTCGGGGTACAGACGTAACAGGCTGGCGACGAGGTTCTGCTCTTGGACGGGTAGGTAACAGCGGTTCCCATCGGCGACGATGCGGAGTCTCTCCGCGATGACGTCGACGTCGGCACCGGATCCGGAGCCGTCCCGGATGCGTTCCAGCGCCCCGGTGATGTGTCCCGTGCCCAGCTTGCAGGGGAGGCACTGTCCACACGACTCGACGTAGAGGAAGCGCGAGAGGGTGGCTGTCACATCGACCATGCAAGCGGTGTCGTCGTAGACGATGAACCCGGCCGCTCCGAGACCGGACCCGGCGGCTTCCATGTCCTCAAAGGTGAGCGGGGTGGCCAATGATCCGGCGGGAAGCGCGGCGTTGGCCACCCCCGGGATCACCGCCTTGATCTTGCGGCCGGGTCTCGGGCCACCGCACCGTTGGAGTACCTCCTGCAGCGGGGTACCCATGGACACTTCGAGAACGGCCGGCCGAACCACGTCACCCACTACGGTGCACACAATCGTCCCCGGCGACTGCTCGGTTCCGGTCGAACGGAACTCGTCGGCGCCGTGGGAGATGATCCAGGCGGCCTGGGCCAGAGTCTCGGCGTTGTTCACCAGGGTCGGGTTGGCGACGTGCTCGCCAACGTGTCCCCCTTCGGGGTCGTGGGCCTGCCAGCCGAGCTGAGGGGCGTTGACGTACAGGCCGTGGAGGTAGGGCGGAAGCCAGCGGGGAAGCGGGTCGTTGCCTTCTATCACCTCGAGGAGTGCCTTCTCCTCCCCGAAGAGATACTCTTCAGGCCCGGCGACGAGTGTCACCCCGAGACCGTCGAGCCAGCCGGCCGCATCGATCTCTGCGATCGCGTCTGTGAGTCGTTGCCATGCTGGACGGAATGATTCCTTCACGGCGATGAATGCTTCGCTGGCGCCGACCGTCCGAGCGGCGACGATGAGGCCCTCGAGCACCTGGTAGGGGTTGGCACGAATCAACGCCCGGTCTTTGAACGTGCCCGGTTCGCCCTCGGCGGCGTTGCAAACCGCGTAGTGGTGTCGACCCCCACCGGTGAGGATGGAACGCCACTTGACTCCTGTCGGGAATCCGGCACCGCCGCGGCCTCGCAGGCCGGCCCGGGTCAGCTCGTCGATCACACGGTCGGCGGTGACGTTCCTCGCCCACGCCAGGGCTTTACCGCCTCCGATGTCGAGGTAGTCCGACAGCGAGGACAAGACCTGGTCGGGAAGTACCCGCCGGCGGGTCCCGGAGGTAGTCACGTCGTCTTCGATTCAGGTTCGGAGCTGTCGATGTGGAACCGGAGCCGGCACCCGGCGTGGTGAGGGTCGCGGCGAACGAGATCACCGACCGTCACCCCTTCGATCTGGTCGGCGAGGCCTTGAGCGAGACCCAGATGAAGCCCACAGATCGTATCCGCATCCGCTGTTGCCGCGTCGGCGAAAGGACAATTGGCCAGGACGTACTCAACCCGTGTTCCATGCCGCCGCACCTTGGGGTCGAAACCACCCCGGGCAATGGCGTCCCCCAACGCATCAATGGTATTCCGGCCCGGCCCGCTGGATTGCACCTCGAGTTCGCGCCCTGCTCGTCGGCCGACTTCCTCGGCCGACGAGCCGCTGGTGAGCATCTCTACGAGGAGAAGACTCAGCCGCTGATACGGACCCACCGTCCCCCATCGCCCGTCGGCGGCGGGGTGGATCTGGTATAAGAGTCGAGGACGTCCGGGGTTTCCCGAGGCACTGGTGCTTTGGATCACGAGCCCGGCGTCGACCAGTTTGGCGAGATGCTGGCGGATGGCGTTGTGATTGAGCGCGAAGTGCCCGGTGAGCTCCGCCACATCCACCGGTTGGTCGGCGTCGGCGAGGTAGCGGAAGATGCGATGGCGGGTGTGATCGCCTAGGGCTCGGGCCTGTTCTTGAAGACTCATTGTCGTGTGCTCATCCAACATCGGTTGTCGGCCGCCTCGCGGTGCTTGGTTGATTGTGGTCCCTCATCCCTACGTGCCGAAGGAAAGATTCGGCGGCTTTTTCTGCAATACCTTCTGGAGGATCAGCAGCACCCGGGTGACCGCAAAGTCGTCCAAGGAAAGCCGGTGCATTCGCCGTACCCGGTAGGTGTGAGTAGCTCCGACCGTGTATCGATCCACTTCCCGGCTCGCCACAGCGCCGGTTCGAGTCGTTCCCTTCGACGCTAGAGGCCGCACTTCGTTCACCGGCTCCGGTTCTGGAAGACGATAGGCGACGGTGCCCGGATGAGGACGATCGGTCATGAGCGGGAGAACCTGACCCGCCAGGTGTCGCCGTCGATCTGATCGGCAACATAACAGAATCCTTGCTCTCCGAGGGCTCCTTCGAGCGGGACCGGCTCGAACGGAGCGTAGATAACGAGGACCTCGTCGTCTTTTGTCGCTGCCGCTGCCTCCATGATGGCGCCGAAAGGTTCACCGCCTCCCGTGATGATGGGGCGAGCATCCATTGTTCGGGCACGGCAGGTGAGATCGACCACCCAGCGCTCAGGTCCGGCCTCCACGGTAGCCCAACGGTAGTGGTCCGGAAACTCGGCTTCGAGCTGGTAGCGGAGCGGGACCGGATCGTGATCGTTGACCAGTCTGAGCGTCTCTCCGAGGTCCATGGCTCCCAGCCGATCGAAGATCGTCTGGTGCCGCTCACGCGGATGGAGTGGTCGGACGTCAAGGACGGCGGTCGTCTGCCCGTCCGGCTGCTCTTCTGGTCGCTGGCGTCGTTTCATGGTCGGTCGAGCTCCACGTAGACCTCACCGTTGATTACTTCGACCCGATAGACCGGCGTCGGCTCGGTCGCCGGAAGACACTGCGATTCGCCGGTGACCAGCGAGAAGCTGCTGCCATGTTTGACGCATTCGATCTCTGTTTCTCTCTCGTATACCTCCCCTTCGGCCAGTGACACGTTCTGATGGGTGCACCGGTCACCAATGGCATACACATCGTCGCCGATGCGTACCAGGGCGATCCGATGCTCAGCGACGTCGTAGCGGCGGGCACCACCAGCTTTGAGATCGTCGAGGGAACATAACCGGCGGCCCTCCGGCGCCGGCTGCAGTGGCGCGGAGCGGGGGAACAGGCTCCAGTGGCGGCGGTGGGTCCGCCGGGCCTCGAGTTGGTTGAGGTCATGTGGCCCGATCGCATCAAGTCGTTCTCCTCTACCGGGAGGGCCGGTTTGATATTTATTCTAGTATATACTAGAAAAACGCTGGAAAGCCACAGGGCCTTGGCCGGCTCGGCTGAAGAAAGGACTCTCGTTCATGACACAAACCCGTATCCGACCCGAAGATCGGATGAATCTGCTCGGCGGGGAGGTCCCTTCTCACCCCCACCCGACGCTGGGAACACTCATAGTCCTGGGTGTCCTCGGCACACTGGTGGCTGTCGGGATCGCCGTCGCCAGCCTGATGATTGTCGCCGGTCGGAACTCAGTCGACGACCAGATCGTCGCCGACAAGGTCGACACCCTCCTCGCCGGCATCCCGGCGGCCGGCTCGGCGGCCGCGAATGACAGTGTCCTCCCGGATCTCGTCCCCAGAGTCGACCTGGCACCGACTCCGGCAGACGAGGTCAACGTGGCGGTAGCGCCCAACGTTCCACCACCGGCGGCCCGCACGACCCCGGCCGTCGTCGATGTCCACTTCGAGGTCGCCGAGGGAAGCCCATCGAATATCGACCCCGAGAGTGGTGTCGAATTCGAGACATGGGGTTACCGCCTCGTCGACGGTCCCGACGGAAGCACCGTGGGGACACCGGGGCCGATTATCCGAGCGAGAGTCGGTGACGTACTTCGTTTCACCATCACCAACCGCGCCGAGAACACCCATCCACACAACATCGACTTCCACGCCGTCACCGGCCAGAGCGGAGGGGCCGAAGCCACCACCGTGGCTCCGGGGGAGTCGCGCACCATCGAGGCCCGCCTCCTGTACCCGGGTTTCTTCATGTACCACTGCGCCTACGGGGACGTGCCGGCGCACATATCCCACGGTATGTTCGGGGGGATCCTGGTCGATCCGGAGACACCCTTGACACCAGTAGAGCACGAGTGGTACATCGTCCAGTCCGAGTACTACACAACCGTATCGGCCACCGGCGTCGTCGAGTTGGATCGAGAGACGGTCACCGCCGAGGCCCCGACCTTCGTGGTGTTCAACGGGGCACGAGGGGCACTCATCGGCGACTCCGCGTTGGAGATGTCGGTGGGCGAGCGAGCCCGGATCTTCTTCGTCAACGCCGGACTCAACCTCACCTCCAACTTCCATCCCATCGGCTCACACTGGGACACCGCTTACCCAGAAGCCGCCCTGCTCAACCAGCCGTTGCGTGGGTCCCAGACGACCCTGGTCGCCGCCGGGGCCGGCACCGTTGTTGAACTCATCGGGCAGGTGCCATCGACCATCTTGTTGGTCGACCATGCCCTCGCCCGGGCGTTCGACAAGGGTGCTATCGGCCAGATCGTCGTCAGCGGTGCACCCCAGCCTGAGATCTTCGCCGAGGTCGGCGGCGAAGAGGAGCCATCCACCACCGAGGTCCCCCCGGGGGCTGAGGGTGTGACGGTGGACATCATGGCCGGCGCCTCTGATTCCCAACCAATGGACGCCACCGACGAGTTCGCTGCGGGCGAATCCCCGGCCGACTACTCGGTCAACGAGCTACGGATATCAGTGGGAACCACCGTGACATGGGCCAACAGAGACAACATGCTCCACACCGTCACCGCCGTCGACGGATCATTCGATTCCGGCTTCTTGGACCAAGGTGAGACCTTCTCGTATACCTTCACCCAACCAGGGGAGTTTGAGTACTTCTGTCTTCCCCACCCCTGGATGAGGGCCAAGGTCATCGTCACCCCGGACGGATGACGGATCGAATCGGTGGCACCGGCTCCCTCCCGTCCAACCGGGCCGGTGCCACCGCTCATCGAGACCGGATGCGAGGATGGTCCGAAATGGGAGCCGGGAGCAACCATGAAGTCGCGTCGCCAGATCACCCTCGGTCGGATCACGACGGGAACAGCCGTCAGGCGTACCGGGTGCTGGTCGATCGACTCTGGCCGCGGGGCATCACCAAGATGGAGGCGGCCCTCGACCGGTGTTGCCGGTTGCCTCTGGACGTCGGTCGATACGAGGTCTATAGTTGTTCTAGCATACACTAGAAAAAAAAGCGTGGAAATATTGAAAACAGTCATGAATAGTGCCGAGGATCAATTTGTGGGTGACCCGACCGTCGACTACCTGCAGACCGACATCGACTGTTTCCTGTGTCTCGAAGATGTGCGTCAGGCACTGATGTCACTGCCCGAGGTCGAAACCGTGGAGGAGGACTCGTCGGTTGGATGTCTCGTTGTGACTCATCGATCTCAGCCCGGCCTACTGAGGCGGGTGGTAACCGCATTCGGACACCGGTTCGTGAAGGCTGACAATGGCGAGGTCGGCATGGGCGAGGCAGCAGCTTCCACCCACACTGCGTGCCGTCATACCCGCCGACCGGCGTCTCAGGGGAAGAAAGGGTGACGCGGCCCTTTCAGCCAATCGTCTCGATGTCGGGTACGGCAAACCCGACTGGTGTCGTACCGCCGCCCTCGGTGCCTTTGGGGTTCCTGGCTATGGCGGGTGTCGGATTGACCGGGTTCGGGCTGGCGGCCTGGCTGGCTGCCGACCACCTCGTCCTCTCCCCATTCCACCGCGGAGTTGTGTCGGCGGTCCATATGGCGGTCCTCGCCTTCCTCACCGTCGCGGTGCTCGGGGCGATCCATCAGTTCGGTCCCGTCGCCGGCCGCACACCAATTCGCTCGATCGCGGCGGCTCGACTGACACTTGCCGGCATCGTCCTCACCGCCTGGCTTCTCCCCACCGGGTTCGCTCACGGGCCACGATGGCTGGTCCCCGCGGCGGGGCTGATCGGGGCGACGACGGTGACACTCGCCGCCTGGAACCTGTCGGCCCCGCTCCTCACCCGCGACGGAGGCGTGCCCGTCGCGGGCCTCCGCATCTCCATCTCCTATCTGCTGGTTACCGTGGCGTTCGGGGTGGTGTATGCCTTGAATCGTGAGGCCGGGTGGTTTCCCCTGTATCCCAGTCGTGTCCTGGCTCACGCCCACCTCGGCCTGCTCGGATGGTTGGGCCTGGCCTATGTATCCGTAGCCGAGAAGCTTTGGCCGATGTTCCTCCTGTCCCATCGACCATCGGCTCGGTCCGGTGTCATCTCCGTGGCATCTCTCGGAGTCGGCGTCGCCCCGCTCGCCCTCGGCCTCCTGTTCTCAATACCGTGGATGGCGTGGCTCGGTGGTGGTCTGGTCACCATCGGGCTCACCGCCCACGTCGTCTCGTTCGTCTCATCGGTTCGTCACCGCCACCGCAGCCTCGAGCTGCTTCATTGTTTCCTGTTCACATCAATGGCCTTCCTCGTTGCCGCACTCCTGCTCGGCGGGTTCGCCGCCAGCTTCCAGGTCGAGCCGGCGCTCCGTGTTCGGGTGGTGACGGCAGAAGTGGCAGCCCTTATGGCATGGCTGGGTTTGGCAGTCATCGGCCACGCCCACAAGATCGTCCCTTTCATCGCCTATACCGCGCTCCGATCGCAGGGGGTCCGAGATCACCCGTCGGGACGCCCGCTGCTCTTCAGCGATCTCTATCGCAAAGCCCCCGCCTGGCTCGCTCTACTGCTGGCGGGCGTTGGTTTCGCGGCATTGATTGTCGGGATTCTCGGTGAGTCGCCCACATCGATCGCTACGGCCGGAGTCATGGTGTCCACTAGTGGCATCGTCTCCACGGTCAACCTTGCGCTCGGGCCGAAACTCATCTCGAACGCGTCACAGAGGCGGCATGGCGCCCACCCGCTACCAGGGGGCGCGGCAGCCGGAACCATACGAATGGAGGCCGGATGACCATTCTCCCCACCGAACCAATCCGCCGTGAGCATCGTGCATGAGCGCTGACGTCCATCACAACGCATGACAACACCATCCGCACAAGAGGCTCTCGTCGCCGCCGCCTACCAGGCCCTCCGCGACGTGTGGGACCCCGAACTGGGGCTCGACATCGTCAGTATGGGCCTGATCTACGACGTCCGAGCCGACGAGACCGGTGTAGTGATCGACATGACGTTGACCACACCGGGATGCCCCGTATCGCAACAGCTCCCCATGGAGGCTGAGGAGACGCTCCGCCGGGCGCTTCCCGAAGTCCTCATTCAGCTGAACGTCGTCTGGGATCCGCCGTGGAGCCCGGAACGGATGTCCGATGACGTGCTCGGGGCCTTGAAATTCCGCTGAGGCGCGCCCCAATCGCTCGAGTCGACGCGATGGCCTTATGGGGGTTGGCGGCCGGTGAAAGGCACATCGAAGAGTCGATCCGGGGGAACCGGATCTGAAGAAGGAGGGAATGCAGATGGGTGAGTACTGCGACTGCCGACGAATCCGCGAAATGGCGCAACTCGGTGAGGAGCACGAAACTGGCACTGAACTCGCCGACGAAGCGGACCGTCACGCCGGCCGGAGCCCCGAGGCACAGGCCGGCGCCCCGACGCGCCCACGCGAAGCATTGATGCCTGACGCGCAACGCGCAGAGCGGGGTATATTCGCCGAAGCTCGGGCCGCAGGGCGCACCGGCTATTACATCGAGGATCTCGAAGACGACCATGGACGCTGCGCGGAAGCGCTGAGAGATCCTGGTGCTCTCGGCGCCATCTCGCTTCAGACTCTCTCGACCGACCTTCACCACCACCTCGCTATTGAGGAGTATGACCTCTTCCCGGCCGCAGCCAAGTCCCTGAGCGAAGACCAGTGGGGGGCCCCGTGGGTAGCCTGAACACCAGCCCATGAAGAAGGTGCGGGAGATCGACTTCGAGAGGACTGAACTACGACTGATCCGACCGGGTGTGGTTCCCGGTTGGTCACTGTGATGGTGCCCGACCGGCGTGATCGCCGGGTCATCGAATCGCATCGAGTGGCGTCAGCGGCGTTCCTGACGGCTGGCGTGTTCGGCGTTGTGGCTTTCGGCTGGAGTCTGTGGGTACTGTGGATGGGCGGCTCGTGGTGGGGTCCTCTTCATGCCTTCTTGGCTGGTGGGGTGGTACTTGCCATCTCGGGGGCAGCCCAGATGTTCACCGTCACGTGGTCGGCGGCTCCGGCACCTGGTCGTGTGGTCACGGCCGGGCAACGGTGGGCGGTGACGGTTGGGGTGACGTCGGTTTTGGTCGGGGTGTCGGCCGGGTGGATACCTGTTATCGGCGCAGGTGCCCTCTTGGTCATGAGTGGGTTGGTTACCCTGGCCGTGTCACTGGTTGCCACAGTGAGGCGCAGTCTGCTCCGTCGCTTCGACTTGTCGGCTCGGTTCTATGTCCTGGCGTTGGTCGCAGGGACCCTCGGGGTAGGGCTCGGTGGGTTGATGGCCTTCGGGATCACGGGTGCATGGCATTCCCGGATCCGGATGACCCACCTGCATCTCAACCTGATCGGCTTGGTGGGCTTTACGATCGTCGGCACCTTGCCCACGCTTCTTCCGACGATTGCTCACCACAAGGCTGTGTCCGGCTACGAGGCTCGGTGGGGATGGTGGCTGGCGGTGGCCTCGACGCTGGTGTTGGCGGTTGGTGCGGTCGGGGGAGAGGCGGCCGTCGGCGTGGGAACCCTCCTCGCCGGGGTGTCGCTGGTCGTCGTGCTGCTCGGCGTCGTCGGACGGCTCGGGCGTCGTGGACTGGTTGGGAGGCTCCCCTATCTCCAGGTGGTGACCGGCTGTCTGTGGCTGGCGGCTTGGACGGTCGTTGATGCCGGGAAGCTTCTGTCGGGTGCGAACCCGGAGCCGTTTCAGGGGTGGACCATGGCGGCGGTGACCGCCGGGATCGGTCAGGTGTTGGCCGGCTCGCTCGCCTACCTGGTTCCGGTGCTGGTGGGTCCGGGACCTCGACTGGCTCGAAACTTCGACCGAACCCACCGTCGGGCTGTGCTGCCGTTGTTGGCCGCCAACGGGGTCGGCGCCGGCCTCGTCTTGGGACTCGCCGTGCCGGCCACGGTGTGCGCTGGGTTGTGGCTGCTCGACTTTGGATATCGGATGGCCGGACTGGAGCGATCGGTCGGTGACGGTCCTGACGATGGTCAACCTCGATCGAGCCCCGGCCCTCGACCGTTGAGGGCGCGTCGGTCGCTCGGTCCGAACCCGGGTTCGGGATCGGTGGGCCCGGAGCATGGGTGACGCTGCGTGCCATCTCGGGTCTACATGTTTGAGCTGCGGCAGGTTTGTCGGTGACGAGATCACGAAACAGGGGCGCTGCTCTCACTGCGGGGCAGCTCCCGACGGCGTGATCGACGCCGTCGTGTCGGCGGCTGAGGTGAACTTCATCCTCTATTGCGAGCATTGGTCGGCCACCGTCGAGTTCTACCGCGACCGCCTCGGGTTCGAGCAAACGTATGTGGACGACTGGTTCGTCGAGTTCCGGTTGGCTCCTTCGGCGCGAGTGAGCATCGCCGACGCCGCCCGAGCGACGGTGGGATCGGTCGGCGGTGCCGGAGTGACCTTGAGCATCAAGGTGCCGGACCTCGAGACCCTCCGTCTTCGCCTCGACGAACGTGGCCTTCAACCCGGGGTTGTCTCCCGACGGTTCGGAGCGCAGACTTTCGACATCCGTGACCCCGAAGGGAACCGCATCGAGTTCTGGGCTCCACCATCCTCCCGGACCTGATGGCCCGACGTGAGGAGAGGTATGTCCACAGGCACAGGCCGACAAGCCTGGCGATGCTCGACCCAGGCCGGTTCTTCCGAACCAGCGTGGTCGGCAGCCACGAGGTGTTGTGCTGTCGCCAAAGCGCGCGGGCCTGGGGCGGTCTTCCGCCGGCCGGTAGTCGCGCGAATCTCGCGGTCGGTCGGCCTGATCCTGGTGGCGCTACCGTGGTGGCTCTGAAACCGAAGGCCGGGCCGACGATCGGGGAGTGCAACTCGTGAAGCTGGGATGGATCGGACTGGGAGACATGGGGCACGTGATCATTCCGCGCCTGCTGGCGGCCGGCCACCAGGTCACCGGATGGAATCGAACCCGGTCGAAGGCGGACCAACTTCTCGAACGAGGCATGGCATGGGCCGGCTCGCCACGGGAGGTGGCCGCCGCTTCCGACGTCGTCTTCACAATGGTCACAGATGCCGGGGCGGTCTGTGCAGTTGCCCTCGGTAACGACGGCGTCATCGCCGGCCTATCACCAGATGGGGTCTACCTCGACATGAGCACCATCGACCCCCAGGTGAGCCG
>Ga0209341_10004457_pt1 | contig 12898 bp, 15 predicted proteins | sample RifCSP13_2_FD_184020 | JGI IMG/M metagenome (GOLD analysis project Ga0209341, IMG submission 184020) | Soil microbial communities from Rifle, Colorado - Rifle CSP2_sed 13_2 (SPAdes) (version 2) | ecosystem: Environmental > Terrestrial > Deep subsurface > Rock core/Sediment | place: Rifle...
GGTGGCTCGGATCGTCTCCCCACTGACCCGTTCCTGGGTCAGCTTCTCCTCAAAGCTGACTTCCGCAGCCAGGTCGCAGGTCCATACACTGGTCGACTTCCCAAAGGTGCGCGGGCTTTGGTGCAAGACTTCCTTGAGCCGCTCGGCTTGTTTAGCGCCGAAAGCCGCCTGGGTCTTGTGCGGACGTCGTGATCCGGGTTTGAGCGCCTCCAAGCCACGCAGATTGAAGGCTTTGATCACTTCCCGGACCGTCTCATCGGAACAGCCCACGCTTTGGGCGATCGCAATGGCATGTTCACCGCCTGCGCTGGCCAGGATAATTTGGCAACGCCGCAGCTCGAAGCCATCTGACGTAAGCCATTTTGCCTACTTTCATGCCCGAGGAATGGCGCTTGTCCGGCTGACGCTGGAAGTCTATACTGAGGCACCCTGCTATAAAACCCATGAACCAACGCGCTTTCCTTCTCGAACTTCCTGCAGGTCTCGAAATCACCCAGGCATACATCGTCTATTTGATGTCTGTACATGGGCTCCGCGCAGAGCGTGGTTTTGAAGTCGACTCGGCCTGCGGATCGGGCAGGGAGCGAATCTTTCCGCATCACGGAAGCGCTCCTTGCGAATGCCGTTTATCCGTTGTTCGGATCAGAGAAGGTGATTCGGCCTCCGTTTCTCTCATTCTCCACTCTTTTTCCGGAAGGACCGAATTGTTTCTCGAGCCCGATCCGGAGACTCCGGTAAGTTTGCAACTCTCTCGAAAGATCCTTCAGGCGATCGGCTGTAGACGGGAGTTATAGAATCTCAGAATTGGATTTTGGAGGAAACTTATGGAAGAAGCGCCCCTTGTAGATATGCAACCTGATGATACCGGAAAGTTGGAATCCGGCGTTCAGCCCTCTGGTTTTACCAGGTCGAAGTTTTCCTGGCGGAAGGCATTCACCCGGTATTGGGTTTTGATCGCCCTGCTGACCTACGTGGTCGGTCTGGGAAGCGGGTACGGGCTATGGGGGCGCCAGCTGGGAGAAATGAAGTCCGTGCATACTGAGGCGGCCAACGAACAGAATGAAATTGCCTCTCTCGCCGAACAAATCAACCCCGAAGCTGGCTACACTCTCCCGGCAGTCTACGGCGATTTCGGTCCGAAACTGGTGGCAGCCGGGGCTATCGATCTGGATTCGTTTGCGAAAATCTACCAGGAGCGCGGGCAACTATTAACCGACGAACAGCTGGCCATTTTAAAACAGGGAAGCAGCGAGCCGGTGGTGATCACGCGCGAGAACCAGGGCTTTTTGCTCAACCTGTTCTGGGCATTAGGTCTGGCCAACCAGAATAAGATCCTCACCGAAGGCCCGATGATGCAGAACGGCAAGGACCAGGCCATGCGCTTTGCCTCCACGGGCGGCTGGACGATTGCAGCCAAACCGGTGAAGGACATCTTCGCCAGCCAGCCGCTCGTTTCTCTTACCGATGAACAGCAAAAACGCCTGGAAGAAGTCGCTCGGGGTGTCTACCGCCCGTGCTGCGATAACCCTACCCATTTTCCCGACTGCAACCACGGCATGGCCATGCTGGGACTGCTCGAGTTGATGGCCTCCCAAGACGCCAAGGTCGACCAGATGTTTGAGGCAGCCAAGTATATCAACGGCTTCTGGTTCCCGCAGCAGAGCTTAGAGCTGGCTATACTGATGAAAACAATGAAGAACCAGGACTTCGACCAGGCAGACGCCCGCACGATCGTCGGGCAGGGTTTGTCATCGGGGAGCGGTTTTCAGGCCGCGCACCAGTGGCTGGTACAGAACGGCAAACTGGAACAGGTCCCGGAGAGCGGCGGGAGCTGCGGGGTGTAGTCTACCCGATTCATTCCTCGACCACCTCAACGACGGTCCCTCCTGGCCAGGCGACCGTTGCGTCTCCGGGGTCGTAGGATACGATCGGCTGCACCCAGCGGAACACCCATTTGGCGTCCTCGGGCCGGGCGTTCACGCATCCATTCGACATCGGTTCCCCGAAATTGTTGTGCCAGAAAGTAGCATGGACGGCTACCCCGCTGCCCACAAACAAAGATGTCCAGCCAATGCCGGGCAGGTCCCAGCCACCGCCGGTCGTTCCGCCGCTCATGTGCAGGGAGACAAGTTTGCGCCAGATGGGAAAATTCCCGACCGGCGTTGCCCAGGCGTCCACTTTTTCCCCTTTTGAGTTGTACAGGGCACCAGAAGATATGCGGGTATAGAACACTTCGGTTTTCCCCTCGTAGCAGGACAGGCTCTGGTAAAGGATATTCACAACCACATGCTTCTCTTCTACCTCCGGGCGGATGGGCGCGATCTCATCGGGCGTGACCGGCCGGAAGGCTTCCGCCGCTCCCCACAGAAGATCCCCGTACGAGCCATATTTCTCATTGACCCTGTACCAGGCCTGGCCCAGGCCGTCCGTTTTGATCTGGTCTACCCAGACGACCTGGCTGTAATAAAGGCGTGGCGGCAGACCCAGCTCCAGGCGTCCTTTCAAACCGGGAGAACGCGCTGGAGGGTTGTCCAGGAGCAGGTCCACGTACGGCACGCTGACTTCCACCCACATGCCTGGGCCCAGGCTGGTTTCCGGCAGGCTTTTAACCGGAGAGTTAGGCTGGTTTCGTACTGGTTGAAGATAGGGAGACCAGATGTAGCCTTGCGGAGTCTCTATCCAGCGCTGGTTTGTACGGTAAGGATTCCTTCCGGTCAATTCGCGCAACCGGAGGACGACAGCATCTTCGTACAGTATGCCTGTTGTCGCGCTGTCTGCGTCCGGACGGGCTTTCAGCTCGACCTTGCCCACGTTGACCCGCCCGAGGAGCTCTCCGGCGGGGAAATCCGTTGCAGCGGCTGCCATCCAGGGGCGAAAAGCCAGACCGCCCAGGCCAAAGGCGGTCAGTGTTAGAAATTCGCGGCGAGAAAGAGTGGATCCAGGCCTACCGGCTATCATGGCGCGGGTGTGCCGTCCCGCTTATCTTAGATGTTTCATCCTGGTGCATCTCGCCGTGTTCATGCCCCATATATTTCATCATGAGCAGGTGTGAAATCGGGCAGAGCAGCGCTAATCCCGCCAGGACGACCGTTCTAACCGGGATTTTAAGCAGAATAATCGCTGTGAGGGCAAACAGCGGGATCAGACAGCATGCCAGCATGATGAGGATGTGTTTCTTGCCCATATCTGGATCCACCGCTCCTATCGTGTTCTTGAATGAGTTGTGCGTTTTGGTTTCAGGACGAAATGTCCCAGGAAAAGGTTCTTTCTGGACTATCGATATTCTGGATGGTCAGGGTCAGTTTACTCGCTCCATCTAGCACTGATTTCCCATCAACACCGGCCGGGAAAGAAAGCATCCCGGAAACGTGATGCCCGCCGCTGGGTGCATCCCACTTAACCGCTTGAATGGTGAAGCCGGCGTCGGTCGCCAGCGTGGAGAGCGCAGCCAGGTCGTAGCTCAGATCTACCGAGTGGGTATCCAGGGTAACTTCGAAGTTGAGCGTTTCAGAATTGGCTTCCCAGGGCTGAGGTTTGACGAGGATAGCGACCTGGCCCTGTTCGTCGATGCGCTCCGGTAGTTGCAGTCTGGTTCCATCGGAGGATTGTTCGGGTGAGCTGGCAGCTGGTTGGTCTGTAGGCTGCGGTTGGGCAGTGGGCTGCGCTGGACTACAGGCAGCAAGAATCAAGGCAGGGGCTAATACGGAGAGAAGATAATAAACTAGTTTCATAGCGACTCCAGGATGGGAGTGGGGGATATCAGCTGGACGACTTTTCGCCGCTCTCTGACCAGGATGACCAGCATGACCGCGATTCCGACCAGGTTCATGCCCAAGCCAACCAGCATAAAAGCGGTCCGGTATTGAGCCAGGAAAGCCGCCGCCGCGGTCAGCCCCAGGATAGGCAGCACGTCGGTCACATGGTGGGCGCAACAGGCCACCATCGCAACGGTGGAGGTCGTGCCGCCCGCGCCCATCATCGGTCCGCTGGGGCCTGCCGCGGCGACAGGTACGAACAAGCGCTTCTTCAGGACAGTATACAATCCGGCCTGCACACCGAAACCTACAATGATAGGAAAGACGATCCAGCGGTCCTGCCAGAACAGCTCCACGGCGTGTTGCGGGGTCTCGGCCCAGGAGACGATCCCGAAGTAAAGGCCGGATAACAAGAGTGCCCCGGCCAGACCGGCTAAAACGGGCAGGAAGATGCGTTTTGAAGCGGACATGCAAAAAGTTCCTGTTCAATAGAATCGGTTCTTTGATTCTTATCATACCCAGGCGATCCCTGGCTGTCATGCGCCAGCTAGCCTTTATTGAAATGAGCATTATTGCCTACCCATAGGCAATTTCGCCCATTCGTACACAAGCCAGATTGCGCTTCAAGTCACAAGGTTCCGGAAATAAAATGAAGTACAGCTAAAATCTGGGCGGGAAGGTATTTCATTTTGATTTGGAGAACAAGGCATGAGTCAAAGAATTACTCCGAAAAGAAGCAAGAAAAAGAGGCAAAAGAATAGATGGATCCCTGCCCTGTTAGGCCTCGGCGGCCTGGCGCTGCTGGTGCTGGTTGTGCTGTCTTTTAGAAGCAATGGCAGCGAATCAAAAGCTGCGATCGAGGTGAATGGAGCCCCTGCCTTGAAGGTGGACAAAGAGCAGGTTGATCTGGGTGATGTGAAGCTGGATCAAACGGTTGAGGTATCTTTCGAAGTAACGAATATCGGGGATCAAATGCTCCGTTTCGACGAGCAGCCATACATAGAAGTTGTGGAGGGATGCTGACCGCCGACTCCAGCCATCGGTTCGATGGTGCTCAATCCCGGTGAAAGCACGACCCTCTCCATGCAGTTCATGATGCACGAGGGAATGGAAGGTACGCACGATTTCCGGGTCCACTTGATCAGCAACGATTCCCAGAGACCCGATCGGACGTTGGCCGTCTTATCGAATTGGGTGCCCTGAACCCTAAAGCGGCAACTGTCACATAATCCGCTCGTTCCTCCTGTATACCCTCCCCCTTTCGTCAAGTTCGCGAATTGGGGAGGGTCTCTTTTTTGAGGCGAAAGTATTCGAACCCTTACGCGTGGTCCAGATACCGAGCCCAACTTATACGCAAAACTGCCTATGCTCGAATGCGATAGATGGCGCTAGGTATTTCAGTCCTACGCTCGTATACTGGGCATTAATGAAGTTTGTTATTGGAGTTGAAGGATGAACGACACTTACCCATTCCTGAGCGTAGAAGGACCCTGTGAGGAAGCCGTTTCCTGGGTCGTCCAGCAGGCCAGCAGCGCGGGCCTGCGCATCGTTCGCAGTTTCGATCTGAAAGTTGCCCGGCAGGCTCATACGGATTGCCCCTGCCCGCATCATGGTACCAAACAGTGCGATTGCCAGATGATCGTTATGTTGATCTATGGAGGCGACCACCAGCCTATTAGCCTCGTGGCCCATGGGTATGAGGGGAAAACCTGGTTTTCCCTGGTGGATACGCCCCAGCAACGCGCGGACCCGGGCCTGGAAGCGACCATCCGCCAGGCGCTCATGCCACACAGTACCCCTCGTTTCGATCCGGTGAATACGGCCCATGCAACCTGAGGAACAGGCTGAAATCGTCCGGCGCCTGCGGACGGCCAGGGGCCACCTCGAAGCAGTGACCAGCATGGTGGAGCGGGGCGAATCCTGCGAGAACGTACTCCACCAGCTGGGGGCGGTGCAGTCCGCTCTGCGCGCTGCGGGTACCAGGCTGCTCCTTTGCCAGGTAAAACACAGTAGAGACGTGATCCTGAACGGCGCCTGCCCCGAAGATCAAGCGGCAGAACTAACCAGAATAAGCAACCTGTATTCCCTGATGATCCAATATTCCGATTTAGGTGGGATAACTACCGGTGAAAGGAAAACCGAATGACTGAAATCCCCACAAATCTTTCGAACCTTACATTGCCAATCTCCGGCATGACCTGCGCCTCGTGCGTTTCCCACGTGGAAGGAGCGTTAAATGAGCTTCCGGGTGTCTCAAACGTGGTCGTCAACCTGGGAACGAACAAAGCCAGCCTGGCTTACGAACCTCAACTGGTGAACGTATCCGACCTACAGCGCGCCATTGAGGAGGCTGGCTACGCAGTACCCGCAGCCGAGATCAGCCTGGACGTGCGCGGCATGACCTGCGCCTCTTGCGTGGCTCATGTTGAAAGCGCGCTGACAGAACTGACCGGGGTTCAGCAGGCGGTCGTCAACCTGGGGCTGGGGACGGCCCGGGTGATCTACATACCCGGGGTCGTCCCCACCTCGGCGATGAAACGTGCCATCCGGGAAGTAGGATATGAAGCCAGTGAGCGCAGTGAAGGTGTGGATGCCTTGGACCGTGAAAGGCAAGCCCGCCAGGATGAGATCAAGCGCCAGGGGAGAAATCTAGTTATCTCCGCTAGCATCGGTCTGCTGGTCATGATCGGCACTTTCTACGAAATGCTCGGACCACTGCAGGCCTTCGTCCCCGAATTCCTTTCGTACAAGTGGGTGATCGGCCTGCTCACCACGCCGATCGTCTTTGGACCCGGACGGCAGTTCTTCACCAATTCCTGGCGCGGACTGAAGAACGGGGTCACCGACATGAACCTGCTCTACGCCACCGGCATCGGGGCAGCCTATGGCATTGCCTTGATTAATACCCTCTTCCCCCAGGCCGGTTTTGGAGGGGAAGGGGCCACGTTCTTCGAGAGCGCGGCTCTGCTGACCACTTTCATCATCCTGGGGCGCTGGCTGGAAGCGCTTACCCGTGGGCGCACCTCCGAAGCGATCCGTAAGTTAATGAAGCTTCAGCCGAAGATCGCCCGCCTTATCCGAGATGGACAGGAAGAAGAAATCCCGGCAGAGGAAGTCGAAATCGGTGATCTCATTTTGGTGCGGCCGGGCGAGAGCGTTCCTGTGGACGGCTTGGTGGTAGACGGCTATTCTGCAGTAGACGAATCGATGCTGACTGGAGAAAGCCTGCCGGTTGAGAAGAAGTCTGGCGACAACGTCATCGGCGGCACCCTGAACAAGACCGGTGCCTTCCGGTTCACCGCAACGCGTGTTGGCAAGGATACTGCCCTGGCGCAGATCATCCAGTTGGTGGAAAACGCCCAGGCCAGCAAAGCCCCGATCCAGAAGCTGGCCGATTGGGTTGCGGGTCACTTCATCCTGGGCGTACACCTTCTGGCCATCCTGGTGTTCGTCTTCTGGTTTTTCATCGGCTACCAGCGCTTCTTCGATCCGAACTCCAGTTTCATGCTGTCACCTTATACCCTGGGAGAGATCGGCGTATTTGGCTTCTCGCTGCTATTGTCGGTTACGGTGCTGGTCATTTCCTGCCCGTGCGCGGTCGGCCTGGCCACGCCCAGCGCCATGATGGCAGGGGCCGGCAAGGCCGCCGAAAACGGTGTGCTGTTTAAAGGCGCCGAGGCTATTGAAAAAGCCAGCAAGCTACAAACTATCATCTTCGACAAGACCGGGACGCTGACCAAGGGGGAACCATCCGTAACGGATGTCGTAGCAGGAGAAAGCTGGCTGAAAGAGACTTTCACGGTCCGCCCGCCACGAACGCAGAATCATCTGCTGCGTTGGGCAGCGATTGCCGAGAAAAACAGCGAGCACCCCTTGGGGGAAGCTATCGTGCGCGGCGCGACAGACCGCGGCCTGATCCTTGCCGAACCGGAATCGTTCGATTCGATCCCGGGTCACGGCGTGGAAGCGCAGGTCGAAGGCCAGGAGGTCTTGCTCGGCAACCGCAAGTTGATGCGCGAGCGCCAGGTCGACTTTACCCCGCTCCTGAGCCAGGCAGAGGCGCTGGAAGCGGATGGGAAGACGGTGATGTTCGTTGCGATTGATCGATATCCTGCCGGTCTGATCGCCGTGGCGGACACGTTGAAGGAGCACACGATTGAGGCTGTGAAGCGGCTGCACCAGATGGGCCTCGAGACAGCCATGATCACCGGGGATAACCGCCGCACGGCGGAGGCCATCGCCCGGCAGGTGGGCATCGACCGCGCCCTGGCCGAGGTCTTGCCCCAGGATAAGGCGGAAGAGATCAAGCAGCTGCAGGCCGCCGGCAGGATCGTCGCCATGGTGGGAGACGGGGTGAACGACGCCCCGGCCCTGGCCCAGTCTGACGTAGGGATGGCGATCGGCTCTGGAACAGATGTGGCCAAGGAGACGGGTGACGTGATTCTGATCAAAGATGACCTGCGCGATGTGGTGGTAGCTTTGGAAGTCGCCAGGGTGACCATGGGTAAGGTCAGGCAAAACCTGTTCTGGGCTTTCTTCTACAATATCTTAGCCATACCCATCGCCGCAGGCTTGCTCTACCCGCTCACAGCCCTTATTATCAGTCCAGAGCTGGCCGGGCTGCTGATGGCGGTCAGCTCGATCACCGTCACGCTCAACACCCTGCTCCTGAAAAGGTTCAAACCGAGCGGCCAACGCAGGGACCGGGCGCAGCCCGGTTCGGGTGAGTTCAAAACAGAATTAACCCCATCTGTTGCAGGGGCTGATTGATCGAAAAGAGGAGGCGAATCATGGGGAAAGAAGTGATTTTACTGGCCATGCACGGCGCACCGCCGCTGGACTTCCCCAGCCCGGACCTGGCCGAGTTGTTCTGCCTGCGCGCCCGGATGGTGATCAGCAACGGGCCGGAGCGGGCGCTTTACGAACGGCAGTGTGGCGAATTGGAAGCGAAAATGCGCGCCTGGCCGCGCACTGCCAGCAATGACCCTTTCTTTCTAGGCTCGCTCGATCTGGCCAGGCAGCTTAGCCAGGCGACGGGCCAGGAGGTGGTGCTTGGATTTATCGAGTTTGCTTCTCCCAGCCTGGAGGAGGCCTTCGAGCAGGCGGTGCGACCCGAGACCGAGCGGGTGATCGTTGTCACCCCGATGATGACCTCCGGCGGCGAGCACTCCGAGCGGGATATCCCGAATGCGATCCGGCGGGCGCGCCAGCGCTATCCGGGCATCGAGGTGACCTATGCCTGGCCGTTTGATGGCCGGCAAGTGGCTCAATTCCTGGCGGCCCATATCGCACAAATTGCCGAAAGAGAGACGATAGATGCAACCTGAATTCATCGAGCAGCAAGTAGCCCGCCGCAGCGCCTGGATTTATCTGCCGATCTCCTTGGGCGCCGCGCTCTTGTTCTTCCTGGCCGCCAGCCTGGCAGGTGATTACCCGCCGGTGGCGCGGATCGGCGGGGCGGTGTGGGTCTGGCTGCTCAGCCTGATCGTGAGCATGCCCATCGTCACCGCCCGAGTGAAAAAAAGATTGCGTTCACACAATGAGGCGTGATCGGAAAAGCTTTTGAGGTAGTACCTTCAGCCCTGAAAACCGCTACCAGCCATTTTCTGACTTTCACTCCCCTTAAGTGATCGGGGCAAACCGCCGAAAGTATTTTGTGCCAACAAGTTGGCCGTATAACAGAGGCCTGAACGGCGGTTTGCGGTAGGATGCTTAAGCGATTGGCCGTTTGGCATCTGGTCATTTATCAAATTACTTTCGGCCAATCGTCGGGAATTAACCGCAATGCCCAAGCTTGGCGACTAGGCCAAATTGCTTACCCGTCGGCGCGCCTTTTGGCGCTTATCGGTTGAATATCGCTCCGCTTATACTCACGCCTTACATTAACGCCATGAAAAATCACTTGGAGGAAACGCTGAATGAGGGTTTATCTTTTAGTACTGGTGATGGCTGCATCGATCCTGCTGGCTGCCTGCGCCGCCAGCCGACCAACCACGCCGCCAGCCCCGGCAAACGCGCTGGGTGAGGGAGAGATGTCTATGAGCTCGAACGACACGGGGATGAATGCTCCCCAGGCGGGCGCCACACCCACCCCGGGCAGCATGATGATGTCCGATCCGGAGGGAGGCCACATGATGGAACCCATTAGCGGATCGAACGTCCCACCTGCCACGGAAACGAAGGGCGGGCAACCGCTCGCCTTCGGGGAAGAAAACGGGGTGAAGGTATTCGAGCTCACCACCAAGGCGATCCAATGGCCGATCTTGGAGGGCGTGACAGTGACAGCCTTTACCTACAACGGCACTGTCCCAGGACCGATGATCCGCGTCACCGAGGGGGAACAAGTGCGAGTCATCGTTAAGAACGAGCTGGAAGAGCCGACCACCATCCACTGGCACGGAATCGAAGTCCCCAATGCCATGGACGGGGTGCCTGACATGACCCAGGCGCCCATCCAGCCGGGCGAGACCTTCACCTACGAGTTCACCGCCAAGCCGGCTGGTACGTTTATGTACCATTCCCACTTCGAAGGCGACCGGCAGGTATCGGCCGGGCTTTACGCCCCGTTCATCATTGATCCGAAAGAACCTGAAGCGAATCCGCCGGATGTGGACCTGACCTTGATGATTTCGGAATGGCTAGTCAGGGGCGATCTGACCTTTGCCGCCATGCCCATGGCCGGCATGGAGCCCAATTATTTCACCATCAACGGCAAAGCTTTCCCGGCTACACAGACGATCGACGTCAAGCAAGGCCAGCGGGTGCGCTTGAGATTAATCGGGATCGGGCAGTTCATCCACCCCATGCACCTGCACGGTTTCCCGTTCAAGGTGGTCGCCACCGATGGGCATCCCGTGCCAGAATCTGCCCAGTTGACCAAGGACACGATCAGTGTCGCACCGGGTGAGCGGTATGATATTGAATTCGTGGCTGCCGAGCCTGGGCAGTGGGTGTTGCACTGCCACATCCTGCACCACACTACGAATGATAACGTTGAGCCGGGCGGATTAATGCTCGTCGTCAATGTAACCGAATGATCAACTCGCCAAAGGAGATCCATCACAATGCGTTCACTTTTATTCACGGTTGTATTGGCTGTAGGTCTGTCCGTTTTATTGGTTGCCTGTAGTGGTTCCGGGCCTGAGGCTGCGCCGTCGGCCTCCCCCGCGCCGGCCACCATCACCCTGACCACCCAGCCCAATCCACCTGTGATGGGAGATGTGGAAATTAAGTTCATGGTCATGGATTCAAACGGCCAGCCCGTTTCCGGCGCCGACTTCGACGTGATCGCCGATCACACCGAGATGAACGGGATGACGATGCACGGCAAAGCCACCGACCAGGGGGGCGGGAGCTACGCGATCAACACGGATTTCAGCATGCCCGGCATGTGGAAGCTCACCGTCCAGGTGCGGAAAGATGCGCTGGACTACAAACAAGAAATCGATCTGCAAATCCAGTAATCCTGCCTTATTCATCTGGTAAGATAAGGGTCCAGCTGGAAAACCTTCCTCTTACGAGAGAGAGCCGGGCGTCTTTCGATGAGCAAACCAAGGACCTTCATCAAATCCATAAAACGACAGGAAATGCAGGCCCGCAGGCGCCGGCAGCGCCTGACCAGCTACCTGGTGTGGGGGGCTCTGGGTGTCGGCGTCGTCGCAGTTATTGGTTTCCTGGCCTGGCAGGCCTTCCGCCCGGCTCGAGGAGAAGATGTGCCCATCCCTCCGAATTACGAGACTCACATCGAGGTGGGAACTCCACCGGGCCCTTTCCCGTCTGACCCGCCCGCTGGCGGGGTGCACTACTCTGAGGCGCTCCCGGCCCGGTTCTATCAGGAGTCCGATCTTGAGTCCCTGCCCGAGTACCCGGAAGGCTACCTGGTGCACAACCTGGAACACGGTTACGTGATCTTCTGGTACAACTGCGAGAACCTGGATGAGACCGCTTGTGAACAGCTGAAAGGCGAGATCCAGGGCGTGCTCGATCAATTTGATGGGGTGAAGGTGATGGCTTTCCCATGGACATCGCTGGCTGTGCCGGTCGCGGCGACCTCATGGGGTCGTCTGCAGCGCTTTGAGACCTTCAATACGGAGCAGGCGGCCGCTTTCGTCCGGGCCAACCGTAATCGGGCGCCGGAGCCCAATGCCCCTTGACCGCAGGATTGGTGATGTAAGATGTCTAAAATCGCTCGCCGGTGGATCCTGATTTTTGGCCTCGTCTACGGGATCTTCATCGTTCTGCCGTTCCTGGCTCCCCTTTTCATGCACCTCGGCTGGAACGATCCGGCGCGGGTGATTTACTTAATTTATTCTTTCCTTTGCCACCAGTTGCCGCAACGCTCCTTCTTCCTGTTCGGGCCGAAGCTCACCTATTCGCTGCCGGAGATTCAATCAGCCTGGCAAAACAGCCTCGATCCGTTCATCTTGCGCCAGTTTATCGGCAACCCGCAGATGGGCTGGAAGGTGGCCTGGTCGGACCGGATGGTCGCGATGTTCGCCAGCCTGTGGCTGTTTGGCCTGCTGTGGTGGCCGTTGCGAAACCAGTTGAAGCCCCTGCCCTGGTGGGGATTGATCTTGTTTCTCTTGCCGATGGCCATCGATGGAACCAGCCATTTCATCAGCGATCTGGCCGGCATCGGCCAGGGTTTCCGGGATAGCAACGTCTGGCTGGCTGCGCTGACCGGAAATGCCTTTCCGGCTGGTTTTTACGCAGGCGACGCCTGGGGGTCGTTCAATTCCTGGATGCGCCTGCTGACCGGCCTTTTGTTTGGCCTGGGAATCGTCTGGTTTGCCCTTCCCTACTTAGGTTCTGCATTCGGCCAATCGACGGAAGTATTTGATACCAGACTCTCGCCCGGCAAAACTATGGGTTTAGAAATAAAAGGGCACTTTTGGCAGGATCGCTGACAATCTCCCAAGGTGGTATATTAATTAGAGGTTTTATCAATCATGAATGGAACTTCAGCTCCTATCCGCGTGTTGATCGCCGATGACCATGTCGTCGTCCGGGCAGGCATCCGCCAGGTCCTGGAGCACGCCATCGATATCCAGGTCATCGCCGAAGCCGGCGATGGCGAGAACGCCAAAAGCCTGATCCAGCAGGTTCACCCGGATGTGGCCGTGCTCGACCTGCAGATGCCCAAA
>Ga0209341_10004460_pt1 | contig 12891 bp, 31 predicted proteins | sample RifCSP13_2_FD_184020 | JGI IMG/M metagenome (GOLD analysis project Ga0209341, IMG submission 184020) | Soil microbial communities from Rifle, Colorado - Rifle CSP2_sed 13_2 (SPAdes) (version 2) | ecosystem: Environmental > Terrestrial > Deep subsurface > Rock core/Sediment | place: Rifle...
TGCTTTCGATACCCACTCTGCAAAAGATAGTAATGCGATTGGAAGATACTCTGCCTGAAAATATATCTTGTCATTCCAACCAAGAGCATTCGTCTGAGGCCCTATTACATCCAAGGCTTCGTCACATAAACGGATTACAACATCACGTTGATCCTCCCATTTATGGTTGAACCTGGCGATATTTCTTATCTGGCCAATTGCACTTTTCATATCAAGACTCATTTTAGACCTCCACTTCTATTGCCTTTGTATATTCTTTTAGCATCTCTTCCAGTTCTCCTATCAACTCCACCGGAAGACCATCTTCCGACCACATATCACTAGGATTGTCTTTCCGAGAAACATGGACACGTATCGTCCTGTGGAGATCAAAAAGATATTGCCCTATATGCAAATGCAACATAGGAAACTTCTTTCCTTCCGGTATGTACATCCTCGGTTCCACTACATAACGACGATCCAATTTGTATTGCTCCGGAATTTCAAGCAATCGAACCCATTTATTCATGGTTACCCTCTACCATCTCAAGCAAACGCTTGTTGAGCTCATCCTTGAGCATTTCATGTGAAAATGGACATCTCGGATGCATCCAATCATAGTTCGTGAAATCATGCCGAAACATAGATAACATCGCCTTCTCCGTAAACTTCTGTTGCTTCCCATAACGACGACGATACTCTATATGTGCAGCAACATAACCTCGAGGAAACATTTTGTATATCTCTATATTCATATCTATCCAAGCCTCTAGAGAAATATTGTAGATAGGACACCTGTTCTCATCAAAAGGCTCAAACGGAAAATTAGCACCATGATCCCCATAGATGCCACAACGACCATTTCCCTTTTTATTGAAACACCCCTTACGCCTACATGGAAACATGACTTCTACTCCTCTCTATATAGTCATACGCCTCTTGCATTGCAGCTCGAAGCGTTTTCCCCGTATACGATCGATATCCAAACTCCAATAACACTACGTACCACTGATCCGTATCCCTACCATATTGCATAAGAGGCCTGAACTCCTTCAACTCCTCTGATAACTCATCTGTTGTCATGTAATTTATACGCTTTCTCAAACCACATAGGAGTCCCCTCAACCCACACAAACCCCACACTGATCCCAACTACATCCCGATTCGCATGAAGATAAGCCTTCGCCACCTCAATCTCCTCAGATGTATGATGCTCACTCAACATCAACGTAAAATGACAACCATTTACATAATAGTCCTCATAATACGAAATCCCCCCAATACTGAAATGCGCTAAATTTCGCAACGCCTCCTCAGGACTGAAAACCGTGTGTAACTTGCCGTTCACCTCAACAATTTTCATGCTATATACTCCTTATACTTTTATGCGAGGCTATTACTCGTCTCGCTTATGTACAGGTTTAGTTGCGACCCGTTTTTCGAAGGCATTGAGTCTTTTGAGGGCTGTTTGGTGGATCTGTATCATCCGTTGCCAGCTTTTAGGGTTGACATAATTCATACGGTTGTTACGAATTTTGATGATGGTCTGTTCCAGCCGTATACGGGTATAGCGCCATTGCTTTCCTCCCTTGAGCGTGATGATCACCTGGTCACCTCTTACTTCATAGGTAGCCATCAGGGAATGACCTCCAGGTTATCGATGTGCACTACCAGCAGGGAAATATATCCACTGTTTACATTGCCCCGGCACTCGCTATCCAGGTCTACGATCGCGTAGAGCTCATCGGTTGCAACATCTCTACACTTGAGAACCGAGTAACCTCTTACGTATCCGGTGATTCTGCCGACGCTGAGAGCTTTGACATGTTGGCCGATCTCAATGAGAGTCATGGTATCACCAGTTCCAGACAGGGCTCGCACCCGAGCAAGATCAGGGCGCTGAAGATCCCAAAAAGCGCCAGACCGATACATCCCGCAATGAACATGATCTCCAGGAAACTGGAACCTTGTTCTGACTTGTAAGAAGCCAACAGATCAAAACGGCTCTGCGGAACCTCATCAAGCAGATCGTCAGGATGAATGCGGAATTCATGATAGTCTGTGGAAACAACCTTACCGGAGAGCAGAATCTCTCGATTCCCAGGATGGAAATCATCAAGAATAAACAAGGGATCAACACCCCATCTTGTCGTACCTTTCTCACGATGCTCAATTCTGAAATTCATCATTATCTCCTTTTCGCAATGCGAAGCCTAATATAACCAGGTCCAGGGAGCGCTGAAAATGTCCCAAACAAATTTGGTGAAAACTACGACCACGAAAACGACGAACAATATTGCAAGCACAGTAAAAATAACTTCTACGATGCGATTTATGATGCGGTTTATTTTATCCATTGATTAGCCTTTCTTCCGGAAATAGAACCGGAATTTATTTCAATCACGAGGCTCTGACTTTTCTTGACTTCTTGGTACAAATGTACCATAGATAAGGATAGGTGTCAAGAGGGGAGGGGAGTCTGAACTCCCCTCCCCAAGGTATTACGCGAAGCGAACAACCATGAGTTTAGCCCGATGGCGCTGGGCTTGCAAGGCAGCAGCCTTTACGTTCGATTCGTTGCCTAAATAGGTGAGTGCACCGATCCAGGCTCCGCGTACCTCTTTTACGGTAGCGCGTACTAACTGTGAAACAGTGACGGGAGTTTCTTCCCCGTCCACCAGGACGATCAGGTTCTCTGATGCTTCTTCAGCAGCAGCGCGAACAACATCGTTCTTTTCGACCTGTGCGGTCACCACGCGGTTAGTACGTGCGGCGATGCCATTGTTCATTGCAGTATTGCGCTCAGCGCGTCGATCCGCCTGGTCGAGCACAAACTGGTTGAACTTGAGTTGCAGTCCGCGAATCTCCCCATCGAAGCCGCGCGGCTTGTAAGCGCAAATAACGCGCTTGTAGCCTTTCATCACACGCAGGGCCAATTCGATGCCCTCCTGTTTGAAGTAGCGGCCCCAGTGCTCCTTGTTGCGTTCGATAACTTCAAGAGGAGCGCCATCGGGATACAGTTCCTTCAGGTCTGCGGCGATGAGAGCATCGACCTTGAAGCCGATCTTCAACACTCCATGAACCAGGTTCAGTGTGTACCAACGATCTTCGGCAACATTGCTGAGGTCCATGTCCATGATCATGCTGGCGACAGGGCAATCGAGATCCAGCCCCTGAAGACGGAAATGTCCAACGTCTTGCCTGTTGTACTCGTTCGCGAAGTCCTTGGGGTCAACCTTGAGGTGTACCCCATAGGCAAAGGCTTTATACACGCCGTCGTTCAGGTCCTGCAGCGCGTTCATAAAGCCTCGGATCGCTCCAAAGCTGCTGAGGTATTGTTTCGGCGAACGGGTGCTTCCGAAAGACCACACCATCTCGTCCGGGCGTCGGATTTCCACGCCTGCGAAGTTGGATAACACGGGGCTATCTTTCACTTCGGTTTTGTCTTCCTCGGCGAGAAAGCTTTCGGCAGCAGCTGTAGCTGCGGCAAGTACGGCCTCTTCTTCTGCGGAAAGTTTACGAGCGGAATTCAGTTTACGAGCCATGTTATTGCTCCTTGAGAAGAGCATTCAGCTTCTTCTCGATAGATTTTCGGGTGCGATTGTGGGCAATCATCTTGCGGTTATTGCCTTTGATACCGGCCTCGCCCTTTTTGCAGGCAGCTTGCAGATCGGTCAGTTCTTTGAGTTTGAGCTGGTATCGGGTATCGAGACCCTTTGCCTGCTCGACCAACAGATTGACCTGACGGTTGAAGAATTCCCCCCATTTGTTGCGAAGTTCAGCGATGTTTTTCCAACCGAGGATTCTTTCCCGCGTATTCGCTTCGGTAGCGATCAGATCTACCTGAATGCGCGTTATCTGGCTCTCTGCCTGCGCTTTGCTATCTACAAGGCGCTGGTTGGCCTTGTTCAAATCCGACAGCATACCTTCCAGCGCAACAATCTGAGCCATCATCGAGACTTCCGGCAATGCCTCAAGTTCGGCAAATACCATGTTGATCACATCCTCGCTAAGGATGTTCTTTTCTGCAACTGGCTCAACCTGCGCCAGTTCTGCTTCGAGGAGTTTGGTTTTCTCCTCTGTTGTCAGCAGTTGCTCCAGGCTTTCCAGCCCCGAGCCTTTCTTGACGTTTTTGGACATAATAGGCCTCTCTTTTCTTGTCTAGTAGAACTGTAGTGTCCACTACAGTTCACCGGATTCAATTGCCTCAAGCCATTGTTCGATAGCCTGGGCATCACCACTCTCAAGGCGCTTTGCGTAGCGCTTTCCGTGGCGAATTTTAGGAGCCAGCATTTTGTGCTTGCGCTCCGCGGTCAACTGTTTTGGGAAAAGATCGAACCCCAGTTGTGGGATGTCTTCTCCCCAGGCTTGAGCCTCGTTTACGCGAGCTTCTACCTGTTGTCGGTCTGCCATGTTAGATTCACCTCCTTTCATGGCTAGAATGACGTACAACCCCTTCTACGTATCTCTCCCCCGTGTAATGATGACCACTCCAATTGAGTGGCAGCCTGCCCAAACGTGGGCAAGACTCAAGCAACCATCCGTACTCCCCTTGGATGGTTGCTTGTACGCTTGCCAGCGTTTTATTCAATTCCGCTTATGCGGTAGGTAGGTCATAGCTTTATGGTGGATGCATACTACATACCTTTCTACTTATAGATGGATACGACGCTTGATCTCCCCTATGGCGCTACCGCACTCAGGATGGATGCAGGCATATCGAAGGGTAGCGGGATGCGTGTGTGCTTTCCCTTACCATCGGTATACCAACAACCCTTGCTATCCATGTAGTAGCGAGCCTTGGGCTGTACAGGGGTGAAGGCGAAGCGTGCCTTCTTTACGGGCTTTAGTCCTTTATGCTTAGGCATTGTCATTTGTCCTTTCCGGGCTTTACGTCCTGATTGCCATGCTCGCCATTACCATCGGTGCTATCATCATCCATGGTGCCACGGCCATTGGGATCCTCGCCCGCATTACCATTGCAGCCAAGGTTGCCAGGGTTGCCACCATCGCAACCCTCGGGCTGAGGGCTTGCATCAGGAAGAGGGGTAGTGGTGGGTGGAGGAGGAGTAGAGGTAGATGGAGGAGGAGGGGTAGTGGTGATGATTACCTCAGTGGGTGCGTTGGTAGGAGGAGGAGTAGTAGTGGATAGAGGTGGAGTAGAGGTGGATGAAGGAGGAGCAGTGGTGGATGGAGGAGGGGTGATGACCGCTGCTGTCTCGGTAGGCTCAGGCGTCTCTGTCACAGTGCTAACGACCGGCTCAGGCGTGTGTGTAGGATCGCCAACACGCCCATTTGCCTCACGCGTGCTACCACAGCTTGTATGAATGATCGCTGATGGACCGAGCAGGGGATCGTTGCACAGTGACTCGAGCACACTCAAGTCCCCTTCTAAGGCATACACCACAACAGAGCTAAAGTCCTTGCTACTAACGGTAGTGGGCACGTAGGTGGGGCTGATGGTCTGCCCTGTGCGCTGTACGTCAGCAACCACAGTGGTGAGGTCATAGGCGGGTGCGGCAAAGAAGAAGAGTACAAATGCCATAAGGCCAAGAATGGCTAAGGCTGTGTAGAAGGTTTTGTTGGACATGGGGTTTCTCCTTTTGTGTCCATTGGCAGGATATGGTGTTGGGCTTGCCAGTGCCACAACTGAAAGCCCTCTACCTTGTGAGTAGAGGGCTTAGAGTAGATTGGGGTCTGGCTTACCAGAGATGTAAGATCCACTCGTGTGTATTCTTGTCAACAGTGAGTGAACCCAGGTAATCACCAGTAGCAGCATCGTAGATGCCACCATACACAGAGCCAACAGTACCTTGCAATAGGATATTCAAGGTGTCACAGTCTTGCTGTGATGCCTGATCAAACCTCTGTGTAAGAGGATCGCCACTGATTTTAGGGAGATGCATGAACTCAGACATGATGTACCGCCTCCTTAGCGGTGTATGTGTGTGCGTAGCATGGCTTGAGACATGCTTGCCGCATTACAGCGCGATGTACACCCCCTGTGCGCTGCTCTCTGCGTGGAGTTAGCCGAGAGCCATCATGAACAATCCGATGACCATCACAACCCCAATAACAACAACAACAGAAACGATAGAAAATCCGAATAACATGACACACCTCCTAGTGCAGAATGTTGTTCATGATGAATTCAGCATTGCTGCTGAAGCCAACGAACATGATATAGGCGAGCATTGCGATGAGCGCAATGACGCTGCATACCAGACCAACGAACTGAACTTTCCACTTAGCGGACATTTTGGCCTCCTTAGCCTGATGGGGGGGATGTAGTAGAAAAGAGATATATATATAAGCACCCCCCTAGTTCATTATTTATCTCTTATTACTATCTATTACCGCTCTATCAAAAATAGGGAGGGGTTTTTGTGCAAAAATCATCGAAAAGTTGCATATAGGAATAGTGAGAGAGCAGGTCGGCTCGATGATCCCCGACCCTGGGAAGGGCAACGGCGGCTGTAATGAAGTGGTATCAGGAGCGAAGGCCAAGCGCCGAACGCCACAGGTCCTGCTCTCCTAGTTGGTATCCAAGAGGAAAGAAGGTAGAATAGGAATAAATATTCTAAGGAGGTTCTGAAATGACCGGACATAATCAATCAGATGCACTTAGGATCATATTTCAAGGGGGGTTATTGGAGGTATTCGAGGATATTGTGAAGTGGCTCCGTGAGAATCCATCAGTATGGATATTTGATGTGAATTTTGAGGAAGGGGAGGGGGAATGGTACCTGACGGCGTATTATTCGGATTAGGAGGCTGATGATGTCGATCAGACAAAATATTGCTTCAGGGATGTTTATTTTTGGTCTTTTAGGGATATTTGTAGTATTTCCGATACTCTCTCTGATCGCTATCTGGCACATGTGGAGTGGTGTTGAATACTGGAAGTGGTGGTTTTTTGCGATGTTCTGGTTATGGGCTTCGATTGTGATAGGTTGGGTAGGAACGGAATGGTATAAGGCGTTGAGAAAGAGAGCAGAGAATGGCTAAATTTCCGATCGATGCGGAGTCGCTACGGATTTATGTAGAGGAGGAGGTGCTTGAATCTGTTGTTAGCGGCGATGGAGTGGGATAACTTTACAGAGGAGGCTTGGTAATGTGGATATTCGGGTTGTTCTATGTGGGGGTTGGGCCGTTGGATGAATTTGGGGAGGGACCGAGGTATTTGACGTTTCGGGTACGGTGGGTGGGAGCGGTGCATATCAGGTGGATTGGTTTGAGCACCTATACATATTGGGGGTAAAATAGCACGAACAATCTATAAGGAGACTGATAATGGCAGAGGTGAGCGAGCAATTAGATGTGCTACGGGTGGTATTTAGTGAGGCGGGTTTAAGTGATGTATTAGGGGAGGCACAAAAGTGGGTGGAGGAAAACCCGCTTATAACGGTTTTTGATATTGTTGGGGTGATGATGAATGATTCGATTTGGTATCTGACGATTTATTACATACAGATGTGAGAGGTGGGTATAAGGAGGTTGAGATGAAGTGGAGAATGCTAATGAAAATATCGAAATTTGTATTATGGGCTATCATCTTGACTGTCATTGTGATTGCAATGGCAAATCAATATGGTGGATATTGCGACTATCGCATGATTGTTTGCTAATGCTAAAAACTGACATTGACGAGCTGGAGGTAGGGGATTGGTGTTTTCTCAATGGGACGAAGATGATTGCGATTCGTTTGCTCGAGCATCCTGATCGGGGGTATTGCATCTTGCCGATCGCAAGAGAGGGAGAAGCGCCAGAGGGAACGCATTGGGAATGGAATGGTTCGATAATGGAACCTAGCTTGAAACCGTCTATCTTACATTGGGCAGATGGGAAGAATAAGGCTGCTACCTGGCATGGCTATCTGACGGAGGGGAAATTAGTAAAGGCGGACGATTCACCAGGAAAAAGACAAGGAGGCTGAAAATGCCCGGAAAAAAGGTAAAAAATTGGCCGAAATATCATAAACTTCGGAGGAAGGGGTTTTCAAAGACAAGTGCGGCGAAAATCACGAATAAAAAGCCCGGAAAAAAGAGAGGTAAATAGTATGTTTCCCGACTCGTGGAGTAGACAAGCGGAAAAAGATAATTTCAAGCCGACCAAAAGGGAACTATTGAAAGATTTTTGGATGAAAAAACGGTCTAAAATCAGTTGGTGGCTATATTCAATCGGAGGTTGTTCCGGAATCGTGCTGAAATTACTGTGGTTGGCGCTCTTTGTTACAATCTTGCTGATCATCAGGAACGTATTTTTCTAAAGGAAGGTAGAAATGGATACAGGCAAAGGAAAATTTGTGGATCTCACTCCTAAAGAGGGAGAGGATGTTGGAGCATTGATGCAACTTTTGGAGGAAAAATATCCAAATCACGGTGGTTGGTTCCAGGAGGGAGAGGTGCTCGTGATCAAGGGTAGTACATTTCGGGTCAAGCGCATCAAACCAACCGAAATTACGCTAAAACTTGTCAAACGAGGCTAAGATGGATATCTCACGCGATGAAGCAAGAGTGATGGCTGCTGTAGAACCATGGAATCATGGAATTTCCATCAGGATCTGGATCCCCGGAAGGGATAGTTTCAGAGCAGTTACCTTCATACTCGTAGAGCTTCCCAAAGAGGAGGCTAATGTTTTTGCTGAGCCGGATGAGTTGCTTCGGATTTCACCGACCCTCGCACAATCCCTGGTAAATGAGCTCTGGAATATCGGGATTCGCCCGTCTGACAGTAGGGATGCTCCCGGAGAACTGGATGCCGTAAAAGCGCACCTGGCAGATATACGCGTGTTTCACAACGCATTGTTCGAGAAGTTCCTGAAAAAACTCGACCTGGTGGAACTGCCGGCAGTTTTGGAAGAACGCTCTTCAGAAGGATGAGATAATGCTACACTTTATAATCAATCTACCCACGATTCATCAACGGTGGATGATGAAATACTTGAGAAAACGAGGTTGGGTCGTCTTTTACCTCGATGATGCTGCACGTACTTGTAATAATGGTGTGTGTTGGCTCAATTTATACAAACAAAGTGAAGATATCAAGATCAACAACCATCCGTATTACGGGCTGATGGGTTTGATCGTGAAAGTTATGGATCTGTTTTTTCCTGAGAAAAAACGTGGCAAAGATGATCTGTTGGAATAATACGATGAATTTACTCCTTGTAAATGACAAGGAATGATGATAGAATACATTCAGGTCTACAAGGACCTCCAAGGAACTTCCGGGCTGCCAATCACCAGCAAGGGAGTTTCTTTGTTTAATCTTCGCAATGCGAAGCGTAAAAAACGTTTGTTCTATTGCAGTATTTTTAGAACCTGTGTTATAGTCTGTCCGACGTGATTGATATATGGATATACATATTGCCCCTCCCCCTTGTGTACAAAAGATTCTCACGTTTACACTTGCCTCTAGCAGAGGTCTTTTTGCGTTACAGCAGAAAGAGGGATTAAGGCGCCAAGCTAACGCGGGCCTCTGGCGCTACTCGAAACCAACACGGAGATGGCGTTCTAAGTCTATCCGGGACACTGGCCTGCCTGGTGTTACGTTGGGGTGTCACGAGGACAAAGCGTAGAAGCGATTCTCGCCGGTGGTCGTTTCCCGACTGCCGTTGAGTCCACCTAAACTATCTGTAGTGGGTAACCGCAGGCTTACGTAGTGACCGAGGGCCGCAGATAGAAAGCCAGGAAGATCATTTTTGTCTATTGAGAATTTAAGCCTGAAAACTCAATAGCAAGATGATCGGCAAAGTGGGAAGGACACCTATACAATAGGCGTATCGTGCCTGTTTGGGGTAGAATGGAACATATGAGCGAGCTCAAGTGGAAACGGATCAAGATTGTGATCGTCGTCGATGTAGACGACATCTCTAACATGCACAAACAACTTCTGGGACTGTTCGAAGTGCTCCGTGAGAAACTCCGGGAAATCAAGGGCTTTCGCGAAGCGGGGAGAATCCCGCCCGTCACAATTCACGTTTTCGATATGGAGTACAAAGGGGAAAAAGAAGTCTCTACTCCAACGGATCTTACACTTCGATGAAAACTGTCGAATTTTCCTACGATTTAGGGGATCAAGTCAAAATCCACGGCTTTGAGGATACAAAGGGATTCATCATCTCACTGTGGTACTCCGAGCGAGGTCCTAAATATGAAGTCTCGTTCTTCTCTAACGGGGAATATCACAAGGAATATTTCTTCAGCTTCGAACTGCAATTGCTCGAAACCAAGAATGGTATCGGTTTTCAACCGGCAAAAAAGCCGGACTCATAAACGGAGGTTCCTATGACTACTAAAATGAAAGCACTCAGCAATATCCCGGTCCGTAAAAGGCGTTCTATAGATCCAAAATGGATCTCCCGTGTGATACCGAGGGGTGAGGAGGTGTCGATCATCAATGAAAAAGAGAGCGGCAAAATTATCTATGGCCAACTCCTTGACGGGATGTACGTGATTCTGGTTAACCACGGAATCAATAATTTCAAAGTAATAGACTGATTTCAACCCCTTCCAGACACATTTAGTGCTTGTATTTGATACCAGGCATGTGTATAATAGACACATGCCTAGAGTTCATATTGCCTTGACCACCAAAGAGGAAAAGATGCTGGAAGCGCTCAAGGAGCATGGTTACGCTTTTCCCTCGGACACGATCCAGGGCGTGTATCGCAAGATGCTTTGGGATACATACCATAAAGTTATAGAGGAAGAGAAAGAGACAGAGAAAAAAACGGAGTGATTCTATGAACATCAACAAGATGCTTTTGCCGGTTTTGCTACTGGTGGTTTTGCTTTCCTCGTGTAACGGGCGTCCTACCGCTGCACAGATCAAAGCGGAGGGCGAGGTATACGCTCAAAAATCTGATGCGGACCAGCGTGCTCTGTACGCGGAGCAGACTCGGGACTTCGCCAATCAAAAGCAGTCGGTTGAAATGGTACAGGCACAATACCGGATGTCCTTGTGGGAGACCTGGAAGCCCAACATCGTACACCTGGGTAACTTCGCTCTCCAGATGTTGTTGTTCTCTGTTTTTACAATGGGTATCACCCTGGCCGTAGCCGGATCCTCGGTCATTTGGGGGACCAGTCAGGCAGCTCTCGTTCTTGTAAAAATTCGGGCTGGATTGGTACCGATCGATCGACAAACCCGGCTGCCACGTGCTTTTATCTATAGTCAGCCTGTACTATCTCCGGTTACCAATGGTTTGTTGGCAAAAGTCCAGGATGCGACCGGACTCACCTTTACCAATACTCATGGTTCCAAGTGGACAATTGTCAATGCTGCTACCGGTCAGGTTATGGTTCGTTTCGACGAGAATCGTCCTGCGGACCTCGCTCAATTGGAAGTGGAGCGGCAGGTGATCAATCACTGGATCACAATGAATCAAATGAAGGAATCCGGCCTGTTCAGTGCTCACGGTGAAGTCGCCGAGGCGATGAGCGATGCAGTTCCGCAAATCCCTGGCGCAAATGTCCATGCGGATTTCAGGATGCTTGTCCAGGAAGTAATCAGTGGAGTGCGTGATGAAATGGCAAACTAAAGAAACCCAGGTTCCATTTTCCAGGCCTTTGCAAACGCCCGTTCAACCTACAGCAGTAGAGCGTGACAGCAGCTATGCGGCGATCTTGCAGCGCATGGAGACCGCCTCGCGGATCCCGCTGGAACAAGCAAAGTGGTTGTTTGTTTTTGCCTGTGGGTTCTTCCTGTTGATCGGGCTGATCATCTCCGTGGAAACAGAAGACTGGAACTTGATCTGGAACCTGCTCGCTCCTATTCTGGTGGCTTGGGCTATCGCGATGGGGTATTTTTCGTTTTCCCTGCATCGCTGGCACAAGATGATCACATCCATCCGGACAGGCGATTTCGATGGTGATGGAAAGCCGGACAAGAACAAAGTCACGACCCTTGCCTTCAAGATCGACCGCGGGGGTGGGAACGTGAGTGTCGTTCACACGGACATCCTCGAAGAGGATAAGCAGCATATCCTGACCATGGCGCGGGCGTTTGTTGCCAACCGTCCTACCAGCCAACAGGAGATGGCGAAATTACGTATCGGTCGCCGGAAGTGGCAGAAAATCGTCCGAGCCTTCGAAGACCTGAAGATCATCGAAAAGAACGGCGATAAGAATAATGACACATATGTTCTAAAAACAGATGATGTCAGTAGGGGAGTGATGCAGGACCTCTCCTACGGCCGGTACGAAGTTCTGAAAGATGTGTGGGGATGATCGTCACATCCCCCCACTCTTCTTGTACGTACCCTGCGTTTCTACACTATGGTACGTACGTACGCAGGGTACGTACGCAGGGAATCTACCAATGATCGAGGTCAACCTGCAGAAAATCCTTTATGGGGCAGTTGTGGTCTTTGCGATCGCTTACGCTATTGTGTTTCGTCTCAGTAGCGTCATGGGAAAAATGGTTTTGATCGCGTTCCCTATTTTGGGTGCGCTTGCTTATTTCAATTACTTGAATCCGTTTTTGTCTCGAGACATGAAGGAAGTCATTTTCTATGCCGCTGGTGTGATTGCGTTTTTTTCTTTTGTGTTTGCACTTCAGGCGTTTTCATCGGATAATCTAATGCCTGGCATTATTGGCTTCGAAGGCTTTTTTGTGATTGTCATTGGTGCGATTGCGGTTACCATTTATATAATGACCAGATAGGAGGTAGTACATGACAGATACAATTTATGCACTTACGGTGGTTTTAGAAAAAGACATCCGCGATGATGATATTGAGGCGATCACCAACGCGATCAGAATGCTTCGCGGTGTTTTGGACGTCACCAATCACATTTCCGATCCATCTACATACGTAGCGGAAGCACGTGCCCGTCGTGAATTGGGCGATAAGCTGTGGGAAGTTTTATATCCCCAATCTATCTAACGCGTAAGGAGGTAGATATG